>PDWJ01000225.1_pt1 | contig 85577 bp, 90 predicted proteins | sample 1430881 | NCBI WGS metagenome assembly PDWJ01 (sample SAMN01162460, study PRJNA174530) | Oral metagenome, whole genome shotgun sequencing project. | biome: Marine environment; feature: Marine mammal; material: Swab sample of the gingival sulcus; isolation source: swab sample of gingival sulcus...
CCAATGACCACCCGCATCGGTGATCGTCATGGACAATGCCACGTTCCACAAACGACAGGACATCAAGGACGCGCCGGGCAACGCCGGTCATCGCCTCGAGTACCTGCCTGCCTATTCACCGGACCTCAATCTGATCGAACATCAATGGGCATACGCCAAAGCCGTCCGTAAACAACGCTATTGCTCCATCGATGAACTCTTCATCAATGATGTCCTTTAAACCATTTTATCTGAGCCTGGCTATATTTGTTATGAATACCGAAGAATTTGACAATTTTCCCGACAGTGAAATACCGTTACCTCCCAGCAAAAGTCAGCGTAAGCGGGAAGCTACCGCACTACAGGCGCTAGGTGAACAATTGGTTCAACTCACACCAACACAGCTCAAGCATATTCCCTTACCAGACGATTTATTGGCAGCGGTACAATTAGCACAAGCTACTCCACAACGCGGCGGGCACAAGCGGCAATTGCAATACATCGGCAAACTTATGCGTCAAATTGACGATCCAGTAGCCATCCGTACTGCAATAGATAAAATAAAACCGCACCGTTCCAAACAACACCGATAACCCTTGAAAAGGGTGTCATACTGTTGCGTAATGCCACTTAACAATTACTCATGCCTTTCCCGCAGCTCGCAGTCACCGCAGATCACCCGAAAAAACAAGAAGCAGCAGCTCGTCTGGCTGAGCAACTCAACCTACCCGTAATCGTTGATTCCGCAACGACAACTCAATACACCCATTTATTGGCATTCAGCAACGAACGGCTCGAATTGCGAGAACTTGGTACTCACGCCCCCGGGCCTGTTTACGTGGACTTCGCAGCGGGCGCTGTGGCACACCGAAGACGTTTCGGAGGCGGTCGCCAACAGCCGCTGGCACGCGCCGTTGGGCTCAAAGGTCAATATGTGCCTAAGGTCATCGACGCAACCGCAGGTCTCGGCCGTGATGCTTTCGTGCTAGCCTGTTTGGGTTGCCAGGTGAAGTTAGTGGAGCGTTCGCCGATTATCGCCGCTTTGCTGCACGATGGATTGCAACGCGCTGCACACGATGCGGAAATTGGCCAACTGGTTACGGAACGGTTGCAACTGCATACGGCCAATAGCCAAAATTACCTGGCCTCACTTGCAGAGGCGCAACGCCCTGATACTGTCTACCTTGACCCTATGTACCCACATCGGAGCAAATCTGCCCAGGTCGGCAAGGGTATGCGGCTGCTACGTCTTTTAGTGGGTGACGATCTGGATACACCTGCCTTGCTGCATGCGGCTCTCAAGGCAACACGACGGCGCGTTGTGGTCAAACGTCCTCAATCCGCACCAACACTCACACCGCTCGCGCCCAACTTCCAGATCAGGATACCTAACACACGTTTTGATGTGTATCTGCGACCTTAACCTCAATCAGTGATTTTGGGTAAAATCAACACCGCGCAACAGCCATTGCCACTGCTCGTGATCGATCAACAGCGTTTCATGTACCTCTTTCCTTGGCCACTTGAACTTGTCTTTTTCAAGTCGTTTTTGCCATAGCGCAAACCCTGTGCTATCCCGATACAGCACTTTGGGCTGAGAGCGGTTTTTATTGCAAAATACAAACAGCGCACTGGCTGTAGAAGTCCAGCGCCATGTTGTCAGCCACAATCACCGCCAGACCGTCAATCGCTTTGCGAAAGTCTACCGACTCGCGGTGCAGGTACACCGGCACTGAAGGAGACCACTCAATCATGCCAGCGCCTTAATCCGCAACGCAAACGCGGGTATTGAAGCCTCTGGCGGGCAATGGACTTTCAATACCCAACTTCCAGTACAAAGCTTTGCGGCAAACGACTCTCTGGCTTTACCATAACTTGCGCAAACGCACCTGCTTCCCGCGCCTTGTACCTGGAAAGCCTGGCGCTAAAATAGGGCGGATTGATCTGATGCTGCTTGCAAAACTGTTTTTGAGAAAGACCGGACTGCTTAAAATCAGTAGAGCGCTGCGGCCAGTTGTACGAACGATTTTTGGCATAAGCGCCTCCTCGATGGCAGAGGCTGTAGCTTATGTTGCGGGTAGGTTCGTTGGTAGAGTGGGGTTGGTTTGGCGTTTACCATTCGGATGGGTATGCCGGTATTTCCAGATCCGCATGAAACCAAGATGACAAAAACATGGCGATTCTGGCTGAGAATGCCTTTTTTCCTGTAGACTTTTCAAATGCCAGGCATTACGAGTTGATAACACCTTGATAACCCTACTTCAGCGTTCCGGCTGCTAAGTCAGGTATTCAGCACGATCACTCTTTAATCCCGGGGAGAAAGACGCCGGTCATGCAGATTTATCAAATTGTGTGTCAACCGACGACTTGTCGCACCTAATCGAACCGACAGCCTAATGTCTTGATGCTTTGAAAACTAAAAAAATCGCGGGATGAACCCAATCAACAGGAGGCCATGATGGTCGCTTATACCACCGAATCTATCCGTAATATTGCCTTGGTTGGACACGGCGCAACAGGAAAAACCACTTTAGTAGAATCCATTTTGCACCATGCAGGCGCACTCACCTCTGCCGGTACAATTGAAAAAGGGAATACCGTTTGTGATTTTGACCCTCAGGAAAAAAGTCATCAACATTCCCTCGATATTGCACTGGCTCATCTTGATTACAACGATACGCATATCAATCTGATTGACACCCCCGGCTTTCCAGATTTTCTCGGACAGGCGATTGCGGTACTGCCCGCAGTAGAAACAGTGGCTGTCGTTATCAACGCCCAAACAGGGATTGAAGCGGTAACCCAACGCATGATGGCGCGCGCTGCCGAACGTCAGCAGTGTCGCATGATTATTATTAACAAGATCGACCTTGAAAATATCAATTTACCGGAGTTAATCGAACAGATTCAGGAAACGTTCGGCCAGGAATGTCTACCGATTAATTTGCCCACCAATAATAGCTCTAGCGTGGTGGATTGTTTCTTCAATCCGACCGGAGACAGTGATTTTTCCAGCGTCACCGACACCCACTCGGCCTTGATTGATCAAGTCATCGAAGTGGATGAAGCATTAATGGAGCTGTATCTGGAACAGGGCGAAGACCTCCAGCCGGAACAACTGCATGCCCCCTTTGAAAAAGCCTTGCGTGAAGGGCACCTGGTACCGATCTGTTTTGTATCGGCCCGCACCGGTGCAGGTATCGATGACTTACTGAATTTGTTTACCAAATTGTTACCCAACCCGACGGAAGGTAATCCAGAGCCCTTTCTCAAGGGTGAAGGTGAGTCGCCTCAAGACTTACATGCGGTTCCCGATCCAGAACAGCACGCAGTCGCTCATGTCTTTAAAGTTATTATTGATCCGTTTATTGGCAAGCTTGGTATTTTCCGTATCCATCAAGGCACCATAACCAAAGACAGCCAGCTGTTTATTGGTGATGGGCGCAAACCGTTTAAGGTCGGTCACTTGTTCCAGATTCATGGGAAGGAACATTCTGAAATGACTACCGGCATCCCGGGTGATATTTGTGCTGTCGCCAAGGTCGATGACATTCACCGTGATGCTGTGTTACATGACTCTCATGATGAGGATCAGATCCATTTGCGGCCACTCCGTTTTCCCGCCCCCCTGTTCGGACTGGCTATTCAGGCGACGGCTCGGGGTGATGAACAGAAGCTTTCCGATACAATTAACAAGTTGCTGGAAGAAGATCCTTGCTTGTCGCTGGAGCATAACCGCCACACCAAGCAAACGGTATTGCGTGGTCTTAGTGATCTGCACCTGCGGCTCACCCTAGAAAAGATGGAGCAACGCTATAACATCAAGGTTGATACTCAGCCACCTAAAATCGCCTATAAAGAAACAGTCAGCCAACCGGCTGAAGGGCATCATCGCCATAAAAAACAAACCGGTGGCGCAGGTCAGTTTGGTGAAGTGTTCCTGCGGATTGAACCATTGGCTCGTGATGCCGGTTTTGAATTTGCTACTGAAGTGGTAGGTGGTGCTATCCCCACATCGCTCTTGCCCGCAGTCGAAAAAGGCATTCGTGAGGCGCTGCTGGAAGGTGTGATTGCCGGTTATCCGATGCAAGACGTTCGTGCTGTTGCAACAGACGGCAAGCACCACCCTGTCGATTCCAAGGAAATTGCTTTTGTAACAGCCGGTCGCGAAGCCTTCATGGATGCTGTCAACAAAGCGAAACCGATTATCCTGGAACCTATCGTTAATATGGAGGTGCATGCGCCTAGTGATTGCGTTGGCACGATTGCTGGTGATTTATCCGGCCGAAGAGGACGGATTGCTGGCACGGATGCCGGACCACGGGGAAACAGTATTATCAATGCCCAGGTACCCTTAGCGGAATTGGACGGTTATGAATCACAGTTAAAGTCAATGACCGGTGGTCTTGGTACCTATAACCTTGAACTTAGTCACTACGATCCTGTTCCTGGCGATATCCAGCAAAAGCTACAGGCGGCTTATACAAAACAGCAGCAAGAGAGCTGATTTCTCGACTTGCCAGTCTTCTTGCAAGCCAGTCGCCGGTCTATTCACAAGCCGAATTTGTTCTCGGCTTGTGCCTGAATAGCCAGGCTTTATACCCGGTTCAGGTGCTGCGATACAATCACTTTATTTTTAAAAGTAAAATCTAAATTCTTCCCGGTATAAATAGTAAGCGTGTATGGTTTTTCATTTATAAGCCGTTTGTTCTTCATCTTCATCTTCATCTTCATCTACTGTTATGCGGTGTGCCATACCTAACCTGATTGGCAATACCAGGCTATTATTATTTTGCCTGCTTCCAGTCTCATTGTTCGCATTAGCTGGCATACCATTGAATGGTCATCAACAACCCATACGCGTAGTGCTTGCTATATCTTGGTAATCCCTCGCCTTAACAGCAAGCCGTCCTCAGCCTCGTTTGAGCACAGCTTCATACGCTTGGTACATATCTTCGTTAAAACAGACCAGATACACGCTCTTGATCCGAGTATCCGTAGCCAGGAAGTTCCGGATTGTCCTAATTGCAATCGGTGCTGCCTCACCCAGTGGATAACCATACACACCACAACTGATAGCAGGAAACGCGATAGTATGTATCGCGTTATCTACAGCGAGCTGTAAACTGTTGCGATAACAGTTCGCCAACAGCTCTGGCTCACCACTGTGGCCACCTTGCCACACGGGCCCGACCGTATGAATAACATAGCGAGCGGGCAATCGGTAACCTTTGGTTATTTTGGCCTGACCGGTCTCGCATCCATTCAGGCGGCGACAAGCCTCCAGCAAACCATCTCCAGCCGCACGATGAATAGCGCCATCCACGCCGCCACCACCCAGTAATGAATGATTGGCTGCATTCACAATCGCATCGACATTCAATTGTGTAATGTCACCGTATTCAAGCTGAATACGATCTACAGAAGTCGCCATACCTACCATTTTTATTCCCCGTCTTGCCAAGATCAATCACAACATTATTTTCAGATAGTAGAGGCGTTCTCAAGATGTTTGCTTTCAGCGACTTTGCTTAATAGCAGTAATATCAATATACCTATTGCTTCACCTGCTCCAGAATCCAGACAGCCATTGCATCAAGATCCTGATTAGACAGGTTAGTGCTTGCCGGCATCGGAATTTGCCCCCATACACCCCGACCACCCGCCTTGATTTTTCCAGCCAGTATTTGCCGGGCATTCTCTTGGCCCTTGTATCTAGAGGCAATGCTCTGAAACGACGGCCCCATCAATCGCTTGCTCATCTGGTGGCAAGCGAAACAATTGTGCCGCTTCATCAGTACATCACTTGCCTGAGAAGCGAGTGGCGCAACCAACAGAATCCACGTTAATACACCGGCTATATAGCGTATATACATACATTATCTTCTTTAGATGGCATAGCAGACACATAGCATACATAAATCTCAACACCCATCCTTAAATTTCTATCATTTCAAAATCCTCCTTAAATACACCACACTCAGGACAAGCCCACGTTAACGGCACATCTTCCCAACGGGTTCCTGCTGGAATACCATCATCAGGCCAACCCATGGCTTCATCATAAATAAAACCGCAAATCAAGCACATGTATTTCTTCATCGCACCTTACTCCTTAAGTAATCGCATTGATGGGGCAGTGTATTCTGGTACACTGAAAGCCCTGGACAGAATGAAAAATCCCTGATCAAACCGTACCCTTGACAGTGACAACATCAAGGAAGCCGCTCATCCATTCATAAAGACGCTCATCTACCCTGAATAACGGGGAGCAGTGCCGGTAAACAGAAGGTAGCGCCCATTCATAAAGACACCCATCGCGAGCACCCGCCGCAAGTTTAGCCGGATTCAGCGGGAGTCATTCATTCATAAAGATGCTCATCCATCTTCTTTCTGCACAGTGGAAAACAGCAAGCCGTGCGTAGCGCGTGCCAACTGCGCAACACCTAAATTTGTTACAATCTTGCTTCATTAATGTGTGGGTTCCAGCTTGCACCCTGAACCGAGGTCTATCGCTGTGGAGTATCCACTTGAAAACACACACCGCTTCCCGCCCCCTGTAGTCATGGCATTGGCAGGTAATGATCCCAGCGGTGGCGCAGGCATCGCCGCTGATATCGAAACGATTACGAGTTTGAGTTGCCATGCCGCACCCGTCATTACCGCCCTGACCGTCCAAAATACCCATAATGTTCTAGCACTCATACCGGTCACACCCGATCAACTCCTCGCCCAAGCACAAGCACTGTTAGATGACATGCCCATTGCCGCGTTCAAAATCGGGGTCATCGGCAATACAGACAATGCCCTTGCCTTACATACACTGCTCAATACCTATCCAGCTATTCCAGTAGTACTTGATCCAGTATTGGCTGCCGGTGGTGGCACCGAATTGGCAAATGCTGCGTTGATCGAAGCTATTCAGCGTTTATTGCTACCCTGCGTTACAGTATTGACACCCAATAGTATCGAGGCACGTCAGCTCGCCCCCGAAGCCGATACACTACATGATTGTGCCATGGCATTACTAGCACGGGGCTGCCGCTATGTGCTTATTACGGGTGGACACGAACCCACCGATAAAATCGTCAATACCTTGTACAGTGACAATCGATTATTAGAAACGTATCACTGGCCACGCTTGTCTGGAGAATACCATGGATCGGGCTGCACGTTATCAGCGGCTATCGCTGCCCTGCTTGCCCGGGAGCAGGCACGGGAGATACCGTTATCAGCGCCACCTTGCTCAGTTTTTTATCATGCACAAGACTACACCTGGCGATCTTTGGAGAATGGTTACCAACTCGGCTGTGGACAACAACTCCCGCATCGATTTTTCTGGGCAAGCCTTCGAAAAACACCAACATGAATAAACGACTCTCGCGTGGCCTATACGCCATCACTGACCCGTTACTGATTCCCGACAAACAATTGAATCATGCTGTCGAGCAGGCCATTTTAGGCGGTGCTCGCCTGATTCAGTATCGTGCTAAAAACCAAGCGTTTGAACAATGCCTTGCACAGGCGCAGTCCCTAAACAAGCTATGTCACTATTACCATATTCCGTTGATCATTAACGATGATATCGAGCTTGCATCGCAAACAAGTGCAGCCGGTGTGCATCTTGGCAAGGATGACCCAATAGTCGCGACTGCCCGTGCCCGGCTCGGCCAACAGGCTATTATCGGCGTATCCTGTTATAACCAGATTGACCTGGCAATGGACGCTGCCCGACAAGGCGCTGACTACATTGCTTTTGGTGCTTTCTTCTCATCACCGACCAAACCCACCGGTATCCGTGCATCTATCCAACTCGTACGTGAAGCGCGTGTGGCACTCAATATTCCTATCGTTGCTATTGGCGGTATCACCCCCGACAACGCACCACCGCTTATAACCGCTGGCGCTGATATGCTTGCGGTAATTAGCGGTGTGTTTGCACAGACTAATATTCAAACTACTGCTCATCGTTATACTGCCTTGTTCGCCTCTTAAGGAAATGCTGCTATGACCCGTTCCGAGCAACTCTTCACTGAAGCACAAAAATATATTCCGGGCGGTGTCAATTCACCGGCTCGCGCCTTTCGTGGTGTTGGTGGAACACCGTTATTCTTCAAGCGCGCTGAAGGTGCTTATCTCTATGATGAGGATGACCATCGCTATATCGATTATGTAGGCTCCTGGGGACCCATGATTGCTGGTCATGCACATCCAGCCGTAGTCCGCGCAGTACAGCATACCGTCGCTAATGGCTTGAGCTTTGGCGCACCCACCGCAATCGAAACGCTCATGGCACGTAAAATTCAGGAGATGATGCCATCCATGGCATTAGTGCGGATGTGCAATTCGGGCACCGAGGCAACGATGAGTGCCATTCGTCTAGCTCGTGGCTTCACTGGACGTAACATCATTATCAAATTTGAAGGCTGCTACCACGGACACTCGGATTCACTGCTGATTAAAGCCGGTTCTGGCGCATTGACTCTCGGTGTGCCCACTTCACCGGGTGTACCAGCAGCGCTGGCTGCATACACAGTCACACTACCCTATAATGACTTGCCGGCAGTGCAGAACGCCTGTGCAGAACTGGGCGATGAAATAGCCGGCATTATCGTCGAACCGGTTGCCGGTAATATGAACTGTATCGCGCCGATTCCCGAGTTCCTGCATGGTCTACGCGAGCTTTGTAATGCACAGGGCAGCGTGCTGATTTTCGATGAGGTAATGACCGGTTTCCGCGTTGCAGCTGGCGGCGCACAGGCACTGTACGGCGTTACACCGGACCTGACAACACTTGGCAAGATTATCGGTGGTGGTATGCCGGTCGGTGCTTTTGGTGGCCAACGAGCCATTATGGAACAGCTCGCACCACTAGGGCCGATTTACCAGGCGGGTACGTTATCGGGTAATCCTGTTGCTATGGCGGCAGGGCTTGCGACACTGGAATTAGTCTCTGAACCCGATTTTTATAGCAATCTCAGCGCGAACGCTACGCAATTGTGTCATGAATTGGTCGCTGCAGCCCGCCAGGCGGGTGTCCCCATGACAGCTAACCCTGTTGGTGGCATGTTCGGGTTGTTTTTTACCGCCGATCCAGTGGTAACGAACTACTCACAGGCGGTCGCTTGCGATATCGAAAAATTTAAAGCATTTTTCCACGGTATGCTGGCAGAAGGTATTTATTTTGCACCCTCCGCATTTGAATCCGGATTTGTCTCCTCAGCGCACACTGTGGCAGATATTGAAGCGACCATCGCAGCCGCCCGGCGCGTATTTGCTCGAATATAAAATGTCGGGTTTCCCGTTTTCGCTTTCGCGAAAACGCATGGAATTGATCGGTATGTGGTGGTCATCGTACCCACATAGACAGGCATTCAGCGACAGATATCTGGATCATATAGCGGAACTATTAAATTTGACTAATTGGTTCCGCTGTATCCATCTATTTTAACGCGCAAACACTACAAATTGCTCCAATTTATAGTGTTTGCGCTATACCGTCGCCGGTGTCGTCCAGAAAGACAATCAATTATTACCCCATTATCAGTATTTTTAAAATTGGCTGTAATGCTGCCATCGATTTACCTACCCGACAATGTAGGTGATCTTCCCCGCCAAAAATGGCTTTGCCCCGCCAGACCGGGTTATTTTTGTAGTCGCCAGTTACCCAGCACACCAACAATACCTAACACCAGAAAAAGCAGCAGTGTCCACTCAGGTATACTCAACCCGATGAATCGCCAGGCGACTTCGGCGCATTCACCAGAACCTGTCAGGACAGCCTGAATCGTCTCACTGAGTGGAAATGTCTCCAGCATATAAGCCAGGCCAGGCCCACAACCCGGTGCTTGATCAGGCGGCAAATGCTGTATCCAGACATGCCGAGCAGCAATACCTGCACCGATAGCAGCGGTTAAGCCGAGAAGCACGCTATAGATTTTTGCTCCCCAACCGCGTGGATCATGAATTGCCGCCAGCAGAAAAACCAATCCGACCACAGCCAGTATCAAACGCTGGACGATGCACAGCGGACATGGCTCCAAATCCAAAACAAACTGGGCATAATAGGCAACACCTAAACCCATTATACAGATCAAAAAACCTAATCCATTCAGTATTTGACGGGTAAACCATCCAAAACGCTTTGAATCAGGCATCTTTTCCCTTTGCAATAATTCTTGCATAAAATATAAACCAAACCAGTTAGTTAAACAAAACCATCCTAACGATCCGAGTGTCCCAGATCCCGACCAGGGGCAATCTGATCACGCAACCGCTGCTTAATTTCCTTCGCCTCAGGAAATCGACCCTCCTGTTTACGTGACCAGATCAAAACATCGTCCACTACAATCTCGAATATTCCTGACGTACCAGGCCGCAATGCAACTTCACCCAACTCCTCTTCAAATGTGGTCAATATTTCCTGCGCTAACCATGCGGCTCGCAATAACCAACGGCATTGTGTGCAATAGGTAATACTCAGTCGAGGTTTTGATTCCATACAGGCTGCTCCGATTGCAATTTATCCAGATAATCAACACCACCTAGCTGCTGCATTTGGCGCTTGATCCAACGCTGACGTGCTAATACATGTTTTGACGGCTTGTCAACATGATAAAGTCGCGGATTCGGTAGAACCGCTGCTAATCGCGTGGCCTCACTGACACTCAGGCTATCAGCCGATTTGCCGAAAAACCGCTGGCTGGCAGCCTCTGTGCCAAAAATGTTTTGACCAAACTCGGCAATATTGAGATACACCTCCAATATCCGCTCTTTTGGCCACAAAAACTCTAGCAGCACGGTAAACCAGACTTCCAACCCTTTACGGACCAGGTCGCGGTTTTGCCACAAAAACAGGTTTTTTGCCACCTGTTGGCTGATAGTACTAGCACCGCGCGGCGACTTTCCCGCCCACAGACTCCTCAATACCTTGCGGATCTCTATCAGATCGAAACCATGATGATCAGGAAAACGTTGGTCTTCAGCCGCAATCACTGCCAAGGCCACATGGGGTGAAATGTTCTCAAAGGATCTCCATCTATAATACAGTTCTACACGCTCCCCTGCCCACATGGATTTGATCCAATGCTGCGCCATTACACTGGAACAGGGTAAAGATATCCATCGACAAACCCATACCAGTAGTAAGGATGTCATAACAAAAACACCCACTATCTTCAGGAGCGCACTTATCAACCAAACCGATAACCGCCGTTTGGAGGGTGCTTGTGAAACAGCGGTTCGCCCCATTGTCATCCAGCTCCAGAATGTCTTTTTACGCTGCCCTCTTTTCAACGCTGCCCTCTTTTCAAAAAATGCCCCATGCAACCCCCGATGCCATGGTCTCGCCCAATTCCTCACAATCTTGCAATACAGCGCCAGTCAGCTCACCACGGGCAATAATTGGATCGCACACCGATTTGAGTGGATAGCCTTTGGCAATACGCTCAACACTGCTTAACGCACCTCGACCATCATTACCTGCACTGATGAATACGGCGTAAGCCAAACTGCTGATCCTACCCTGAGCGGGGTAGTAGGTGCGATCTAGAAAATTTTTCATTGCACCAGACATATAACCAAAATTTTCCGGCGTGCCAAGCAATAAGCCATGAGCCCACAAAAGATCATCCAAACGGGCACGTAACGCCATTCTCAATCGTGTTTCAACCTCAGGCACCCGCCGCGCCCCGCGCAATACTGCACGTGCCATCGCTCGCGTATGGCCGGTCTGGGAATGATAAACGATCAGTATGTGTTTGCTCGTATTCATACCAGAGATAAAAAAGACTCGATTACGGGAAACAGATTCGGTATAAAATTGCCCACACCTGAAAACAGGTGCTTACAATACTTGCTGTATCATGGGATTTTCGCTATGGTTTCGCGTCTTATTCAGCCCAAAGACGGAGGATCAGCGAGAGCGTTTATGTCGAAAGAAGATCACATCGAAATGGAAGGAACCGTGATCGATACCCTACCCAATACCATGTTCAGGGTGGAACTGGAAAACGGTCACGTTATCACAGCGCACATATCCGGCCGGATGCGTAAGCATTATATCCGTATTCTGACCGGTGACAGGGTTAAGGTGGAACTTACACCCTACGATCTGAGCAAGGGTCGTATCGTATACCGTGGGCGCTAGGCTAGTTCCCTTTAATCCACCAACCCTTTAGCACTATATCCACTCACACCTTATAAACCGGAGCTGTCAGCGGTTTCTTGCGTCATACGCTGCCGCCGACGCTCTTGCAACCTTTTCTTTTGATTCAGGGCACGGCCTCTTCTTCGACAATATTCACCTTCAGGCTGCCATCCTGCACCGTCACGCTCACATGGCCGCCATTTACCAGCTGGCCAAATAACAATTCTTCAGCAAGGTAACGCTTGATATTGTCCTGGATCACCCTTGCCATAGGTCGCGCACCCATCCTGGAATCGTAACCATGTTCTGCCAACCAGCACCGACCTTCATCATCCACGTCCAAAGTGACTTTCTTCGGTTCCAATTGTGCTTCCAGTTCAATGAGAAACTTGTCCACAACTTGCGCTATCGTTGCGGGCGCTAATGCCTTGAACTGCACAATAGTATCCAGCCGATTCCGGAATTCCGGTGAAAACATTTTCCGAATCTTTTCCAGGCCATCACTACTGTGATCTTGCAGTGTAAACCCGATAGAAGAGCGGTCCATTTCTTCAGCGCCAGCATTGGTAGTCATCACCAAAACGACATTACGAAAAGTCACCTTACGCCCATTACTGTCGGTCAGCGTACCATGATCCATAACCTGTAATAGCAAATTAAATACATCCGGGTGTGCCTTTTCAATCTCATCCAGGAGTAACACCGCATGCGGGTGCTTGAGAACGGCGTCAGTAAGCAGCCCACCTTGATCAAAGCCGACGTAGCCTGGTGGCGCACCAATTAAACGCGAGACAGTATGCCGCTCCATATATTCGGTCATATCGAAACGGATCAGCTCCATCCCCATTACATGCGCCAACTGTCGGGTGACTTCGGTTTTACCGACACCGGTTGGTCCTGCAAACAGAAAATTTCCAATCGGTTTTTGCTCATTGCTGAGTCCGGCACGTGCCATTTTGATGGCGTTCGCCAATGTTTCGATAGCTTCATCCTGCCCAAATATGGTCAGCTTTAGATCCCGTTCCAAATTCCGCATCGTATCCTTATCCGACGAGGACACAGTTCTTGGTGGAATACGGGCAATCTTGGCAATAATTGCTTCGATGTCGGTGACACCAATCTTCTTTTTGCGTTTAGCCACTGATAACAAACGCTGACTCGCACCCGCTTCATCGATAACATCAATGGCCTTATCGGGTAAATGGCGGTCATTAATATATCGTGCTGATAAATCAACTGCCGCACGCAATGCCTTATCTGTGTACCTGAGATCGTGATGCTCTTCAAAGCGGCTCTTCAAGCCAAGCAGGATCTGATAGGTCTCATCAGTGGAGGGCTCAACCACGTCAATCTTTTGAAAACGCCGCGCCAAGGCCCGATCCTTCTCAAAAATACCGCTATATTCCTGGTAGGTTGTTGAGCCGATACATTTGAGCTCACCGGAAGCCAGCACCGGCTTGATCAGATTTGAAGCATCCATCACGCCACCGGAAGCCGCACCGGCACCAATAACAGTGTGGATCTCATCAATAAACAGGATGGCATGCTTTTCCCTACGCAGTTGCACAATGACCGATTTCAGCCGTTTCTCAAAATCGCCACGATATTTTGTTCCTGCGACTACTGCGCCTAAATCCAGGGCATAAATTGTGGCATCCTGCAATACCTCCGGCACTGCACCATCTACAATCATTTTCGCCAGACCTTCAGCGATTGCCGTCTTGCCAACGCCTGCTTCACCGACCAAAAGCGGGTTATTCTTGCGCCGCCGACACAAAATCTGGATGGTACGATCGACCTCATCACGGCGACCGATCAATGGATCAATGCGGCCTTGCTCTGCCAACTCATTAAGATTGCTGGCAAAGCTTTCCAAAGGCTTACTGTTTTGCTGGTTCTCTGCTGCCTCCTCGCCTTGCGATGAAAGCGGATCAGAAGCGTCCTGTTCTTCAGACAGCTTGGAAATACCGTGTGAAATAAAATTCACCACATCCAGCCGGCTAACGTCCTGTCCCTTCAAAAGAAATACTGCACGAGACTCCTGTTCTCCAAATATCGCAACCAGTACATTGGCGCCAGTCACCTCCTTATTGCCGGAAGACTGTACATGCAGCACTGCGCGTTGCAATACCCGTTGAAACCCCAGAGTTGGCTGGGTCTCACGGGGATCATCTGGTCTCAAAATGGGCGTGCTTTCATGAATAAAAATCTGTAAATCATGCTTAAGATTATCCAGATGCGCACCACAAGCTCGCAGCACATCCACTGCCGCTGGATTATCCAGCAAAGCAAGCAGTAAATGCTCTACAGTGATAAACTCGTGACGACGATCCCGCGCCTCGCGGAAAGCAAGATTAATGGAAAACTCCAGATCCTTGCTTAACATTATTCATACCTCAAATCGCACTGTGCAGTTGAATTTAGGCTTCTTCCATGGTGCATAACAATGGATGCTGATTCTGGCGAGCAAAGCTATTGACCTGCATCACCTTGGTTTCGGCAATATCATAAGTATAGACCCCACATACGCCCTGGCCCCGAGTATGCACATGTAGCATCACTTGTGTCGCCTGCACCCGATCCATACTAAAAAAGTGTTCCAGAATCTCCACGACAAAATCCATCGGTGTGTAGTCATCGTTGAGCAGCAACACCTTATACAAGGGTGGCTTCTTGAGTTCGGGTTTTGCCGGTTCAACAACCAGGCCATGATCTTGATCAGTGGATAACGAATAATCCTTGCTCATAATTATAGTCGTACTGCAATCAAACCCATCAGGAGAGTGAATAATGTGACATCTGCGATGACCACGCTAGCAACGTGGCAGAATACGCCATAGCCCTATTCTAGCGAGGCGATAAAAAACCCACCACCTGCTCGCTATCGCCACTAACAACCTCCCTTTCATATTGAGCAAGACGTGAATTATTTATGGTTTAACCTTCCGGCCATAAAAGCCGGGACAAGGCACGGGAATCGCAGGGCACTTTAAACAACTTATTTGACAAATGGTTACATTTACTCTATGCGGCGAGCATGACTGATAGTTAGATAACAGGCAACCTATAAGTTTCATTCAATTTGCCCCGGGGAAAACAGGCAATGCAAAACACCTGCTTTTTCAAAATGCGTGATTTATCCTGTCCAGCCCAGGGTACCATTTGGGCACAATAAATACTTCAGCGTCAGGGTAAAACTATAGCGCAAATTATCACTATAAATTGTTCCAGTTTATAGTGATAATTTGCGCGTTAAAACAGATGGATATAGCGGAACCCATGAATCAGATTTAATGGGTTCCGCTATATCAGAATGCGATAACGCCGGGCAATTCTTGGCCCGACTCCCATGCGGCGGGCGTCAAGGGTGGCTATCAGGATGTAAGCCGCACAACAGGGGACTCAACACCAGGAGACCTCTGGTCGTGAGGGGCATGGTCTGTTGATCCGGGCACATATTACGGCAGGTGCCTTCGCAGACGGTACACCCGCGCTCGGCTTGATTGGCGGTTTTCATGCGAAACAGCGGCTGGTTGACAAGGGCCATGATAAAAGCTGTGATAGCAATGCCAGCCTGAAACCAGCCTGCTTGCAGGGTATGGAGCCGGCCATACCCCCAAGGAAAACATGAGCACATACCCTAATCAGGCCGCTGCGTCCAATGCCCCACCACAACTGCTGCCCTGTCCTGCGGTACAACCATAGCAATGATCTGCCACACGCACAGATGTTCCTTCCAGATTCCGCTCCAGAATCTCGGAAATATGTATACGGCCGACATTTTCCGTACCCAGTGATAACCCCAGCATCTGGTTGAAATCACAATCGTAAACATAACCTTGCCAATCCACCGAAATCAGGTTGCGACACATCACCGATTCCAGGTTCTCCTTTCGATAGGCCGACTTGAGCAGATTCATGTAACTGTTAAAGCGTCCCTTGGAAAGCAACTGGCTACCAAAACGCTGAATCGGCATGTTTGTCAGCACAAACAGTTGCGAGAACCGCACCCCATAGCGATTCGCCAATTCCTCGTGATAAGCTGCTTCCAACGCCGTTTGTTCAGGCGGCAAAACTGCATCGCCCGGGTTGTAAACCAGATTCAGCTTCAAACCACTACCGGCTTGTCCGTAGCCCAGCGCATTGAGCTTTTGCAGTCCTTCCAAACTGGATTCAAACACACCTTTACCCCGTTGCCGATCTACATTTTCCTCCAAATAACACGGCAAGGATGCGATAATTTCAACGGCATGTTGCGCCAGGAAATCAGCTAAACCCTCCTGATCCGGCACATTGAGAACGGTCAGATTACAACGATCCATTACATGAATATCCCGCTCACGAGCGCGGCTGACCAAGGCCCGAAAGTGAGGGTTCAACTCAGGCGCACCACCGGTTAAATCCAGGGTAGTTATTTTTTGCACGGACATATAGTGCAGCAGTAACGCCATCGTTTCCCAACTCATCTGCTCGGTACGCTGAGGACCTGCCGCGACATGACAATGGGTGCAAGACAAATTACAGCGGTACCCCAGATTCGCTTGCAAGGTATCAAGTCGGGCGCGGCGCACAGCAGGGAAATCGGTTTTTAGCAGTAAGGGAAACGTATCACGCATAATGCTTGTCTCAACATCGAGGTTTATCAAATGCGCCGAAAGGCACCATTATTTAGTAGTGAGATTTTGTTTTTTGCTGTCTAATTAGTTGAAATAAACCATCGCATAGGCCAAAAATGTAATGGCTTTTTCTCTTTTCGATTTTGTTGATAGGCATGTATTAAAAACACGTCTTGCATCCTCAGGACTATTTTTATCCAGCATTGTCATACCGCTTACCTACATTTTTTGCGCCCAACGCAAAAGTTATACGGTCATCAAGCCAATTTGGATGCAGCAGATACACTTCACCAATACCACAGACTCTTAAACCATAGACTACATAACCATCTGAACATCATCCTGCTCAAATAAAAAAACGGCATCGAACGATGCCGTTTTATGCTACGTAAAAAAGTTTATAATTTTACATTTAATCCATCGCTTCGTACAGCGGCAAGGTCAGGAACTCTGGAAAATCCTTGGCCAGACTCATTTTCTCAAATATTTCAGCCGCCTGGTCATAAGTTGCCGTATCTTCACCCTGTGCGCTCACAGTCGCCTTTACCTTTTCCAGTTCCTCAGGAATCAGACTTTGTACCAATTCAGCAGTCACTTTACGTCCATCATCCAGCTTGCCCTGCGGGCTAACCACCCACTGCCACACCTGTGAGCGGGCAATCTCGGCCGTTGCTGCGTCTTCCATCAAATTGTGAATCGGTACACAGCCATTACCACCTAACCAGGAACCGAGATAGTGAATGCCAACATTCACATTATTGCGAAGACCGGCCTCGGTAATCGGCGCTTCAGGCTTGAAGTTAAGGAAATCTGCCGCTGTGAATGTGTCATCGCGCTGTTTTTCCCACTGGTTTGGCTTGTCATCCAGTACTTTGACAAATTCCTCCATCGCAATTGACACCAGCCCTGGATGTGCTACCCAGCCGCCATCAAAACCATCCCGAGCATCGCGGGTTTTGTCGTGACGAATACCTGCCATCGCCTTTTCATTGGCTTCGGGATCATCCTTGATAGGAATCAATGCCGACATGCCTCCCATAGCAGGCGCACCACGCTTATGACAGGCTTTCACCAATGCCAATGCGTAGGAGCGCATAAACGGGACTTCCATGGTGATTGCACCACGATTAGCCAGACAGAAATTCTTGTCCTTCTTGAATTTCTTGATACAGCTAAAGATGTAATCCCAACGACCGGCATTCAAACCGGCGGAATGTTCACGCAATTCGTAAAGGATCTCTTCCATTTCGAACGTAGCCAGGATGGTTTCAATCAACACCGTTGCCTTGATCGTGCCTTGCGGAATACCCAGCTCATCCTGTGCCATTACGAAAATCTCATTCCATAGCCGTGCTTCCAGATGGGATTCCATCTTGGGCAGGTAGTAGAACGGTCCCGCGCCCCGTGCAATCTGCTCCTTGGCGTTGTGGAAAAACACCAGGGCAAAATCAAAAATACCGCCTGAAACCCGCTGCCCGTCAATCAGGACATGCTTTTCGTCCAGATGCCAGCCGCGTGGACGAATCTGTAAGGTCGCAATTTTTTCGTCAAGCCGGTATTCCTTGCCCGCTTCATTGGTGAAACTGATTTCACGACGAATCGCATCTTTCAAATTCACCTGGCCCTGAATCTGGTTAAACCAGTTCGGGCTATTGGAATCCTCAAAATCCGCCATGTAGGAATCCGCACCTGAGTTGTAGGCGTTAATAATCATTTTCCGCTCAACCGGTCCGGTAATTTCGGCGCGACGGCATTCCAATGCCTTGGGCAGCGGGGCAACCTTCCAGTCACTTTCGCGGATATGCCGGGTTTCGGGCAGAAAATCGGGCATTTCACCTGCGTCAATCCGCTCCTGACGCTCAACGCGAGCCTTTAACAGCGCCTGGCGGCGCGGCTCAAAGGCGCGGTGCAATTTGACAACCAACGCCAAGGCATCATGGGTGAGAATTTCGTCAAAACGGGGATGAATCGGGGCGTTAATCTCCACGCCAGCGGGCAGATTCAGACTCACGGTTTGCTCCTCGGTATTTATGATGGATGATGGGCAATGAACGGATGTCTTCCGGTTATAGAAGACATCACAAGCATGATTTGAGAATGGAGGGTTTTGTAATGTCAAAAACCCGGAGGGTAACCCACCGGGTAATACAGTCAATCCATCGTCACCTGCAAACGCTGTGCAGATGACGGGGCGAGATTAGTGGAACTGCTCTTCTTCGGTCGAGCCGGTCAGTGCGGTAACGGACGACAAACCGCCCTGAATCACGGTGGTCACATCGTCGAAGTAGCCTGTACCCACTTCTTGCTGGTGGCTGACAAAGGTATAACCCCGATCACGGGCGGCAAATTCGGGTTCCTGGACTCTCTCAACATAGGCAGACATACCACGATCCACGTAATCTTGCGCTAGATCGAACATGTTGTACCACATGCTGTGGATACCGGCGAGCGTGATGAACTGATATTTGTAGCCCATCGCACCGAGCTCACGCTGAAACTTGGCGATGGTGGCATCGTCCAGGTTCTTCTTCCAGTTGAAGGAAGGCGAGCAGTTATACGCCAGCATCTTGCCGGGGAACTGATTCTGAATTGCTTCTGCAAATTTCCTGGCAAAGTCGAGATCCGGTGTACCGGTTTCACACCACACCATGTCCGCATACGGCGCATACGCCAAACCACGGGAAATCGCCTGATCAAGCCCCTTCCTGGTCTTGTAGAAACCTTCTGGAGTCCGCTCACCGGTCAGGAAAGGCTTGTCATTTTCGTCCACATCAGAAGTCAGCAAGTCAGCCGCCTCTGCGTCGGTGCGCGCCAGAATGACGGTTGGAACACCATAGACGTCTGCCGCCAGACGTGCAGCAACCAGCTTTTGCACCGCTTCCTGGGAAGGCACCAGCACCTTGCCACCCATATGACCACACTTCTTGACGGAAGCCAGCTGGTCTTCAAAGTGAACGCCCGCTGCACCTGCACGAATCATTGCTTTCATCAGCTCGTGGGCATTCAGCACACCGCCGAAACCGGCCTCGGCATCTGCCACGATGGGCAGGAAGTAATCAACAAAATCCTTGTCACCGGCCGCGGTTCCACGGGCACACTGGATTTCATCGGCTCGCTTGAAGGTATTATTGATACGCTCGACGACGGCTGGCACCGAATCCACAGGATATAACGACTGATCGGGGTACATGGCCATATAGGTGTTGTTGTCAGCGGCAACTTGCCAGCCCGACAGATAAATGGCTTTCACACCCGCCTTTGCCTGCTGCATCGCCTGACCGGCAGTCAATGCACCCAGACAGTTGATGAATGGCTCATTGTTGACCAAGTCCCACAGCTTGTTGGCTCCCCGCTGCGCCAGACTGTATTCAACAGGAATGCTGCCACGCAGCCTTACCACATCTTCCGCGCTATAACCGCGCTTGATCCCTTTCCAACGGGGGTTTTCAGCCCAATCTTTTTTCAGTTCTTCAACGCTTAAAAACGTCATTTTTTTCAGTCCTCTTTGGGGTTACGGGGCAAGTCATGCACAGTGACACATACATCACACCATCCATCGATGGTGATCCTGGAAAATCAACTACCAAATACACTATTCTTGAGTATTTTTCGTATAACACCATGCAAAATACAAAAAACCACTCCATGTTATTCTAATGTGGCTATGCAGCATTTTACAAGGATATTGCAACAAGTCGCTGGAACGCGCCATTCTGCCACTGCACAGTAGCAGCTTGCCTATCATAATAGCTTAAATATTCTTCTTGATTTTGGAATAACCCTAAATGCAACAAACGTCTACTGAAATAATTGGATTGATTGCCGATATTGGTGGAACCAATGCACGTTTTGCACTGGTCGATGCTGGGCATCATATTCTTAATGAACAAACGCTGGCCTGCTCGGACTATACCTGCCCGGCAACAGCGGCAACAGCTTACTTGCAAAGCGTGGGTGTGGCCTGTCCAAAACAAGCTGCTTTTGCCGTAGCCACACCCGTTATGGGCGACCAAATTGAATTTACCAACAGTCCCTGGTTGTTCTCAACCAGGGCTGTCCAGCTGGCGCTAAACCTGAAACAGCTCACCATCCTCAATGATTTTACAGCACTGGCGCTGGCACTACCGCAACTGAATGCAGATGAGCGTCGAGCGGTAGGTGGCGAAACAGCCGTAGAAGGCGCACCTATCGGTCTGATAGGGCCTGGAACCGGCTTAGGCGTCTCCGGACTGGTCTGCTCAAACAAACGCTGGATGCCGCTACAAACGGAGGGTGGCCACATGACGTTTTCACCTACTGATGAACGGGAATGGGCTATCGGTCAATTGCTGTGGCAGCGCTTTGGCCATACATCACTGGAGCGTTTGTTATCTGGTCCGGGACTGGTAAATCTTTACGAGGCACTGGCGCAACTAGAAGGCTGGTCAACCGATTCGCTAGCACCGGCTGACATCACAGAACAAGCACTGTCCGGGCAGTGTCAACACTGCACAGATACCTTGGAAACATTCTGTGGAATATTAGGTACAGCCGCAGGGAACCTGGCGCTGACCCTGGGTGCGCGGGGCGGGATTTACATTGGTGGTGGCATAGTGCCTCAACTAGGTCATTTTTTCGACCATTCGACATTTCGCAAACGCTTTGAGTCGAAAGGCCGGTTTAAAGCCTACCTGGAACCCATTCCAAGCTGGGTCATCACCGCAGATAACCCGGCCTTTCGTGGCGTAGCGACAGCACTGTATTAAGCTAAGCATGCTCAGCTTGTAGCGTACTCATCCTCGTAAAGTTCCTGGACCTTGGCGGCCATAATAAAATCATTTTCATGTAACCCGCCAATTTTATGGGTGTAAAACTGTACATTGGCATACCCCCAACCAAAACTGATATCAGGATGATGCCCCTCTATTTCAGCCAAATCACCGACCCGATTGACGAAGGCCAAAGCCGTAGCAAAGGTTTTAAATTTAAATCGTCGCTCCAGTCGGGTACCGTTTTCCAGCAGCACCCAGTCAGGCGCTTGAGCTAGCAGTGCCTCGGCCTCATTTAAGTCAAGCGGAGGAACACCGCCCTGGCAGGGCTTACAGCTTTTGCGGGACAGTTCCATCAGGCACCTCGCTTATCAGGTAGATTGACTCGGGTAGACCCGTTAGTGTTGGAGGTTAACACGCTCATTTACAATGTTCCCTTTTCTTGCCAGGGCGGCGCGATAATCTGCTCGGATCGCTTGCGACACACTTCATCAAGTGCCTTGAGCAGAATCTCCATATTGATGAGTCTTTCCAGAATATCGCGGATATTACGCAGTGCATAAATAACATCTACATCCATTTCCAGCTGCTTCTCCCGCTCATTCTGCTCAGCGCGCTCAATGATCGCTTGAATCGTTTGCGATTTGTCCACTGTGCCACCACCAAGTGACTGGGCAAAACCGGCAAGCTTCTCTCGTTGCTCTGCCACCCATCCACGATACATTTGCAATAGCTCGTAACCATCCTCAACAGAATAGGCCTTGTAGCGAAACTTAAGCTTTAAATCATCAAAGGTACTGCGGCGAAAAACCTTGCCGACTTTCCATTCATTAATGGTGTGTTTAAATTCAACCGGTAAAAAGTCAACATCCGCTTCAATCCGGTTTTTTATAAACTCCAGCTCATCTCTTTCCTTAGCGACTTCCTTAGCCGTTAATTGTACTTGTTGCTGTATCGCTTCAGCATGACTACGGGTTTTTTCAGGCAGCACGTTCAATTTTACGGGCTGTTCTGTGGAGCTACCGTACTGACCAACTTCAACCCACTCGGCAATGGCTTCCTCAACTGCACGCATCCGGATATCAACTTCTTCGGCTTCACGCTGTTTCTCCACTTGCCGCTGTGCCCGTACACGTTCATTTTCAGCCTGTTCTGCAATAGCCCACTCGGCAATTTCTCGCTCCACAGCAGCTCTTTCAGCAGCAACTCTCTCAGCAGCAGCCTTTGCAATTTCAGCCCGCTTCGCTGCCTGCCGCTCCACGGCTGCTCGTTTCGCTGCCAGGCGCTCCTGCGACATCTTGTGCGCAGCGGCTCTTTTATCGGCTACCCGCTGCCTCGCCGCTGCCTGCCTGGTAGCTATAAGCCGTTCTTTGAGTTGCTTCTTGCGCCCACGAGAGTGGTTTACCATCAGCCAAATCATGGTTGCAACGATGCCGATAATTGCAATTAATACAATGACACCTGATATTTGCCACGTACTCATTTAAGCGCTATCCCAAACCATTATTAAATTATTCTAATATTACCAATATATAGGCTGTTTTATTGTTAGCCGTAACCGAATACAAATAATACTAAGCCTGCCCGCCAAAAATACCCAGCAACCGGGGGATTAACCGCGCAAGTTCGCCTGACATCAAGGCAAACTCGGCATCAAAAATAGCTGCTGCTGAATCTGTATCAACCGTTTTCAATGACTCTTGAACAACATCAAGAAACCGCAAATGTCGAATGACCAACGACTCATCCAGCACAAACGCCAGGCGATCGTCCCAAATCAGGCCCAACCGAACCACCTGCTTGCCTGCCCTAAGATGGCCCTGTAACTCATCACCCCTTAAATCCTGTCCCCGGCAGCGCACTACACCCCCACCTTCTCCTGTTTCGTGCAACTCGCACATGTCTCCGAAGGCAAACCCTTGTGGAGCACTACCTTCAGCGAGCCACGCTGTCATCACAGCCGCAGGTGAACGTTGTGCTTGTACAGGTACAATCGGCAATGTACCCACCGCCTTGCGTATTGCAGCGGTTATTTCCTCAACTGCACGCGGACTCGCGCTGTTCACCACTACCCATTGATTCAGTGGATCGATATATGCAAAGCTGTCTCGACTTCGGTTTAAGGCTCTAGGCAATAGCTCCTGTATAATCTGTTCACGCAATTCCTGCCGCGCACGCCGCCGTACTGGACCTTGTTGCTGTTCCTCCAGTACAGCAATGCGCTCGGCCATGATTTGGTTGATCACTACCGGAGGTAACACTTTCTCCTCGGTACGAAGACAAACCAGCATACAAACCATTGCTGCATGTACCAAATCAACCGCTCCACGACCCAATGGCGGAACCCAGCCAGAACTGCTGAACTGATAGCCCGGGCAGGGCTGGAATGCACAAGATTCCAGCCTTGTCGCTAAGGCCTCTGCCGTCAATGACCATGGCTCACTGAGCTGAAAAAGAGTCAAGTTATTGAACAACATATAAATTTTATACCTTTACAAAAGTTTTTCTCGTTAAATGGATAGATAGCGTATCCTGATAAACCAGCTGGAGCCTTAGGATAATCAAACAAAAAAGATAAAGACAAAACCTTATTAAAAAAAAGCCGTTTAGCTGTATTGAGTTTACCCGTAATGTGGTGTTGCATTTTAACCAAGTGTCCAATAATGATGCACTGCAAAAGAAATAAAATATTTTGTATTTTACATACTGTTTTTTGTATCTTTATTATTTTACCGTAATTGAACCATGCCATGAGGAGACTGACACAATGGCGAATGACCCGCTATCCCAGATGTCCCAACAGTACCAAAGTTTCCTGGAACCGGTGATCAGGGCAAACAAGCTATCTGCCGCTAATCTGGAAGCACTGGTTAATTTTCAGATGAATACGCTTCAATCCTATATCGACATGGCGATCAGCCGAATGAAAGCTGCCGCTGATATCAATGATCCGGCCAGCCTGCAATTCTTTCTGACCACCCAATCAGAAACCATAGGCAGCATGCATCAAAAATTGATGAGTGACACCAAAGCGCTTGCCGATCTAACGGCGCGCTTCAAGGCCGATTTCGACAAGCTTGTCCAAGAGAGCATGTTGAATAAAACTTTCAAGTAAGCACGTTCTTCTCTGTACCCTGACGTTAATTGCCAATCAAAAATCCCAGCCAGGCCCCCTCCCCCTGTTAAAGATCGGGAGGGGCAAACTGTATTTGGGCTTTACCCATTGCATAACACTTCATCAGAGCGGCCAGTAACAGCAGCGTTGCCTGGCCCCACCCAGCAATACCATAATGCTCAAAACTGTTGTCACTTTACCGTTACTTCGACTTTGCGACCAACCCGGCCTGTAGTGCTCCTGACCCATGCACAAAACCCGAATTATTGTTGGCTTATCTGGGGGTGTTGATTCCTCAGTTGCGGCGCTACAGTTGATTGAACAAGGCCATGAAGTACATGGTGTTTTTATGAAAAACTGGGACGATGGCCTTGATACCGGCTATTGCAGCGCTGCTGACGATCTGGAAGATGCACGTGCAGTTGCCAAAACCTTGGGCATTCCGCTACATCAAGTCAATTTTACTGCTGAATACCGCGAACATGTATTTCGTTATTTTCTAGAGGAATACCGTAGCGGCCGCACCCCCAACCCTGACATCCTGTGTAACACTGAAATCAAATTCAAGGCCTTTCTTAACCATGCCCGACGGCTAGGAGCTGATCTTATTGCCACAGGACACTACGCCCGGCGGGCCATACAAAACCACCGCTACCTGCTGCTAAAAGGCCGTGATCCCGGCAAAGATCAAAGTTACTTCCTGCATGGTCTTAACCAGCAACAACTCGCCAGTACCCGGTTTCCTCTCGGAGAGCTACACAAATCAGAAGTGCGGCAACGTGCCGCTGCTGCCAGATTGGTAACCCACGACAAGAAAGATAGTACCGGTATTTGTTTTATCGGCGAACGACCGTTCCGTGAATTTCTCAACCGTTTTTTACCGGCACAACCTGGCCCCATTCACTCAACAGACGGCAAAATGCTTGGCAACCACAATGGATTAATGTTTTACACCATCGGCCAGCGACACGGTCTCGGTATTGGCGGTCAGCGTCATGGTTGTGGCGATCCCTGGTATGTTACGGGCAAGGACTTACGGCACAATATTCTGATCGTTGCTCAAGGCTGTCATCATCCAGCATTGCTCCATCATCGGCTGCGTAGCTCGCAACTACACTGGATTTCCGGCGAAACGCCTATCATCCCGCTACGCTGTCAGGCTAAAATCCGTTACCGGCAACCTGACCAAGATTGCATTATTGAAACAGTAAAACACGATCACGCTGACATCCGGTTCCTAAAACCCCAGCGTGCAATCACGCCAGGACAGTCAGTGGTTTTCTATCAAAATGAAGTCTGTCTTGGTGGCGGTGTGATTGATAGTGCTTATAATTAACATCTTATAATAATTAAGAAAAAACAAATATAAAGTGTTTTGGTATTGCCTATGATCATGTAGATAAATCAAATAAAAAACAATAAACTTAACCTTATCGAAATCCTCCGGCGCACAATCAAACCGCAATGACGTCCACCCAAAGCTTGTCCCGGCTTCCAGCGCCTAAACGCCAAAATCCAAAATAGCCTCAATCACCTTGGATCAAGCAAGATAACTTTTGATTAATTATTTATTATGCCCCAAACTGATTATGACCGTGTGATTGCCCTTGCCGGACTTGTACAGGCAACCAGCCTTGTACGCGATATCGCACAGCGCGGCCTCGCTGATGCCGCCGATATTGAAACCTGCCTGACCAGCCTGGTTCAGGTCGATGCCGCCACCAGCGCCCATGTCTATGGTGACATTGCCAAATTACGTACGGGTTTACAACGACTTGCACAGCAACTTGAAAATCCCCGTGATACGGAACTGACGCACTATGTCATAACACTATTAAGCCTGGAGCGTAAGCTCACGCGACGCGATGATCTGTTAGCAATAATCAGAAACGGCATTCAGGGCATCATGGTCAACCTGGCTTATTTTTCGATCAATCACAGCAACACCATTGCGCGTTTTGCTGATATTTACCTAAAAACCATTAGCACCCTATCACCCCGCATTATGGTTAAAGGCTCACCCGATCATTTAAGCAACACTGAAAACACTAACCAGATTCGGGCATTACTATTGGCAGGTATCCGTGCGGCCATGCTGTGGAGGCAAAGCGGTGGTAGTCGCTTGACACTACTACTACGACGCAATCCATTGCTGCGAGAATGTCAGCGCTTGCAGATAGAACGTCCCTAAGTCCTGAAATTGCCGAGATTGGAAAACCAGGTATCAGGTTTGCCGATAAACCTCGGCCACGTTGTGTAACTGGCTGATTTTATCCAGCAATTGACTCAGTTGCACCACATCCGTAATCTTCAGCTTTAACGCCATACGTGCAATTGAAGTCTTCTGATCTGTTTGAGTATTGACACCCAGCACATTCACCTCTTCATTAGAGAGAACAGCGGTGATATCACGCAGCAATCCAGGACGGTCATAGGCAAGAATCATAATATCCACCGAACAAGTTGCCGGTGTCTCACCCCAACCTACATCAATCACCCGATCTGAAGATTGCATGGCCAGACTCAAGAAGTTGGTGCAATCCTGCCGGTGAATCGTGACACCACGTCCTTGGGTAATGTAACCAATAATTGGCTCAAAGGGTACAGGTTGGCAACACTGTGCCATTTGAGTCAACAGCTGCCCCACACCGTAAATTTTTATATCATGCTTGCCGGAATCTGTGGTTCTTGTTCTGCGGACCATCGGCAAGTTGCCTTCGGTGATCGCCGATGCAGCCAGTACTTCCGAAGTCCGGTCAATCACCTGTCCTGTACTTAATACACCACGACCGATGGCGGCAAACATCTCTTCAGGCCTGGCAAAACCAAGTTTATCCGCAACTTTTTCCAGCTTAAGGTTATGAATACCCAGGCACTGAAACTCCCGTTCGAGGGTGGCGCGACCGGCTATAATACAATTTTCCTTATCTTGCTGAATAAACCACTGGCGAATTTTGGCTCGTGCTCGACTGCTCGCAACATAACCCAAATGCGGGTTGAGCCAGTCGCGGCTTGGCTCGCCCTGTTTTGCTGTTAACACTTCCACCCGTTCGCCATTACTGAGTGCATAGCTGAGTGGCACAATCCGGCCATTGACTTTCGCACCTCGACAGCGATGCCCTACCTCAGTGTGGATATGATAGGCAAAATCGAGCGGAGTTGCGCCTCTCGGCAAATCGATGATAGCACCCTTGGGCGTGATGACATAAACCCGATCCTGGAATGCCTCGGCCTTAAAATGCTCTGGCAAGTTATTTTCATCGAGATCCCCATCACGCCGTTCAAGCATTTTCCGTAACCAGGCAATCTGCTGAGTCACCGCATCGCCTCGCGCTGTACTGCCACCGCTTTCCTTATAATGCCAATGCGCCGCAATACCTAGCTCGGCACTACGGTGCATTTCAACAGTACGAATCTGCACTTCCAGAACACGGCCTTCAGGCCCGATAACAGCCGTATGCAGGGATTGATAGCCGTTGGGCTTAGGTTGGGCAATATAGTCGTCAAACCCCTGCTGGATATGATTCCACTGGGTGTGCACCACCCCCAATGCTGCGTAGCAGTCATTCACAGTATCGACGATCACACGAACGGCCCGCACATCAAAAACCTGCTCGAAGGACAGCTTTTTTTGCTGCATTTTTCGCCAGATACTATAGATATGTTTGACTCGTCCTTTTACCTCGGCATGTAAATGCGCTTTCTGTAGCAGTGTACTCAGTTTCTCGGTGACCTTCGTAATATAGTGCTCACGATCAACGCGACGTTGTGCCAGCGCCGCTGCCAGCCTTTTGTAAACAACCGGCTCCAGCACACGTAACGCTAAATCCTCCATTTCCCACTTAATCCGGGCAATACCCAACCGATTCGCCAGTGGTGTAAAAATATCGAGTGTCTCACGTGCAATGCGCCGTTGCTCCTCTACAGGATACTGCTCTATCGTTCGGCGCAGCGTATGTAGCCGAAACGCCAACTTCATGAGCACTATTCGTAAATCACGAGCCATCGCCAACAACAGCTTTCGCAAGCTTTCCAATTGTTGGTCTGCTTGCTCACTATCTCGATGCAGGTCACTGATGGTATCAAGCTTGATAAGACCATCGACCAAACCGACAACAACAGGATCGAACTTACCTTGCAGGGCCTTAAATGTTAAGGTTCCGGCGGCGACCGGGCCATATAAAAATGCAGCCGCAACCGCTTCATAACCCATACCTAAATCAACCAGCAGATCGGCAACCGCCAAGCTTGTCTCGCCGCCTGATTCACCCCCCAATACATAGGCATATCGCACACTTTCCATTTGTGACGGCATCCACTGAAAGGGTAAAGCGTCCAACCAGCTATCAAAACTTATACCAACCAGCCTGGTTTGCTTGGAAGTGACCATTTAAAAATTCCAGACAATAAGCCATAGACGCTATCCCGGATAGAAAAAAGCAAACCTCATGGAGTAGATAGTATGGCGACTAAAGCAGGGTGGAAATGCTGGGTGAGGCAGGTATCACGCGCCACCATCCTTGCTCCCACTGCAACAAGAAAACACTCAGACGGTGACTGGATAAGAAACAGACATTACAGCTAATTGTTTTTAGCACCTGGGTCAACCTGGTGCGAATAACAGCCAATCGCGCTTCCGGCATTTTGAGCTTCGCCATGAAGCACACGGATCGATAGATCAACACCCGCACACTCCTCAATCAAGCGGTTCAAGGTACTGTTCAGGCTTTCGCCTGGAATAATAATCGGCCCCATATTGGCTCCTTTCATCAGCTCCTGGTAAGTTGCCATTGACAAGCCACTCACCTTAATAACCTGCGATATCAGATGCAAGGTGACATTTCAAGCAGTTTTTCTCAAGAATCTGGATGCACATTTTTCTGGAAGCTGACCTGTTTCTCTGTAGTGCAACCCACCCGCGCCCAGACCGATCACCAGCGTGGTTGTAAGCAGCTTATGAGCCTGCATGGATTACCCTTTGCGTTGAGTTACCAGAACTGTATAAAAAGCCTTAATCTTTATCACACCACCTGGCTCCACACTTGGCCTTTCCACAATGCACCTATTATCTCAAGCTATAGCCCAACGGTTTTATCCTGACAAGGCAATCACACCCTAATTTACTTAACTTTTTAAAATCAATTCATCTTGAATACTTTTACCATTTCTCAGGGCAGATCGATACCCATCACTTTCTCCATTCAAGCTCTTGAGGTCTGAATATCGTTGATAGCCGCACGCACGTAAAAGATCACTAAATCAATACCAAATGATCCCGATGAATTAATTCAGGGTCATCAATATGACCATGTAATGCCCTAATACGATGCGTGGTTTTACCCATAAACATTAATGCTTGGTCGGTATCGTAATTTACCAAACCACGCGCAACCTCGACACCGTTAGGATCCAGGCATGATACGAGGTCACCGCGCTCAAAACGACCCTCGATTGCAGTGACACCAACGGGCAAGAGACTCTTACCGGCAGTACGCAGCGCATGGACTGCACCATGATCGAGATGCAACCGTCCGCCAATCTGCAACTGAACCGCCAACCACTGCTTGCGCGCCACCACCGGGCTTTTACTGGGCCGCAACAGCGTGCCCAGATTCTCGCCTGCGGCAACCCGCCCTAACACTTGTGGTTCCCGCCCCCATGCTAGCAGGGTAAATGCACCAGAGCGTGCTGCTTTGGCCGCCGCCTGCAGCTTGGTCAACATACCACCACTACCCAGATTTCCAGCACCACCGGTCGCCATCTTCTCCAGACTTGCATCACCGGCTCGACCCTCATGAATCAATTTCGCATCTGGACACTGGCGTGGGTTTCTGTCATACAACCCCTGCTGGTCAGTCAGAATAATGTACAAATCAGCCTCAACCAGGTTGGCGACTAGCGCACCGAGGGTATCATTATCACCGAAACGGATTTCATCAAATGCGACTGAATCATTTTCATTGATTACCGGTACGACACGTAGCTGCAATAACGTTCGCAATGTATTACGAATATTCAGGTAGCGCTTGCGGTTAGCAGCATCTTCATGTGTGAGCAAAATCTGCGCTGTATGAATCCCATGATGCTGGAATGCTGATTCCCAGGCCTGTACCAAACCCATTTGCCCGACTGCAGCCACCGCCTGCAAATGCGACAGGTCACCGGGCCGCTCCGCCCAATTGAGCCGCCGTACACCTTCGGCGATAGCGCCAGAACTCACCAGCAATAATTCCTGCCCTGCGTGATGCAATTGCGCCATCTGGGCTACCCAGGCATCAATAGAAAAATTATCAAGTCCCCGACCGTCATTGGTAATCATGGCGCTGCCAATTTTAACGACCCAGCGTTTAGTCATACCAATTTGCCGACGTGTTTGATTAAACATCATCCATTCCATCTGCCATCACATCATTAGACACGGCCGCTGCCAAACGCTGTCGCTCCTCCAATCGCGCCATTACAGCAGCCATCAGTGCTTCACTACCCTCACCGTTTATGGCAGAAATCCCAAACACCGGCCCCTCCCATTCCAATGCTGTGACTATTTCATCGATCCGTACAACCTGTTCTTCTGCCGACATCAAGTCAACTTTATTAAAAACCAACCAGCGCTCGCGTTCAGCGAGTTCCATGCTGTATTTACCAAGCTCGTTAAGAATCGCTTTAACATCCCCAATCGGGCTACCACTATCGCTGTAGGGTGAAATATCGACAAGATGCAACAATAGATGGGTACGAGATAAATGGCGCAAGAATCGAATACCCAGTCCTGCACCATCAGCGGCACCTTCAATTAATCCTGGAATATCGGCCATTACAAAACTTTGCAATGCCCCAACCCGTACCACACCTAAATTAGGGTGCAGTGTCGTAAACGGGTAATCAGCGACTTTGGGACGTGCCGCAGAGACGGCACGAATCAGTGTAGATTTGCCGGCATTTGGCATCCCCAGCAAACCCACATCAGCAAGTACTTTTAATTCCAGCCGTAGATCACGCACTTCACCAGGAGTACCTGGTTTCGATTGGCGTGGGGCGCGATTCGTACTGCTTTTATAGCGGGTATTGCCAATTCCGTGAAAACCACCTTGTGCAACCTGCAAGCGCTGATCCGCTTCGATCAAATCACCAATCAATTCACCGGTACCCACGTCAAAAGCCATAGTACCCACCGGTACTGCAATATCCAGATCAGCACCACTGCGTCCAGTGCGGTTGCTACCCATGCCATTTTTGCCACGCTCAGCACGAAAGCGACGGGTATAGCGATAATCAGCCAGCGTATTAAGGTTTGCATCAGCTTTTAGGTAAATGCTGCCACCATCACCGCCATCGCCACCATCAGGTCCGCCATAGGGTATATATTTTTCGCGCCTGAAGCTGACACAACCATCACCACCATCACCGGCTTCAACCCGAATCACGACTTCATCAACAAATTTCATACTTGTCTTTCGCAGATTGCAGAAAAAATAAAAGCCCCGGGCGGGGCTTTATCATCAATCCAGTTTTACAGCAACCTGTCACATCGGGCGGATACTCACATGCTTACGATTGCGGGGACCTTTCGTCTCAAACACAACGTAACCATCGGTCTTGGCAAACAAAGTATGATCCTTGCCACAACCCACGTTCGAGCCTGGATGAAAACGGGTACCACGCTGCCGAACAAGGATATTACCAGCACGTACCTGCTGCCCGCCAAAGCGCTTGACACCCAAGCGTTTAGACTCGGAGTCACGACCATTGCGGCTACTGCCACCTGCTTTTTTATGTGCCATATTTACAAACCCTCACACACAACTTGATGTCACCGTCAAAGTGACTCAAAAACCGCTGATACCACTGATCTGCAACTCTGTATAGTGCTGCCGATGCCCTTGTCTTTTCAGGTGATGCTTGCGACGACGGAACTTGATAATCCGCACTTTTGGCGCACGAGCCTGCGCCTTGATTGTTGCCGTGACCCTGGCGCCTTCTACATAGGGTGTACCCAACGTCACCTGTTCGCCGTCAGCGATTGCCAGTATTGTGTCGAATTCGACGGAAGCGCCCTCCTCGGCTTCAAGCTTTTCGACCTTGAGGGTTTGCCCCTCGGTAACCCGGTATTGCTTGCCCCCGGTTTTTATGACAGCGTACATTGATAAACTCTCCAAACGGCTCATCCGTCCTGACTAAAAGGGTGTAATTTTAGCGTTGTGTACCGCCAAGGTCAAATAAATCCAGTCAATAGCGATGCTTACACTATATCTTGACCCTGCCACAAGCAGTCCGTAGCATAATCCGTATTCCCGGCAAGGCTAGTCTTTTCATGGATATCATACAAATTCGCACACCGATTGCCGACGATCTAAACGCTGTCAATGACTTGATTCGTCGAGAACTGCGCTCTGATGTGATATTAATCAATCAGTTAGCGAGCTATATTATTGATAGTGGTGGTAAAAGGCTGCGACCTGTCACCACACTGCTAGCTGCACATGCTAGCGGCTACTCTGGTGCTCACCATCTGGCTGCAGCCGCCATTGTTGAGTTTATCCATACGGCCACTTTATTACACGATGATGTTGTCGATGAGTCTGCGCTTCGGCGTGGTCATGAGACGGCCAATGCAATCTGGGGTAATCAAGCCAGCGTATTAGTAGGTGATTTCCTGTACTCCCGTTCATTCCAGATGATGGTTAGCATCGGTAATATGCGTGTTATGGAGATTTTGGCTGACACGACCAATACCATCGCTGAAGGCGAGGTCATGCAGCTACTGAACTGCCATAATCCTGACACCACTGAAGAACATTACATGGCGGTTATTCATTGTAAAACGGCCAAATTATTTGAGGCTGCAGCACAATTAGGCGCGATATTAGCCCATCAATCCAAAGATGTAGAACTAGCTCTGGGTCGTTATGGAATGCATCTGGGTACAGCCTTTCAGCTCATTGATGATGTACTGGACTACAGCGCCTCCAGTACCGAGCTGGGTAAAAATATCGGTGACGATCTTGCTGAAGGCAAACCGACCCTGCCACTGATTCATACCATGCGCCATGGCGCTTCAGACCAAGTACGTGCTATTCGGGACGCTATTGAACAGGGTGGCCTGGAGCATATTACGACAGTCCGTCGCGCTATTGAATCTACTGGAGCATTGGACTACACTGCCGAACTTGCCGCCAAGGAAGCCGAAAAAGCAATCGAGAATCTGGCGGTATTACCGGGTTCAGCTGCCAAAACATCGCTTGAGTATCTTGCCCGATTTGCAGTTAACCGCCGCTATTAGCAGCGCTGTCCCGTTCTTGGATGTTCGGAGTGTAGCTCAGCTTGGTAGAGCACTGCCTTCGGGAGGCAGGGGCCGGAGGTTCAAATCCTCTCACTCCGACCAATTCTAACACCCATATCCTTCAATCCGATTTCCCTAATCCTCAAAAGGATTAAAGTATGCCCAGCCTTCCAGCGGCTAGTTTGGATATCACCCCCGTTTGCGGAAAGCCGTTTATCCCATAAATTAACTTGGGCGATGACAGTGATCATACAATCCGGGAAGTGATCATACAATCCGGGAAACGAATACAGCAAAAGCACCATAATCTGTGCGTAATTAAAATATTTCTTAATTTTTTACGGCTAGCATTTAAGGGCTCTATTTTGGTTTTGCCAACGAAACAGCATTCTTAATGCTTATGCCAAAGTGCCGGCTCGTTTCTTCAAAGGCTAACCCTTCATTCGCCTTTATCCCAAATACTTTACAGCAGCTTACGGCGGGAATCTGGTGAATAGCCCATAACTTAATAAGTATGCCCTTATATATCAGGTTATTTTGTTTTTGCTATACGAAAAGCTTTCGGCCGCGTCCAAAAAATAGTCTGCCCTTACGGGGTGGCCCCATGAGTGATGCGAAAGTCACCGCCTTTGAAAAACGGCTTCATTGGAACGATACGGTCATAAGTACGTCGTTGGGATGATGCGGGCAAATTAGCTGACACAGCCGTCCCACCCTTTGCGTATTACGAGGTGCTTTACAACATTACGCCTGGTTAACAAATATAGCGGAACCAATTAGATTTGATTAATTGGTTCCGCTATATTTGGCCATTTTAACGCGCAAGCGCCTGCGCTTCAAAATAAAGCCGCAAAAAAACCCGCATAACCGCGGGCTTATAAACTTATATAGATACTGATGGAAAGCTCATGGTGGAGCGGAGGAGGATCGAACTCCCGACCTTCGCATTGCGAACGCGACGCTCTCCCAGCTGAGCTACCGCCCCATAAATCTGAAGCTATCTATTATACTGCTTTCTACTATCCCTGACTAGCCCTCAATGCTAAAACCGGTTTAAACGCGCCGTTGCAGCGCTGCAATCCGATCTTCTAACGGTGGATGTGTCATCAATAATTTGCGCAATCCATCCCCCAAACCACCGTTGATACCCAGTGCAGCCATCTGCGATGGTAGATCCGAAGGCTCACTTAATTGTCGCAGCCGTTCAAGTGCTGCAATCATCTTGCCGCGTCCCGCCAGCTGGGCGCCACCGGCATCAGCATGAAATTCACGATGGCGACTGAACCACATCACAATCAATGAAGCCAGAAAACCCAGCAACATTTCCAACACAAAACTACTGACCCAATAACTGATCCCTGGGCCGCGAGACTGCTGATTATTACCGCTCAGCACCCGAGCAACCATAAAACCAATGATACGGGATAACGCAATGACAAACGTATTGAGCACACCTTGCAGCAAGGTCATCGTCACCATATCACCATTAGCAACGTGGCTTACTTCATGACCGAGCACCGCCTCCACTTCGTCAGCATTCATCTGCTCCATCAAACCGGTACTGACTGCAACCAAGGCATTGTCACGGCTTGCCCCCGTAGCAAACGCATTTGGTGTCGACGAATGGTAAATGGCCACTTCTGGCATACCGATACCCGCACTCCGCGCCTGCCGCTGGACAACTTCCACTAGCCAGCGCTCAACCTGAGTTCGGGGCTGCTCAATAACTTGTGCGCCTACCGAGCGTTTGGCCATCCACTTTGAAATCAACAGTGAAATCAAGGAGCCGCCCATGCCAAAAATGCCCGCGAAAATAAATAAACCGGTGTAATTAATACCGGCCTGCATCAGAAAACGATCCGCACCCAATAAGCGAGTGACAATGCCTAATAAAGTCATCACACCTAGATTCGTTGCGATAAACAGCAAAATACGTTTCATATCAGCACCTTGATACGTAAAATAACAGCAGCCATTAAAACCTTGGGCGCGTTAAAAACATGGCATCGCCATAACTAAAAAAACGGTAGCGCTGTTTGATTGCGTGATCATAGGCACGCAATATTTTTGTACGACCGACAAAGGCAGATACCAGCATTAACAAGGTCGATTCGGGCAAATGAAAATTGGTAATTAACGCATCGACACAGCGAAAACGATAACCTGGATAAATAAAAATACGGGTTTCACCACACCACGGTTGTGGCACACCCTCAGCATTAGCCGCAGCCGTTTCCAACGCCCGTACTACCGTTGTACCCACTGCAATGACCCGTCCACCACGTTGTCGAGTAGCCATAATTCTCTCACACACTGCCGCATCCACAGCAATCCGTTCAGCGTGCATCACATGTTCAGTCACGCGCTCTACCCGTAGCGGCTGAAAGGTTCCTGCACCAACATGCAAGGTGATAAAAGCCTGCTCTATGCCCAGTTTTGTCAGTTCATCAAACAATGCCTGATTAAAATGCAATCCAGCCGTTGGTGCAGCCACTGCACCTGGCTGGCGGGCATAAATGGTCTGATAACGTTCTCGATCTTCAGCATCAGGCTCACGGCTAATATAGGGTGGTAAAGGTAAACGCCCGTGCTTTTCGAACAAGCTTAGTAATGACTCGTCACTTTCGACAGTAATCTCGAACAAATCGTCCTGGCGACCCTGTACAGTTGCCGTAAAGCCAGCATCCAATATCAATAGCCCACCTGTTTTGGGAGACTTGCTGGCGCGAATATGAACCAGTGCCCGCTGCTCGTCAACTAACCGCTCCAGCAATACCTCAATGCGCCCACCGCTCGCCTTGCGCCCAAATAACCGTGCAGGAATCACTCGGGTGTCATTAAAAATTAATAAATCATCAGAACGTAACAGTTGCGGCAACTCATGAAATAGTCGATCCTCCAGATGACCTGTGGCACCGTCCAGTGTCAGCAAGCGGCTGTTACTACGCTGTGCCAACGGATACTGTGCTATCAGTTCGGGGAGCAAATCAAAATAAAAATCCTGGCGCTGTGGCTCAGCGGCTATTATCGTTTGCTGGGACTGACACTGATTATTTTCCGGTTTCAACGAGCCATCATTGAACCCCTGCTCTCGCATAAACTCTGTATCTATCATTCCGTTGCTATAACTGTGGATATTAAAATGCACAAAATCACATTAATTACTGCTTTACTTTGCTCTACCACCGTGCTGGCTGCCGAACAAGCAACACCGACTACAGCGGCCGATCAGCCTGATTCCAGCAAATTACAAGCCGCGCTTGGCGGACCAAAACCCGACAGCATTACACCTATCACCAGCCTGGGGTTATATGAGGTCATTATTAATGGGCAGATATTCTACATAAACAAGCAGGGTAACTATGCCATACAAGGTGATGTACTGAATCTGGATACCCGCGAGAACCTCACCGAAAACCGGCGTAATACCTTGCGCTCTGATGCTGTCAATACGATCGGTGAAGGTAATATGGTGGTATTCGCACCTTCCGAGAATCCGGTCAAACATACGGTCACAGTATTTACCGATATCGACTGTGGCTATTGTCGAAAAATGCACAACCAGATCGCGGAATACAATAAAGAAGGTATCAAAATACGCTACTTGTTGTTTCCACGGGCCGGTATTGGTTCGGAATCCTTTAAAAAGTCGGTTTCGGTCTGGTGTGCTGATGATCGCCAAGCAGCATTAACCCAAGCAAAAAGTGGCCAACCCGTTGATCCTAAGACCTGTCAAGATCCTGTGCAGGCACAGTTTGAGTTGGGTAGAAAACTGGGTGTTCGTGGTACCCCAACCATGATTCTGGAAAATGGCATCATGATTCCTGGCTATGTACCTCCAACACGATTAGCTGCATTACTGGCTCAAGATAGCGAGAATGCGTCCAACGCGAAAAACAACCCCTAACCGGACAGGCATCCATAATTCTTCGGCCAGAAAACACACCCGCTCAATTTTGATTATGGCGACACACTAACGTTTGCCGGTGATAGCCTTGAACTGAGCCTTGAACTGAGTGGACCAAAATTTATCAACAACCACGCTACCAGGAACGTACTATCTCATTGCCCAAAAACTGATGGTTTGACCCGAATCGTGGTGAATGGGTGATGGGGGGGGACGGATTTTACCCTACACTGCTGCACTGAATAAATTGCCACTGTTTGTTCGTGAGGGTGCGATATTGCCCTAATTTATGCGGGGGAGTTGGAAAATACGCTTATGGATTCAAGCCATATCGAGTTGCCTAAGCAATTAATTCATCCAAAGTTATCTTGTATTCTGATCCGTTGGCTCTGCAAGGTGGCAACCAATACCAACTGCCGACACCCTGGCGCAACCAGCAGACGCGTGCCCGAAACGCCTGGCACCTGTTCCAGGTGGGCTTGTGCCTGTTTGGTTTGTCAAGCCGCCTCCAGCCCGCTGCACAGCACGCCGTAGCAATGGCAGTTAATGGCCCTACGACCCACACACTCACTAACCCATACTACTCACTAGACCCGCAGCAACGGCATGACCCTGTCGGCAGTTAGCCATAATAGTGCCTTACACCTTTTGTCGGCCAGAGAAACCTTTAATGTAGCCTTCACACTTTAAGCTTGGCTTGCTCCCATAACATATCCATCTCAGCCAATGTTACATTTTTTGGCGTTTGTCCTTTCTCCGCCAACTGCTTTTCAATATACTGAAACCGTCGCTCAAACTTACTATTGGTTCCACGCAATGCCATTTCTGGATCAATTTTCAGATGACGTGCCAGATTAACAATAGCAAACAAGACATCGCCTAACTCATCGGACAATCGCTCTGGTGGTGAATCATTCGCCATTTCATGCCGGATCTCGGCAAGTTCTTCTTCAATCTTGGCTAAAACCGGCTCGACTTGATGCCAGTCAAAACCAGCTTTTGCCGCTTTTCTTTGCAATTTGACCGCACGAATTAATGCCGGCAATGCTAATGGCACGCCATCTAGCGTACTGGTTGGTATCTTGCCTCGCCCTGCTTTCTCAGCCGCCTTGATATTCTCCCAGGCAACCGTTTGCTCGGTTGCATCTGCATAGTGTTCGTCAGCAAAAACATGCGGATGGCGACGAATCATTTTTTCAACAATACCGCCTGCAATCTCATGAAAATCAAAGCGCCCCTCTTCACAGGCGATCTGCGCATAAAACACCACCTGAAATAATAAATCACCCAATTCATCACGTAATTCTGCCCAGTCCTCACGAGCAACCGCATCAGCAACCTCATAGGCTTCCTCAAGTGTGTGGGGCACAATCGTGGCATAGCTCTGTTGCCGATCCCATGGGCAGCCGTTCACTGGATCACGTAGTCGCGCCATCAATTCCAAAAGCGCCGCCATTTCACGCATGTCTTATCCTTGTTTACCCTTACGCCGTTTGCCTATTCCGCTGGGGCTACCCTGGCTGAAAGCACGTTTTGATTTTCGAGTCGTTGAAACAGCCTGGCTTACAGTATGACTACGAGGCGGCAATCCATTATGCCGGGTTAGAAATTGCTGTTTGTGTTTGCAACCCGTACGTACACCTTCACCGCCGCTTTGTCCTGTTCCCGCCGGTTGCCAGGTCGGGATTAAATGACGTTTTCCATTGCCAATCAAATCGGCACGCCCCATTTTGCGCAGCGTCTCTCGTAATAGCATCCAGTTCTCGGGATCATGATAACGCAGAAAGGCCTTATGCAAACGCCGTTGTTTCAACCCTTTGGCGGTAAAGACGATTTCACCCCGATCACGGTGAATTCCTTTCAGAGGATTACGACCTGTATGATACATGGCGGTTGCCAACGCCATTGGTGAGGGCAAAAAGGCTTGTACTTGATCGGCACGAAAACCATTGGCTTTTAACCACAGCGCCAGATTTAACATATCCTCATCCGTTGTACCAGGATGCGCTGCAATGAAATAAGGGATCAAATATTGTTCTTTACCCGCTGCCTTTGAGTATTTCTCAAATAATATCTTGAATTGATTATAAGCCCCCATGCCGGGCTTCATCATTTTTGCTAACGGCTCTGCTTCAGTATGTTCGGGTGCAATTTTTAGATAGCCGCCAACATGATGACTCACTAGTTCCTTGACATAATCCGTGTCTTTAATCGCAAGATCATAACGAACCCCTGAAGCGATCAGGATCTTTTTAATGCCTGGCAAGTCTCGTGCCTTACGATACAAGCGGGCTAGTGCTGAATGATCGGTATTCAGATGGGCGCAAATATCAGGATAAACACAGGATAATTTACGGCAATTCTTTTCGATTTCTGGTGACTTACAACCTAGTCGATACATATTAGCCGTCGGACCACCAAGATCGGAAATAACACCGGTAAATCCAGGTGTCCGGTCACGAATATCGTCTATCTCACGCAAAATTGATGCTTCAGACCGCGACTGAATAATGCGCCCTTCATGCTCAGTAATTGAGCAAAATGTACATCCACCGAAACAGCCACGCATGATATTGACTGAAAAACGGATCATTTCATAGGCCGGAATCCGTGCATTGCCATACTTTGGATGCGGGACACGGGCAAAGGGTAAATCAAACAGCGCATCCATTTCCGCTGTACTTAATGGAATCGGTGGTGGATTCAACCATACATCACGATTGCCATGACGCTGTACTAATGCACGGGCATTACCCGGATTCGTTTCCAAATGTAAAAGTCGTGATGTGTGTACGTATAACACCGCATCAGATTTGACCCGCTCATAATCGGGCAACCGAATCACGGTTTTTTCACGATCATGACGAACCATACAGCGCTGAAAACGGACAGGCTGTATAGTGTTTTTATTTGTTTTATTCCTTGCACAGGCAGTATCTGTCGTTAAATCGACAGCATAAGGATTAGGGTGTGGTGATAGTAATCCAGGCTGATCGACTTCAGTGGAATCGATCTCTAGCCAATCCTCTGCCAAATGGCCAGTATGAATAAATACTGTACCGCGAAGATCATGAATAGCTTTAAGCGACTGCCCGGCAGCAATACGATGGGCAATATCAACAATGGCTCGTTCAGAATTACCGTAAAGTAATATATCGGCTCTGGAATCCAGCAATATCGAACGCCGCACTTTGTCTGACCAATAGTCATAATGCGCGATACGGCGCAGGCTAGCCTCAATACCACCAATGACTATTGGTGTATCTGAATAGGCCTCACGGCAACGCTGACTATAGACAATCACTGCCCGGTCAGGGCGTTTACCGTCCTCATTATTCGGTGTATAAGCGTCATTATGGCGCAAGCGTCTGTCCGAAGTGTAACGATTGACCATCGAATCCATATTGCCTGCTGTAACACCAAAGAAAAGATTGGGTCGACCTAATTCTTGAAAAGCCTCAACTGAAGTCCAGTCAGGCTGAGCAATAATGCCAACACGAAAGCCTTGGGCTTCCAGTAACCGGCCAATAATAGCCATACCAAAACTGGGGTGATCGACATAGGCATCACCCGTAACGATAATAATGTCACAAGAATCCCAGCCTAATGTATCCATTTCCGCGCAGGACATAGGCAAGAATGGTGCAACACCAAAACGGGCAGCCCAATATTTACGATACGAAAACAGTGAGGGAGTTAACGATAATGGGGGCATCAGAGCAATAAGGTACAATAGCTAGCTTGAAGAAGTACTCATTATAAGGGGGCAAGCTGTAGATGCGAACTGTTTAGGAAAGATCACCAGGCCATTCTAACACTTGATAAAACTGGACGCACAGTTCGCCAGTATTTTTTAGAAAAAATTGGTTATCGCCCTAAAAATATTCTGAATAAAGACCGTATCCGATTTTTAATACTGAGCCGTTCCAGAACAATATGTTGCAACTCGGCAATCTGTTTTATTTCTTTAGAAAGACTATCAAGTTTCAACAAAATATTGCTATCAGGTCCGACATTCGATTTTTCCAGTGTATGGTCCTCATATGGCGGCAAATCTGGATCAAAAACCGGAATCCAGGCATGATCGTGTGGCAAAAATACATTGAATCCCAAACTTACAAAATCTTCTTTTGACCATGTTGAACGGTGCGTTTCAAAATCATTATCAGGTACAGATTGTGGTTGAACATTTTTGGGTACCGATATAATTACTTTTCGACTTATTCTTTGCAGATTCTGTATAAATAAAATGCCCTGTTGCTTGTCAAGGTGTTCGACAATGGCCAGCGCCAAAGACAAATCATAGGCATTATCCGGAATTTTAGGTAATGCCGTCCGCACATCTTCAATAATTATATTGTTATATACCCATGAAGGCACATAGTCTAAATAATCCTCAAACCCCTCTATTGCATCTATTGTCGTTATCCACTGACCTTTTTGTGAACGATAATTCCTGAAAATTTTTTTATAAAATTCCTCGTCAAAGTAAAGATCAAGCTGAATCCGACTTAGCAGGCCATAAACCCCTAGACCACATCCGACATCAATAAGTTTCTGCGGCCTAATTCTAAGAATCTCTTCCATTATTGGCGTAATCTGCTGAACGTTACTATAAGGCATATAAGTATTATCCTGAGTATAGTACTATATACGTAACCAATTAGATTTGATTAATTGGTTACGTTATATCCATCTGTTTTAACGCGCAAGCACTATATCTTTAAGATAGTGCGTCAAAAAAAGCGATAGAGTTAAATATTTTAATTGAAGCACGGTTACTCACAGCCCAACTCCAGGCATTTAACACAACAACGAATTCATTAAAAGCTAAATAGTATGATTCTGTAATGCAAGCATACGAATCAAATCCGAAAGCGATTCTGCCTGAAGCTTTTCCATCACTCGTTTGCGATGGATTTCCACTGTAGAGATACTGATGCCCAGATCAGCAGCAATAACCTTGTTGTAACAGCCTGTGGCAACACGCTCTAATACCTCTCGCTCACGGGGTGAGAGCAATGCCATTCGCGTTGTTACTTCAAGCCGGTAAACCTGGTGACGACGTTCACGAGCATCCTGTTCCAGTGCCTCTCTGACTCGGTTTAATAATAGATCCCCTTGAAAAGGCTTCTCGATAAAATCAAATGCCCCTAATTTCATTGCTCGAATGGCCATTGGCACATCACCATGGCCGGTCATAAAAATGATAGGCATTTGAGCATCTTGTTTTTTGAGCTGTTCTTGCAAATTCAAACCGCTCATTCCAGGCATGCGCACATCCAGCAACAAACAACCTGATCGATAAAATGCCCCAGATTTAATAAAACTCATTGCATCGCAAAAAACCTCAACAGCAAACCCATTAGCGCGTAACAACAAGCTTACTGAATCGCGTATTGCCTGGTCATCATCAACGATAAAAACCGTGGGTATTTCTGTATTCATTCACTTAAATGATCAATATCAGGGTACATATAAACCGGTAAGGTAAAATGAAAAGAAGCACCCTGACTAGTATTTAATGTTACCCAAAGCTTTCCACCCTGAGACTCAATAATAGATCGACTTACCGACAGGCTCATACCCGTACCACCCGGTTTGGTCGTAAAAAAAGGCTGAAATAACCGCTCAGCAACTTCAGGACTGAGTCCATGACCTGTATCACAGATCGTAACCTGTGCCGTTTCTGAATCAAAAACACTCGTATAGATACTTAATTCATGCGGCTCATCCTCAGGTATTTCCTGCATCGCTTCTAACGCATTACGAATCAGATAGAGTACGACCAACTGTATTTGAATATTATTAGCCAATACCGTGGGCAATGCTTCCGATAAATACAGCTCTGATGCTACACCTGATTGCCTTAATTCTAATTGAATATAGCGAATAACATTATGAATCAGCGCATTAAGATCCACCGCATCCTGCTTGGCGGGACTTTTATTTACCAGTTCACGTAAATGACGGATAATTTCACCTGCACGCAACCCTTGGCTACAGATATCTTCCAGGGTGCTGGCCAGCTTACGAGGGTCAGTTTGATCCTGCTGCAACAGTGTCAGGCAAGCTTGCGTGTATGCCACAATAGCTGCTAAGGGCTGATTGAGTTCGTGAGCAAGACCGGAAGCCAGTTCCACGGCCAGATTCAAACGTGACATCCTGGATAGGTCCACTTGCTGCCGTCGAAGCTGGTCTTCAGCAAGTCGTCGAGCGGTAATATCCTCAGCCAATCCTACAATACGATAGGCATCACCCTTTTCATCAGCAATCGGAAAACCACGATCCCAAATCCAGCGAATTGAGCCATCCGGTCGTATAATTCGATATTCCTGCTCAAAATGACCCGTGGATAATTCCTCAGCATACGCCCTTTGCACCCGAGGCCGATCATCAGGATGAATACTTTTGATCCAGTTGTATGGGTAATTACCAATATCTTGTACCGAACATCCCCAGATATCCTCGTAAGCAGGGCTGACATAAAGCAGGCGCTCATCCAGAATGCTGTATACCCAAAACACTTCACGGATATGTTCGGCCATTTGCCTAAACCGCTCTTCACTATCACGCAACGCCACTTCTGCTGAAACACGGGCGTTAATCTGTCGCTCCAATGTACGATTAATTGCCAAAAGATTGGCAGTGCGTTCATGAATCCGTGATTCCATCTCTTCATGAGTACGCTGCAATTGCGCCTCAATTTGCTTCTGTACAGTAATATCGTGAGCTATTCCGATCACACCTGTAATATGTCCGCTGGTATCACGATAAGGCCACTTGGTAACCAGCAAAACTCTTGTTTCACCATCCACTATAAAAATATTCTCACTTTTGCGTACACAGCCTTCAATCAAAACCCTGTGATCATCCTCAATGAGTTTTTGAGCCATTCTAGCGGGAAACAAATCCATATCAGTTCGGTCAAGGCAATCATTGTATGAATAACCCATCCACCGTAAGCACGCTGCATTCAATACCTTATAGTGCCCTTTTTTATCTTTGATAAACGCAACATCATTAATCTTTTCAATGAACTCTGCCACACGCATATCGTGCATCCGGCAGCTATTATTATTTATTGCGTTGCCACATATACGGATTAACCCAATCAACAGGCAGCTGCCCGAAATAATCAATAGGGCATCCTTGAATAGCAGCACTACCAGTAATGACGTCCACTGATACCAATAATACTTGATAAACCACCAGTCTACTGCCAGTAACCCAATTAAAACCAGAGGGATACACAGCCACCAAAATGTGGCAGGACCAATAAATCCCCCTTGACAATACTGCTGCCGAGTACAACCATCACTTGTGATTTTATGTAAAAGCTGTTCCGGTAGCGCGATGGTAGACGAAAGTCTGCCAGGCATCCCGATCACTTGTTTTACCGGTTTCATATTAACCAGGATTGCCTGGCAACCATTGCTTGAGACGACGGTTTCCGAACTGCTTTCCTGTCAGAAGCCCAGCATCCATGCAATGCTACCACTGGCAAAGTAAAATGAAATGTTGCTCCGCAATCTCCTTCATTTGCAGTCGCCCACAAACGACCACCGTGAGCTTCGATAATACTTTGACTAATGGGTAATCCCAGTCCTAAGCCTTCAGATTTTGTTGTAAAAAATGGACGCAGTATCTGATCTAGATTAACCGCTTTCAGTCCAGAACCGTGATCGCGCACAGCAATTTCAATCACTGCATCATCACTGGCAAGTTGCGCAGAAATAAAGATATCTCTGGCATCCTTGCGACCCTTCATTGCATCCATTGCATTACGTAATAAATTACAAATTACCTGTTGTACTTGTAGTCGATCCACCCGTACCATAGGCAGGTTGGCGGCACATTCATAGTGCAGGTAAATATCGTGACGGCTGGTTTCCAATTCGAGCAAATCAATAATTTCAGCCAGCAGTTCATCTACCCGGCTGACAATATATTGCGCCTTGCCGTACCGGGAAAAATGACGAATATGTTGAATAATATTGCCAGCTCGTGTGCTCTGCGCTGCAATTTTTTCAATCAGTTCACTGATTGCGCCCACTTCATTTAAGCTACCCCGCAATTGCTCCAGACAGGCTTCACTGTAAAGGTTAATTGCTGTAATGGGCTGGTTAATTTCATGAACCAGCCCAGAAGCCATCTCACCCAAGATACTCAATCGCGATGCGTGCGCTAATAATGATTGTTGCTGTTGTACCGCTAGTGCCATGCACTCCTGCTCTAATGCTCCGCTGACCCATTCGGCCATCAACTGGAGCAACTCAAAGTCAACGGTACTAAACGTTGTCGATCGTGGTCGAAAATCGGAAAAGCTTAACGTGCCATACACCTCGCCATTGACTCGAACAGGCACACCCAAATAAGCTTTCAACTTTAACTTGTGATACCCAGGATGCCTACACCACCCGCATACAGCCGCACATTCAAAACCCTGTGCAGCCTGGCTCGACAAGGTTTCAAAACAATACGTCTCTTTCAGATCAAATACATCACCGCGTGCAATTTGATGATCCGGTGATCGAACCTGTATCACCTCATAGCGACTTTCCACAACGCGAGACAAAATACCAATCCCCAGACCAAAGCGCTGGCACCCCATCTTTAGCATGGCTTGAATCTGCTCACTGGGACGACGGTATGATATGGAAATAACGCGATACAGCTCCCGCATGGCCGCCACGCTATCCTCTAGTGCCGTCTGCTTTTCTGCCAGTCGCCGATTACTTTCCTCGACCTGTTCCTTGCTATCTGAAAAGGAACAGGCCAAATCAAGATTTTCCTGTGCCAGACGCAGCGAGCAAACAAGCATCTTGTGATACCGGTACGCCGTACCCAGCGCCAGCAACAGATACAGGATTCCGGTTGCACCCATAGTGATACGCAATGAATCGTGTTGCATCAAAAACCAGATCATTGGTGGTAATGTCAATGGAATAGCGTAAGCCGTATAGGTGGCCAACACCGGGGTCATGGTCAACACCCCCCCCATCAACACACCTCCCAGTATCAGCGCAATAAAGGTATCGTAAACCACCGAGGGCGAAAAGATCAGCAACACAACACTGCCACCCCAAACAACACCTGTTGCTGCACATGCCCACGTATAGCGACCTGCCCAAGGGCTGATATCTGTATCGAGATGGCTTCGGTAGCGGAACGAAGCGATTAACACCAGCCGAGCCAGGATGGTACTCTCCAGCAAAACCAGCCAGATCAGCAGGATCACGTGGGGAATCAAGGGCCACATTACCCACACCAACAGGGGCGCAATCAGTAAGCTGGTGACTGTACCCAATGGTGCTTGTGCGTATAGCAACTGCACCTGTTCAGCATAAATTTTTTGTCTAATCAAATAACCAGAAGAGTTCCAATAGCAATAACGTTCACGGTACGCGATGTGTTTGAGACTCGGCAAAATCCTCAGACGATGCGTCCGATACCGGTTGCTTTTCCAGGCCGATGATATGCTCCGATTCATCAATGAGGCGCCCCGATGCAACGGTATATTCGCCATCGACGGTATACTCGCCATCAATGGTATTGGGTGCTTGTTGCTGCGCGTGCTGCACCACACGACGCCATCGCCACCACAACCAGCCACCGAACACCAATCCAGCCACAAGCAATATAAGAAACAACACTGTGGCAATTGTAAATCCAGCAACGATAACCAGCGCCGAGAGAATGGCCAACCCCAGACGCACTGGCCAGGATTTTTGTGCAAATACGGCGGGTTGATTCATCGCTGAGCCACCCAAAACCACCAGATGATCAGGGCTATCAACCCCAGCCCGATCACATTGACGACAACGGTAATCATATTATCGGCGTACCTTTCGGTTGGAAACCACGCAGCCGGTTGGCATTGCTAACGACAGTAAAAGACGATAGCGCCATTGCTGCGCCGGCCAACATGGGATTAAGCAACACTCCCGTCACGGGGTAAAGCGCACCTGCCGCAACTGGAATCCCCAAGCCATTGTAAAGGAAAGCACCAAATAGATTTTGCCGAATATTCACCAAAACCGCACGTGAGAGTGCAACCGCATCAGCAATACCATGCAAGGAGCCACGTACCAATGTAATACCGGCACTCTCAATGGCGATATCAGCACCTGAACCTATTGCCAAACCAATATCAGCATATGCGAGTGCCGGTGCATCATTGATCCCATCACCGACCATACCGACAACCTCACCAGATGCTTGCAGGCTTGTTATTACGTTTGCTTTATCAGTGGGTAGCCTTTCGGCATACACTGCTTCAGCCTCAATACCCACTTGAGCGGCAATAGCAGCCACGGTTGCTTTATGATCGCCGCTGAGCAGAACCACACGCAATCCAAGCTCCCGCAAACGCTGAATGGCTGCCAAAGAGTCAGGTTTAACCGGATCAGACACTGCGATGACACCTGCAGCCTGACCATCAATAGCAATGAATACGGGTGTCTGGCCTGTCGCCGCCAACCGTACCGCGTGCGACTCAAACGCCGTCATATCGACACCAAAGGTATCGAGTAAATAACGGTTGCCCACCAGCAATGATTGTCCCTCGACCTCCCCGCTAATACCCTGACCGGTGAACGTCTGGAAATGCTGCAATGATGGCACTGTAACACCACGATCAACAGCAGCGCTCAAAATAGCCTGTGCCAAGGGGTGCTCGGAACCCGCCTCCAGACCCGCAACCTGGCGAAATACATCCGTTTCATCAAAACCCTCAGCAACAATCAAAGCACTGACTGTCGGTCGCCCAACCGTCACGGTACCGGTCTTATCCAGCACTACGGTGGTCATTTGCCCAACACGCTGCAACGCTTCACCGTCGCGGACCAAAATGCCATATTCGGCGGCTTTACCAACGCCAATCATAATAGAAATCGGGGTTGCCAATCCCAGCGCACAGGGACAGGCGATAATCAATACCGTTAATGAGGTAACCAGCATGTAGCCTGCTTTGGGTACCGGCCCGAAATTAAACCAGACGAGTGCTGTTAGTACAGCAATAATCAATACCATCGGTACAAATACAGCAGCGACCCGATCAACCAGGCGACCAATCGGGAGTTTGCTGCCCTGCGCTTGGCGTACACTGGCCACAATGTGCGCTAGTATAGTATCTTCACCTACCTGGGTGGCACGAAATATGAGTGTACCTTTCTGATTCAAGGTACCGCCTGTGACAAAATCCCCTTCCTGCTTGCTCACAGGCAAGGGTTCACCCGTTAGCATGGCTTCATCGATAGTGGATTGCCCGCCGGTAACCACACCATCAACCGGGATTTTCTCACCAGGCCGTACACGAATAAGTACACCGACATTGAGTGTTTCGATGGGGACATCACGCTCCCGGTCGCCTTCGACCACACGTGCAGTACGTGATTGCAGGCCTAACAGGCGCTGAATTGCTCTGGATGCCTTGCCCCGTGCGCGACTTTCCAGGGCAGCACCGAGATTAATTAACGCAATAATAGTAACGGCGGCTTCAAAATAGGCGTTTTGCGCCAAGCTGGGAATGTCACCTGGAAACAATGCCACCAGCATAGAGTAAAACCATGCTGAACCTGTACCTAGGGCAATCAAGGTATCCATGTTGGCGTTGTGGTAACGAAATTGTCGCCACGCACCCGTAAAAAAATGGCCACCACTGTAGATAAGAACGACCAGCGTTAACAGTCCTGTAATAATCCAGAACATTTGCCCCATCGTTGTTGCCAATACCGGTAAATAGCCCAGCATTTCAGCTAACATCAAGGGTACAGCCAGTGTTCCAGCAACTAGAGTATTACGGATCAATCGCTGATAATGGGCATTTTCAACAGCATCACGCTCAGCCTCAGCGGTGAAAGCGGTGAAACCACGCTGTTCGACTGCATCGTAACCAGCAGCTTGAACGGCCTGAATCAGGGTAGCACTGTCTGGAGAGCCGATCACCTGAGCGGTACGCTCGGCAAAGTTCACGTTAGCTTCGGTTACCCCTGGAATATTACGCAGTGCTGTCTCTACGGCAGCAACACAACCGGCACAACTTATGCCGCTAATAGACAGATAATGACAATCTTGTGTCACTGGAGTAGTCATGTAACACCTCAGACAGCAATATAAAAAATCGAACGGGGGGATCGTGCCATAGCAAGCTGTCCCAATAGACAACATTATCTTTACAGCAACATCTTTACAGCAACTCAACTACTATCCACCAAGAGTTCAAGTGGGCTGGTATGGGTTAAGCGCGCAAACATCTACTCGATATGCGCTCCGCACGTCATGGTTGTGCTGATACGCTTGACTGATAAACCCGATTTTGCAAGCAGGGTTTGCTGTTAAAACTGACCCAATGAGCGCTGAATGATTTTAATCTTGTTCATAATGGAAAATAAATGTTTTAACTAAAAAAACCATGATAAAACCATGTTAGTCTGTATAAATAATCTCAAGGGAGGGTGTAATGCCAATCCAACACGTTCTCGTAGTCGAGGATTCCAAATCCGCGCGGCTGATGCTGCGTAAAATGTTGCAAGGATTTGACATCCATATCGCTGTAGCAGAATCCGCTGACGCCGCATTGAGGTATCTACACAACCAGCAACCAGATGCCATACTTACGGATCATACCATGCCAAGTTCAGCTCCAATTCCGGGAACTGGCCGGGCGGTTTGCTCAACAATTACAACCATAAACTCAATAATTACAACCATAAACTCAATGAAGCAGCGCAGAAAACTATCAATACTGCTCGCGACACTGCCGATGAAGTTGTACAAACAACAGCAGCAAAGATTGCTGAACAGGCTGCCAAAACCAATGTCAACCCTATGGCAACACGAGCAGCAGCGACTGAGGGAACAAGTCAATGACTATGGTTAAAAGCACCAAGGTGAAATGCAGTGTCGTACTTACCTGTCAACGGGTATAGCGGCGGCTATAGGCATTGGCGCAGCACTACTGGTATTTATGTATTGGGTTAAAGTAATCACTATAACGTATTACTAAAATCTGCTCTGCCTATCACCCGCATTGGTTTAAGAACATTTAAGTGAGTCTTGTATCATGTCAGAAATACTCTCTCTGGTCATCGGATTTATTGGGGGTGCTGTTGTTATCTTTTTGCCGTCCTATCAAGCCATACGCCGTAAAGCTGCACAGCTCCGGGACGAAATAGCAGCAGCACAAGCAGAAAAAAACGACCTGCAAAGCAAGAACATGGCCAATGAGTCAAAAGCCTATCAGTTACGCCAGGAGCTAGTAGCGCAACAAAAGATACTTGAAGATAACCTGGGGGCTGCACAACAGCAACACGCTTCCCTGGAGCAACAATTGAATGAACTCAAAAAGCAACTTGAGACATCCAGACAGGATCACCTTCAGGATACAAAAAATTATAAAGACGCTATCGCACAGGCCGAACAGGAAAAGACCGCGCTGCAAGATCAATTTGCTCGTGAAAAAATGCAGTGGGACCAGGAATGTCAAAGTCTATCGCTAGAAAACAGTCAATTTGACAATCAGTTACGAACCTTGCAACAGAGCAAGCAGGCACTGGAAGCCCGACTGGAACAACAAACCGAAAATTGGGAACGTGAGCGGCTTGCGTTGCAAATCCAGGTCAACTCACTGGAAGACAGCCTCGCACTGCAAAAAGCCCGCTCCAGTCAAGCACCAACTACGGTGGTGGATAATACACGGATCATTGAGCAGGCGAAAAAGTCCGCTAGCGAAGAACTCAGCACGCAACAAACAGCCTGGAATAATGAGCGTCAAAACCTGCAGAAACAGGTAGAACGCTTGCAAATGGAACAAAAATCCTTACGGGACAAGTTAGCAGCCGCCGAACAAAAAGGATCCTCTACCGCTATTCCGCAAGAACACCCGGACATGCAGCAACAACTGGAACAATTAAATCAAGAGAAGCAGGTTCTTGAAAAGAAACTGGAAACCAGTAACCGCGCAACTGAACAAGAGCGTAGTGCGCCGGAAACAGAAACCGAGCAACTCATGGATCGCTTAATACGCTTACAAACACCTGAGTAACCCCAACAACCACACCAAAGCTCAGCAGCGTATTATATAGTTGGCTGTGTGGCGAAAGGGCATCTGCTTACACAAAATTTACCAAAGGAAAACAGCCATAGCACCAACCACCTGCCCTCTTTAGCCGGTACAAGTCACAGTTTCTCGGTGCGTATCGTTTAAACGTAACCCACCACACTAATTGACACAATCGCGTGGTGACAGACCAATTCGTAGCAGGAAGCCCATATAGCGGAACCAATTAGATTTGATGAATTGGTTCCGCTATATCTACCTGTTTTAACGTGCAAATTATCACTATAAATTGTTCCGGTTTATAGTGTTTGTGCTATACAATCCGGCAACCCGCTGCATATCGCCATAAATAGCGCCGGTACCAGCGACGATCGTATCGGCTGGTAATGCTCATTCCCTCTCCCTGTGTTCAATCCACCATTCGCTCTAAAGATGTCCGCAACTCTCCATCCAGCGGCACTGATCTCTCAGTCCGGGTATCCATGATCACAATGGTGACATCCGCATCGGATACCATCGTATCGGTTCCCTTGAGAACAACACTCTGATACATGACAAAACTTCGATCACTAACACTTTTTATTGAGGTATTTATCAACAATATCTCACCCATATAGGCTGCACGACGATAATTAATATTGATATTCACAATGGCAAAGACGTAGCTATGACGCTCAAGAAAATCCAAGCTATCCGAGCCGCCCTTATGCTCCAGAAAACTCCAGCGAGCTTCTTCCAAAAACTCCAGATAGCGGGCGTTATTAACATGGTGGAACAAGTCAAGATGATAACCTCGTACCTTAATCTCAATACTGTGAGCCATTCACTCATTCTCCTGTTATTAGCTCCAACATTATCAGTTGTATATCAGACACTCACCACTATAACGGGATGATCGTACTACACGATATGCGTATTCTGCCCAATTCCACCGAAATACTGCCTCTTACGTTGACTGCCGATAAAATCCAGGTATGGCAGTTCGATTTATGCCTACCACCGGAACGTCTGATGATGTTGGCAGCCACATTATCTGCCAATGAGCGGGCGCGGGCATCACGGTTTCGTTTGTCTGCACACCAAAATCGATTCATCGCTGCACGCGGCTTGCTGCGTGAATTATTAGGTACCTATCTACACCGGCCGGCGACAGCACTACGCTTTGGACAAGGTCCACATGGTAAACCTCTACTCATCGGTAAAGAGGCTTCGGCAGGTTTGTATTTTAATCTTTCACATAGCGGTAATCGTGCATTGTATGTGTTGGCACAACAAGAAGTAGGTGTGGATATAGAATATTTTGATCGAAAAGTGGATTATCTTGCCGTCGCCGCACAAATTTGCACAACACGGGAACAGGCTATGCTGCAAGCACAATCCTCCACACAATTGCCACATGCTTTCTTCACCTGCTGGACACGCAAGGAAGCCTTGGCCAAGGCGCTGGGTAGCGGACTGACAAGCGACCTGCATCAGTTTGATGTCTGTAGCCATGAGAACGTATTATCACCCCATCGGACTTCCTTGCGTGATACAACCGGACAGGAATGGAGCGTATTGAATATCCCAATGGAACCCGGTTGGTTCGGTGCCGTCGCCGCCGCAGGTACAGATTGGCAGCCATACTGCCATTGGGAAGTGGCCTAGTACCACAGTTGTAGATAAAGTTGCTATGATTTTGTGCCCGGACAATCGAGCGACGGTGTAGCAACATTGATGAGCTATAGCGCAAACACTATAAACCGGAACAATTTATAGTGATAATTTGCGCGTCAAAACAGATGGATACAGCGGAACCCATTAGCCAAATTTAATTGGTTCCGCTATATTTTCTGGCAGGGAAATCTCAGTGCCGTGACCATTACTGAATATCTACAACTGTAGTACTAACCCATGCACGCGGTAATCCTCGCTGACCGCCTTGGTCAGGAGCTGGCGCCCTTAAATGAACGCTGTTGCGTCGCCCTACTCCCCGTAGCCTGTAAACCTGTCCTGGTGCATACACTGGAAGCGGTAGCAGCGGCCAAGATACATCAAGTAACCGTCGTTATTTCGTCCTGCGCCGAAATCGTGTGTAAAACACTGGGCAATGGCCATGGTTGGGGTTTGCAACTTGATATTATCTCGACTGATGGTGAGGCAGACCCGGACATCGTTATTCGTAATCAGCTTCAACCCGGGAAAGAGCTCTTACTACTACGGGGTGATGTGTTACATGCAGCAACCGTAGCAACATTTCTTCAGCGAGCGCAGGCAATTAAAGGCCCGTTGATATACGGCAAAACCACAGAAGGTACCGTTGCGCTATGTCTGCATCGTGGTCATGGTCGAGGTGGACTAGCACCCTTACGCTGGGCTATAGATCCTGAACCCACCCCCCTCATTTGGCCAAGCGTGGATTTAACGGAAGCGACTGTTCATCGACTAGAATCGCTACGCGCCTATTATCGAGCCAATCTCGCCGCTGCTACGGGACGTATTATCGGGTTAACCCTTCCAGGACAACAACGCACACCCAACTTGACAGTAGGGACACATTCAAAAATATCACCGCGTACTCTCCGCACGGGTTCCACCTTGATAGGCCAGTACTGCCGGGTGCATACCACTGCAAAATTGCGTGGTGAAGTGGTTATTTGCAACAACACGATCATCGACCAACGCGTAACGGTACACGATAGTGTGATATTGCCTCACTCATGGCTTGGTGAGTCAGTAACCGTACGCAATGCCATTGTATGGGGCAATCAGGTAATTCGTTTTGAAAATAACGCGTCATCACCCATGATCGAACCGCTACTGCCCACCTATTTGGATGAAACACCCGCCCATGGCATTATGGATGAAGCCCTAAATCGCTTGCTTGGCATATTACTGCTGGCGCTATCGCTACCACTATGGCCCGTTGCAATGGCGGCTGCCCTAACCGAAAATCCCGAGATGCCATTACATCCAGTACGGCTCTGTGGCAATTGGCGTGAAACGGATCATACTGGCCAGAGCCGCCGCAGGACATTCATTGTCTGGGAATGGGTTACATCCATTCCCATATTGCGAAGTCTGCCACGGCTACTTGCGGTCATCAGTGGTGATTTGAGACTGATTGGCATTGAACCACTATCGCCCGAACAGGCTGAAAATCGCTCAGAAGGCTGGGAAAAAACCAGCGACCGCGCGCCTGCTGGATTGATCGGTTCCAGCCAATTGCTACTATCAGCACATGCCCCTCGAGAGCAACGTTTATTAAGCAATGCGTTTCAAGCACGGCAGTGTGGTCTCAAACACGATATTCGCTATCTTTTGCAAGGCGTAATCATGTTATTTAGCCGACGAACGTGGTGGTCGGGTCAATGAAGAAAAATTGATGTCTAGCCGGTTAACCTGAACACTCAACAAATCTGCCTATTTTTTACAGAAAAACACAACGCGCACACGCCATCTTGATCAAGCCAGGAAAAACTATGGAACCGAGCTTTTGGCATAAACGCTGGGAACGGACCGAGATCGGCTTTCATCAGCGAAAAATCAATACCCATCTTCAACACTTCTGGGGCATGCTGAATCGACAATCCGGTCAGCCAATTTTTGTACCCTTGTGTGGCAAAACGCTTGATTTGTTATGGCTGGCGAGCCAGGGACATCCTGTGATTGGGGTTGAAATCAGTGCATTAGCCGTAGAGGCTTTCTTCAAGGAAAATCATCTCAAACCTCACCGTTGGAAAGAAGATGCGTTTGAAATCTGGGAAGTGGATGAAATTCGCATTCTTTTGGGTGATCTTTTCAGTCTGGAACCGCACCACCTTGCCGATGTTACGGGCGTTTATGATCGTGCTGCACTGATTGCCTTACCTCCACCGATGCGTCAACGCTATGTCGATAAGCTGACAACCGTCTTACCGGTAGGTATCGAAACACTACTGGTCACTCTAGAATACGATCAAAGCCGGTTAACCGGCCCGCCATTCTCAGTCTGTGACGCAGAAGTCCAGACACTATTTCAAGCAACACATACTATTGAGCGATTACACACACGCAATGCCTTATCGGAAGAATCTCGCTGGCGTGAACGCGGTTTGACCTGGTTATTGGAGAAATCGTATCGGCTTTCCCATTGTTCAACGTCCCAAAAGAGCAATGGATAGTGAGTAGTCGCACCGCAATGCTATCGCCGACAGACATTGTGCTGCGAATTTTTCTGCCATTCGCTGCCGGTTATTTTCTGCCTTATCTATACCGGACTATCGTTGTTTCCATTTCTTAATAAAAACATCTATAAAAAAATTAATGTCATCATTTAATGTATAACCTTTTAAGGAAAATTTATGACCACAAATACACTTGAGCTGATCGCAAAAGAAGAAAATTTCGATGAAGAAGCTTATTTACGGGCTAATCCTGATGTAGCCAATGCAGTTAAAGAAAAACAATTTGAATCTGGCTATAAACATTTTAAAGCTTTTGGTAAGAATGAAGGTAGGAAAATGCGGTTTTCTTTTGCTAAAATTCAGGAAGCCAAGACAAGAAAACTGCAAAAAATTGAACATTTACTTCGCAAGGATATGCCTTGCCTAAGAAAAACGACTCACTATGACTTTTTAAGTGATCATTTGCGCTCGAAATTTAATATTATTGATACTGATGCAGTAAGCAGTAACAACTATGATGGCTATACTCAAAAATTAATCGAAGACAACAAGAATGGATGGATTTTAGACTGTGGCGCAGGGAAAAGACCTATCTACTTTGACAACGTAGTTAACTTTGAAATTGTAGATTATGATACGACAGATGTTCGTGGTGTAGGTGAAATGCTTCCATTTATTGATGAAGCATTTGATGCAATCATCTCCATTGCAGTTCTGGAGCATGTTAAAGATCCGTTTTTGTGTGCAAAAGAAATTTCCAGAGTTTTAAAAAAAGGTGGAAATTTAATTTGTTGCGTGCCCTTTCTTCAGCCATTACATGGCTACCCACATCACTATTACAACATGACTCATCAAGGACTCCAGAATCTATTTTCTGATTCCCTTACGATTGATAAAGTGACTGTTTATGAGAGCATATTGCCAATTTGGTCACTAACATGGATTTTGAAAAGTTGGGCAGACGGTCTTAATGAAAAAACAAAAAAAGATTTTATGAAAATGACAGTTGCTGACTTAATGGGTAATACAGAGAAATACTTACATATGCCATTTGTCAAGGAATTGTCACAAGATAAAAACCTGGAACTCGCAAGTGCAACTGTTCTTTTTGCACATAAATAAGCAAACAGTATAATAATAATACACCTTAGATATCTCGTTCTTCACCTGAGCCAGAAGCTAACTTAATATATTTATAGCAACTTTAGCTGATATATTGGCAAACAATTAACTTATTATTTTATATATAAAGATAATTTTTGTTAAAAATTATATTAAGTTCAACTATATTTTTTTTACTCATAAAAAACTAATACTTTAAAAATAAACCTATGAAGATAAGAATTACGCCTTTTACAACACTGATTCAACCTGGTTTAATACTACTTGCCTGCATAGCTGCGCTAGTATTCTCCTATCTTAATCGCAATCTACAAGTTGATGATGCCTTAATCTATCAGCGTTATCTAAGCAATCTGCTCGATGGTCATGGACTTGTTTACAACCATGGTGAGTATTTTAATGCCATGACCTCACCATTATTTTCCTACCTCAGCGCTCTCATTGCTTTACTGGTAGGGCAAGTCAATCTAGTAGTCATGTCTATCAACACGCTGGCAATGATTGGCTCTTTACTGATATTTAATCAAGTATTTGGTCGCTATGACTCTTGGGGTAGTGCTTTTGGTGCTCTTTTTTGTGCTTGTCTAGCACTTATTTACCTTACATACGGCCTGGAAAGTACATTATTTTTATTTCTTATTGGCTTGTGCTTATATCTGTTTGAACGTAATCAAGTCTTCTGGCTAGGCATTGCATGTGCTCTGCTACTTTTAACCCGCAGTGAAGGTATATTTCTAATTCTGGCAATGGCCGTGGAACATTTTCGCCAGCAACGCCCTTTCCCAAACTGGCGTTATTTTATCCTTCCTCTAGCCATTATTGGCGCTTTCTACCTATTTAACAAAATCTATTACGGCCAATTCATGCCTCACACGGGTATGGCGAAAATCTATCAAGGACGTTCAGGACTGTGGGGTGCGTGGCCCAGCTTTGCTGATTTCAGCTATCAGATTGAGTGGTCTTTTCAAAGTAATGAGGTCTTTTATATTTTTACATTTCTCGCTTTAATTGGCTTCCTGAGTCTGGGCAAATGCTCATTAAATCTAATCACAGGCCTGTTTTTTATTTTATATACCGCTTTTTATGTCATTCTAAATATACCGAATTACCATTGGTACTACGCACCTTACTATCTATTTGCCGGTTTCTATGCCGGGACTGGAAGTACCTGGCTGGCCAGAAATTTTTATGCTTCCCGATCTCGGCTGTTTCAAGGCTTGGGCATGATCCTTGTAACACTGCTGCTATATCGCTTCAGTGTGCATAATGCCGCTAATCTGTATATTGCTCTTGGCCTTGGGTATCAACATCCTTATTATCCCGCGCTTGGTCATTGGCTACACAAAAACACACCTCCTGATGCCAAGATCGCCATGTGCGAAATTGGTACGGTGGGCTATTACTCCAAACGATACATTATCGATATGCTGGGTCTGGTTAACCCGGATACTGCCCGCTTTATCGGTGAGCGTCGCTTTAGCGAATGGTTGCGTCTTTACACACCCGGCTACATCCTGATTCATCAACCCGCATGGGGACATGAAACCAGCGCCAAAACTGCTGCGCTCCTCGGCGACTATCATCAAACGCCAAATTTCAAATTCCCCTCTTTTAATCTGCTGGTAGCACGCAATCTCAACAAACCCACTTTCATACCCGAAATCAGCTCCGAAGTTGCCGTCGAGCTTAAAGCGACTCAAGATGGAAATTGGGGCTTGATTGTTCATGCGCCCGGTAAGGTACGCTTTAAACTGCCAGCAGGACACTACGCTATTTCAGGAGAATTCGGAATTTTCAAAGAAGCTTATGATGGCGAACAACCTAGCGACGGCGTACGCTTTCGTATTGTGACTCAAGATACTGCTGATACTGCTGCCCATTACACCGATTTATTTAAGCGTAACCTTGATCCTCTCAACAACCTGGAGGATCGTAGTACGCAATCCTTCCCGGCGATAACCTTAAATTTACAACGGGAAGCGGACTTAATATTTATTACCGAACCTGGCAAACATAATGCCCATGACTGGTCATTCTGGCGCAATCTACAGGTCCACCCTATATAACCCGTAGCGGTTGGGAATGCCACAATGTTATCTTCCCGAATCACAATAACGACAGCGGACACAGCCTTATGTCGGCATTACCGGCTCAATCAGTAACAGCGATGAGAAAACCTGTTTTTCGCTCGCTTCGTACAATGCTGGCAACCACCTGAGCACCAACAAATAAAGGCACTGTTCAATTTAGATGCGCTCCAATACCTCAATACGAGCCGGCGGTAAATTGCGCCACACAATTTTGCGGGAAACCTGCCGAAAGCCAACAAGAAAATCATTATGAATACCACGCAAATCATATGTATATTGTAACAGCAGCCCACCAGGTTTCAGCAAGGTTTGGAACTGATTACTGATAGCGCAGGTTACAGCAGGTGGTAAAGAGCGCAATGGCAGGCTGGATACAATGCTGTTGACAGTATGAGCACAATCATGAGCACCTAATAACTCCACGAGCACCGCCGCATCGCCTTGAATGACTTGCAGCTGTGGAAATTTACGATCCAGATGCCTAGCCAGATTGGGTGAGCGCTCAACGACTACCAACTTCCAAGGTGGTACCCCGTGCTTGAGCAGGGCATCAGTGACCGCGCCGGTTCCACCCCCCAATTCCAGCACTATCCCCTCCTGATTTAGTGGCACCCAAGATGCCATACTGCTTGCCAATGCAGGCGCACTCGGACAGGCTGCCCCCATAGCACGTGGATTTAACCAAATTTCACGTGTAAATAGTGCCAATGAGATTGCAACCTGATTGTGCAGCAGATCCTTGACGAAATCTTTCATACTTTACCTGGTCAAATAATCAGGCTATTAGCAGCCTAAATAAACAGGAACACATCAAAACTCATCCTGAAGACATTTCATCAGGAGCCGAATGTGATATTAAAATGACATAACTGTATCATTTTAGCATTGTGTGCCTGAATTTTGTTATTATTCTTACAACAATTGATTCATTGACCCTTTACTTTCGCAACTGCCAGAGCAGTTGCTCATTACTGTCAATCAAACCATTGTTTACCAACCAATTCCGTGCATCTTCAGCATCTTGCTCAAACCAGGCCCGTACTGAACCTAAACGAAAGCTGTAGCCCCATGTATCCATATCGGCAAACATATTCAACCGCCCAACCCCAGGTAAATGGCCAGCTAACAAGATTTGTAAATAACACACACCACTTTCCTCAATATCCTCACCACCAGCATCAGTGTGCAACCTGGTGCGACGCTCAGTATCCATACAAATATAATGACAGGCTTCATGTAACGCTGAATGCACCGGGGTATCATCGCGTACAAATAACCGGCATCCGATTAAACCTGCCTCACTTTCTCCCCAGTAGCTGCCAGGAATTTCAATACCCTGACCAACCCATTTCACATTTAAGCCATAACGCATCACTAAAGCAGCTAAAGACATACTACCCAATTCAGCACAGCTAAGCATGACTTGTTTTAGTACCTCTCTCATATTCAATGACCATTTGCATGACGACTCGTAATTCTGCCCTGATAATCAACTCTTACTGCAACCATACAACCATTTATAACAAAACGGCATAATACAGGTAGGTGCAAATGCAATATTTTCAAAGTACACTTATCTTTTTGAATAAAATCAACAGTATTTTAACGAAGAAAATACTGACTGCTGCTACTTTCGCTTAAGGAACAGTTCTCTTATGAGTCGAACCCACTTGTTTACTTCTGAATCCGTATCTGAAGGGCATCCTGATAAAATTGCCGATCAGATCTCCGATGCCGTGCTTGACGCTATTCTCAAGGAAGACCCCAAGGCTCGTGTGGCCTGTGAAACACTGATCAAAACAGGTGTGGTCATGCTGGCCGGCGAAATCACCACTGAGGCGTGGGTCGATTTTGACCAAATTGTACGCGACACCGTTATTGGCATTGGCTACGATAGCTCTCGTGTCGGCTTTGATGGCGGAACCTGTGCGGTGTTATCCTGCATCGGTAAACAGTCAACAAACATCGCACAAGGGGTGGATCGTGACAAGCCTGAAGAGCAAGGTGCAGGCGATCAGGGCCTCATGTTCGGCTATGCCACCAATGAAACCGACGTGCTGATGCCAGCGCCTATCACCTACGCTCATCGTTTGGTACAACGACAGGCGGAAATGCGTAAAAATGGCGTACTGCCATGGCTGCGACCTGACGCAAAAAGCCAGATCACTTTTCGCTATGAAGACGATAAGGTTGCAGGCATTGAAGCCGTGGTGCTCTCCACCCAACACGATCCCGATATCAGTTATAAGTTACTCTATGAAGCGGTGATGGAAAATATAGTTTTGCCATTATTGCCTGCTGAATGGCTGGACAAGCACACAAAATATCATATTAACCCCACCGGCAGCTTTGTCATTGGCGGTCCTGTAGGTGACTGCGGCCTGACCGGTCGCAAGATCATTGTTGATACCTACGGTGGTGCAGCACATCATGGTGGTGGTGCATTTTCCGGCAAAGACCCGTCAAAAGTAGACCGATCCGCTGCTTACGCCAGCCGCTACGTTGCTAAAAACATTGTTGCAGCAGATTTAGCTGCGCGATGCGAAATTCAGGTGTCCTACGCAATTGGGGTTGCTGAACCGACCTCTATCAGTATCAATACTTTTGGTACCGGCAAAATTGGCGAGGATCGACTGGTCGAAATTATACGGGATCACTTTGATCTGCGCCCCTACGGTTTAATGAAAATGCTGGATTTGATCCGACCGATCTATCAGAAAACAGCCGCTTATGGTCATCTCGGTCGAGAGGAGCCCGAATTTACCTGGGAACGTACTGACCGTGCGGAAGCATTGCGTGATGCTGCCGGTTTGTAACATACCGTAAAATCATTTTCCCGCCTCCAGGCCGAGGGGCGCTGCAGCGGTCACCACCGTCAGGCTCGGCATGGAACGGCTTTCCTAAAAAAGCCAACGTCGCCCATCCACTCATATATGGAAAGTGCCATGAATGCCGTCGTGCGCGAAAATATTTCAACTGACTACCATGTCGCCGATTTGTCCCTAGCCGACTGGGGACGCAAAGAAATTGCCATTGCTGAAACTGAAATGCCAGGCCTGGTTTCGATCCGCGAAGAATATCGAGGGCAACAGCCATTAAAAGGTGCTCATATTGCCGGATCACTGCATATGACCATTCAAACTGCTGTACTGATTGAAACGCTGGTAGCACTCGGCGCAGAGGTACGCTGGGCCTCTTGCAATATTTTCTCGACTCAAGATCATGCCGCTGCCGCTATCGCTGCCCACCAGACACCTGTCTTCGCTTACAAGGGCGAATCCCTGGCTGAATACTGGGCATTCACTCACCGCATTTTTGAGTGGCCAGCCGGAAAATCGGCCAATATGATTCTGGATGATGGCGGTGATGCAACCCTGTTACTGATTCTCGGTACAAAGGCAGAACAGGATCGTAGCGTCATTGCTCATCCCGGCAATGAGGAAGAGCAGGCACTGTTTGCCGCCATCGACCAGCACCTCAAACAAAACCCGACCTGGTATTCCTCACGGCTAGCGCAGATTAAAGGTGTTACCGAAGAAACCACCACCGGTGTTCATCGGCTATATCAGATGGAAAAAGAAAATCAGTTGCCATTCCCGGCGTTCAATGTCAATGACTCAGTTACTAAATCCAAATTCGACAATCTCTACGGGTGTCGTGAAAGCTTGGTCGATGGTATTAAACGGGCAACGGATGTCATGATCGCAGGTAAAACTGCGGTAATACTTGGCTATGGCGATGTGGGCAAAGGTTGTGCGCAAAGCCTGCGTGGACTGGGCGCAACAGTGTGGATTACGGAAATCGATCCAATCTGCGCCCTGCAAGCCGCTATGGAGGGCTATCGGGTGGTCACGATGAATGATGCAGCCGACCAGGGCGACATTTTTGTCACGACAACAGGTAACATTAGCGTGATTACCCACGACCATATGAGCCGGATGAAAAACAATAGTATTGTCTGTAACATTGGTCATTTTGACTCCGAAATTGAAGTAGCCAGCTTACGTCAATACCGGTGGGAAAATATCAAGCCACAGGTTGATCACATCGTTTTTCCTGACGGCAAACGGATTATCCTGCTTGCTGAAGGCCGATTAGTGAATCTGGGTTGTGCGACAGGTCATCCCAGTTTTGTGATGTCCAACTCTTTTACCAACCAGGTACTGGCACAGATAGAGCTGTTCAATCACACCGACTGCTATGAAAAGAAGGTCTATGTACTGCCCAAGCATCTCGATGAGAAAGTCGCACGGCTGCATCTTGATCGCATCGGTGCCACGCTGACCACGCTGACCCAAGAACAGGCAGACTATATCAACGTTGCGGTTACCGGGCCGTATAAAGCGGAAAACTATCGTTACTAAACAACGATTGATCTACGCACATAGCATCCACCTCCCATTCATCCACGGGAGGCGGGTCAGGAAAAAGCAAGTACACCTGCTGGAAACAGCACCTGTTTTATTCCAGTAGTTATTGGCTATTATTCAATTCCTAAGGATTGACATGAGCACCCCATCTGACGGATGCAGAATCTTTAGTTGTGAATTTTTTCCACCGATCTCCGCTGAGGGTATGACCAGGCTCCAAAAAACCCGTCAGCACTTACTCTCCATGCACCCTGCTTATTTTTCGGTTACCTATGGTGCAGGCGGCTCCACCCGTAACCGAACAGTAGAAGCCGTTCTCGATATTCAGGCGAACAGCGGCATACCGGCCGCCCCCCATCTGACGTGCATCGCATCCATACGTGACCAGATTAAAGAATTGCTTGAGTTTTACCAGGCGCATGGTATTCGGCGTATTGTGGCACTGCGCGGCGATATGCCTTCCGGTATGCGTGATTCCGGAGAACTCCGCTATGCTAACGAACTGGTTGAGTTTATTCGCGCCGAATTCGGCGATTACTTTCACCTGGAAGTCGCTGCCTACCCTGAATATCACCCACAAGCAACAACACCTGAACACGATCTGGACAACTTCAAGCGCAAAGTCGATGCGGGTGCCGACAGTGCTATCACCCAGTACTTCTACAACGCTGATGCTTACTTCCGCTTTATCGATAATTGCAATCGACTCCGTATATCCATTCCAATCGTGCCAGGTATTATGCCTATTACTAACTATACGCAGCTCGCACGATTTTCTGATGCCTGCGGCGCAGAAATCCCGCGCTGGGTTCGAAAAAAACTGGAAAGCTTCGGCGATGACCGTACAGCAATTCGTGCATTTGGCCTAGACGTTGTGAGTGAGCTTTGCCAGAAACTATTGGATAGCGGCGCACCAGGCCTACACTTTTACACCATGAATCAATCGACAGCCACGCTCGCTATTATTGAGCGACTAAACCTGACCATAGCCATGCCAACTACTAATCGCGGAGCTGAGCCGCGAGGCTGTTGAAGTGGAGCAAGCGTGCTTGCGAGGCAGAAACACCGCAGTCGGCTCCAGCGACGTGTTGCGGCGCAAGCTGCCAGGTGACTGGAGCGTAGCCCAGCTCCGCGCGATTGCCGGCGGCGCAGCCGCCGGCAACAAACACTTAAGTGGGCAAGAAAGCACCCCGCCTTAGCGAATTACAGGGTGCCTGTCATCTTCTGTAAGCCTAGAAGAGAAAAAGAGGCAGCTTACTGATTGGCAACTAACGCTCGAACATCCGGCCCCATCGGCAATACATAGTCATACGCAGACAATACCAGATTATCGGTAGCACGAATCAAACGCGCATTAACGAATACCGACTGCCGCCCAATCGCATAGGTTCCTACAATCACAGCGGCTGCATTTTGCGACTGGCTTATTTCCCTGATTGAACGCGACAACATAAACTCGCCCGCCTGCTGTGCAACAAAAATGTTGCTACGCATCTTGACTTCAACCACGGTAAAGCCTTCCTGGGCAAATCGAGAGCCGATCTGTTCGCCAATCACACGTCCAAGCGCAGACGATATTTCAAGATCATTAATATCAACAAAGGTTGCTGATAATAAAGGCTCACGTTTCTCCTTCAACCAAGGTACATGTGCCAACAAGGCATCGGCTGCCCGATAATTGGCACTGACCAAATCGGCATCCTTGACAATCGAACGTGTTGGTGGTGCATTTTGATAGGACGATACACATCCCAACATCCCTGTAATAAATACACCTAGTAATAAAACTGTTGTACCGCGCAGAATGCTATTGCTGCTCATGGCCCAACCACCTCCATCATCCGGGTGCTCGGCGGCGCTGCTGACGGAACCCTGGCAATATACTGATCAACGTTTTCATCGCTAATGTAGTAGATATCCCGAAGGCGAGTGACATAGTGACCGCCCTCCATCACCGAAGTGGTAATAATAATCTCGTGGTCAGGCGTACCGCCGGTCACAAAACCTGTACCAACATCTGCAAGCACTGCACCTAGCAACCATGCGGATGCCGTATTACCCGCATCGGCTACGCCATGCACAGCCGCCACGCTGCCACTTAACGCTGTAAACAGCCCAGGAACTGGTCGAATAAAACCACGATCATTGTGACCAACCACCTGAATTTGATAAACAACAGGTAAGCCAGAACCTGGATTTTCACTTATCCGGAAACCGCGTTCCATCAAGTGAGTCATCAGCAAGCCATGAAAAGCCACACCAAACTCGCTGTTATATCTAGGCTGTTCAACGTACAAAGACAATGAACGTGTTTTTGACTGGTTGCCAGCACCGACCAGAGCGGCCTGCAATCGGTTCGCTACGTCAGCTGCTAGAACATCCCAATGACCAGCCGCTTGCATTTTCTTCTGGAATGTCACGGGATAAGTCGTTGCAACAGGAACTTGTGACGCACAGGCCCCCAGCCCGAGACAAAGCATTATAAGAGGGGTATATAGGATCTTCATGGGTTCTCCCTCGACTATTTGTATCCGTTATCAGTGGTATCTATATCATCGATAGTTTAGCCGGTTATACTCCCAGCGCCACCGTTTATTAATGTCAATACACGCTATATTTTAGGGTGTAGTCGATATTAGCACCATACATTTTCTCGCCAGCCAAAGTATCCTGAGTACAGCCGGACCGTCCTTCTGGTAACCCCTAATCCAGTTCCAAACTCCAAAAATAGTCCTGATACACTTGGCTAAAGCCAAATCCCCTAGATGCCAAATAAACAACAACATCCACATTTTTTGCAACACATTACAACAGATAGCAATAATACGACTGAATGCCAACCGTTGAAAGCATGATTTACCTTATTAATATAACAAAAAAGCTTCAAGTCTTCTGTAGTTATCACCATATGCTGTCAGACTTACCGGTGTCTCCACCTCCATCACACTCAATAGATTTTCAGTGGAAACAAGGGCTTAAACCCCACAAAAATACATTATATTGTGTTAAATTTATATTAAAAGCCCTATATATAGCCATTATCCTGGAATTTATCATTTTATCCGTCTAGAATCCGATAATTCACGTAGTGGAGCTGGAGCACTTCCAACAGGAAGCGCCACATCGGATGAGTATCCCATTCCAACCCTAATACTGTTTACCTTTGAGAGATTGCTATCCCATGAAAACCGCGCACCTTAAGCCGGTCCCTGCGACACCCCAAACTGCCGCCGTACCTATGCAAGCCGCGTCCTGGGACATTTGGGATAAAAAGTACCGACTCAAGGCCAAGGATGGGCTTGCCGTCGATGAAACCATCGATGAAACATACCAGCGAGTGGCTATAGCCTTGGCAGGCGTTGAGGCCACACCTGAACTCCGGCAGCAATGGTACGAAAAATTCCTGTGGGCTTTACGCCACGGCGCTATTCCAGCAGGCCGGATCATTTCCAATGCCGGTGCTTGGGCACATAAACCCGCAACATCGACGATCAACTGCACAGTCTCTGGAACCATCCAGGATTCAATGGACGATATTTTGCGAAAAGTGCATGAAGCTGGACTAACGCTAAAAGCCGGCTGTGGTATCGGTTACTGTTTTTCCACACTCCGGCCACGTGGCGCTTACGTTTCTGGCGCTGGAGCCTACACGTCAGGGCCACTATCCTTTATGGATATCTATGACAAGATGTGCTTCACCGTCTCTTCCGCAGGCGGACGACGTGGCGCACAAATGGGAACTTTCGATATTGGCCATCCTGATGTCATTGAGTTCATCCGAGCCAAGCGTGAAGCCGGTCGATTACGACAATTCAATCTCTCGTTATTGATTACTCGCGAGTTTATGGAAGCTGTAAAACAGGATACTGATTGGCTACTGGCGTTCCCATTACTCGCCCAAGAAGCTGAATACAGCCGTGAAGCACTCAATGACTCGACACGCTTCATTTGGCGTGAATGGCCAACGACAGAAGGTCTGATTGTCAACGATGATGGGCAGGTTGCTTGCCAGATTTATCGAAAAATCCGTGCTCGACAGCTCTGGGACATTATTATGTCCTCAACGTACGACTATGCTGAACCAGGATTTATCCTGATCGATCAGGTCAATGACACGAACAACAACTGGTTCTGTGAAAACATCCAGGCCAGTAATCCCTGCGGCGAACAAATGTTACCGCCCTACGGCAGTTGTCTTCTTGGATCAATCAACCTCACACAATTTGTTGATCAACCCTTTACTGACCAAGCCCGCTTCGATTGGGATACTTATCGGGAGGTTGTGGCAACCTTTACCCGTATGCTGGATAATGTTGTTGAAATCAATGGTTTACCACTAAATGCACAGCGTCAGGAAATACTCAGCAAGCGTCGGCATGGCATGGGCTATCTGGGATTAGGCTCAGCACTGACCATGCTGGGTATGAAATACGGCTCTCCCGAATCACTAGCCTTTACTGAACAAGTAACCCGCGAAATGGCACTGACCGGCTGGCGGGCGGCCCTAGAACTTGCGAATGAAAAAGGTGCAGCACCGATTTTAGAGCAGGAATTTACCGTCACAGCCGAAATGTTAACGCAGCGCCCGGAAATGCACCGTGATGGCATCAAGCCGGGTGATCGTATCAAGGGCAAGGTACTCCATGCCAAATACAGCCGCTATATGCAGCAAATCGCCACGATTGATCCTGAATTGACCGATGCCCTCGCAGTGACTGGTGCTCGCTTTACTCACCATACGTCTATCGCCCCTACTGGTACAATAGCACTGTCATTAGCCAACAATGCCAGTAACGGCATTGAACCGAGCTTTGCCCATCACTACTGTCGAAACCTCATCCGTGCTGGTAAAAAAACCAAGGAAAAAGTAGATGTTTTTTCCTTTGAACTGCTGGCCTACCGACATTGGATTAACGCTGATGCCATGCCGGTCTCAGTGTCAGAAAAAGAGCAGTTACCGGATTACTTCATCACTGCCGATGATGTTACACCCAGACAACATGTTGACATTCAGGCTGCCGCACAAAAATGGATTGATTCCAGCATTTCTAAAACAGCTAATGTTCCCACTGACTTCCCCTATGAAGATTTCAAGGACATCTACCTATATGCTTACGAAAAAAACCTGAAGGGCTGCACAACATTTCGCTTTAATCCACAAGCATTTCAAGGTGTTCTGGTCAAAGAGCAGGATCTGGAAAAAACCCTTTATCGCTTCACGCTAGAGGATGGCTCCAAAATCGAGGTTAAGGGCAACGAAGAAGTGGAGTACGATGGAGAAACACATACTGCCGCTAATTTATTCGATGCACTCAAGGAAGGTTATTATGGGAAATGGTAAATCTCTGGCAACCTGCATCGGGTTGGAGATCACAATATGACCATCAAGATTGATAAAAAAATTGTTCGCTATACCGTCATCAATCCTGACGAAATCCCCTCCCCCGAAGCGGATAGCGCCAATCCGCCCTTACAACAGATGCATGAAAGCCTAGAGCGGCCCGACGTACTTCCAGGTGCAACCTACAAAGTAAAAACCCCTCTATCCGACCATGCCTTATACATTACTATTAACGATATTGTCCTTAACCCCGGCACTGAGCACGAAACACGTCGCCCCTTTGAAATTTTCATCAATTCCAAGGCGATGGAGCATTTTCAATGGATTGTTGCACTCACTCGCATTATCTCGGCTGTCTTCCGCAAGGGAGGCGATGTCACCTTTCTGGTCGAAGAGCTGCATTCAGTATTTGACCCTAAAGGCGGATACTTCAAGAAAGGTGGCAAATATATGCCTTCGTTGGTTGCGGATATCGGCGATGTTATTGAATCCCATATGCGCTCAATTGGCCTACTCCAGGAAAATAGCCTGGACAAACATCAACGTAAACTGATTGAGGAAAGCCGCACCAGATATGAAGTGAGTATGCACCCCGCCCGGAACACGAGTGCCTTTCCGCCCGAGGCAACCTTTTGCACTAAATGCCAGACCAAAGCTGCTATTTTAATGGACGGCTGCCTGACCTGTCTAAACTGCGGTGATTCCAAATGCTCCTGATCTTCACGCGCAGAATCTAACCGAGACAATACCATGGCTATGTTACCCAAGCTCCCTGATTCCATGACTGCTATCGAAATTGCCGAAGCAGGCGACCCGGAGAAACTAGTGCCCACTCGTCGGCCAATACCAAAGCCTGCATCTGGAGAAGTTTTAATCCAGGTTGCAGCCGCTGGTGTTAATCGCCCCGACTGCCTGCAACGTCAAGGCAGCTATCCTCCCCCACCTGGTGCATCGGATATTCCGGGTCTGGAAGTGGCCGGTACAGTGGTCGCACTTGGCGAAAATGTCTATCACCGGGCCGTTGGTGATCAAGTTTGTGCGCTGTTAACAGGTGGTGGTTATGCTGAGTACTGCACTACAGCAGCCGAGCAATGCCTGCCTATTCCGACTGGATTAAACTTGCAACAAGCTGCTGCTTTGCCGGAAACTTTCTTTACCGTTTGGAGTAACATATTCGACCGTGCACGCCTGCAAGCGGGTGAAACCTTGCTGATTCATGGCGGCACCAGTGGCATTGGCACAACAGCCATACAGCTTGCCAAGGCTTTCGGCTCACGGGTATTCACTACTGTGGGTAGTCATGAAAAGATACAGCCTTGCCTGGATTTAGGTGCGGAGCGCGTTATCAACTACCACGAGGAAGATTTTGTCCAGGTTATCAAGGAAATTACTGAAAAGCGTGGCGTGGATGTCATCCTGGACATTGTTGGTGGTGATTATGTACAACGCAATCTCAGCGCTTTGGCTGTCGAAGGCCGTCTGGTTTTTATCGCTTTTCTACGCGGCGCCAAAATTGAGCTCAATCTGGCACCGGTCATGATGAAAAGACTGGCAATCACCGGTTCAACATTACGTGCCCGACCTGTTGCAGATAAAGCACCTATCGCCCAAGCACTGCGGGAGAAAGTCTGGCCTTTGCTGGAAAACGGAACAATTCGGCCCATTATTCATCAAAGCTTTCCGCTAACTGATGCAGCAGCGGCTCACACACTGATGGAATCCAACCGACATATTGGCAAACTTTTACTACGAGTAACCTGATAATTATGCCTTCTTGATATTCCCAGCACCTGATATCGCGTGTCCCATAAAACAGGTAGACCCATTGATATACCCAACAATCTGCATTGTAACCGGCAGGCCATTATAATAATTTATTTTGCGGTGCAGCAAAAAGCTGATTTTGATGCTACTATTGGAAGTAATAAGCTAAGTATGACCAATAAATAATCCGAATCAAAATGGATAGTTGGCATGAAATTAGCTCAAAATTACTTGAGCCTATCGCTTTTTTATTAATCCGTTGATATCGAACTGGCTTTCAACGTGACTAGAGGTTTGTGTAATTGCTTTCATCAGGCACGTTTGGCCTGCATATAAATTTCAGGGTACGGGTAAGAGGTTAAAAATCATGTGTAGTACTCACACGCCTTATCATCCATTTGTCTGGTTTGAGAGTGGTGGATGGTGGTTCAAGTCCCTTAGCGAAAAATTTGGTCCCTACTCAGACTCAATGGAGGCTCGTTATCATCTCATGGTTATCTTGGGCTTAAGTCGGCAACTACAAAATGTTATTGCTAAATAGCCCGGGTTTCCTACAGTTCTCTATTTCCAGCAACCGGGCGGGTCACCAATTGATTTGATTTTTCAATCGAAACAAAGCTTGAAGGTAGGGTCATTTTGAACTGCACCAGCGCGATAAAAAAAGCCGGGAATTCCAGGCCCGGCTTTTTTACTCACATCCCTAAAGCTATACGCAGTCAAATTGACTAATCGTTTGCCGGTGCTCCTGGCCGGTCCACCAGCTCAACATATGCCATCGGCGCATTATCCCCAGAACGATAACCGCATTTTAAAATACGCAGATAACCACCAGGCCGAGACTGATAACGTGGCCCTAATTCATTGAACAACTTGCTTACAATACCCCGATCACGCAAGCGGGCAAAGGCCAGCCGCCTACGTGCCACACCGTCTTTCTTGGATAAAGTAATCAGTGGCTCAGCAACTCGCCGCAATTCTTTGGCTTTCGGCAAGGTTGTACGAATCAGCTCATGGGTAAACAGTGAAACAGCCATATTACTAAGCATCGCCTTGCGATGGCTGCTGGTTCGACTCAGTTTCCGGCCGGTTTTAAGGTGGCGCATAGCGATAGTTCCTTGAAAAAAACCAACATTCAAAATAAGATCATGATTATCCGAGACAAGAAAACCAACAGCATACGCCAGGATATACACCACCTTGCCACGATGATCATTTATCGTGCTAACGGATCGGATCAACCTCATCAATATCCAGGGCAGCATCGGATCGACGTGTCGATACACGCCCACCACCTTGATCAATACTCAGGTTAGGTGGTGGCCAGTTTTTGATCTCCATCCCCAAACTTAAATTAAATTTACTTAAGATATCTTTGATTTCCGTCAGCGATTTCTTGCCAAGATTAGGTGTCTTCAGCAACTCCTGCTCCGTTTTTTGCACCAGATCACCAATATAATTAATACTTTCAGCCTTTAAGCAATTCGCAGAGCGAACAGTCAATTCCAAATCGTCAACAGGCCGCATCAAATCTGGATCAACATCAACCTGTGGTGGCGGTGCAGGCTCATCTTTTTCACCTTTAAGCTCTACAAATACCACCAGTTGCTCAAGCAAAATTTGTGCTGACTTGCGAATAGCTTCCTCAGGATCGACCGTACCATTGGTTTCCAAACTAAGCACCAATTTATCCAAATTGGTTCGCTGCTCAACCCGGGCATTCTCAACACGGTAACTGACTCGCTCAATTGGACTAAATGACGCATCTAGCCGTAACTGACCAATCGGGCGACTTTGATTATCAGCCAACTCCCTACGGGTCGCAGGCCAATAGCCATGATCACGCTCGACCTTGAGGGTCATATTTAACTCGCCGCTCTTGGTCAAGTGAGCAATAACATGCTCCGGGTTAACGATCTCAGCGACGTGGCTTACTTCGATATCACCCGCCAAAACCGGTCCTGGACCCTTCTTGCTTAACGATAACCGCGCCTCAGAAACACCTTCCTGGAGGGTCACTGCAACACCTTTAAGGTTAAGAAGAATATCAATAACGTCTTCCTGGACACCCTCTACAGTGGAATACTCATGGAGTACGCCTTCAATTTCGCACTCAACGATTGCGGCACCCGGTATAGACGAGAGCAAAATCCGCCGTAGCGCATTACCCAAAGTATAACCGAAACCACGTTCTAGCGGTTCTACAGTTACTTGCGCCGATCGCCTCTTACTATCAAGTATCTTTACATCAACACGATTCGGTTTCAGCAACTCAAATGCGCTCGCCATTCGCTCCCTCCAGCAGCAATTACAATTACTTGGAGTACAACTCCACGACTAGGGATTCGTTAATATCTGCCGGCAGATCACCACGATCAGGGGTGCGTTTAAATACCCCATTCATCTTACCAGCATCCACATCCACCCAATCCACGAATCCTTGACCTTGCGCCAACTGCAGTGCGTACTTAATACGTACCTGCTCGCGGCTCTTCTCATGAATCGCCACGACATCGTTAGGCTTGACCTGATAGGAAGGGATATTGACTCGCCGACCATTTACCGTGATCGCACGATGAGATACCAGCTGCCGCGCTTCAGCACGGGTACTACCAAACCCCATCCGGTAAACTACATTATCCAGGCGGCCTTCCAGCAGTCTCAACAGATTTTCGCCAGTAGACCCCTTGCGACGAGCAGCCTCCTTATAGTAATTAAGAAATTGCCGCTCCAGAACACCATAGCTACGACGCAGCTTTTGCTTTTCACGCAACTGCAGCCCATAGTTGGACAGACGGGGGCGACGTGCGCCATGCTGTCCAGGTGGACGCTCCAAATTACATTTTGCTTCCAGTGGTCGGGCAGAAGACTTCAAAAAAAGATCCACACCTTCCCGGCGGCTTAATTTACACTTCGGACCGATATACCTTGCCACGGTTCGACTCCTGCGCTAGACGCGACGGCGCTTTGGTGGACGACAACCATTATGCGGAATGGGTGTCACATCCGTAATACTCATGATCTTGAAACCAGCAGCGTTTAGGGCGCGCACAGCAGACTCCCGACCCGGCCCAGGCCCTTTAACATTGACTTCAAGATTCTTGACCCCATAATCCTTGACCACGTTACCTACTCGCTCAGCAGCAACCTGCGCTGCAAATGGCGTGCTTTTGCGGGAACCGCGAAAACCTGAACCACCTGATGTCGCCCAACCAAGCGAGTTACCCTGGCGATCTGTAATGGTAATGATGGTGTTATTGAACGAGGCGTGGATATGGGCGATGCCATCCACAACATGCTTTTTAACACGCTTACGCGCCTTACTAACCGGTTTTGCCATACTTAAACCTATGCCACAAGGGTCATTTTTTTACTATTATTTATTAAAGGGTACAGCAAGTTATTTACGGATTGCACGACGTGGACCTTTACGGGTTCGGGCATTCGTGCGGGTACGTTGGCCTCGCACCGGTAAACCACGCCGATGCCGCAAACCACGATAGCAGCCAAGATCCATCAACCGTTTGATATTCATGGATACTTCGCGACGCAGATCACCTTCAACAGAATACTTGGCAACCTCGTTACGCAACGCGTCAACTTGTGCTTCATTCAAATCACGCACTTTCGTCTCTGGAGCAACTTGAGCTGCCACACAGATTTGCCCAGCGCGAGTCCGACCGATTCCATAAATAGCTTGCAGCGAAATCACTGTGTGCTTGTTAACTGGAATGTTAATACCTGCAATACGAGCCATTGCCTTGCAATTCCTCCCTTCAAGCGCCGGATTTATCGCCAAACAAAGAAGCGGAATTATAACTCACGGAACGCTGTAGATCAATCAAAATATTCCGGTTACCCCTGCCGCTGCTTATGACGACCATCTTTACAGATCACGCGGATAGTACGATTACGACGGATAATCTTGCAGTTTCGGCAAATCCTCTTAACCGAAGCACGGACTTTCATTTCATTATTCTCCAAAAGCGGCGCTATGTACAAGAAATGCCCGCTTCACAATACATTCAATTAGCGCAGCAAACTTTGCCCCTTGCTAAAGCTGCTCTTCTTCATCAGGCTTTCATATTGGTGTGACATGAGATGCGCCTGCGCTTGAGCCATAAAATCCATCACTACAACCACAATAATCAGCAAAGATGTACCACCAAAATAAAAGGGGACCTGCCAGTACAAAATCAGGAATTCCGGCATCAGGCAAACAACGGTAATATAAATTGCACCTACCATAGTCAGGCGGGTCAACACCTTATCAATATACGTCGCTGTTTGCGCGCCAGGCCGAATACCCGGGATAAATGCACCAGATTTCTTCAGATTATCGGCTGTCTCTTTAGAGTTGAAGACCAAAGCGGTATAGAAAAAACAAAAAAAGATAATTAAACCTGCATAAATCATCACATAAAGCGGCTGCCCGGGTGATAATGCCGAACTGATATCCTGCAACCACTCCATACTTGGCGCGCTACTAAACCAACTCCCCAGCGTTGCTGGAAACAAAATCAGGCTGGATGCAAAAATAGGCGGAATAACACCTGACATATTAAGCTTCAATGGCAAATGAGTACTTTGGCCTGCATACATGCGCCGCCCTTGCTGTCGTTTAGCATAGTTAACTGTTATGCGCCGCTGACCTCGTTCGACGAAAACAACAAAACCTGTCACTACCACAGTCAATACCAGCAGCAACAGCACCAGCAGTACATGCAGCTCACCTGTGCGCGCCAATTCCAGTGTTCCACCAACTGCCTGTGGCAGGCCCGCAACGATACCGGCAAAAATCAGCATGGAAATACCGTTTCCAATACCGCGTTCTGTCACCTGCTCACCCAGCCACATCAGGAAAATCGTTCCTGTAACCAGGGTAATCATTGAAACCGTGATAAACCCGATACCTGGTGCAATCACCACAGGCATGCCTCCTACAGACTGACCTTGTAGTGCAATACTGACACCAATAGCTTGAAAGGAAGCTAACACAACTGTCAAATACCGGGTATATCGCGTCAACGTATGCCGACCCCCTGCACCACCTTCCTTACGTAATTGCTCCAGCGAAGGAATAACCATTGACATCAACTGCATAATGATTGATGCCGAGATATATGGCATTACACCAAGGGCAAAAATACTCAAACGCCCTAAAGACCCTCCTGAAAACATGTTAAACATATCCAGGATCGTGCCGCGCTGTTGATTAAACAATTGCGCCATAGCATTTGGGTCAATACCAGGGACTGGAATGTGTGCACCAATACGAAATACAACCAGGGCGCCTAACAGAAACAGGAGCCGTTGGCGCAATTCAGTCATCTTGCCAAGATCCGGCAGTGCAGCCATTATTTTTACTCGAGAATTGTTCCGCCCGCTGCTAGTACAGCAGCGTGGGCACCTTTGGTCAGCAACAGACCACGCAGGGTAACCGGTTTTTCCAGCTTGCCAGACAAAATAACCTTGGCCTTCCTGGTAAATACCGGAACAACACTAACAGTCTTAAGTGCATCCAGATCAATTACTTCAGCAGAAATATTCGCCAGTTCAGATAAGCGCACTTCCGCCGTTTTCCTAGCCGCCATTGAATAAAAACCGCGCTTGGGTAAACGACGCTGCAATGGCATCTGGCCACCTTCAAAACCAACCTTATGAAAGCCGCCTGACCTTGAATGCTGCCCCTTGTGGCCACGTCCACACGTTTTACCGAGACCAGAACCAATCCCGCGCCCAACCCGCCGTCTGTCTACCCGACTGCCTGACGCTGGTTTCAACGTATTGAGATGCATGGATCATATCTCCTCAACTTTAAGTAAATAAGAGACTTTACGAATCATGCCACGATTTTCCGGTGTATTCACCACAGTGGCACTACTATGCATTCGCCGCAGACCCAAGCCACGAACACAGGCCTGATGTGCCGCTAACCGACCATGCACACTCCTGACTAAAGTAACTTTTAGTTTCTCAGCCATACCAATCAACTCCGAATATCATCCACACTCATACCACGCTTTGCTGCCTGATAATCGGGTGATTTCATGGTACTTAATCCACGAATGGTTGCCCGCACCATATTGATGGGGTTTCTGGAACCAACACATTTGGACAACACATCCCGAATGCCAACCACCTCAAAAACAGCACGCATTGCGCCACCTGCGATAATGCCGGTACCCTCTGAGGCAGGCTGCATAAATACCTTTGCTGCACCATGCTCAGCCATCATTGGATACTGCAAGGTCGTGCCATTCAAGGCAACAGAGCACATGTTCTTGCGTGCTTTGTCCATCGCCTTCTGGATCGCCATGGGCACCTCGCGAGCCTTACCGTAACCTAAACCCACACGGCCATTGCCATCACCCACCACGGTCAGTGCAGTGAATCCAAATTGCCGACCACCCTTAACCACTTTGGCCACACGATTTACAGCAATCAGCTTTTCCTGCAAACCATCAGTATTTTGTTGGGAGCCAGCGCCACTATCTACATTTGTCGCCATACTGTTATCTATTCCTTAAAACTGCAAACCGTTTTCGCGTGCGGCATCAGCAAGCGCTTTTACCCGGCCGTGATATTTGAAACCGGAACGATCAAACGCGACCTGGGTGACACCAAGCGTCTTCGCTTTCTCGGCAATCGCTTTTCCCACCACCTTTGCTGCTTCAATATTTCCGGTACTCGCCAGCGCTTGACGTAGCGAGGGCTCTACTGTGGAAGCCGCTGCCAATGTCCGATCCCCCTTAGGAGCGGGCATGATAAGTTGTGCGTAAATATGCCGAGGCGTGCGATATACACACAAACGGCATACCCCCAATTCACGAATCTTGTGCCGAATCCGTAATCCGCGACGCAACCGCGCGTTTTTTTTGTTGGCTGCTTTCTTATCCATAGCAAATCCTTACTTCTTCTTAGCTTCTTTCAGGATGATGGTCTCATCCGAATACCGCACACCCTTACCCTTGTAAGGCTCTGGTGGCCGATAAGCGCGGATTTTAGCGGATACCTCACCGACCAATTGCTTATCTACGCCTCGAACAACAATTTCGGTGGGGCTGGGTGTTTCAATCGTAACGCCCTCAGGAATTTTGAAATTAACCGGATGAGAGAAACCGATGGTCAGATTTAATACCTCGCCCTGAGTCTGGGCACGATAACCGACACCAACCAGCTGGAGCTTACGCTCAAACCCTTGTGAAACACCAATAACCATATTATTTATCAGCGAACGCATGGTACCCGTCATTGCCCGATACTTCGCTTCAGTTGAAACCCGGCTCGGAACGACTATCAACTCGCCATTTTCTTGCTGAACCACTACTAATGGATGTACTTGCAGTTCCGCTGTGCCTTTTTTGCCCTTGACATTGATACGTTGCCCATCAATGGCAACGTGTACACCATCCGGCACAGGGATCGGTTTTTTACCAACCCGTGACACACGTATTTTTTGATCCTGCTTCACTACACTCGCCATGGAGCCACTCCCCAGTTTTTAGGCCACGATACACAAGACTTCGCCGCCATGGCCGGCAGCACGCGCCGCACGATCACTCATTAACCCTTTGGAAGTGGAAATAACAGCCACACCCAAACCGTTCATGACTTTGGGCAAATCATCCTTGCCCCGGAACACCCGCCGACCAGGACGACTGACCCGTTGAATCTGGTCAATCACCGGTTGCCCCTCAAAATACTTCAGGACAACAGTCAACTCTGACTTGCTTGGTGTAGTTTCGGTGACTGCAAATTCAGCAATATACCCCTCATCACGTAGCACTTGGGCAATCGCCGCTTTCAGCTTGGAAGCCGGCATCTTAACCTGGACTTTGCCAGCAGACTGGGCATTACGAATGCGCGTCAGCATATCCGCTATGGGATCGGTCATACTCATTTGTTAAACAACTCCACGTGTTCAGTCTCGGGGCTGGCCAACAACACACCCCTCGAACTTAAAGCGCCTTCAACCGGTTGTACCAGTTAAAACAATCAAATTAAAACAATCAAAACGTTACCAACTGGCTTTATGCAGGCCAGGCACATCACCACGCATGGTCGCCTCACGTAATTTATTGCGGCCCAGGCCAAACTTGCGATAGAAACCATGTGGACGTCCGGTCAGGCGACAACGATTATGCCCACGTACCGGACAGGAATCACGCGGCAGCTTTTGCAAACGCAATTGCGCATCCTGACGCTCCTCAGGGCTGCTTTGCGGATTACGGATAATCGCCTTCAGCCTGGCGCGCTGGTCCGCATAGCGCCCAATCATACGGGATCGCTTTAACTCGCGGTTAATCATGCTTTTTTTCGCCACATTCCTATCCTCAGTTCCGGAATGGAAAATCAAACGCAGCCAGCAACGCACGACCTTCTTCATCCGTACGCGCTGTGGTCGTAATCGCTATATTAAGACCGCGAAGCGTATCAATCTTGTCGTAGTCGATTTCCGGAAAAATAATCTGCTCACGTATACCCAGGCTGTAGTTGCCACGTCCATCAAAAGAACGCGCACTAAAACCACGGAAATCCCGAATACGCGGGATAGCGACGCTAATCAATCGATCCATAAACTCGTACATTCGCTCGTGTCTGAGCGTCACCTTACAGCCGATCGGCCAGTCTTCACGAATTTTAAAACCGGCAATCGATTTTCGCGCCAGCGTAACAACAGGTTTCTGTCCAGCAATCTGCGTCAGATCACGCAGGGCATGTTCCATAACCTTCTTATCAGCTACCGCCTCACCGACACCCATATTGAGGGTAATCTTGGTTAAACGTGGCACTTCCATTATGTTGCGATAGCTAAACTGCTCTAGCAGCTTTGGTACGACTGTTTCACGATAATAGTGTTGTAACCGAACCATGGCCGCCCCCTCAAACATCCACGACTTCATTATTGGACTTGAAGTAGCGCACCTTGCGACCATCATCCAAAATACGGAAACCAACCCGATCACCTTTTTTGGTCATCGGATTAAATAACATAACATTGGAAATATGAATCGCTGCCTCGCGTTCAACGATACCGCCTGAAACACCGCGTGCCGGGTTGGGCTTAGTGTGTCGCTTGACCATGTTCAAACCGCTTACAATGACACGATCCATGCCTATAAGCCGTACGACCTTGCCTCGCCGACCTTTATCCTTGCCTGTGGTAAGGATGACCTCATCATCTCTTTTAATTCTTTGCATTCCCCTCTCTCCCGCTAAAGCACTTCCGGCGCCAGAGAAATAATTTTCATAAATCGCTCATTACGTAACTCGCGGGTGACAGGTCCAAAAATACGAGTCCCAATCGGCTCCAGCTTATTATTAAGCAGTACTGCCGCGTTACCATCAAAGCGAATCGCTGAACCATCTGGCCGACGCACCCCTTTACGGGTACGAACCACTACGGCACTATAAATCTCGCCTTTACTCACCTTGCCTCGCGGGATGGCATCCTTAACGCTCACCTTAATAATATCACCGATATGGGCGTATCGACGGTGGGAACCACCGAGCACCTTAATGCACATCAGTCGCCGCGCCCCACTGTTGTCGGCAACATCCAACATCGTCTGCATTTGAATCATGGCCTTACATTCCGTTCACGGATTTTGGAAAACACCGACTTCCAGGGTTCATTGTGCACGATCAACTACCGTGACCAGCGTCCACGCCTTGGTTTTTGACAGAGGGCGACACTGCTTAATGGTCACCAAATCGCCCTTGCGACATTCATTATGCTCATCATGGGCATGCAGCTTGGTCGATCGGCGAATATACTTACCATACATAGGATGCTTGACAAGGCGCTCAACCACTACAGTAATGGTTTTATCCATCTTGTCGCTTTTCACGCGCCCCGTCAGTGTGCGTTCTAATCGGGATTCTGTCGTCATGCCTGACTTGCCTTCTCACTCATTACCATCTTGACTCGGGCAATATTACGTCGCACCTGCTTAAACAGATGCGGCTTACTTGCCTGACTTGTTGCCTGTTGCATCCGCAAGTTGAACTGCTCACGCAATAACGCCAACAGTTCCTGCCTCAGCTCTTCCGCATTTTTTTGCCGCAGCTCACTTGCATTCATCACATCACCATTCGGGTCACAAAAACCGTTCGTACCGGAAGTTTGGCAGCAGCCAGACGGAACGCCTCACGGGCAACCATCTCGGACACACCTTCAACTTCATACAACACACAACCTGGCTTGACCTTAGCAACCCAAAATTCAACGTTGCCTTTACCCTTGCCCATGCGAACTTCCAGTGGCTTTTTACTAATCGGCTTGTCGGGAAAAATGCGAATCCACACCTTGCCACCACGCTTGATATAGCGGTTGATCGCACGACGCGCCGCCTCAATCTGGCGGGCCGTTAACATCCCGCGAGTGGTACATTTCAACCCATACTCGCCGAAACTCACCGCAGTACCGCTGCTGGCAAGACCCCGGTTACGTCCCTTGCGCTGCTTGCGGAATTTCGTTCTTTTCGGCTGTAACATATTCAGTCTCGTCTATAAAATAAGGAACTCCGCGCCTGGCGCGGAGTTCCGCAATCATTTCGGGTCATTAACTGGCAGCAGCGGCTTTCTCGGGCCTAGCCTCGTTCTGCCGACCAAAATCAAAGACTTCACCTTTAAAAATCCAGACTTTGATCCCGATAATCCCGTAGGTTGTCTTGGCTTCAGCCAACCCATAATCAATGTCGGCCCGCAGGGTATGCAAAGGGACTCTACCCTCACGTGTCCATTCACTACGGGCGATTTCAGCACCATTTAAACGACCGGAAACCTGCATTTTAATGCCTAAAGCGCCTGAACGCATAGCGTTGGATACCGCGCGTTTCATCGCTCGACGAAACATAATGCGACGTTCAAGCTGCTGGGCAACATTTTCAGCAACCAACTGTGCATCCAGTTCCGGCTTGCGGATTTCCTCAATGTTGACCTGCAAATCCTTGATATCCAGCGACATCATTTTAGCCACTGCCTTACGCAGTGCTTCAATATCCTCGCCCTTCTTACCGATCACGACACCTGGACGCGCTGTGTGGATCGTTACTCGCGCCAACCGGGCAGGGCGTTCAATTTGAATTCGACTTACTGAGGCATTTGACAATCTCTTTTTCAGAAATTGTCGTACCCGCAAATCAGTTTCCAACAGATCGGGAAAACTCTTGCTATCTGCAAACCATTTGGATGTCCAATCAGTCGCAATACCCAGCCGAATCCCCGTGGGGCTAACTTTTTGACCCATGTCGTTTCTCGCTCCTATAACTCGGCCACAGTCACAGTAATATGGCTGGTACGCTTGACGATCCGATTGCCGCGACCCTTGGCACGAGCATGCATCCGCTTCAGCACCGGCCCACAGTCCACACAGATTGCCGATACCTTCAACTCATCAATATCCGCACCCTCATTATGCTCGGCATTGGCAATCGCTGATTCCAGCACCCGCTGAATTATCTTTGCCGATTTCTTGCTGCTGAAAGTCAGAATCTGTAAAGCCCGTTCAACCGGTAAGTTACGCACCTGATCGGCCACCAGGCGGGCTTTCTGTGGCGAAATACGGACGTATTTCATGACAGCAAATGATTCTTGCATTGAAATAGCCCCTTATCTAGATTTCTTATCCGCTGCATGGCCACGATAAGTACGGGTCGCAGCAAACTCACCCAGTTTGTGACCGATCATGTTTTCGGTAATGAGGACCGGAACATGTTGACGGCCATTGTGAACCGCAATCGTCAAACCAATCATATTGGGGAGAATCATGGAACGGCGCGACCATGTTTTAATCGGTCGCCTAGAGTTTGTAGCCACTGCCTGATCCACCTTTTTTACTAGATGATGATCGACAAACGGCCCCTTTTTAATCGAACGTGGCACCTCTGATTACCTCTCAGGGAATTCCTGCGTTACTTCGCCTTACGTCGGCGCACAATACATTTATCAGTACGCTTATTCGAGCGTGTCTTATGGCCCTTGGTAGGTACGCCCCAAGGTGAGACGGGATGGCGACCGCCTGAAGTACGCCCCTCGCCACCACCATGTGGATGGTCCACCGGATTCATAGCCACACCGCGTACTGTGGGCCGAATACCACGCCAGCGCCTGGCCCCGGCCTTGCCGAGCGAGCGCAAGCTGTGCTCCGAATTGCCTACTTCACCAATCGTTGCCTTGCAATCCACATGAACTTTGCGAATCTCGCCTGAACGCAATCGCAGCGTTGCGTAACTGCCTTCACGCGCAACCAATTGTACTGATGCGCCAGCACTACGGGCGATTTGCGCACCCTTGCCCGGCCGGAGCTCAATACAATGTACCTGGGTACCTACCGGTATACTCCGCAGCGGTAACGCATTGCCTGCCTTGATCGCTGCTGCCGACCCTGACAAAACAACCGCACCCACACCAACACCACGCGGTGCGACCATGTAACGGCGCTCACCATCAGCATACAGCAACAATGCAATATGGGCACTGCGATTCGGATCATATTCCAACCGCTCAACACGCGCCGGAATATTATCCTTGTTCCGCTTAAAATCGATAATCCGGTAGTGCTGCTTATGTCCGCCACCCTGATGGCGAACGGTGATACGACCGGTATTATTACGACCCCCGCTACGGGATTTCTTTTCCAAAAGTGGTTCATAAGGCCGCCCCTTGTGAAGCTGGGGATTCATAACCTTGACCACAAAACGCCGCCCCGGGGAGGTTGGCTTGGTCTTAACGATTGGCATTGGGTTTCACCTTCATTTAACGGGTCGGGATGCAGATAGCCGCTTACTCCGCCACCAGAAAATCGATCTCTTGACCCGCCTCCAGTGAGACGTAAGCCTTCTTCCAGCTTGAGCGTCGCCCGTATCTTGCACCGAAACGCCTGCGCTTTCCTTTAACGTTGAGCACCGTCACATCCTTAACAGTCACCTTAAACAGCAGCTCTACTGCACCTTTAATCTCTGGCTTGGTTGCATCACGAACAACTTTAAATACAACCTGGTTATGCCGCTCAGCAACCCGGTTGCTTTTCTCGGAGATATGCGGAGCCAACAGAATCTTTAGTAATCGTTCCTGATTCACGCTAACCACTCCCCAACGCGCTGCATTGCACCCACTGTTATCACTACGGCACTGGAACCAACCAATGTAACCGGATCAAGCCCAGCTACATCACTGACCGCTATATGCCTTAAATTGCGGGCAGACAAATACAGGTTGAGATCGATCTCCTCGCTGACAAGCAGTAACCGTTTTTTATCAGCCAAGCCCATCGACGTTAAATAGGCAATCATGTGCTTGGTCTTGATTTCTGGACATTCCAGCTTATCAACGACAACCATGCGATCCTGCCGTATCAATTCAGACAGTATTGAGCGCATGGCCGCCCGATACATTTTTCGGTTAACTTTTTGTGAGTGATCCTGCGGGCGTGCGGCAAAGGTTACACCACCACCGCGCCACAGCGGACTGCTCGATGTACCAGCACGTGCGCGGCCCATTCCCTTCTGTCGCCATGGTTTGGCACCACCACCTCTAACCTGAGCGCGGTTCTTCTGGGCTCGATTACCACAGCGCGCACCCGCCAGGTAAGCCACAACCACCTGGTGTACCAATGCTTCATTAAAGGGCCGGTCAAAAGCTACATCTGATACGGTAACGTGCCCGGATACTGAATCATCAGGATTTTTGATCTGAAGTTCCATAATTATCTCCTTAACGACGCGCTTTCACAGCGGGTCGGATCATCAGATCGCTGCCTTTATGGCCAGGCACTGCACCCTTGATCGCCAGCATATTGCGCTCTATATCGACCTGCACGACTTCCAGATTTTGGATACAGCGACGCGCTGCGCCGAGATGGCCAGCCATTTTTTTGCCTTTAAACACACGGCCAGGTGTCTGATTTTGGCCAATGGAGCCCGGTACCCGATGCGATAAGGAGTTACCATGGCTATTACGCTGACCACGGAAATGATGGCGCTTGATAGTGCCGGCGAAACCTTTACCAATCGTGGTTCCAATAACATCCACTTTCTGACCGGCCTGAAAAAAATCAACCTTTAATTCAGCGCCTATATCAATTTCGGCTCCTTCACCTTCCGCCAGACGAAATTCCCAGAGTTTACGACCGGGTTTGACACCTGCTTTAGCGAAATGCCCGGCCATAGGCTGCGTAACACGGCCAGCACGACGGCTGCCTACCGTTACCTGCAAGGCACGATAGCCATCAGTGTCCTCAGTCTTGACTTGAGTGACACGATTAGGCTCGACTTCAACAAGTGTTACGGGTATGGATACGCCATCTTCCGTAAAAACACGGGTCATACCGGCTTTGCGACCGATGAGTCCTAATGCCATTTTATTAATACCTCTATTGACAACTACGGGTCAGAGGAGGGAAGGCACCCCTCATGACCCGATCCGGTCTTTGCAATACAACCTAATTCAGCTTGATCTGCACATCCACACCGGCGGCAAGATCAAGTTTCATTAGCGCATCAACCGTTTTGTCGGTAGGATCGACAATATCCATTAACCGCTTGTGGGTACGCAATTCATACTGGTCACGGGCATCTTTATTAACGTGTGGCGAGACCAGCACAGTAAAACGCTCAATCTTGATCGGTAGCGGAATGGGGCCACGAACCTGGGCGCCAGTACGTCGAGCAGTCTCGACAATCTCCCGCGCCGACTGGTCAATCAAACGATGGTCGAACGCTTTAAGGCGAATGCGGATACGCTGATTGGTGGTCATGCGACTACTCACTCAATTATTTTTGCGACGACACCGGCGCCGACGGTTCGCCCCCCCTCACGCACGGCGAAGCGCAAACCTTCATCCATGGCAATGGGGGCAATCAGACTGACAACCATTTTAACATTGTCT
>PDWJ01000230.1_pt1 | contig 85545 bp, 78 predicted proteins | sample 1430881 | NCBI WGS metagenome assembly PDWJ01 (sample SAMN01162460, study PRJNA174530) | Oral metagenome, whole genome shotgun sequencing project. | biome: Marine environment; feature: Marine mammal; material: Swab sample of the gingival sulcus; isolation source: swab sample of gingival sulcus...
TGAATTGCTGGATCATAGGGAGGCTCCGTTTGTCTCCCCATTTTTCTAGGTGATTATGTGACCCACATCAATGGGTCACATACGTATATAATCCCCATTCTTTGGGCACGATCCTCTTGCGGTGGGGGATCCGGGGCAAGCTCCTGTTCCTGTCAGACAAAACTGTTCAGAATTAATAATCGAATGAATTCAAGGGATTGGGATTTGATTTTCCATAACCTCAGCAATGCAAAGCTGACAGTCGTGGATTTTGACCCCAAACGCCACAAAGCATCAGCGTAAAATCAGAGACTTATAGCCAATAGGCACAATCACAATTGTGTCCTTTGGCTATGACAGTCTTTCATTGCACCCCATATGTGGGCGGTGGTATAGTTGCCACAACAAGATATACCCATCACAGGACAGGCAGGCCCTCAACGTGAACGACACACCAGAAACCCCTGAAAACGAAGAAGAAACCCGCATCGAACGCAGCGTTCATGACGGGCCGGAAGTGTCGATCACGGACGAGATGAAATCGTCCTATCTCGACTATGCCATGAGCGTGATCGTTTCCCGCGCCATTCCCGACCTGCGCGACGGGTTGAAACCGGTGCATCGGCGCATCCTTTATGCGATGCACGAAACCAACAATACCCATGACAAGCCCTATCGCAAATCCGCGCGCCCCGTGGGCGACGTGATGGGGAAATACCACCCCCACGGTGATAGCGCGATCTATGACGCCCTTGTGCGGATGGCTCAGGATTTCTCGATGTCCCTGCCGCTTCTGGATGGTCAGGGCAACTTTGGTTCGATGGACGGTGATAACCCGGCGGCCATGCGCTATACCGAAGTGCGGATGGACAAGCCCGCCGCGTTCCTTCTGTCCGACATCGACAAGGAAACCGTTGATTTCCAGGACAATTACGACGGCAAGGACAAGGAACCCACGGTTCTGCCCGCCCGGTTTCCCAATATGCTGGTCAATGGTGCCGGCGGGATCGCCGTGGGCATGGCGACCAATATCCCGCCCCACAACCTTGGCGAAGTCTGTGACGCTACCCTGGCATTGATCGAGGATCCGGACCTGACCAGCGAACAGCTGATCGACTATGTGCCCGGACCCGACTTTCCCACCGGCGGCATCATGCTGGGCCGGACCGGGGCGCGAAAGGCCTATCTTGAGGGACGCGGCAGCGTGGTGATCCGCGCCAAAACCCGCGTGGAAGAGATCCGCAAGGACCGCTATGCCATCGTTGTCGACGAGATCCCCTATCAGGTGAACAAGATGTCGATGATCGAAAAAATCGCCGAAGCCGCGCGCGATAAAAGGATCGAAGGCATCGCCCATGTTCAGGATGAATCCGACCGCAACGGGGTGCGTGTGGTGGTTGAGCTCAAACGCGATGCCACGGCAGAGGTGGTGTTGAACCAACTGTTCCGCTTCACCCCCATGCAGACCCATTTCGGCTGTAACATGCTGGCCCTCAATGGCGGGCGCCCGGAACAGCTTACCCTGCGCAAGTTCCTGACATCCTTCATTGATTTCCGCGAAGACGTGGTCGTCCGGCGCACGGCCTATGAATTGCGCAAGGCCCGCGACCGCTCTCACATCCTGTGCGGTCTGGCCGTGGCTGTCACCAATATCGACGAGGTGGTCGCGACCATCCGCTCTTCTGCCGATGCGGCCGAGGCGCGCACCCGCCTGATGGAACGCCGCTGGCCCGCGGCTGACATCCTGCCCTATATCGCCCTGATCGACGATCCGACCCACACGGCGAATGAGGACGGCACCTATAACCTCTCTGAAACCCAGGCCCGCGCAATCCTTGAACTGCGCCTGCAACGCCTGACCCAGATCGGGGTCAAGGAAGTCACGGACGAATTGGAAGAGCTGGCCCGCAAGATCAAGGAATACCTCGAAATCCTCGGCTCGCGCGATCGGATCATGTCGATCATCGCCGACGAACTGACCGAGGTGAAAAACCAATTCGCCGTACCGCGGCGCACCGAGATTGTTGACTGGTCCGGTGACATGGATGACGAAGACCTGATCGAACGCGAAGACATGGTCGTGACCGTCACCTCGGGCGGCTATATCAAACGCACCGCTCTGGCCGATTTCCGCGCCCAGAAACGCGGCGGCAAAGGACTGTCGGGGATGCAGACAAAAGAAGAGGACGTGGTCACCACCCTCTTTGTCGCCAATACCCATACCCAGCTGTTGTTCTTCACCACCGATGGCATGGTCTACAAGCTGAAAACCTGGCGGCTGCCGCTGGGCGGGCGCACGGCAAAGGGCAAGGCCATCGTCAATATCCTGCCGATCCCCCAAGGGGTCAGCGTGGCGGCGATCATGCCGGTGGATGTGCCCGAAAAAGAATGGGCCAACCTGCAAATCATCTTTGCCACCTCACGGGGCACCGTGCGGCGCAACCGGCTGTCGGATTTCACCAATGTCATGCGTAACGGCAAGATCGCGATGAAATTCGAAGATGAAAATGCCGATATGCGGCTGATCAATGCACGCATCTGTTCGGAAGAGGACGATGTGATGCTGGTCACCAATTCGGGCCGGGCGATCCGTTTCCCCGCAACAGATGTGCGGGTCTTCAATTCGCGCAACTCGGTTGGGGTGCGCGGAATCAGGCTTTCGGACAGGGACGAAGTGGTGTCCATGTCGGTGATCCGTCACTTCAAGGCGACCCCGGATGAACGGGCGGCCTATCTTAAAATGCGCCGCGCGGTTGCGGGTCTGGCGGATGATGCGGATGCCACAACGGACGAAGACGCGGTGGACGCCAATGCCACCATTTCGCCCGAACGCTATGCGGAAATGTCGGCTGTGGAAAACCTGATCCTGACCATTACCGAAGGTGGGGCGGGCAAGCTTTCCTCCTCCCATGACTACCCCGTGCGCGGGCGTGGCGGTATGGGGGTCACGGCCATGGACAAGGCCATGCGCGGCGGGGCGCTTGTCGCCTCGTTCCCGGTTGAGATGGATGACCAGATCATGCTGGCCACGTCCAAAGGCCAATCCATCCGCGTTCCGGTAGAGGGCATCAGCTTCCGCTCGCGCAGCGCGGGCGGAGTCAAGGTGTTTGACACCGGCAAGAACGAAGTGGTGGTCAGCGTCGCCCGCATCGCCGATCAGGGCGACGAGGACGAGACCGGAGACGACACCGCAGACGAAACCGGGGCAAACAACCCGGACGGACAGGCCGGGACTTAACGCTCCTGTAATCAATTGCTGTCAGGGTCCGGGACAAAAAAGCCCAAGGATCCTGACACATGAACCTCTATACCTGTTCCATTGACCTGCACGACGATGCCAAGGCGCTGGTTTTTGCCCATGCCGTGGGCGAATGGATGACCCATCTGCAAAATGCCGGCACGATTCAGGGCTGGCGCCTGATGCGGCGCAAGCTGAACCTTGTCTCCGGCGGACAGCGGGATTTTTTGCTTGAGGTTGAGGTCCGCAATCTCGCCCAGTTGGACAGCGCCTTCCGCCTGTCAGGCACGCGGGATGAACGTGTGGAAAATCTTTACCGCGCCGTGCATACCCTGATTGCCGAAGCGGATTACGCTTTGTACCGCCATTTCCCCGACCCGGAACGGGCCGAACGGATGGGGTTGGTCTAAAGCGTTTCCGCATAGCCAAACGACACAATTCTGGGTGTGCCTTTTGACTATAAGTCTCTGATTTTAGGGTGACTCAGCGTGATGCGGAAACGCATTAGCAGTCAGGGTTTAAAAGCCTCCCCCCCGACCAACAGGCCGGACAGTCAACCGAGCAGCGCCTCCCCAAACAGGCCCTGCCCTCTCCTGTTCATCACCGCTCTGGAAGAGAGAGTATGTGGGTGCCGCTGCCGCAACGATCCCCCGGAAAGCCCCCGAAGGCACACCGGGGATACGCCGTGGCCCCAATCACAGACCCCAAGTCAAGGACCCCAGTCACGCCAGCCCGTAAATGCCCCGGAACTTCTCTTCGATATAGTCCAGCAAAGGCCCCTCGTCGGGCGCGCGCCCGCTGGCCCGTGTAATCAGCTCACGCGGCTCGTAAAGCCCGCCATGGGTCTGCACATTGTCGCGCAACCAATCCGTGGCGGCGGTCGTGACCCCCTGGGCCAGCTGATCGTCCAGATCGGGCAGTGCCTTGCGCAACGCCTCGTGCAAACACCCGGCATAGACATTGCCCAACGAATAGGTCGGGAAATACCCAAACAGACCCACGGACCAATGCACATCCTGCAAACACCCGTTGCTGGGCTTGTCCACGGCAAAGCCGAAATCGGCGGCAAACCGGTCGTTCCACGCGGATTCCAGATCGCCCACGCCCAGATCCCCGGCGATCAGCGCCCGTTCCAGATCAAACCGCAACAACACGTGCAGGTTATACTGAACCTCGTCTGCTTCGGTGCGGATGAACCCGTTATGAAGCCGGTTGACGGTGCGGTAGAACGCCTCTTCATCCGGTACGCCGAAATCCCCGAACGTGTCTCTCATCTGACCAAACAGCCAACCGGTAAAGGCGCGGCTGCGGCCCAGCTGGTTTTCATAAATCCGGCTCTGGCTTTCATGCACCCCCATGGACACGCCTTGGCCCAGCGGCGTCAGCAGATAGGCCTGATCGATATTCTGTTCGTAACAGCCATGCCCAACCTCATGGATGGTGGAATAGAAACAGTTGAACGGATCATGGGCATTGGTGCGGGTGGTAATGCGCACATCATTTCCCGACCCGCTTGAAAACGGATGCACCGCCTTGTCCACCCGGCCCCGGGCCATGTCATAACCAAAGGTTTTCGCCAGGTGCCGGGTCAGCTTCATCTGTGCCGCCTCGTCAAACGTGCCGGTCAGCCCGCCGGGGCGCTCCGCCGCCAACGCCGCCTCGCGTAGCGCCACAAGCCGCGGGCGCAGCGCGTCAAACATCGCCGTCAGGTCGGCGGCCACCGCGCCGGGCTCGTAATCATCCAGCAGGGCATCATAGGCATCCCCCCCCTCGGCCAGCGCCGCCGCCTCTTCGCGTTTGAGCGTCAGGATCTCGTCCAGCACCGGCAGGAAAGCGGCGACATCTTCGGCCTCTCGCGCTTGCGCCCACAGCCCCTGGGATTTGCTGGACAGGGTGGCCAGCGCCGTAGCAAGCGCCTCGGGCACACGCACCGTGCGTTCATAGGAACGGCGGATATGGCGGATCTGCGCCCTGGCCACATCATCCAACGCGCTCTCGTCCACAGCCTCAAGCCACCCGCCCACCCGGGGGTCGGTCCGGCGACCATGCAGCACCTTTTGCAAGGCCCCAAGCTCTTCTGAGCGTTGATCGGCCGCACCGCGCGGCATCATGGTCTCCTGATCCCATCCCAGCCGACCGCTGACCTGGGCCAAAGCCACCGTGTCGCGCGAGAACGCCATCAACTCGTCATATGCCGTTGTCGCTTTCGTTTTGGCTTTCGTCATGGTTCAGGCCCCTCGAATGGAAGATGTAACTGGATATTGCGACAGGAACCGCGCCCGCAGGATCAGAATGAATGCCACGATCGCCCCGATCTGATGCAGGATCGCCACCTGCCACGGCGCGGCCGTGACCACGGTATAAATGCCAAGCCCGATCTGGGCTGCAACCGCGATGGCGGCGGCGGAAAACGCCACCTGGGTCGTTCGGTTGGCGCTGTTGCGCCCCCGCATCCACGCCATCACCGTATAGGCAACCAGAAGGTAGCCGACAACGCGGTGAATGAACTGTACCAACCCCGGATTTTCAAAGAAATTGCGCCACCAGGGCTCCATCACCATGATCCCCCGTGGCACCACCTGCCCGCCCATCAAAGGCCAGTCGGTATAGCTGCGCCCGGCATCGATCCCGGCCACCAACGCCCCAAGCAGAATCTGCAGAACGGTGAAATGCAGCCACCCGGTGGACAGGCCGAACAACCGCGCCTCGCGCAGTCGGCGGGCCTGCATGAGCTCCCGTTCGGGGCGACCCAGAGACAGGATATACCACACCAGAAACCCAAGGATAATGAAGGCAAGGCCAAGATGGGTGGCCAGGCGATAGCTGGCCACATCGGTCATCGACCCGGAAAGGCCGCTGTAAACCATCCACCAGCCGATACCCCCCTGAACCCCGCCCAACAGGCCGGGAAGGATCATCCGTGTCGTCCACCCCGCAGGAATCCTGCGGGTCAGCCAAAAGAACAGGAACCCAACCGCCCAAACCAGCCCGACAAAACGGCCTAGCTGGCGATGGCCCCATTCCCACCAGTAGATGAATTTGAAATCCTCAAGCTCCATCCACCTGTTCTGGATCTGGAACTCGGGAATCGCCTGATAGAGCGCGAATTCCGCTTCCCAATCCGCCTGGTTCAGCGGCGGAATGGCACCGGTGATCGGTTTCCATTCGGTGATCGACAGGCCGCTATCGGTCAACCGGGTCAACCCGCCCACCACGATCATGGCCATGACCAGAACGGCCAGAACAACCATCCACAGCCGCACCGCCCCCCGCGCGCCGCTGCGGCCCCGGTCGATCATCCCGCCCTGCGGCACCGGTTTGACGGCGTCGCGGCTGTCAACCTCTTCGAAAATCGAGCGTTTCTCTGCCATGGTGTCCCTCTTGTCTGATCGCAACCCTATGCAGGCCCGCCGGGGCCTTCAAGCGTCAATCACGCTCTTTCCCGCGCAGCAGCTGGCGAAGCATCCCGTGCAGCATCTGCACATCGGCCCGGGTGAGAGGCATCCGGCTCCACAGGTTGCGCAGATTGACCTTCATGCCATCGGCCTTGTGTTCGGGAAAAAAGAACCCGGCCTCGTCCAGACGCTCTTCGTAATGCTGGGCCAGCTTTTCCATTTCGATGCCCGTGGCCCATTCGGTTTTGGCCAACCCATCCGCTTCATGCACAACATTGCCGGTCTGGCGCATCCATTCATAACCCGTCAGCAACACGCATTGCCCCAGGTTAAGCGAGGCAAATTCCGGGTTCACCGGCACGGAAATGATGGCATTGGCACGGGATATGTCATCATTCTCCAACCCCGCCCGTTCCGGGCCGAACAGAACGGCAACCTTGTCGCCCCCGGCAATCATTTGGGCGGCCTTTTCCATGGCGCGTTCGGGGCTGTAAACCGGTTTGGTCAGATCCCGCGCCCGCGCGGTGGTGGCAAAAACGAATGTACAGTCCCCGACCGCCCCGGCAATGTCGTCATGCAACGTCGCCTCATCCAGCAACCGCCCCGCACCCGAGGACATCGCCACCGCCCGTGGGTTGGGCCAACCGTCACGCGGATCAACGATGCGCATCCGGTCCAGCCCGAAATTCCACATCGCCCGCGCCGCGGCACCGATATTCTCGCCCATCTGCGGGCGGACAAGCACAAAGGCTGGAATGCCGGTTTTCATCTCGATCCTCTCCGAACGTCGCGTCCCCGGGACATAAACCGCCACCGGGCCGCTGAAAACCCCCACCGGGTCGAAACCCTGTCTCATACCGGGGAATAAAAGCGGGGGGCATGGCTTGTGATCCCGTATTGACCGCCCTGATGGGCGATTTTGCTGAACCGGTTTGGTTGAACTGGACGGGGGCGCGATGGGCGCTGAAACCACCCCAGCGGCCGTGTCTGGGTTGGCGCGGATGTGCAACGCCACGCTCCCGACCGCGTGATCCAACCCTATGGCCAAATGGGTGGCCAAACGGGGTTTTCGCGGCTATAGCGGCGGGACGTTCAATCAAGGATGCGGATCATGGCCGACCCCCAAGACATCGACCCCCCCCAGGAAGACCCCCAGATCTATCTGATCACCCCGGCGGAATTCGAACTGTCCGTCTTTGCCGAAAACCTGGCCAGGGTGCTGGATTCGCACGATATCGCCTGTGTGCGTCTGGCTATGGCAAGCCATGACGAAGACCGCATCTGTCGCGCCGCCGACGCGCTGCGCGAAGTGACGATTGCGCGGGACGTGGCGTTGGTGATTGAACGGCATATCCTGTTGGTCGAACGGTTGGGTCTGGATGGGGTACACCTGTCTGACGGCGCGCGTTCGGTGCGCAAGGCGCGCAAAGAGCTGGGCGCGGACGCCATTGTCGGTGCGTTCTGCGGGGCCTCGCGCCATGACGGGATCAGCGCGGGCGAAGCGGGCGCGGATTACGTCAGCTTTGGTCCCATGGGGATCAGCGCGCTTGGCGATGGCACCGTGGCCGATGCCGAATTGATTCAATGGTGGTCGCAGATGATTGAGGTGCCCGTGGTGGCCGAAGGCGCGCTGGACAGCGACCTGATCACCCGGATTTCCCCCTTTACCGACTTCTTCGGAATTGGTGATGAAATCTGGGGGGCCGACAATCCCGCCGCTGCGCTGACCGCGCTCAAGGCGTCATTCGTCGCGTAAATCTTCGGGCAATCCGCTGCGCACCACCGCCTCGCAATGGGCGGCCAAAGCCTTGCGGTTTTCAAACGCATCCACCCGCACCGGAGGGTGGTATTTCACCGTGACCGCCCCCTGACGACGCGCAGACAGGGTCTGTAACAAATGCGGGCCGAATTCCATATCCCCCCACCAGCCATAGAACCGCGCATCCGTGCCCCTGGGCGCGCGATAGATCAACGTAACCGGCTGAACATATAATTCATGCCTCAACTGTTGCGTGAAAAACGACTGAAAAAGCGTTGTTTTAAAAGGCAAAACCCGACGACCATCTGTAGAGGTGCCTTCAGGAAAAAACAAAAGCTTGTGCCCGGCCAACAGCCGTTCCTCGAACACCGTCTGCTGCGCCTTGGCTTCACGCCGGTCGCGTTTGATAAACACGGTGCCCGTGGCCCGGGCCAGCCAGCCAATGCCGGGCCATCCGGCCACCTCGGCCTTGGACACGAAATACACCCGCTTACGGGCGTTCAATGCGAAAATATCCAGCCAACTGACATGGTTGCTGACCACCACACCGCGATGGGTCATGCGGGTGCCCTCAACCCGGTAGGAAATGCCCAGCACGACAAAGGCCATGGAACAGACAAACTGGGTGATCCACGGGGTCCAGGGGCGGTGCATCCCGAACAGCGGCCGCTCAACCAGCCGCACCACAAGCAACAGGCCAAGACAGCCAAACACAATCACGCCCAGAACCAGCCCCCGCGCCACCACGCGCACCCATCCCATGGGGCCAATCCGCACCGTTGGCGGTTCAACACCTGCGTCCCAGGTCGTCATCCCGGTCTCTGGCTCTGCTTATGGCCCCGGCTATATAGGGCACGCTGTTTGGCGTTCATCTTCCCGGTATCCATGATCAGGCACACGTCAGTGGTGTTGAACGCGTGGTCGATATACGCGCCCTCGCCCACCACCCCGCCAAGGCGCAGATAGGCCTTGATCAGGGCTGGCACCTGCACCACTGCCGCGCGCCGGTCCAGCGCCTCTTCGGCAATCAGGTCCATCCGCTGAAACTGTGCCGCCTGTGCGCGCACACGCAGCGGTTCGGGCGCAAGGTGGCGGTGATGCAGCAGCGACAAGACCGGTGCCAATTCGTTAACATCCGTACCGTGCAGGCTGGCCACTCCGAACAGAATCTCGATCTCGTGACGTATCACGTAATCGGCCAGACCGTTCCAGAGATGGAACATCCCCGCCCCGCCGCGATAGTCGGCATGAAGACAGGACCGCCCCAGTTCCAGCAACCGCCGCCCGCTGGATTTCAGGGGCGCGATGTCATACTCATCCTCGGAATAAAACTGCCCCGCCTCTTTGGCCGGACCTTCGCGCAAAAGCCGGTAAACCCCGACCACCTGCGCGCCCTCGCGGGCGTGATCGATCAATATCATATGGTCGAAATAGGGGTCGAACCTGTCTTTCTCCAACCCCGCCACATGGTCCACAAGGTCCCCGCCCGCGCCCAGTTCGCGCACGAAAACCTCGTATCGCAAACGCTGCGCCGCGCGCAGTTCGGCCTCGGTGGCGGCAAGCTTGACCTGAAATTGCGGCTCTGACATGTGGCGCAGTGATCCTCCCTGATCCTGGCGCGGTTTTAGGCCGCGCCGCCGCCATGCGCAAGTTCCTGCCTGTCCGGATAAAAAAGGTTAATATGCGTTAACCATTCGCTAACCTTCATCAGGCATCAAAGACAACGAAAAGCGCGATCCGCGTGCTGTCGATCACCACTTTACCTGCTTCGGGGAAATTCACCGTGACCTTGCCTTTGACATTGGATTGCACCTGTCCCGTCCCCCAATCCGGGGCGTCGGGATGGCGTACCAGCATCCCGGGTTCCAGTATCGCGTTCAAATCGTCCATCTTTCTCCTGCACTTCGGAGTTTCACCACATGTCCAACACTAACCTGTCTCTCGCCGCTCTGGTAGGGTCGCGCATCTGTCATGATTTGATCAGCCCGGTGGGCGCGATCAACAACGGGCTTGAACTGTTGCAGATGAGCGCGCCTGATGACAGCCCGGAACTTGACCTGATTGCCCAGAGCGTGAACAGCGCCAATGCGCGGGTGCGCCTGTTCCGCGTCGCCTTTGGCGTGGCCTCGGTGGCGCAAAAGCTGGGCGCGCCGGAAGTGGCGGGCATTCTCTCCGGCGTCTATGACGACGCGCGGCACGACGTGCGTTACGACGCCACCGGCGACGTGCCACGGGCCGAAGTGCAGGCCGCGTTCCTGGCCGTGCTGTGTTGCGAAACCGCGCTGCCCGTGGGCGGCACGATCACGGTGCGCGAAGAGTCCGGTACCTGGTCCATCACTGCCGCGGGCGGGCGGGTGGATTGGGACCCGGCGCTGTGGGGGCCCCTGTCCAGCGGCCGCGCCCCCGATGCGCCCAGCCCGTCACAGGTCCAGTTTGCCATGTTGCCGATCTGCCTTGACGACCTGCACCGCCGGATCGACGTTCAGCATGACGCCGAAACCCTGACCCTTCGGTTTTGATCGCGGGTGATCCTCCGGGCCCCGTTTGGGCTCCGTACGCCGGGTTAACAAACCTCCCCGGCGTGATCAGCCTTTAACCCGGTGCCGCAGCGGTGCCTTGGGGGTGACGCGAAATCACCCCCCCGATTCGCCGGTTTTTGCCAAAGGTTAACCGGCGGCGGGTTTACCCGCGCACACTGCCATCCCCTTCGACAAGGTATTTGAAGCTGGTCAACTGCGCCGCCCCCACCGGACCCCGCGCATGCATCTTGCCTGTGGCGATCCCGATTTCGGCCCCCATGCCAAATTCTGCACCATCGGCAAATTGGGTCGAGGCATTGCGCATCAGGATCGCGCTGTCCAAACGCTGGAAAAACCGGTCTGCCGTTGCGTCGTCTTCTGTCAGGATACAGTCGGTATGGTTGGACCCGTATTGCCGGATATGGGCAATGGCACCATCAACGTCCGGCACCACTTTGGCCGCGATGATCATGTCCAGGAACTCGGCCCCGAAATCACTTTCACTTGCCGCCGTAACCCCTTCTATTTTCTGTAATGTTTCATCACCGCGCACCTCGACACCGGCATCCAGAAGCGCCCGGATCACGCCTTGGCCAATCGTATCCACAAGGCTTTCATGGATCAAAAGGCATTCGGCCGACCCACAGATCCCGGGGCGCCGGGTCTTGGCATTCAACACCACGTTCAGCGTTTTGACAGGGTCGGCGGCGGCGTCCACATAGACATGCACGATGCCCTCCAGATGGGCGAATACCGGCACCCGCGCCTCGCGCTGAACCAGACCCACAAGCCCTTTGCCCCCGCGCGGCACGATCACATCGATTGTGTCGGTCATGGTCAGCATCTCTCTGACCGCCGCCCGGTCGCGCGTGGGCACCAGTTGGATGGCGTCTTCGGGCAGGTTCGCGGCGCGCAATCCATCCTGTAAACAGGCATGGATCACCCCCGAGGAATGGAAGCTTTCCGACCCGCCCCGCAAGATCACCGCATTGCCGGATTTAAGGCATAATGCACCCGCGTCGGCCGTCACATTGGGGCGGCTTTCATAGATCACCCCGATCACCCCCAAAGGCGTGCGGACACGCTGGATATGCAACCCACTGGCCATATCCCATTCGGCCAGAACCTCGCCCACCGGATCAGCCTGTTCTGCCACCGTGCGCAGCCCGTCAACCATAGCCTTAATGCGGGTTTCATCCAGCATCAACCGGTCCATCATTGCCGATGACAGCCCTTTTTCCTTACCGAATTCAAGGTCTTGGGAATTTGCCGCGATGATTTCATCGCGCCGTTCCCAAACCGCGTCAGCGGCAGCGATCAACGCGGCCTGTTTGCGCTCGGCGCTGGCAAACCCAAGCTCGGTCGCCGCCGCCTTGGCCCGTGCGCCCAGCTCTGCCATCAATGCGGGAATATCTGCGTGGTCCTTCATGGATCCGGCCTTTCGGTAAAACTCTTCGGGCCGTTTTACCAAGTTCCCGCGATAATGGAAACCGGCGCGCTCAACGGCGTGAAATCTTCAACCAGATCCCGTCCCTTGAGCGCACCGTCAAATGCGCCACTGGCACGGGGTCACGCCCCTCAATCCGTTCGAACCGATAGTGTTTCAAAAGCATGGACAGAATCAGCGTTCCTTCGACCATGGCGAACCCCGCCCCCGTACAGACGCGCGGTCCCGCACTGAACGGGATATAGGCGTTGCGCTGGCATTCCTTGCCGTTTTCGGTGTGCCAACGGGTTGGGTCAAACGCGTCCGGTTGTTCCCACAACCGTTCGTGTCGGTGCAGATGCCAGGGGGAAAGCACGATCTGGCTTTTTACCGGGATGTCGCGTTTGCGAAACTGTTCGGGACAGGTGGTTTCCCGCACCATCATCGGAACCGGCGGGTAGAGCCGAAGCGCCTCGCGGAACACATCCCGGCTGAACTTTAGCTTGGAAACCACTGAAAAATCTTCTTTTTCAAGATTCTGGGCCTCCTCGGCCAAACGCTCCTGCCAGTCGGGATAAAGCGCCATCAGGTACAGCGTCCAAGCCAGTGCCGAGGCGCTGGTTTCATGCCCGGCGAGAAAGAAGATCGCCACCTGATCCACCATTTCAGCCTCATCAAACCGCGCGCCGGTTTGGGGGTCTTCGGTCGTCATGATCTTGGTGGCCAGATCGTCGGGGGCGTTCCCTTCGGCGATCAGCGCGGCGCGTTCCGCGGTCAATTGCGCGATCAATCCCCGGATCACCTGCGCCGTCTGTTTCGTACGGCGCTTGAAGAACCGTGGCATCCAGACCGGAATGGGCAGAAAAGCCGCCAAGTTTACAATGGGTTGCGTGCGTTGATAGTCACGGAATTCGTGAAAAACCTGGCCCGCCACCTGGTGTTCGATCGGAATGGAAAACAGCGTTCTGAAGATCACATCCGCCGCTGCGTGGCTTGTGACCTCTTCCACCTCGGTCACCCCCAGATTGGCCCCAACCCGCGCCACGCAGGCCTCGGACGCCGCCCACATGGCCGGAAAGGTATCCTTGAGCCGCCCGCCTTCAAAAGCCGGGTCGATGATCCGCCTCTGCCGTTTCCAGGTTTCGCCATTGGTCAGGAAAACACTGTTTCCCAGTAACGGGCGCAACCCTTCGCCCACCCGGTCGGATTTCGGAAAATCATCGGGGCGCTCCTTCAGAACGGTTTTGACCAGTTCGGGTTGATTCACCATGTAGGAGCGGAAAAACGGCGTGCGAAATTCGGCCATCCAGGCGCGGTAAAGCTTGGCGGGTTGCGCCGACAGGATGTCCTGACGAAACAGTCTTAGGTAATTTCGCAACGTAGTGCGTTCGGGACGCGCGGGCGGTTTGGGGGGGAGCGTCATGGTGTTACCGAGTTGAATTTGGACACAGGCGTTTCAATCCGGGACCTTGACGGTTGCCGCCCGTCGTATCGATCGCCCAACCTGTGCGGGCCCGCCGTGATCTGGAAATAATCGTAATCCCCGGGCCGATCAAACGCGCAAAGGTATTGAAAATGCAGCCGGAAAAAGCGCCAACGCAGCTCTTTCCACCGCTCGGGCGAAAGCGTTTTGGTAAAGGCCGCCGACACGACAAGGGGCCAGCGTTTGCCCTTGGGCGCCACTCCGGACACCGCCACGGGATCGCAGAGTGCAAAGGCACAGCCATCCCCCGGCGCAGTGATGTCGACCCAGCTTATCTCGTCCCGCGCCGACAAAAAGGCAAGATCGCCCCGCAAACGCCACGCATCGCGCAAGAACGACACCATCGGCACCACCTGCCCCAGCGAGAGGAAAGACAGCGTCGGACCCTGCGCGGGCACACGCCCCTCGCGGATCAGATCGGCCAGGATCGACACCGCCAGATGCGCCCCCGACGAATGCCCAACGACAAGAACCTCGTCGCTATCACCTTGTAAAGCCTCGGCAATCGCATCGGCAAACTCGGCCATACGCGCTTCCAATTCGGGGGGATTGGCCCCCTTGGATTGCGCCGAATAGGCATAGTCGTGCATCAGGTAATACGCAAAGAACTTGCCATCCTTCTTGCGAAACCATTCCAGAACCAGCGGCACCGCCACCAGCCCGCCCCAGGCGGCCCATGGGTGCAGAAAGGCAAAGAGCCGCCCCACGCCCCATGCCAGACACAAGGCGATCAACAATTGAACCAGCAGAAACCCCACCGGGTAAAGCGCCGCGATCACAGGGCCTTTGCGCAGCTTCATCAGCCGCCCCAATGCTCCGCTTGCGATATAGGTCCATGCGGTACGGACCAGCTGGACATAGGTGGCAAAAATACCCAACCCCATGCTGTCCCGCACAATGTCGGACCAGACCAGAACATCGAAATCCGCTCGGGTCTCTTGTCCGTCGATTCGCCCATCCACGTGCCAGCCATATACACCGGCTCCCGGTGCCTTAGGGGCCAGTGCAATATCGTAACCGGAGATTTTCGCCTGTTCCGCCCCCTCTTTGCGATAAAGCTCGCGATAGCGGCGAGGATGAATGGGATCATAGCCGGGAATGTAGAACACCCTGCGTTTTCTGACTGTTTTTCCTGAGTCGTTGCGCATCATTCGCCCTCTTGCCCGGATCCTAAGGGATCATTCCGGCAAGAGTAAGACCACAACAGGGCGGTATGTCACCCGATGCTGGCCATCCACGGGAATTGCTCCAGCAACCAATAGGAAAAGCTTGAAAACCCGCCGGTCAGCATCAAAAGCCCGATGGTCCAGAGCAGCAGCCCCATGATCCGCTCGATCTGCTCCATATGGCGTTTCATCCATCCCATGACCCCGCCGAGGCTTGGCAGGAACGCGGCGACCAGCAGGAAGGGAATACCAAGCCCGGCGGCATAAACCGCCAACAACGCTGTGCCCCTCGCAATCGAGGCCTCGGATGCGGCAAGCGACAGGATCGCCCCAAGTTGGGGGCCAATACAGGGCGTCCAGCCAAAGGCAAAAGCAAGCCCGAGGATATAGGCCCCAAAGGCGCTTCCCCCCTGATCGCCAACGTCCAGCCGTGCCTCGCGATCCAGGAACCCGATCCGGTAAACCCCCACGAAATGGGCTCCGAAGATCATCACAAGAAGACCTGCGATCGTGTTGAAAATACTCTGATATTGCAAAAACAATGTGCCAATCGCCGACGCGGTGAACCCAAGCAACAGAAACACGGTCGACAGACCCAGCACGAAGAACAGGGCCGGCAACAGCGCCCGGTTCCGCCCTTCGTTCAGATCGCTGACCGTTACCCCGCTCATATACGCAAGATAGGGCGGCACAATGGGCAAGACGCACGGGGACAGAAACGAAATGACCCCCGCGCCAAGCGCGACCAACATGGCAGGCAGAAGGCCCGCATCTATGATATCAACTCCAAACATGGCCAAGCCCTACCCCAATTCCCTGCGCCCGTCACGCGACGGATGGTCACAAAGCCGTGGACAGGCACCCTGCCCGCCCGTATGACGCAGCCATGGAAGACACCTCGGTATTGGATGCACGCGGGCTGTTATGTCCGCTTCCCGTTCTCAAAGCGGCCAAACGCCTGCGCGCCCTTGGTCCCGGGGACGAGCTACGCCTGCGCGCCGACGACCCGGCGGCGGTGATTGACGTGCCGCATTTCTGCAATGAACAGGGGTATCAGTTGGTAGAGACCCGGGACGAAGGCGACGCCGCGCTTTACGTGATCCGCAAACCGGCCTGACCGGTCGGGCTTCCTCCCAATAGAAAACGCCGCCCGTGGCAACCGGGCGGCGTTTCTCATTCTTCAAACGAACCTCAGGCGGGTTTAGCCTTTGCTGAGGCTCCACCACCCCTTGCGCTTGGGCTTGGGAGGTTCGGAAACCTCGGGTTCAACCACTGCGGCCTCTGGTTCCGGTGCCGCCTCGACCACCGCAACCGGCTCGGCTGCTGGCTCTGGCGTGGGCGTGGTCACGGGCTCAGCCGGTGTCTGAGCCACATCCTCGGGCAACTCCGCGGCAGCGACCTCAACCGGCTTTTCTTCATCCTCTGTCTTCTTGGTCTTGGCAGAGGTCGATTTCTTGGCGGTGGTTTTCTTGGTCGTTGACGCCTTGGTCGTGGTTTTCTTGGCCTTCGTCTTCTTGGTAGGTGCGGCCTCTGCCGTATCCTCGGCCTCTACCACATCCGCCCCGGTGCTTTCGGTGTCGGCAACCGTCTCTTCAGCCTTGGACTTCGAGGTGGTTTTGGTCGATGTGGACCGTTTGCGCGTTGTCGGCTTGGCCTTGGGCGCGTTCTCTTCGGGTTTGGCGGTGTCGCCCTCTTGCGTCTGAGACGCCGTTTCAGACGGTTCAGACCGGTTCTCGGCCTTCCCGGCATCCTCCTCAACCTTGTCAGCACCCTCAGCCGACTCTTCTGCGCTCGCTGTGGTGTCTTCGCCATCTTCGGCCGCCTCGGTTGCGGTCGACTCGGTGCTCGTAGAAGATTTCGACCGGCGGCGGCGGCGACGACGTTTCTTGGGCTTGGCCTCTTCACTCCCGTCCTCGGCTACCGTCTCTTCCCCGGCCTCGGCATCGCTGTCGATCTGTTCCATCAGAGAGGTATCAACCGACACCACCGGAGCCACCCGCTCGGGCACAACCCGCGTGGCGGTCTTGAATTTTTCAAGCGCGAAATCGGGTGAGATCAACATGGGATCACCTTCGATGCGCACCGAAAGCCCGTACCGCGCCTCGATCTGGGCCACATGTTCGCGTTTCTGGTTCATCAGGAAGTTGGCAATGCCAACCGGGCATTTGACCAACACCTCGCGGCTGCGGCGGCGGGTGCCTTCCTCTTCGATCTGGCGCAAAATCGACAGGGCAAGGTTGTCATCCGACCGGATCAGACCGGTGCCATGGCACGAAGGGCATGGTTGAGTCGTCGCCTCGATCATGCCGGGGCGCAGCCGCTGGCGGCTCATCTCCATCAAACCGAACCCGCTGATCCGGCCCACCTGAATCCGCGCACGGTCGGTTTTCAGCTTGTCCTTCATACGCTTTTCAACGGCGCTGTTGTTCTTGCGCTCGTCCATGTCGATGAAGTCAATGACGATCAGTCCGGCAAGGTCGCGCAGACGCAACTGACGCGCCACCTCTTCTGCGGCCTCAAGGTTGGTTTTAAGTGCTGTTTCCTCGATGCTGCTTTCTTTGGTGGCCCGCCCCGAGTTCACGTCGATGGCCACCAAAGCCTCGGTCACGCCGATTACGATATAGCCGCCAGATCTCAGTTGAACCGTCGGGTTGAACATGCTGCTCAGGTAGCTTTCGACCTGGTAGCGCGCGAACAACGGCATCGCCTCGCCATATTGTTTCACGTTTTTGGCGTGGGACGGCATGATCATCTTCATGAAGTCCTTGGCGATGCGATAGCCACGTTCGCCTTCGACCAGAACCTCGTCAATCTCGCGGCTGTAAAGATCGCGGATCGACCGTTTGATCAGGTCGCCTTCCTCGTAAATTTTCGCTGGCGCGATGGAGTTGAGTGTCAGCTCGCGGATCTGTTCCCACAAACGTTGCAGGTATTCATAATCGCGCTTGATCTCGGTTTTGGTCCGCTTGGCCCCGGCGGTACGCACGATCAGACCCGCACCGGTGGGCACGTCGATTTCGTTGGCGATTTCCTTGAGCTTCTTGCGGTCTGTTGCGTTGGTGATTTTACGGCTGATCCCGCCGCCACGGGCCGTGTTGGGCATCAGGACACAGTACCGCCCGGCCAGCGACAAATAGGTGGTCAGCGCGGCACCCTTGTTGCCACGCTCTTCCTTAACCACCTGAACCAACAGGATCTGGCGCACCTTGATGACTTCCTGGATCTTGTAACGGCGCGGGCGCGGCTTGCGCGGACGGCGGATTTCTTCGCTGTCGTCTTCGTCGGCTACGGATTCGATCGACGCATCCTTGGACGATGCATCCTTGGGTTTTTCTTCGTCGTTGCTGTCGTCGTCGGCCTCTTCGGCCTCCGCCACATCATCGCCTGCGCCGATGGCACCCGGGGTTTCCGAAGACGTCACAGCATTCTCTGCAACGGTATCGCCTGCCTTGTCGCTTTCGGTCGCGGCTGTGTCCAACGGCTCTTCCACCGGCGTTTCGGCGACAAGCTCGATGGGCGACGTGCCTTCGGGGGTCAGGCTGTCTTCGCCATCCCCAAAGTCGATCGTCTCCATGCCCGACACTTCACCGGCGACTTCCTTGGTTTCAACCGCATCCTTGATCTCGACCTTTTCCGCCTTGGTTTCCGTCTTTGAGCGGGACCGCGAGCGCGAGCGGCGCGATTTGCTGGACTTGGTCGCTTCTTCCTCGTCACGTGCCTTCATCGCTTCGACATAGGCGCGCTCTTCCTCCATCAACACCTCGCGGTCGGCAACGGGGATCTGGTAATAATCCGGGTGGATTTCCGAAAAAGCAAGGAACCCGTGGCGATTTCCGCCATAGTCGACAAACGCCGCCTGAAGCGACGGTTCAACCCGTGTAACTTTTGCTAGATAGATGTTTCCAGCAAGCTGGCGCTTGTTTTCGGATTCAAAGTCGAACTCCTCAACTTTGTTTCCATCCACCACCACAACGCGGGTTTCTTCCGCGTGGGTGGCGTCGATAAGCATTTTCTTAGCCATATTATCCAATTGCACCCGAAAATACCCCCGTGACCTAGCGGACCGGAGGTTGTTTTGAGGTGTCTATTCAGGGCAATGTAAGGCGCGCAACAAGGCCGGGCCAATTGGCCCCCTGCTCTCACTCTCTCGTGTGTCGCGCGCTTCATCGCGTTTCTTCTCCGACACCCGCCTCGTTACCGTGCAAATGCCCATTCAAATACCCGTCGCGTCCATTCGGAAGGTCGGGCCGTTCACATGGCCCGTTTCCGGACCCAATCGGTCTGCCTGGATGGTGTCGGTATCGCACCTGTCACAAACAGCGAAACTCACGCGGTGGGCGAACTACGCCTGTCACCGTCCTCCCAACATAAGGCGACGTCAGGGGAGATTACAATGGCAAAACGTCAAAGAACGCGAATTGCAGGGGGCAAACCCCTGGTTCCGCGCCCTTTTCTGGTGGTGGCGATGGCGGTTCAACCCAGATAGTCCGACCGCTGCAACCCATATTTGGCCATTTTTTCGTTCAGCGTCCGGCGCGGCAGACATAGCTCTTCCATCACCGACGCAATCGACCCCTTGTGACGCCGCATTGTATTGTCGATCAGCATCCGTTCGAAGGCCTCGACATATTCCTTCAACGGCTTTCCCTCCGTCGTCATGACCGGTTGCATTTCGTCATGATCGTTCATCAGGATCGACGCAATGGACCCGGACCCGCGCCGTTCCTGCAGAACCGCGCGTTCGGCCACATTGATCAACTGACGCACATTCCCGGGCCATGGGGCCTGCAACAACTGCGCCGCCTCCTGTGCACTCACCTTGGGGGCTTCACAGCCATATTCCTCGGCAAACTGCTCTCCCACCCGGGTGAACAGCGTCAGGATGTCCTCGCCCCGCTGCCGCAGGGGGGGCACGGTGATGCGCAACGCGGCGAGCCGGTAAAAAAGATCGGGCCGCAGCGCGTCCTCACAGGTGCGATCCTGTTCCTGAAGGTTGGAAATCGCCACGATCCGGGTTTCCGGGGGCGTGCCTTCATCGTTGATAAAGCTCAGCAAGCGCGCCTGAGCGGCATCCGAAAGCGCCTCGATATCTTCGAGCACAAGGGTCCCTCCCCGTGCTTCTTCCACGGCGGGAAGCTGGCTGTCCTCTGGCTGCATCGGGCCGAACAGGCGTTTCATCAAAGCCTCTTCTTCAAAGGCGGCACAACTGAGCAGAACAAACTTCTTGCCAGCGCGGGCCCCCACCGCATGAAGCGCATGGGCAACAAGGGTTTTGCCGGTGCCGGTTTCGCCGTCGATCAACACATGGCCATCTGCCTGCCCAAGGTCCAGGATATCTTCCTTCAACCGCTCCATGACCGGGCTGATCCCGATCAGTTTTTTCATCAACTGACCACCATCCGACAATTCCCGGCGCAGCGCGCGGTTGTCCAGCGTCAAACGGCGCGCATTCGTTGCCTTTTTGGCCAGTTCGGTCATCCGATCCGGGTTGAACGGCTTTTCCAGGAAATCAAACGCGCCTACCCGCATCGCCTCGACCGCCATGGGCACGTCGCCATGGCCGGTGATCATGATCACCGGCAACGAGCTGTCCGCCCCCATGAGTTTTTTGAGAAACTGCATCCCGTCCATGCCGGGCATCCGAATGTCGGATATCACAATGCCCGGATAATCGGACCCCAGCCCTTTCAACGCTTCTTCCGCGCTGGGAAACGTTTCGGTCTCGTAGCCCGACAAGGCCAGCCATTGGCTGATCGACTGGCGCATATCCTGCTCGTCATCGACAATCGCGATTTTCATGGCTTTGGCCATTTTTCTGGTCCTTCTGCGTCGTCTGTTCGCCCGCCCGCCCTATTCGGCGGCGTAGGCCTCGTCTTCCAAGATAGGCAACCGCATTTCGAATACAGCCCCTCTCTGGGCACCGTTGCGTGCGGTCAACCGTCCCCCCAAGTCGTTTACGATACCCGAGGAAATGGCAAGCCCCAGCCCGACGCCCTCGCCCGGCTTCTTGGTGGTGTAGAAAGGTTCGAAAAGCGTATCGAGATCGTCGATCCCATGCCCGTTGTCCCGTACCGTCAGTGTCGCGGTTTCGCCCGCAGACAGCAACAGCTCTATCTCGGGATCCGCCACACCCTGTGTCGCATCCAATGCGTTGCGAATCAGATTCACCATGACCTGTTCAATCCGCACCCGGTCCCCAAGAACCATAACCGGGAATTCCGGTATCCCACGCGAAATCACGACGTTTCGCTGGCGCAGCTGAGGTTCCATCATAGACAGCGACGAAGCAAGTGCATCGCCCATGTTTACAGGGGTTAACGCATCGCCTCCCTTGCGGGCATAGCTTTTAAGCTGCCGGGTAATTGCCCCCATTCGCTCGATAAGATCGTCGATCCGCTGAAAGCTGCTCAGCGCTTCGTCTGGCCGGTTGCGGCGCAACAGCAACCCAGCTCCGGCAAGATAGGTTTTCATGGCCGCCAGCGGTTGGTTCAACTCATGGCTGACAGCCGCCGACATCTCTCCTAACGCCGCCAGTTTCGAGGATTGCGCAAGCGATTGTTCGGCCACTTCAAGCTGGCCCTGCATCTTTTCACGCTCGGCAATTTCCCGCTGCAGCCGCGCGTTCAGGGCGCGAAGATCCGCCGATTCCCGTTGAAAACCAATCATCCGCTCCGCTGTGCGGCGGCTTAGAAAATAGAACGCCACGGCCAGAAGTATGGCAAACCCCATGATTTCAAGGGCCAGAACGCCGTTCACGCGCTCTCTCACGCTGGCATAGGTCGTGAAACTGGCAATGCGCCAGCCGCGAAAGGGCACACGCCCCTCCATCCGCATCACCGCTTCGCCCTGCAAATAGGCGTCGGCAGGCAGGGCGGTCCAATCCGCCGTCGCGCGGATAGCGCGTTCAATGGCAGACGACGGTGGTTCACGCTGCAACGCTTCGTCCTCGGTCAGGCCACGCCAACGCGGCTCGGTCGCCATGATGATCGCACCCGCGCTATCAGTTACCAGAACCGCATCCGAAATCCCGCCCCAGGCCCGTTCGAATTTCTGAAGATCCACCTCGACCGCAATCACGCCGATAGTATCGGTTTGATCATCAATGCGGCGGGAATAAACAAAGCTGTACCCGCCCGCCTCTTTCGCCGCGCTGGTGAACACGGTTTGATTAGAGCGAAGCGCCTCTACGAAATACGCCTCGGCCCGACGGTTTTCGCCCAAACGGTTGCGATCCGTCGCCGCCACCGTCCGCCCGTCGCTGTCCAGAAGAATCAGGGACGCCGCCCCGATTTCCTCAACAAAGGAAATCAATCTCCGGGTTGATTGGGTGAAATCATCCGAATTCAACGCCCCGATCAACGCCGGGTCCCGCGCCAGCAATTGCGGCACGATGGCGTTGCGGCGCAGCTCACTCACGAGGTTGCCACTGTAAAGCGCAAGCCTGAGTTCTGCGCGGTTTCGCGTGGTTTCCGTGAACCGGTCTGTCAGAAGTTTGTTGGTGATCACCACCGTGGCAATCGCAAGCACAAGCAAACCAAACAGGGCCAGCCGCGTGCGCCACCCGGTGGTGCGCGCCCGCCGAAGTTTGCCATCTTGCTGGGCAACAAGGGAATTTCTGGTGCGTGGGTTCTGGGCCATGTCAGGTCCAGAGTAATCTGTCGGCGTGGCCACCTCAAGCGCCCACGCCATGGAACCGGCCTAGGTCAGCGCCATCTCGCGCATAAGCCCATCAAACATGGCGACACCATCGGTGCCACCATGGGCGGTTTCGGCCATCCGCTCAGGGTGAGGCATCATCCCCAGCACACGACGGTTCTTAGAAACAACACCGGCGATATCGGCTACCGACCCGTTGGGATTATCGATATAAGTAAAGGCGATCCGCCCCTCATCACGCAACTGCGCCAGCTTTTCGTCATCCACGAAATAGTTGCCGTCGTGATGGGCGATCGGGATAGTGATCTCCTGCCCCGCCTCATAGCCGCTGAGATAGGCCGTATCACACTTCTCCACCCGTAGCCCCACGGGTTTACAGATATATTTCAGGTTCCCGTTGCGGCGCAACGCCCCGGGCAACAGTCCAGTTTCGGTCAGCACCTGAAACCCGTTGCAGATCCCAAGCGCATAGCCGCCGCGTTCGGCATGGGCCACAACCGACTGGCAAATCGGCGAATTGGCCGCAATCGCGCCACAACGCAGGTAGTCGCCAAATGAGAACCCGCCGGGAATACCGACAAGGTCAACCCCTTCGGGCAAGGCCGTATCCTTGTGCCACACCATGGACACTTTGGCCCCGGCACGCTCCAGCGCGACAGCAAGGTCCCTGTCGCAGTTCGATCCGGGAAATACGATGACTGCTGCGTGCATTACGCCATCTCCACCGTGTAGCTTTCGATCACCGTGTTGGCGAGCAGCTTCTCGCACATCTCGGTCACTGTTGCCTCGGTCGTGCCTTCAGCCAGGTCAAGCTCGATCACCTTGCCTTGGCGTACGCCGTCAACACCGTCAAACCCAAGCTGGCCAAGCGCGTGTTTCACCGCCTCGCCCTGTGGGTCCAGAACCCCATTTTTCAGCATCACATGCACACGAGCTTTCATTGCTTAATTCTCCTTCGAAACGGGGCCGCATACCCCTTGCGCCCAGGCGCGGTATTCAATTGATCAGCGTAGGTTTGGCCATGGGCGTCGCGCCCTTGGGCATCACCCCCAACCGCTTGGCCACTTCGCTATAAGCATCCGTGAGGGAGCCGAGATCGCGGCGGAACACGTCCTTGTCCAGCTTTTGACCGGTTTCGATATCCCACAAACGGCAACTGTCCGGGCTGATTTCATCCGCCACGATCAACCGCTGGAAATCTCCATCGTAAATCCGCCCGGTTTCAATCTTGAAATCGATCAGCTTGATCCCGACCGCATACATGACACCAGACAGAAAATCGTTGACCCGCAAGGCGAGGCTGAGGATATCATCCATGTCCTGCTGGCTCGCCCATCCGAAGGCGGCGATGTGTTCCTCGGTCACCAACGGATCCCCAAGCGCATCATCCTTGTAGCAATACTCCACGATGGGACGGGGCAATGCCGTGCCTTCTTCGATTCCCAACCGTTTGGACATGCTTCCAGCCGCAAAATTGCGCACGATCACTTCCAGCGGCACGATTTCACAGGACCGTACCAACTGTTCCCGCATATTGAGCCGTTTCAGGAAATGGTTGGGCACCCCGATATTGGTCAGGCCCATCATGAAGTATTCGCTCAACATGTTGTTGAGCACACCCTTGCCTTCGATCACGTCTTTCTTTTCAGCGTTGAACGCGGTCGCGTCGTCCTTGAAGTATTGAACGATCGTGCCGGGTTCTGGCCCTTCGAACAGTGTTTTCGCCTTGCCTTCATAGATTTTCTTGCGCCGTGCCATGTGGGTTCCTGATCCTATGCCGCGATAACGATCGCATGGGTTTGCCGCCCTCTTATTGCAAAGGCTGCATTGTCGCAAGGTGCGGTCACCTCTTGCCTTGACGGCGCGGTATGGGCATATGAAAGGAAACGTTAACCGCTTATATTCCGGGGGAACTGCACCCATGACCACTTTCGACGAACGCGAACAGGCATTTGAAACCAAATATGCCCATGACGAGGAAATGAAATTCAAGGCGGAATCGCGCTGTCACAAGCTTCTGGGCCTGTGGGCGGCTGAGCTTCTTGGCAAATCCGGTGACGAAGCCAAAGCCTATGCCATCGAAGTGGTGAAATCCGATCTCGAGGAAGCCGGCCACGAAGACGTCGTACGCAAAGTTGCCGGAGATCTGGGCGACATAGCCGATGCTGACACGATCCGTGCCAAGATGGTCGAACTGCGCCCCATCGCCAAAGATCAAATCATGAACGAGGCGTAAGCCCCCTGCCCCAAAGGGCAATCTGTAAGGTTTCAAGAAGCCTGTAAGGTTTCAAGAAGCGCACGGATCAATCCGTGCGCTTTTTTAGTATCGCATTTTATTTGTTAACACCCTCGAAACCCAAATTTCCGATCCTGCCTGCGGGTGAATATCAACAACGTGGAACGGGATATGTCGGATAATGTAAACTCGGGCGCGGGGTCGGTACGCGCGGGTCGGATTGTGGTGCCATCTGCGCCGCACACGCTGTTAAGTACGCGCACAACCCGGGCTGTGGTGAAACAAATTCTACCGCTGACCATCGGGCTGACTTGTGTCTGGTTGCTCTGGGCGCGGCTCGCCGATCTGGATGTCACAGCGGTCAGCGACGCCCTGAAACGTGTTCCGGTTGTGGGGTGGATCTGTGGCGCGCTGACCAGTTTCGCAAGCTTCTGGGCGGTTGGGCGATATGACACGGTGGTCCATCGGCATTTGCGCACGGGGTTAGAGGCGCGAGAGACCACCCGTTCCGGCATGATTGCCATTGCGCTGGCCCAGACATTGGGGTTCGGAGTGGTGACCGGGGCACTGGCTCGCTGGCGGTTGCTGCCTGCGCTTGGCGCGGCGGGGGCGGCCCGGATTTCGGGTCTGGTGGCCGTGTCATTCCTCGCTGGCTGGGCTGTGGTCACGTCGCTGGCCTGCCTTCTCCTGAACGCTCCCCCTTTGGGGTCTGCGCTGGCCTTCCTGCCCCTTTTTGCGGCAGTTGCAGTGGTCTGGCTTGCCTTGCAGCACCCGACGGTGACCGTGCTGGGGCGCTGGCCGATCCGCCTTCCTTCACTGCCCGCTCTGGGGGCAATCCTCGGCCTGACGTTTCTGGACACGCTGTTTGCCGCGCTCGCACTGTATTTTCTTTTGCCCGCTGAACTGGGGTTGAACCTCGCCACGCTCTATCCCGTCTTTCTCATCGCGCTTGGGGCCGCGCTTCTATCCGGCACACCCGGCGGGGTTGGGCCGTTCGAGCTGACGCTGTTTGCCCTTTTGCCCGACCATCCCGAACCGTTGCTTGTCGCAGGTATCCTCGGGTTTCGATTGATCTATTACGCCATTCCGGCGGTCATCGCGGGCCTACTCCTGTTGCGAGGAGAGGTTGGCGCTCCAGCAGCCCCTTCGCATCTGCGTCCAATCTCAACACGGCCCGAGATGCTGCAAAAGGCCTCTCGCGCTGAACTGGGCGTCATGCGACAAAATGGGGGACTGTGGTTACAGTCTGGCGATGCCGTTGCCGGGGTGGTTGAAACCGGGCAAACGCTGAGCCTGTTATTCGACCCGGCAAACGGAACTTTACGCACACTCCTGCCCCAACTGATCGCTACGGCGCGACATCGCAATCTTTTGCCAGTGCTTTATAAATGCAAGGGAAAAAGCGCTCTGGCCGCCCGCAAGGCTGGATTTCGGGTGGTGCGCATTGCCGAAGAGGCGGTGCTGAACCCCACATGTTATACACTGGACGGCTCAGAGCGCCGACAACTGCGCCGCATGTTACGCAAGGCCGAAAAGTCCGGACTTCGGATCGAACGCGCACACCGGTTGCCTCTCGCTGAGATGGAACGGGTTGATGCCGAATGGACAGCCCGGCAAGGAGGGGCACGCGGGTTGTCGATGGGTCAATTCTGTGGTGACTACCTTGCCGGGCACCGGGTCTACCTGGCGTGGTGCGGCGATTGCCTGATGGGGTTTATCTCGTTCCATGTCTCCACGCAGGAGCTGTGCCTGGACCTGATGAGAAGCGCGGATCAGGCACCGGACGGATGCACTCATGCGCTGATTCATGCCGCCATAGTTGACGCGGCACAGGAATCGCGCACACGCGTCTCTCTGGCAGCGGTTCCGGCACGTGCGGGAACCAAAGCCCGGCGGTTTGAGAAAATCCTGCGGCACCATCACGCCCGCATGGCCGGGAGTGCGGGGCTGACCCGGTTCAAATCCAGTTTTGCCCCAAGGTTCGAACCGCTTTACATGGCGGCCCCCAACCTGCCCGCCCTGTTCATTGCCCTGATAGACATCGCCAACGCCATCCGTTGCCCGGATGTGCTGCACAAAACCCAAAGCGAATACGGATGGACTCAACATGATCATGCAGTATTACAATTTGCACATGCCGCCCAAACGTGACAGGGGTGCCAGGAACAAACCCTCGCCTGGGTGTGCAGACAAAACCGCAGGAGCCTTTCATGACAAATTCATTTGCCGATATGCTGGCCAAACGCGACTGGATCCTTGCTGATGGCGCGACCGGAACCAACCTGTTCAATATGGGGCTCAGCTCGGGCGAGCCGCCCGAAATGTGGAATGTGGAGCACCCGGATCGCATCCGTAAACTCTACTCCATGGCGGTTGAGGCGGGGTCTGACCTGTTCCTGACCAACTCGTTTGGCGGCAACGCGGCCCGGCTGAAATTGCACGGTGCAGAAAAACGTGCCGCGGAACTGTCCCGCATCTCGGCAGAACTGGGACGCGAAGTGGCCGATGCCAGCAATCGCGACATTATCGTCGCCGGGTCGGTTGGCCCGACCGGGGAAATCATGGCCCCCATGGGGGAACTGACCCATGAACTGGCTGTCGAAATTTTCCACGAACAGGCCGAGGGGCTGAAAGCGGGTGGCGCGGATGTGTTGTGGCTTGAAACCATCTCGGCCGCCGAAGAATACGAGGCCGCTGCCGAAGCATTTGGGCGGGTGGACATGCCATGGTGCGGCACGATGAGCTTTGATACGGCTGGTCGCACCATGATGGGTGTAACATCTGCCGATCTCGTTGACCTTGTGGAGAAACTGGACACGCCGCCACTGGCATTCGGAGCAAACTGTGGTGTTGGCGCGTCGGACCTGCTGCGCACGGTGCTGGGGTTCACAGCCAAAGGCGTGGAACGTCCGATCATCGCCAAAGGCAACGCAGGCATCCCGAAATACCATGATGGTCATATCCACTATGACGGCACACCAGAGCTGATGGCCGACTACGCTGTTCTGGCGCGCGATTGCGGTGCCAGGATCATCGGCGGCTGCTGCGGCACGATGCCCGAGCACCTTTCGGCCATGCGCGCGGCGCTGGAGACCCGCGAACCGGGCCCCCGCCCCACGTTGGAAAACATCACTGAACGGCTTGGCGCGTTTTCTTCCGCAAGCGACGGCACCGGCGAAGACGCAGCTCCTGCACGGCGTACCCGGCGCGGGCGCCGGGGCTGACCACAGGCTACCTGCGTGATCCTACCACCTACCTCTGCATTTGGTGGGGGGGGTAGCTACCTGCGGCGAGCGGGGGGCGCGTCCAGCGAGGATTGCATCTTTGATCCAACCAAAGTGGGCGGGAGCCTCCAAATCCACTTCAGCCATTGCCAAAAGGTGTAAGATACCCAAACATACCGCCTCAAAACAGGTTCATCTGATCCCCAGACCGCGGCGGTACGCGGAACTGATCGCACCTCAGGGCCGATTGCACCCGATCCAACCCCAGCCGCTTCGCTGCAATATCAAATCGAGCAGCGATCATCTCCGCATAGGATCCTTCGCCTCTCATACGCCGTCCCCAGCGAGGATCATATTCCTTGCCACCATGCATGTCGCGCAAATGGTTCATGATCCGATTAGCACGGTGCGGAAAATGCTCGTGCAGCCAATCCTGAACCAGTTCGGACACCTCGCGCGGCAGACGTAGCATGATCCAGCTGGCCGATGTCGCCCCGACTGCGGCACTTGCCTTAAGAATTCTCTCAATCTCGTGATCGGTCAGCGCGGGGATGATAGGCGACACCATCACGCGGACTGGCACGCCGCTTTCAACCAACCGACGAATGATCATCAGCCGCCTCTCCGGGCGAGGCACCCTTGGCTCCATCACCCGAGACACATGATCATCCATGGTGGTGACCGAAATCCCAACCCGCACCAGCCCCTTTTCTGCCATCCGCGCGAGAATATCGAGATCCCTCTCGATCAGGCTCCCCTTGGTCACAATCGCGACCGGGTGATTGAAAGCTTCCAGAACTTCAAGACAGTCCCGCATGATACCCCGTTCTTTTTCGGCGGGCTGATACGCATCCGTGTTGGTGCCGATAGCGATGGGCGCAACCTTGTAGCGGTTCGATGACAGTTCTCGTTCCAGAACTTCGGCCGCGTTTGGACGCGCGACCAGGCGCGTTTCGAAATCCAGTCCCGGAGACAGGCCAAGATAGGCGTGACTTGGGCGGGCAAAACAATAGATGCACCCGTGTTCGCATCCCCGATACGGGTTTATTGATCGATCAAACGGCAAATCGGGCGACCGGTTATATGAAATCAGGCTCCGCGCCTTCTCTTCCCGGACCTCCGTAACGATACGCGGTCGCTCTTCGGGAATACCCCACCCATCATCTTCTTCCTGCCGTGAATGTACTTCGAACCGCCCGGCCAAATTGCTGGCCGCGCCACGGCCCCGACGGCGGGATTGTTCAATAAGATGAGAAGGCGGTTTTGCCATGACCTCATCATGGAACATTTCGCGAACATCGACAAGCCCCCACACCCCGTTCCACATCACGATCATGAAGATTCTTCATTAGCTTCACGCGACAAATTCACGCTATAGGTCGTTGAAAGCCCGACCGATGTCGCAATTTGCATATCGTAACTGCGACAATTTCGCCAAAGCTGAACAGAAGAAACACGACGCGAACACTCGCCTCAACAGCAAGGAATGGCTCATGTCCGAGCAAGAAGACGACATCATCCTAAGCGAACTGGATGACGAAGAGCTTGTCCAACAGATGTTCGACGACCTCTATGATGGCCTCAAAGAAGAGATCGAAGAGGCTGTCAATATCCTGCTGGAACGCGATTGGCTGCCCTACCGCGTCCTGACCGAAGCTCTGGTGGGCGGCATGACCATCGTGGGTCAGGATTTCCGCGATGGTATCCTGTTCGTTCCCGAAGTCCTGCTTGCTGCAAACGCGATGAAAGGTGGCATGGCCATCCTGAAGCCGCTTCTGGCCGAAACCGGCGCGCCCCGCGTGGGAAAAATGGTGATTGGCACGGTCAAAGGCGACATCCACGACATCGGTAAAAACCTTGTGTCGATGATGATGGAAGGTGCCGGGTTCGAAGTTGTCGATCTTGGCATCAACAACGCGGTCGAAGCCTATCTTGAGGCGCTTGAAACCGAAGAGCCCGATATCCTTGGAATGTCCGCACTGTTGACCACGACCATGCCGTATATGAAGGTCGTGATTGATACGATGGTGGAACAGGGCAAGCGCGATGACTATATCGTGCTGGTCGGTGGCGCGCCTTTGAACGAAGAGTTCGGCAAAGCCATCGGGGCCGATGCCTATTGCCGAGATGCCGCCGTGGCTGTGGAAACGGCCAAGGAATTCGTGGCACGCAAGCACAATCAGGGCGTTGGCGTCTGAACGATTGTTCTTGTGACCGAGAACATGCGGCCTGCCCTTCCTGGGTGGGTCGTTTGCGTTTGATAGAGTGGGAAAATGTCGCAGATACCCGATGACCGAACCCTGACCGACACCGGAATGTCGCTGACCGGAGACCGTGCGCGCCTGCTTGTGATCGCCTGTGGTGCGCTGGCACGCGAAATTCTGGCGCTCCGGGATCTCAATGGCTGGAACCACATGGACCTGCAATGCCTGCCTGCGATCTGGCACAACCACCCGGAAAAGATCGCCGAGGGCGTGGCCGAGATGGTGGCGCGTAAACACGACGATTACGATCAGTTCTTCATTGCCTATGCCGATTGCGGCACCGGCGGGCAATTGTTGGAAAAGTGCAAGGAATTGGGGGTCGAAATGATCCGCGGCCCCCATTGCTATTCATTTTTCGAAACCAATGATGCGTTTTCCAAACGTGCCGAGGAAGAAATCACGACCTTCTACCTCACCGATTTTCTGGCGCGTCAATTCGAAGTGTTCGTGTGGAAACCTCTTGGTCTTGATCGACATCCTGATCTGCGTGACATGTATTTCGGGCATTACGAAAAGCTGGTCTATCAGGCGCAAACGGATGATCCGGGGCTGACCGAACAGGCACGTATCTGGGCTGACCGGCTGGGATTGAGCTTTGAACGCCGTTTTACCGGGTACGGCGACCTTGAAACGGCCCTGTCCGACATTCAGAAAAAGGATTGATTCCGCACACAGTGGTGTTCACCGCGCTGACGCGCCACCCCGGCCCGGTTATTCCCGCACCCGAGAGCGCACGCGACGACGCGCATAGTAATGGTCCGCAAAGGGGTAAAACACCGGCACAGACGACAAAACCTCTCAGGCAGCCGCCGCAACCTCGCGAATCCGTTCGACCATGGCACGCACCCCGTTCGAGCGCTGTGCGGACAGGTGTTCGTCCAATCCCAGCCGCGCCAGCTCTGCCTGGGCGTCGACGGCTCCTACCTCGGCCACATTGAGTCCGTTGTAGAGCATACGCAAAACCGCGATCAAACCGCGCACGATCATGGCATCGGAATCACCCTCAAAGGAAAACACCCCCCCCTCGATCCGGGGATGCAGCCACACCTGACTTGCGCATCCATCCACCTTGGTCGCGGGGACCTTCAACGCATCGTCCATCGGTGCCATCGCCTTGCCCTGTTCAATCAGATGGGCATAACGGTCCTCCCAATCGTCCAGAAACTCAAAATCCTCAACGATTTCTTCAAAGTCGGGACGGGCCATATCCACCTCGATGTGCTGGGTCTGTGTCTGTCCAAGCACTTATGCCCCCGCGCCCGGCACGTCCAGTCCGCATCGACATCTTTTCAACCGCGCCACAATAGGCTAACCCAAGAGACAGATGGCAAAGGCGAGCAAAATGCGTAAATCTGTTTCGATCCTGATGATCTCGGCCCTGGTGCTAGCCGGGTGTGGCGGCGTGCGCGATTCGCGCCTCAATCCTTTCAACTGGTTTGGCCGCAGCAAGGCGGAACGCGTTGTCACCGCCAGTGACGGAACGCAAAATCCGTTGATCCCCGAACGCTCTGGCGGGTTCCTGCGTCGCGCAGAAATCCCTTATGCCGGGGTGCCCGTTGACGTGATCAAGGATCTGCGCATTGAACGCGCGGCCGGCGGGGCCATCATCCGTGTGCTGGCCGTGTCTGCCACCCAGGGCGCCTATGATGTCACGCTCAAGGCTGACAATGACGGCGAACCGGTGGACGGTGTGCTGTCCTACACGCTTCTGGCGGAATACCCGGCGGGGCGCAAACGTGTCGGCCCCGAGTCGGGCCGCGAAATTGCCGCCGCCGTTTTCGTGTCGGATGTTCAATTGGATGGTGTACGCAAAATCCGCGTGGTCGGCGCGAAAAATGCACGATCATCTTCCCGGCGCTAACATCGCTCAGGACGATTTGCCCTGATTGAGACAGCATCGCTTGGGTCACGACCCAAGTGCGACAACCTTGATCGACCGCCCCTTGGCCGCGAGACCCACGCGCCCCTCACACAAACGAAGCGCGTCTTCGCCGAACACGTCCTTGCGCCACCCCGACAACGCGGCCACATCACGTTTTCCGGCCGCAATCGCATCAAGGTCAGCGGCCGAAGCGATCAGCTTGGGCGCAACGCCTGCGCTTTCTGTCTTGGCTTTCAGCAACACGCGCAAAAGGTCGGCGAGCGCCGGATTAGCCTGAAGCTTTTCCATGGGCTTGTTTGATTCGGGGTAATCTGCCGGGTCACAGGCCAGCCCTTGCTTGACCGCAGCAAGAATGCCCTCGGCAATCTCTCCCCGCCGTGCTTCGCGCAGCAACAGGCGTGAACGGCCAAGGTCCTGCATCGACTGGGGTTTTGTTGACGCCAGTTCGACCAGCGCATCGTCCTTGAACACACGGTTGCGCGGCACATTGCGCGACTGTGCATATCCCTCTCGAAACTGCGCAAGCTCACGTACAATCGCAAGAAATCGCCCGGAATTGGTACGTGTTTTCACCCGTTTCCACGCTTCGGACGGTTTGACCTCATAAGTCTGAGGATTGGTCAGGACACCCAATTCCTCCTGAACCCAGTGTTCCCGCCCTGTGCGCGCCAATTCCTTGGCGAGGTATTCATAGATTACCCGCAGGTGGGTCACATCGGCCAGCGCATATTTCTTCTGTGCCTCGGTCAGCGGGCGGCGGGACCAGTCGGTGAACCGGCTTGTCTTGTCCAACTGCTCCTTGGCGATTTTGCGTACCAGGGTTTCATAGCCGACCTGTTCGCCGAACCCGCACACCATCGCCGCAACTTGTGTGTCAAAAAGCGGATCGGGCAAAACCCCCGCATCCACCTGGAAAATCTCAAGATCCTGACGTGCGGCGTGGAAAACCTTGACCACGGACGTGTCACGAAACAGTTCGTACATGGGTTCAAGAGACAGCCCGTCCACAAGAGGATCGATCAAAACCGCATCCTCTTCCCCATTTCCGGGAAAGGCCATCTGGATCAGGCACAATTTGCTGAAATAGGTGCGTTCGCGCAGGAACTCAGTGTCCAGCGTGACATAGTCATGCGCACGGGCCGCGCCACAAAACGCGGCAAGCTCTTGGGTCGTGGTCAGGGTTTTCATCGGCGCCTTTTCTTTTGGACTGCTCGTGCGTCGGCATTCAACGGTCATACGCCAGATAACAGGGCTTGAAAACCCTAGCCGATGAAGAGCGGGTCGCGGTTACCTTCGACAAAGCGGCGCAGAACAGCCGGGTAAAGCACATGTTCCTGCACCAGAACCCGTGCGGCCAAGGTTTCGGGGGTGTCCCCGGCATGGATAGGAACCCGCGCCTGTCCCAATATCGGGCCATCATCCAATTCCGCCGTAACCTCATGCACGGTACAGCCAGCCTCGGTATCCCCCGCCTCCAGCGCCCGGGCATGGGTATGCAGCCCGCGATATTTAGGGAGCAGCGACGGGTGGATATTCAACATCCGTCCGGCCCAATTGGATACGAATCCTTCGGTCAAAACCCGCATGAATCCGGCGAGACAGACAATGTCCGGGGCATGACGGTCCAACGCCGTCTGCAAACCAAGCTCAAAACCCGTGCGATCCTTGCCAAAGGGGCGGTGATCTACCACTTCGGTCGCGATCCCGCGTTCGTCTGCCTTCTGCAGCCCCCCTGCATCGGCAGAGTTAGCCAGAATGACACAGGGGCGCGCAGGGTGGTTCCCCGTCATGCTTTCGACCAGCGACACCATGTTGGATCCGCCGCCGGAAATCAGGATCGCAACCTTCAATGTCACAGCAGCGCCCCGGAATAGGAAACACCACTGCCCTGTGCCACGGTCCCAAGAACACAAACCTGCTCTCCTTCGTCTTCCAACAGGGATTTCAAAGCATCGGCCCGGGCCGCATCCACCACCAGAATCATACCGATACCACAGTTGAAGGTCTTGAGCAGTTCGCCCTGCTCCATCCCGCCGATCCTAGCCAGCCACTGGAACACGGGCGGCAGTGTCCAGGCACCAAGATCCACGGACGCGCCAAGATTCGCCGGCAACACACGCGGCAGGTTTTCGGTCAGGCCCCCACCGGTGATATGGGCCAACGCATGCACGCCCCCGGCCCGGATTGCTGCAAGGGATTGTTTTACATAAAGCCGCGTAGGGGCCAGCAACGCCGCACCCAACGTCCCTTCGCCCCAAGGGCACTCCGCGTCCCAACCAAGGCCGGATAGATCAACCAGCTTGCGCACAAGTGAATAGCCGTTGGAATGCACGCCGTCGCTGGCCACCCCCAACAAAACATTGCCTTCAGCAACACCATCGGGAAGGTCACTGCCCCGCTCCATCGCACCCACCGCAAATCCGGCAAGGTCGAAATCCCCTTCGGGATACATACCCGGCATCTCGGCGGTTTCACCCCCGATCAGGGCACAACCCGAGCGCACACAGCCCTCGGCAATCCCTTCCACAATCCGCGCGGCCTTTTCGGTTTCCAGCTTCCCTGTGGCAAAATAGTCCAGGAAAAACAAAGGCTCGGCCCCCTGACAGACAAGATCGTTGACGCACATGGCCACAAGGTCAATGCCCACCCCATCCACTTCGCCCGTGTCAATTGCAATCCGTAGCTTCGTGCCCACACCGTCGGTGGCACCCACAAGGATCGGGTCGCTGTAGCCTGCGTCCTTCAGATCGAACAAAGCGCCAAACCCGCCAAGCCCGGCCATGACGCCGCTGCGATTTGTGCGTTTTGCGGCTGGCTTGATCCGCTCGACCAAAGCGTTGCCCGCATCAATATCAACGCCCGCATCGGCATAGGTGATCCCGTTTTTTCCGTCGCTCATGGTAATCCCCTTAGATGGCGCTTGAACTTTCGCGTCTGCGATAGACCAAACCATCCCCGGTGTCCACGTCAAGCGATCTTGACGCGCCCGACAAGACTGCTAAACCCATCCTAGGCGGGCCTGTAGCTCAATTGGTTAGAGCAGAGCGCTCATAACGCTTTGGTTGCGGGTTCAAGTCCTGCCGGGCCTACCAGCCGCCTGCTTTATCCAATGCTTTCCCGGGGAGCGTGCCACCAACACATATGTCTCCGGCACAGAGCAGGTGAAGCTCTCCATATCGCCCCTCTCAGCCCGATCCTGAAAACCAGCCCGACACTGAAAAAGGTCGTTGCGCGTTTTTTGACCGACATGAAAAGCCAAGGCTCGGCCAAGCCAATACGTCATACCCTTCCGCGACGTCCCATGTTACGCGCGAGTAACAGACGAGTAACGCCCTACTTTAACAATTTCCACTAAGCCTTTGGTACCCAAGGCCGGACTCGAACCGGCACGCCTGTTAAGGCGGGGGATTTTGAATCCCCTGCGTCTACCATTCCGCCACTTGGGCCCAGTGAGAGGGGTTTAGCCTGTTCCAGCGCCCGGGAAAAGAGCAAAAACGCATTCATATAGTCGGGAAAACGACGCGGGGCTGTTCTCTGTCGCGCTGACAAGGTATCAGAAGCGAAAACAACACGGGCAGTTCGGGCATGTTGCGCAAACTTTACGATTGGACAATGGGGCTGGCGAACCATCCGCGTGCCATGTGGGCATTGGCGATTATCGCCTTTGTGGAAAGCAGCGTGTTTCCGATTCCCCCTGATGTTTTGATGATCCCCATGATCCTCGCCCGCCCCAACAGGGCCTGGGCCATCGCCGGGATTGCGTTGATTTCTTCCGTGTTGGGAGGCCTTTTGGGCTATGCTATCGGGGCGCTGGCTTATGAGAACATTGGCCAACCCATTCTGGAGGCCATGGGCAAAGACGACGCCATGGAGGCCTTCAATACTAAATTCAACGATTTCGGGTTCTGGTCGGTTCTGGCCGCAGGCATCACGCCTTTCCCCTACAAGGTCATTACGATCATGTCGGGATGGACAGGAATGCCCTTTGCCACCTTTGTCGCCACCTCGATCCTTGCACGCGGATTGCGATTCTTTATTGTCGCGGTGTTGCTTTGGAAATATGGCGCACCAATTCGTGATTTCATTGAACGACGTCTGGGCCTTATGTTAGCGCTGTTTCTGCTGCTGCTGTTTGGTGGCTTCTACGTGGTGAAATATCTATGAACCTTGCTTCTCTTCTGACACGTCCCAACCTGATTCTGCTGGCTGCCGGTGGATCGGCTGCTATGATGCTGGGCGCACTGGGGTTTCAATATATTGGCGAAATGCCCCCCTGTAAGCTGTGCTATTGGCAGCGCTACCCGCACGTGGCGGCCATCGTCATCGGCGTTCTGGCGTTGATGATTCCCGGGCGCGGATTGCCGATGTTAGGGGCGCTGGCGGCGCTGACCACGTCGGGACTGGGGGTGTATCACACCGGGGTTGAACGCAAATGGTGGCCTGGGCCTTCGTCCTGCACCGGCGGCGGGGATCTGAGCGGCCTTTCCGGGGGCGACCTTCTGAACATGGATGGCCCGGCAGGCGTGGTGATGTGTGATCAGGTGCCGTGGGAGATGTTCACGCTGTCCATGGCAAGCTGGAATGCGATTGCGTCCCTGGGGCTGGCTTTGATCTGGCTTCTGGCCTCGCGCAGCCGTGTGTAACTGCGGCTAACCCCGAGACGTTTTCAACGTGGAAAGCAACAGCGACGTTTCGCTGTTCGCGACGCCATCGAACCGTCGGATCCTGGCCAGAACGTCATCAAGGCTTTCCAGCGTATCGGTTCCGATCTCGGCGATGATATCCCAGCGGCCATTGGTAGAATGCACAGCACGCACCGCTGAAAGCCCGGTCAACTGGCGTTTGATCCGATCCGTGCCGCGCCCTTCAATTCCGATCATCATCAACCCGCGTACGGGGTCGGAAAGCGCATCTTCCCGCAGCACCACGGAAAACCCGATAATGTCACCTGATCGCGTCAACCGCTCGATCCGGGCCCGCACCGTGGTTCGGGACACACCCAAAGTTAATGCCAGGTCCGAAAGCGAGGCCCGCGCGTCATGGCGCAATGCCGACACCAACCTTTGGTCTATATCATCCATATCGAAACCATTCCCTTCCGTTTCGGTCCATTACCTTTCGATTTAGTCAAATTGCCCCCTATCACTCAACACATCTTGGAAACACTCTATTTGCAGACGCGACGACAGGATGGACAAAATGGACACCAAAACAATCATATTGGTTGGTGCCCCCATGGATTGCGGCAAACGCCGCCGGGGGTGCCTTATGGGGCCGGATGCCTATCGCACCGCCGGTTTGACCGAGGCACTTGAGACCTTGGGGCACGAGGTCAAGGACCTTGGAAACCTGTCCCCAGCCGAACATAGGGCCGACGCCGCTCAATCGCATATTCATGCGCTTCAGGAATGCATCGGCTGGACCAACCGGCTCATCCGCGTGGCCGAAGACGCGATGCCCAAGGGGCTGCCCATCTTCCTAGGCGGGGATCATGCACTCTCGTTGGGAAGCGTGGCCGGAGTGGCCCACCATGCCGCGCGTCAGGACCGCGCGCAATACGTTTTGTGGCTCGACGCCCATTCGGATTTTCACACGCCGCAAACTACGGCCAGCGGCAATCTCCACGGCACCCCCCTGGGCTATGTGACCGGGCGACCGGGTTTTGGCGGGTTTCCAAAAATCGACAGGCCGATTCCACAGGAAAACATCTGCATACTCGGGCTGCGGTCTGTCGATGCACCGGAACGCGACGCGTTACAAGACACGGCAATCCGTTTCCACGACATGCGCGCAATCGACGAAACCGGAATCGCGGCCCCGTTGCGCGCGTTTCTCGACTTGGTTGCGCGCAACAACGGTGCGCTGCACGTATCGCTGGACGTGGATTTTCTTGATCCTTCCATTGCCCCCGCCGTGGGCACAACCGTCCCCGGAGGAACCACCTTCCGCGAGGCGCATCTGGTGATGGAAATGATCTGTGACAGCGGATTGATGACCTCGCTCGATCTCGTTGAACTGAACCCCTTTCTGGACGAACGTGGTCGCACCGCCCAGGTGATGGTGGATCTCGCTGCAAGCGCATTGGGCCGTCGGGTATTCGCCCGTCCGACCTGAGGACATTGTTCCATGACCTTGCAAGCTCCGAACGCGGTGATGATGATCCGCCCCCATCACTTTAAGTCCAACCCGGAATCCCTTAACAACAATGTCTTTCAGGTCGAAATAAGCCTGTCGGAAGAAACCATATCAATCCGCGCCAGAGACGAATTTGACACTGCTGTGAACAAGATGTGCGAAACCGGGATCATCGTGCATGTGTTCGATGACACAAGCGGTGATACGTCGGACAGCGTGTTTCCCAACAACTGGTTCTCCACCCATAGAGAACGCCGTGCCACAGTGGCCGCGCGTCTCGCAGAGGCCGGACACGACGTGATCGCGCTGAGCAAGGCACAGATCAACAATTTTGCGGGCAACGCGATTGAACTCAGCAGGTACGACCGGCGGGATCCTGGTACTATCTTCGCGCGCGCTGGCGGCGCTGACGCCGTCGCAGGTGGCAACGATCAAGGCCAGCGCCTCCCTCTCCTCCCTCTCGATCTTCCCACCATTGAAACCGCCGGTGGATCGGCGTGCTGCATGATCGTCGGCATCCACCTCGCGCGCCGTTAAAGGATCTTGACGATGACCCTCCCCTCCCACAAAGCCCTCGTGCCTTTCGTATCCGTTGGCCACATGATGCAGTTGGTCCACCATACCGGCATCGAAAACATGCTGCGCGGTCTGGCAGACTATATCGAAGCCGACTTCCACCGGTGGGAGCTGTTTGACAAAACCCCGCGTTTGGCCTCCCATTCCGACGTCGGCGTGATCGAATTGATGCCCACCAGCGATGGCGAAGCCTATGGGTTCAAATACGTCAATGGCCACCCCAAGAACACAGCAGAAGGGTTGCAGACCGTCACAGCCTTTGGCCTGCTCGCCGATGTTTACACCGGCTATCCCGTTCTCCTGACCGAAATGACCATTCTAACCGCCCTACGCACAGCAGCGAGCAGCGCGATGGCGGCGAAATACCTTGCCCCCAAAGGAGCCACCACCATGGCCATGATCGGCAATGGTGCCCAGTCGGAATTCCAATCACTCGCCATGAAAGCCATCATCGGGCTGGAAGAGGTGCGTTTGTTTGATACCGACCCCGCTGCCACGGCCAAAGCCGCGCGTAACCTGAAAGGTATGGGGCTTCGCGTTGTCGCGTGCAAAAGCGCCGAAGAAAGCATAGAGGGAGCCCAGATCATCACCACCTGCACCGCCGACAAGCAATATGCCACAATCCTGACCGAAAACATGATCGGTGCCGGTGTGCATATCAATGCCATCGGCGGCGACTGCCCCGGTAAAACCGAACTGGCCCCGGGCATTCTGCATCGCGCTGATATTTTCGTGGAATATCCGGAACAGACCCGGATCGAAGGGGAAATCCAACAAATGGACCCGAATCACCCAGTGACCGAACTGTGGCAAGTGATCACCGGCGCCGCCCAAGGGCGCCGCGATGATCACCAGATCACCCTGTTTGACAGCGTCGGATTCGCGATCGAAGATTTCAGCGCCCTGCGTTTCATCCGTGACGCCCTGCCTGGTACCGATTTTTTTCAAAACCTGGATATACTCGCCGACCCGGATGACCCGCGCGATCTGTTTGGAATGCTCTTGCGCGCGAAACCCTGAACCGGATCCCACATCGGCCCCCCTTTCCCTACACTTTGGGGAAGTCATTCTGGAAAGAGGGGCCGCGCTTTGATGGTACTCCTGCCCGCCGGAACCAGAGGCAGGCGCAAAGCGAGGCAAGAGCAACAGTGCGGGCCAGCCTTCGCACAGGCCCGGACCCTGAAAACTCCGTATGATCAACAGGATCCGGGGCCGTGTTACCCGTCTGTTGGTGCCACCATCAAACCTGCTTTCTCGGCTGCTGCCGCTTCTTCGTCATTCAGGGTCCCGTCTTCGTTCAGGTCCATCGCCATGAACTGGGCTTCGGTCACATCCGGGAACACGGCCTGGACCTCCTCAAACGACAACAGCCCATCGCCATCGGCATCAATTTCGGTTGCGGCCAAAAGCGCGCCGGGCAATGCGACCATGGTCAGAACGGCAAGAATGGGTTTCATATGGGTCATTGTTTTCTACTCCTTCATGAGGATTACGTGAGTGGGTGAAGGGAACGTGCCTTCACCGCCATCTGACCCCCTGCCCCACCACAGGGAAATCCCCGGTTCGCAAATGCCCGAAAACCCGCCGGATCGCGCCAATATCGGCACTCGGAATGTGCGATGATATGCCGGGCAAAATTCCGCCGCCCCGGGTTTCGGCGACAATACACCCAAAAGCTGAAGAATTGCGCAACGACCCGCTGAAAAAGAAAGCGCCCAATCAACCGGCAAGTCTTTGCCCAGACGCGGGCCATGGTACGCCCAGATGGGCGCGATCGCGATTTATGACCCGGCCTATCCCGACCTCAGCTATCACAGAAAGAGAACGTGCTGTTCAAATACAAGATAATCGCACATTTCCGGTACAAACCCTGACCTCGCACCTAAAGCGTTTCCAGTTATTGTTGGATCATGGCAATAGCTGGAAACGCCCACATCCCTACTGTGTTGCGCAGCGTTTCCACGTCACGCTGAGTCGACGTAATGCGGAAACGCTTTATCCTGCAAAAAAAGGGGGGACCGAAAGGCCCCCCTTGAGTTTCGCCGTTCAGGCTCACTCTTTAATTTACCGCCCGGTTTTTGCCTGCGGCCTGAACGTCGTCAAGGGCGAGCGCACCCGCCCCGTGAACGTTGAAACACTCATTTTCTGAGTGTTTCAACGACCAAGACAGAACGGATTTCAACGAAATCTGCGGTGTCTTGGCCGCTTAGTCTTGGGCGTGAGTTAACTTGAGAACCCACTTCTCTTAGTCCAGCGCGCGAAGATCACTTTCCCTCGCCTTGCAAACCCGACATAGAAAGGCTGATCCACTGCCTTGATCCGTCGGGCCGTACAAAATGTTCCGAAACCGGATATTCATTGTGGATCGACACTGTCCTTCCTCCTGATCCTTTAGCTACACCCGCTTGTCGCACCACAGGTGTTGCACTTCATGCAGGTGCCGTTGCGCACCAGCGTGTAGTTGCCGCAATCGCCACAGGCTTCACCTTCATACCCCTGCATCTTGGCCTTGGTGCGCGCATCCATGGACAGGTTGCCCGACGCCACCGCCGTGGCGGTTGTGGTCACGGTTGTCGCGGTCACATCCGCACCCGCCGTTTCCGGCACCAGCGTTTTCAGGGCGCTGACCGGATCTGCCGTGCCATCCAATGCGGTGGCCCCCACGGTCTGGCCGCCTTGCAACACCACCAACTCTTGCGGCAGGCGTTTACGCAGATACCCTGTCGAGCTGATCTGTTTCAGCACTTCGAGCGATTTGGACGCGGCGGTTTCCGACAGTTCCCGAACATTGGAAACGCCTTCCTCTTCGCCCCGGCCCAGATCATCAAAGCTCGCGCCCTCGGGTTTCACATGCGCGAGGTCGGTCCGGTCCAAGTAGCTGACAGCCAGTTCGCGGAAGATGTAGTCAAGGATCGAGGTCGCATTCTTGATGCTGTCGTTGCCCTGCACCATGCCCGCCGGTTCGAACTTGGTGAAGGTAAACGCATCCACGAATTCCTCAAGCGGCACACCGTATTGCAGACCTACGGAGACGGCGATGGCAAAGTTGTTCATCATCGCACGGAAACCCGCGCCTTCCTTGTGCATATCGATAAAGATTTCGCCCAACTGGCCGTCTTCGTATTCGCCTGTGCGCAGGTACACCTTGTGACCTCCCACAACCGCTTTCTGGGTATATCCTTTGCGGCGCTCGGGCATCTTTTCGCGGTGCGACTTGATGATCTCTTTGACGATCACCTTTTCCACGATCTTCTCGGCCAGAGTTGCCGCCTTTTCCTGGGGCGAGCCGGTTTCAAGCACCTCTTGCGCGTCCTCGTCATCTTCGACAAGCGCCGCCGCAAGCGGTTGGCTCAACTTGGATCCGTCACGATAAAGCGCGTTGGCTTTGATGCCCAACGACCAGGAAAGCTCATACGCCTTCTGGCAGTCTTCGATCGTGGCATCGTTGGGCATGTTGATCGTTTTCGAAATCGCACCCGAGATAAAGGATTGCGCGGCGGCCATCATGGTGATGTGGCTGTTCACATTCAGGAACCGCTTGCCCTTCTTGCCACAGGGGTTGGCGCAGTCGAAAATGCTATAGTGCTTCTCGGCCAGATGCGGCGCGCCTTCCAGCGTCATGGTGCCACAAACATGGTCATTGGCCGCGTCGATATCCGCTTTGGAATACCCCAGATGGCGCAGCATGTCGAAGGTCGGATCGTTCAGCTTTTCGGTCGGGATGCCCAACACATTGGTGCAGAACTCCTCGCCCAGCGTCCACTGGTTGAACACGAACCGAATGTCGAACGCGGTTTCCAACGCGGCTTCGATCTTTTCGATCTCGTTTGAACCGAACCCATGACCGATCAGCGAAGTGTGGTTGATCCCCGGCGCATTGCCAATGGTGCCGTGCCCCACGGCATAGGACACGATTTCCTCGATCTGAGCCGGGCCATAGCCCAAGGTTTCAAGCGCGGCTGGCACCGATTGGTTGATGATCTTGAAATACCCGCCACCGGCCAGCTTCTTGAACTTCACCAGCGCGAAATCGGGTTCGATCCCCGTGGTATCGCAATCCATGACCAGACCAATAGTGCCTGTCGGGGCGATCACCGACACCTGGGCGTTACGATAACCGTGTTTCTGACCAAGCTCATAGGCTTCGTCCCAAACGGCCATGGCAAGATCGACCAGTCTGGGATCGGGACAGTTCGTCAAATCCAGAGGCACCGGTTTAACCGCCAGCCCCTCGTACCCTTCGGTGGCACCATAGGCGGCATTGCGGTGGTTCTGAATCACACGCAGCATGTGCTTTGCATTGCGCTTGTAACCATCAAACGGTCCCAGCTCGCCCGCCATCTCCGCCGACGTGGCATAGGCCACGCCGGTCATGATAGCAGTCAGGGCACCGCCAAGCGCGCGGCCTTCGTCACTGTCATACCCCAGTCCGATGTTCATCAGCAAACCACCGATATTGGCATAGCCAAGTCCAAGTGTGCGGAAGTCATAGGACAGTTGCGCGATTTCCTTGGACGGGAATTGCGCCATCATCACCGAGATTTCCAGCGTCACGGTCCACAGCCGGGTGGCGTGCATGTAATCTTCGACCTGGAACTGGCCTTCCTTGAGGAAAGTCAACAGGTTCATCGACGCCAGGTTACAGGCGGTGTCATCCAGGAACATATATTCCGAGCACGGGTTCGATCCGCGAATTTCGCCATCTTCCGGGCAGGTGTGCCAGGCATTGACCGTATCGTGATACTGAATGCCCGGATCGGCACAGGCCCAGGCCGCGTGGCCCACGTCTTCCCAAAGCTTGCGGGCCTTGATGGTCTTGGCCACGCTCCCGTCGGTGCGACGGATCAATTCCCAGTCATCGTCGTTTTCAACGGCCTTGAGGAAGGCGTCGGTCACCCGAATCGAGTTGTTTGAATTCTGCCCGGACACGCTGGCATAGGCTTCGCTGTCCCAATCGGTATCATAGGTGGGAAATTCGATGCTGGCATAGCCCTGCTTGGCATAATCCAGAACGCGTTTGACATAAGTCTCAGGAATCGCAACCTTTTTGGCCTCGCGGATCGCAGCTTTCAACGCGCCGTTGGTCTTGGGGTCCACCGCGTCTTTCAGATCGCCATCCCAAGTCCCGATGGCCGCGAAAATGCCGTTCAACTTTTCTTCGTGCATCTTGGAGCCGGCCACGATGCTGGCAACCTTCTGCTCTTCCTTGACCTTCCAGTTGACGTATTCTTCTACATCCGGGTGGTCGGCATCCACGATCACCATCTTGGCCGCGCGCCGCGTGGTGCCGCCCGATTTGATCGCGCCCGCCGCGCGGTCCCCGATTTTCAGGAACCCCATAAGGCCCGAGGATTTGCCCCCACCCGACAGCGATTCACCGTCGGCGCGCAGAGAGGAGAAGTTCGTGCCGGTGCCCGACCCATATTTGAACAGACGCGCTTCGCGAACCCAAAGGTCCATGATACCGCCATCGCCCACCAGATCGTCCGAAACAGATTGGATAAAGCACGCATGGGGCTGAGGATGCTCATAGGCGGATGAAGATTTCGTCAACTGCTTGGTTTCGTGATCAACATAGAAATGACCCTGGGAAGGTCCGTCGATGCCATAGGCCCAATGCAGCCCGGTATTAAACCATTGCGGCGAATTGGGGGCCGCTCGCTGGGTCGCCAACATGTGGCGCATTTCGTCGTAATAGGCGCGAGCGTCATTCTCGGAGCTGAAATAGCCCCCCTTCCATCCCCAATAGGCCCAGGCCCCGGCAAGGCGATCAAACACCTGCTTGGACGAAGTTTCGCCGCCGAACTCCGTGTTGTCATCCGCCGGAGCAGACCGCCACAGGAACTCGGGCACATTTTTTTCTTCGATCTTCTTGACTTTGGCCGGAACGCCGGCCTTGCGGAAGTATTTCTGAGCGATGACGTCGCTTGCCACCTGGCTCCAGCTTTTCGGAACTTCAACTTCATCCAGACGAAACACGATTGTTCCGTCGGGATTGCGAATTTCAGAGACCGTCGTCACGAAATCCAGCTCTGCGTATGCGTCTTGCCCTGCCTTGGTGAATTTTCTTTCGATTTTCATTTCTGCGCTGCCCTATTCATCAGCTTCTCCAATCCCGCCTCATCCGCCGTTCCAGATGATGCCAAACACATGCCCGCGACGAAACGCCCTGCGATTTGGCAAAGAAAAGGCTGCCCGCGGCATGTTGTTGCCGAGGAATACACATCGGTGGAATTGCGCTATACGCCCCGCCTGTGTGGTGCTGTTGTCCCTATCCCTGCCCCTCGCAAAACCACTACATATAGTGGCCCTGTCGTCTGGCCTGCACAATCTGGCGTATTCTCCCATATCGGGTCAACGGATTTATTTCCAAATTCTCCCGATTTTGCTGTTGACCCATTTGCGATCGCTCTGGCGTTGACCCGGGTCTGGTGATTCATCCCCAAGGTGCGCATGAACTTCCTCACAAGGTCGGAACGATCTACCCTTTCGGAAATCCCAAGAAACTGGCACAGTTAGCGTCGCCACTGGAAAATACGGATGAAGTTTTCCACAAGAGCAGGGCAACCGAAGCGGTCGGAAGCAGATGGGATAAAGTTTTTTGTGCACTCCATCCTTTCTTCACACAAATGCGCGACTGGATAGCATGTGATGTTAATACTTCGATTCTTTTTCGCCCTGGCTTGTCTGGTGCTGGTGGCCTGCCAAATCACAACCTCACCGGGAATCAAGGGGATGCCGACCCTTCCCGTGACCAGCGCGAGTTTCGCGCAATCCCCCGACATCTTGTTCGAAACGGCCAAGCTTGTCTGTGATGCGCCAAATGAACAATTCGTGCAACTGACACAAGATATAGTACAGTGCCGCATGGTCATGCCCCCCAAATCCACGGCCAACGCGATCCTGCAATATGATGGGACGATTCACGACCTGCCCAGGATCGTGATTAGCTTCCAGCGCATGAAACTCAAGGAACGCTACGTCGTCTCAACCTGCACTTTCCTGATGGTTCCGAAAAAAACTGGCGGGATCGCCCGCGTTGCCTATCGTGATCGCGTGTTGGAACAACGTATGGAGCAGGTATTGGCCAAAGCCGGCGGTGCCAGACTCCGAACCCCCGAGCCCCAGTCAACCATAGCGTGTTATTCAACCTGACCCCGGAAGCCACCCGCCCCCGGCTCACGCGGCACTTCGCCGCCGAACTTGATATGATGTCCGGCTTAAATCGGAGCCTGAGGAAAATACAACCATCTGAAAGGCAAAACATATTATTTCTCCGGTCATTTTGAATCGAAGTTTTGTCCGGGTAAGATGTGACTCTGGCTCGAAGCAAGGCAAAGAAAAGGCCGCTTATACCCACCGCGTCGCGCTCTCGAACCAGCGCCTCGTCAGCGCAGATGACAACACCGTGGCGTTCCAATGGAAGGATTACCGCATCAAGAGTGGTGACCGGCAAAAGGTGATGAGGCTATCGTGGGTCTACCCGGCGATGAACGTCTGTGTGCCCCATGCGCCGAAGGGGACTGCCATTTCCAGCCGTTTCCCTTGCAGACTGCGGCCACGTAGCCGGGTCAGATTGGTCTTCACCGACGTTTCGTCCACTGCCCGGCAGTCGCTGCTTGCGGCGATGAGAGGGAATGAACACCAGCCTTTCAGGCTGCACCCGCATGGCTGGCATACGGTGTCGCACCCAATCCCTGCGCAGGTGCTTCACACGGGCACGCAGTCGTTCGGTGGCCGCTTCCAATGCACCAGCCAGTTCCGGCAAGGTGATGTCCCCGTCCTGTGCCACCAGTTCTTCCGGAAACCCCTGATACGGTGCCAGCTTGCCATGACCTTTGGGCGACCTTGAACAGATGCTTCCGACGTAACCAGCAAACACCTGTCGCAGGTGAAAGCTTCAGACGTGCTGCCGCGGCACGTCCACTTAACCCTTCTTCAATGTACTCCTGAAAACGCACCCGAAGTGCATTGGGTAAAGCTGCTGGCATGAAACATCCTCCTGAAAAAGGTGAATCACAACCAACCCAAAAGCGGAACCTCCAGATTCAAAGATCAGGCTCGGCGCTTTAGAAAACTAGCCAGCAGAGCAAAGGTGCGCCCCCAAAATCCGACAAAGATTTTGTAAGTTGCGTTCTTGCCCGACAAAAATTGCATCTCTAACCGGACAAGTTCCGATTCACGCCGGACATCATACTTGGTGGAAAATGGTCGGGACGGCAAGATTCGAACTTGCGACCCCCTGTACCCAAAACAGGTGCGCTACCAGACTGCGCTACGCCCCGGACCGAGGGCCTGTGTAGGGCGTAACCCCGCCCCTGTCCATATTGAAAACGCGGCCCCTTGCGATTTTCACGAAGGGCCGCGCCAGTATGGTTTGTTTCCCGGTGTGGTTTATTTCAACGCCGCATCCGTGATGTCGTGAGTCCAGGCCCCTTCCGGTGCCTTCGTGATCACCGGATCCGATCCACCGGCCAACAGCGTGCTGACCGTGCGGTCGAAATCCGCCGGGTCCAGCGATCCATTGCTGCCAGCGGTCAGCTTGGCAATTTCACCCATCATACGCACCTGGTGGGCCTCGGTCTGAGCGCCGGTTTCATCATTGTCCAACACGATTCCAGCGGCCTCGTCCGGGTGGGCTTCGGCGTATTTCCAGCCCTTCATGGAAGCGCGTACGAATTTCACCATCTTTTCCCGGAAGGCCGGATCCTTGAGGTTCTCCTCAAGAACGTAAATCCCATCCTCAAGGGTCGCGACGCCCTGATCTTCGTATTTGAAGGTCACAAGCTCGTCTTCGCTGACCCCTGCATCCAGCACCTGACCATATTCGTTATAGGTCATGGTGGAAATGCAATCGGCCTGACGTTGCAACAGCGGGTCCACGTTGAACCCCTGTTTCAACACGGTCACACCATCCGCGCCGCCATCCGTGCCGATGCCTTCCTGGCTCATCCAACTGAGGAACGGGTATTCATTGCCAAAAAACCACACGCCAATGGTCTTGCCTTTAAAGTCCTGCGGGCTTTTGATCCCGGTGTCTTTCCAACAGGTCAACATAAGGCCAGAGGTTTTGAAAGGCTGTGCGATATTCACCACCGGCAACCCTTTTTCCCGCGCCGCCAGCGCCGAGGGCATCCAGTTCAACATCGCATCTGCGCCACCACCGGCCAACACCTGGGGCGGAGCAATATCAGGACCGCCGGGAAGAATAGCGACGTCCAGCCCCTCTTCTTTGTAATACCCCTTGTCCAGCGCCACGTAGTAGCCCGCAAACTGGGCCTGCGTGACCCATTGCAGTTGCAGCTTCACCGTGTTGCCATGCGATCCGGCCAGCGCCGGGGACGTTGTGGCCAATGCGAAGGCCATCGCGGCCCCTGCCAACAGTTTTTTCATTATCCTAGCTCCCTTGTTGATTTTGCTTGGTTATTCTAACTGCTCATCCCCGTTGCGAGGGGTGCCAGAAGGTGACCCCCTTCTCTATCATTGCCACCACACCGTAAAACACGCTGCCCGCCAATCCGGCCACAACAATCTCGGCCCAGACCATATCCAGCGCAAGTTGCCCAACCGAAGTGGAAATACGAAACCCCATGCCAACAATAGGTGAGCCAAAAAATTCCGCAACGATTGCTCCGATAAGCGCAAGTGTGGATGAAATTTTCAGCCCGTTGAAAACAAAAGGCATGGCCGCAGGAAGCCGCAGCTTGAACAGGGTCTGCCAATACCCGGCGGCATAGGTCCGCATCAGATCGCGCTGCATCGCGCTGGTTTCCGCCAATCCGGCCACGGTATTGACCAGCATGGGGAAGAAGACCATGACCACAACCACGGCCGCCTTTGATTGCCAGTCGAATCCGAACCACATCACCAGAATGGGGGCCGTTCCAACAATAGGCAGCGCCGCGATGAAATTACCGACGGGCAACAATCCCCGGCGCAGGAAATCAGAGCGATCAATCAGAATGGCAACTGCAAAGGCCGCGCCGCACCCGATGACATAGCCGCTCAGCGCACCTTTGACGAAGGTCTGAACGAAATCAGCCCATAGGATCGGCAGGTTGTCCATGAAGGTCGCGGCAATCAAACTGGGTGCGGGCAGAATCACAAGCGGCACTTTCACCCCCCGCACGACCAACTCCCATATGATCAGGACGGTCAGTCCGAAAATGGCAGGCACACCAAGCCGCACGGCCCGGGTCGCGGCATAGGGCCCATTGGCCAGGCGCACGTTCAACAAGGTGCCGCCAATCCAAAGTGCCAGCGCAAGAAGTACAAGTGTCATTGCGCCATCCCCATACGTCTAAGTGTGACCCGCTGGATGACGCCGATCAATGCGACCAGCGAAGCCGCCAGAATTGCCGCGCCCAGAAGCGCCGCCCATATCTGAATCGTCTGCCCGTAATAGGACCCGGCAAGCAATCGTGCGCCAAGCCCGGCGCGGGCACCTGTGGGTAATTCCCCGACAATCGCCCCGACAAGGCTGGCTGCGATCCCGATCTTGAGCGAGGCAAAAAGATAAGGCATCGACGCAGGCAAACGCAGTTTCCAAAAGGTCTGGACCCGGCTGGCGGAATAGGTCTTGAGCAGATCAAGCTGCATCCCATCCGGTGCACGCAGCCCCTTGACCATCCCCACGACCACAGGGAAGAAGCTCAAATAGGCGGAAATGATCGCCTTCGGGATCAACCCCTGCACCCCGATCGAATTCAGCACGACAATAATCATCGGCGCAATCGCCAGAATCGGAATGGTCTGGGACGCGATGGCCCAAGGCATGACGCTCATGTCCATCGCGCGCGAATGCACGATCCCGACGGCCAGAAGAATGCCCATACCGGTGCCAAAGGCAAACCCAAGCAACGTGGCCGACAGGGTGACCCAACCGTGATAGACAAGGCTGCGCTTGGACGTGACTTTTTTGAGCACGGTGGACTGCCAAAGCTCACGCGCCACCTGGTGCGGGGCCGGAAGGCGCGGGCGATCCTGCGCAAATGTTCCGCTTGCCAGCCCTGGATTCTTTAGCGCGAGCGCCACGCCCCCCACATCGCGACGTTCCCTAGCCGTGACCGGGGTGACACTCTTCCCTGCCCGCTCGGCGCGCATAGCAGCCTCATGCATGTTCATCGGAATGCACGCCAGATACCAGACGCCGATCAGGGCCGCGACAACGGTCAGAACTGCGAGCCCGTTCCTAATCATAGGCATGCCCCGCACGCAGGCCTTCGCGAACACGATGGGCGATATCAAGGAATTCGGGCGTGTCGCGAATGTCCAGCGGGCGTTCCCGTGGCAAGGTGCTTTCGATCACGTCCGTAATCCGGCCCGGGCGCGGGCTCATCACGACAATCCGGGTTGAAAGATACACCGCCTCGGGGATCGAATGGGTGACAAATCCGATGGTCTTGTTGGTCTTGGCCCACAGCGCGAGAAGCTGTTCGTTCAAGTGATCGCGCACAATTTCATCAAGCGCGCCAAAGGGTTCATCCATCAACAGGATGTCCGCGTCAAAAGCAAGCGCACGGGCTATGCTGGCGCGCTGCTGCATCCCCCCCGATAGCTGCCAAGGGTATTTCTTACCAAACCCGGCAAGGTCTACAAGCTCCAGAACCTCGTCCACATGGGCCTGCATTTCTGCCTTATTGAACCCCATGATTTCCAGTGGCAGCTTGATATTGCCCTCGATTGTACGCCAGGGATAAAGCCCCGCCGCCTGAAACACATAGCCATAGGCCCGCGCCTGTCGCGCCTTGTCCGGCGTCATGCCGTTGACGGTCAGCGACCCTCCCGTGGGGTGCTCCAGCGCCGCAATCGTACGCAAAAAGGTGGTTTTGCCACAGCCCGACGGGCCAATGAAGCTGACGAAATCACCCTTGTCGATGTCAAGCGAGACATCCTTGAGCGCATGGACCGGCCCGTCATTGGTTTGAAAGGTCAGGTCAAGGTTCTGCGCCGAAATGACGGTATTCTGGTTCAACTCTTATACTCCGGTCGCGGGGATGCCGCTGCGCTCTACCGGACGCGGCGCGGTCAGGTCTTTCCACTGGCTCAGCGCCTGGTTCACGGTTGCGTTGGCCTCGCGGGATACAAACTTGCCATGGCCTTCCTGGGTTCGGATCTCGCCGTCATGCACCGCCACCTGTCCGCGGGTCAGGGTGAATCGCGGCAAGCCTTTGACATGGTGACCCTCGAACACGTTGTAATCAATGGCCGATTGCTGTGTCGTGGCCGCAATGGTCTTTTCCTTTTCCGGGTCCCAGACGACAAGATCGGCGTCCGCCCCGACAAGAACCGCGCCCTTTTTAGGGTAACAATTCAATATCTTGGCGATATTTGTTGATGTGACCGCTACAAATTCGTTCATGGTCAGTCGCCCGGTATTCACCCCGTGTGTCCAAAGCATCGGCATCCGATCCTCAAGCCCTCCGGTGCCGTTCGGAATCTTGGTGAAATCCCCCACGCCATACCGTTTCTGTTCGGTGGTAAAGGCACAGTGGTCCGTGGCCACAACCGAAAGCGACCCGGATTGCAGACCGGCCCAAAGGCTGTCCTGATGCTTTTTGTCCCGAAAGGGGGGCGACATCACGCGGCGTGCGGCGTGGTCCCAATCGGCGTTGAAATATTCGCTTTCATCCAGAGTCAGGTGCTGGATCAAAGGTTCGCCCCACACCCGTTTGCCTTGCATCCGGGCGCGGCGGATGGCCTCGTGGGCTTCTTCACAAGAGGTATGCACCACGTAAAGCGGCACGCCCGCCATGTCAGCAATCATAATCGCACGGTTCGTTGCTTCGCCTTCGACCTGGCTGGGGCGGGAAAAGGCGTGGGCCTCGGGGCCGGTATTGCCTTCGGCCAGAAGTTTAGCAGAAAGCTCGGCCACCACATCGCCGTTTTCGGCATGGACCATGGCCGTTGCGCCCAGTTCGGACAGACGGCGGAAGGACGAGAACAACTCGTCATCATTCACCATCAACGCCCCCTTATAGGCCAGGAAGTGTTTGAACGTGTTGATGCCACGCTCCTGCACCACCGTCTTCATATCATCAAACACCTGCTCCCCCCACCATGTCACGGCCATGTGGAAGGAATAATCGCAATTGGCGCGGGTCGATTTGTTGTCCCAGCGTTTGAGCGCATCCAGAAGGCTTTCGCCCGGGTTAGGCAGGGCAAAATCCACTACCATCGTGGTGCCCCCGGCCAGCCCGGCGCGGGTGCCGCTTTCGAAATCATCACTGGAATATGTGCCCATGAAAGGCATTTCCAGATGGGTATGCGGGTCGATCCCGCCGGGCATGATGTAACATCCGGTGGCATCCAGCGTCTTGTCACCGGAAAGTCCCTGCCCGATCTCAGCAATCACCCCGCCCTCGATCAATACATCCGCTTTATAGGTCAGATCGGCTGTAACAACCGTGCCATTCTTGATTGCCGTCGTGCTCATGTGGTCTCCCCCCTGTCTGATCCGTCAACGCCCGCGCATCCGCTCGCGTTGTTGTTGTCATCAAAGATGTCGTGAAGTCTTCGTCCCGCGCGGTGCCTCCGCCCCGATTTCGGGCGACCGTTTGAAGTCGACCGTTTTCGCGGTGATGGTTCCTGCTGGCGCAGGCAACGCAACACCAATCACAGCCGCAGTTTCCGCAGTTAAAGCCCCCCTGATCACCCCACAATCCCCGCTGTTTCAACGACAGCGTGCAACAACACATTGGTGCCTGCGGTGGCCCAGTCCTTGGAAATTTCCTCGGCTTCGTTGTGTGAAAGCCCATCCACGCAGGGGCACATGACCATGGCCGTCGGTGCCACCTGATTGATCCAACACGCGTCATGACCCGCACCCGAGATGATGTCGCGATGGCTATAGCCCAGCCGTTCGGCGGCGTTACGCACCGCCGCAACACAGGTTTCGTCAAATTCCACCGGATCAAACCCGCCGACCTTTTCAAACTCGATGTCCACCTGCATCTGGTCCGCGATCTTTTGCCCGCCCTCTTTCAACCGGGTCTCCATATCCTGAATCACACTCAAATCCGGAGACCGGAAGTCGACAGTAAACACCACCTTGCCCGGGATCACGTTGCGCGAATTGGGATAAACGTCAATATGCCCCGCCGCCCCAACCGCGTGGGGCGCATGGGACCATGCAATATCATCGACCAGTTCAAGCACCCGCGCCATGGCCAGACCCGCGTTGCGGCGCATGGGCATGGGGGTGGACCCGGTATGGGCATCTTTGCCGGTGATCGTCACCTGGGTCCAACTCAACCCCTGCCCATGGGTCACAACCCCGATATCCGTATCTTCGGCCTCAAGGATCGGTCCCTGTTCGATATGCAGTTCGAACATGGCGTGCATCTTGCGCTGTCCCACCGGCTCGTCCCCACGCCACCCGATGCGTTTAAGTTCATCGCCAAAGGTTTTCCCCTCGGCATCCACACGGCCATAGGCCCAGTCTTCGGTATGAATGCCCGCGAACACACCGCTGGCCAACATGGCAGGGGCAAAACGCGTGCCCTCTTCGTTGGTCCAGTTGGTAACGACGATGGGATGGCGCGTCTTGATCCCAAGGTCATTCAGAGTACGCACTATTTCCAAGCCACCAAGAACGCCCAATACGCCGTCGTATTTGCCCCCCGTCGGCTGCGTATCCAAATGGCTGCCCACATAGACCGGAAGCGCCTCCGCATCCGTACCGGGCCGCATGGCAAACATGTTGCCCATCGTGTCCAGCCCCATTTCGCACCCCGCGGCCTCGCACCATTTCTGGAATAATGCCCGACCTTCGCCATCCTCATCCGTGACCGTCTGACGGTTGTTGCCACCGGCTATGCCCGGTCCGATCTGGGCCATTTCCATCAGGCTGTCCCAAAGCCGATCGCCGTTGATCCTAAGGTTCTCTCCCGGTGCAGACATGTTGTTTTCCTTCGGCTTGGCTGACCTGACCGACGCAATCCCCGGTTTCCCGTATCACGCCCGGCCAGCGGCTAACTTTTGACCATCTGGTAAAACCCACGCTATCACGGCTTTACACTCAGTCAAGAACTTCGCATCATACGAAAGCAAAGGACACTCTTTGAGCGCAAAAATATTCAACGAATAATCCACCCCATCGCCTTGTTTTCTAACGATTGGCAATGGAACCGCCGCCTGTTTTACGCTACTGCGCCGCGCAACGTGCAGAGTTGAGGTTGAAAAGTGCAAAACGCCAGAAAAGCGACGCGAATTCAGCGAAAGAACACCGCTACCATTCTGGAAGCGGCTTTGGAGGTGTTTTCGGCCCACGGATTTCGGGGCGCAACTCTGGACCAGATTGCAAAAGCGGCAGGCTTGTCCAAACCCAACCTGCTTTACTATTTCCCATCCAAGGAAGCGATCCATACCGCATTGCTGGACGGCCTGATGGAAACCTGGCTCAACCCGCTCGAGGCGATGGACGAACAGGGCGACCCTCTGTCCGAAATTCTGGCCTATGTAAATCGTAAACTTGAGATGAGCCGGGATTTCCCGCGCGAAAGTCGACTGTTTGCCAACGAAATCATTCAGGGCGCGCCTCGCATCGGTGCGGCCCTGTCCGGTGAACTGAAAACCCTGGTGGATAAAAAGGCCGCGGTGATCCGCCACTGGATCGCGGACAAACGGATTTCCCCCGTCGACCCGCATCACCTGATCTTTTCAATCTGGTCTCTGACCCAGCATTACGCCGATTTCGATGTCCAGGTACACGCCGTGTTGGGTGGGCAGCACATGGACCCGTTTCCCGCAGCCCAGGACTATCTTGAAACATTGTTCACCCGGCTATTGGCCATAGACTAATGCGTTTTGCATTTCCCCTGAGGCGATACAGCCATAGTGTAAAACGCTAAAGCGTTTCCACATCACGCTGTGTCAACGTAATGCGGAAACGCTTTATCATGGGAACCGGAACATCAGAACCGGACAGCCTACAAATTGAAAAGGGCGCTCACCCGTCGGGAGCGCCCTTTTCCTATGCCATTTCCCCGGCAACCCGATGAAATCCGCAGAAACCTGGTGGGTGATAAGAGATTTGAACTCCTGACATCTTCGATGTGAACGAAGCGCTCTACCACTGAGCTAATCACCCGTCCGTGCGGGTTTAGCGTTACTCGGCAGCTTCTGCAAGAGGGTCTTTGCCCGCGTTGCGTCCCTTTTCAGGCTGACGGATGCGGGCCTGCATGATTGTGCCGTTGGACACTTTCTTGGTTTTGCGAATCTTGATCTTACCCATGGGCGGCAGATTCAATTCGCGCCCTTCGACAAGCGCTTCACCAAGAATCGCCAGCACGGCATCAACGGCCGGCTTTGCGTCGCGCCGCTTGATTCCCGCCCGCTGTGTTACCTCGTCGATCAAGGCTTTCTTGCGCAAAACCGGACCGGCAAGCACCGCTTCGATCTCGTTCACCACCATAGGTTCAGGCGCGTTCGCCACCGACGTGGCCTTGGCCGTAACCGGGGTCGATTTGGAGGCCGTGGTTTTTGAAGCGGTGCTTCTTGCCGTCTTAGCTGTTGTTTTTACAGCAGATTTCGCGGCCACCTTGGTGGTGCTTGTCTTTTTCGCCGCCGTCGTGCGCGATGTGGTTTTGCGCGTCGTGGTGGACTTGGGTTTGCTCGTTGCCATGATATGTGCCTCGCTCTTTTTGGCTTTTGTTACTCTGAGTTTAACCAAGATTAACGCCCATATCTAGTCTGAGTTGCATTTATTAATACAATGTTTAGCATATCCCCACTATATGCACTTATATATTCACCTTGGGGGTAATCATGAAAAGCTATTTCGCAGCCACAGCACTTGCCACAGTTCTGGCAACCACTTCTGTCAATGCCGGTTCGCTGTCGGACCCGATTGTCGAACAGGACATCGTGATGGAACACGCCTCCGCAACATCTTCTATGTCCGCTACGGCCATGCTTTTGATCATGAGCGTTCTCATGTTCGCGACTGCCGTCAAATAAGCTTGGGGGATCTGACGGCAGCAGCCTGTTCAGCCACTGTTCCAAATTGAAATAGATCGCCACGCCCCTGAAACCAGGGGCGTGGCGACTGTTTTACTGGATATGCTGCCAAGGTGGGCCAGTCAGTGGGCCGTGGCCCCTGCCCCTCCAGCTTCTGCAAGCCGCGCCGCTGCGGCGGCTTCTTCCGCTTCTTCATCCCACTCAATCGCCTTAGGCTCGGAAACAAGCGCCCGTTTCAAGACATCCGAAACGTGAGTGACGGGGATGATGTCCAAACCCTCTTTCACATTGTCGGGAATGTCGGCCAGATCCTTTTCGTTTTCTTCCGGGATCAGAACCGTTTTGATGCCGCCGCGCAACGCCGCAAGAAGCTTTTCCTTCAGCCCGCCGATTGGCATGGCATTCCCGCGCAGGGACACCTCTCCCGTCATCGCGATATCCTTGCGAACCGGAATTCCCGTCAGCACGGATACAATCGAGGTGACCATGGCCAGCCCCGCGCTTGGGCCGTCCTTGGGCGTCGCCCCGTCCGGCACGTGCACGTGGATGTCCCATTTTTCGAACTGCGGCGGTTTCACACCAATTTCCGGTGCGATGGACCGGACATAGGATGACGCGGCCTCAATGGATTCCTTCATCACATCGCCAAGCTTGCCCGTGGTTTTCATCCGCCCCTTACCAGGAAGACGCAACGCTTCGATGTTCAACAACTCACCCCCGACCGAGGTATAGGCCAATCCGGTGACAACACCGACCTGATCCTGTTCTTCGGCCAGACCATAGCGGTACTTCTTCACACCCAGGAAGTCCTCGATGTTTTCATCCGTGACGACAACTTCGGTGGCTTCCTTTTTGACGATCTGAGTGACCGCCTTGCGCGCAACCTTGGCGATTTCGCGTTCAAGGTTCCGCACCCCCGCCTCGCGGGTATAATGGCGGATGATCGACGTCAGCGCGCTGTCCTCCAGCTCGAACTCACCCTTCTTCAGCCCATGATTGGCGATCTGCTTTTCAATCAGGTGCTGCCGCGCGATCTCGCGCTTTTCATCCTCGGTATAGCCAGCCAACGGGATGATCTCCATCCGATCAAGTAGCGGCCCGGGCATGTTATAGCTGTTCGAGGTGGTCAGGAACATCACGTTCGAAAGGTCATATTCGACCTCCATATAGTGATCCACGAAAGTGGAGTTCTGTTCCGGGTCCAGCACTTCCAACATGGCCGACGCGGGATCTCCACGGAAATCCTGCCCCATCTTGTCGATCTCATCGAGCAGGATAAGCGGATTGGTGGTTTTCGCCTTTTTCAGCGCCTGAATGATCTTGCCCGGCATCGACCCGATATAGGTGCGGCGGTGTCCGCGAATTTCGCTTTCATCCCGCACGCCACCAAGGGAAATTCGGATGAACTCACGCCCCGTTGCCTTGGCCACAGATTTCCCAAGCGACGTTTTCCCGACACCCGGAGGGCCGACAAGACACATGATCGGGCCCTTCAGCTTTTTGGACCGCTGTTGAACAGCCAGGTATTCGACGATCCGTTCCTTGACCTTTTCCAGACCATAGTGATCGGAATCAAGAACTTGCTGGGCTTTATTCAAGTCTTTCTTGACACGGGACTTGGTGCCCCACGGGATCGAAAGCATCCAGTCGAGATAGTTGCGCACCACCGTGGCCTCGGCCGACATGGGCGACATGTTTTTCAACTTTTTAAGCTCGGCATCGGCCTTTTCCCTGGCCTCTTTAGAGAGCTTGGTTTCCGCAATCCTGGATTCCAACTCGGCCACTTCGTTCTGGCCTTCTTCCCCGTCGCCCAGTTCCTTCTGAATGGCCTTCATCTGCTCATTCAGATAATATTCCCGCTGGGTGCGTTCCATCTGGGACTTCACCCGGGTTTTGATCTTCTTCTCGACCTGCAGAACGGACATTTCGCCCTGCATCAACCCGTACACCTTTTCCAGCCGCTCGGACACGGACAGGGTTTCCAGAAGCTCCTGTTTCTGGTCCACCTCAATGCCCAGATGACCCGCGACAAGATCGGCAAGCTTGGCTGGTTCGGTCGCCTCGGACACCGCCGAAAGCGCCTCTTCCGGGATGTTCTTGCGTACTTTAGCATAGCGTTCAAATTCATTGCCCACGGTGCGCTGCAACGCTTCAATCGTCGCGGCATCGCCGGGCATTTCAGTCAGGTAATCCGCGCGCGCCTCGAAAAACTCTTCGTTTTCAAGGAACTCGTCAATCCGCACCCGGGCCTGCCCTTCGACCAAAACCTTGACGGTCCCGTCGGGCAGCTTCAACAACTGCAGCACGTTGGCCAGAACCCCGGCCTTGTAAATCCCGTCGGTGGTCGGCTCGTCCACGCTTGGGTCAATCTGCGACGACAACAGAATCTGCTTGTCATCCTGCATCACCTCTTCCAAAGCGCGCACCGATTTTTCGCGGCCCACAAACAGCGGCACGATCATGTGGGGGAAAACCACGATGTCGCGCAACGGCAGCACGGGATAGGAGGAATTCAACGGCTCTTGCATGCTCAGTCCTTCATTATTGGCAAGACCCCCGGCCCCTGTTTCAGGCAGCACAAGGCATCTCCACGTTTCCTGAACGTTAATCTGGGGTGTTGGCACGGGGATTTCAACCAGCTTCTTGGGCGCAAGAATGACAATGCAGGACCTCTGGGGCAAGTATGGAATCCGGTCGGTTTGAGGTAAAATCGTGCGAGACTGTCGAAACCGGGGCGAGCTAAAGGCGTTGTTTACCGTTATCGTGTCAAATTGCGGCAAAAGACAACGAAGGGTGACCATGTCCGATCTGACCCCGCTTGCCGCACCGCGCGGCCCTGCCCCTGCCCTTACCCGCACCTCCGCCCTGGGCGGACCACTTGATTCCCGCAAAAAGGCGGCAATCATCGTACGGTTCCTGCTGAACGAAGGGGCCGAAGTGCCCTTGGCGCAGTTGCCGGAAGAGCTGCAAACCGATTTGACGCAACAGATGGGGGCGATGCGTTATGTGGATCGCGATACGCTGGCACAGGTTCTGGCCGAATTCGCGGATGAAGTGGAGCGGATGGGGCTGACCTTTCCCCGCGGTCTCGCCGGGGCGCTCAGCGCTCTGGATGGCAAGATTTCTCCGCAAACCGCCGCGCGGCTGCGCAAAGAGGCGGGCGTACGCCGCACCGGCGATCCGTGGGAAATGATCCGTTCCATGCCGGTGGAAGAGCTGCAACCGATCCTGGAAAGGGAAAGCACCGAGGTGGCGGCGGTGCTGCTCTCCAAACTTGACGTGAGCAAGGCGGCGGAACTTCTCAGCCACCTGCCCGGCCCCGATGCCCGGCGGATCACCTATGCCATGTCACTGACCGAAGCCGTGACGCCCGAGGCGGTGGACCGCATTGGCCTGTCTCTGGCAGCGCAAATTGAAATGAAACCCACGCGCGCCTTCAACGAGGGTCCCGAGGAACGGCTTGGCGCGATCCTGAATGTCAGTCAGGCACTCACACGGGACGACGTGCTGAACGGGCTGGATGAAAATGACGAGGATTTTGCCCAGAAAGTGCGCAAGGCGATCTTTACCTACAATCACATTCCGGCCCGGATCCAGCCGCTGGATGTGGGCAAAATCACGCGCGAGGTGGATCAGGCCGTTCTGATCACCGCGCTGGCCTTTACTATGAACGGCGAAGACGAGGCGATGAAAGAAGCCTCGGAATACATCCTCAACAACCTGACCAAACGCATGGCCGATGCCATCCGCGAAGAGGTCGGCGAGGCGGGCAAGATCAAGCCCAAAGATGGCAATGAAGCGATCAATACCATCATTGCGGCGATCCGGGAACTGCAGGCCCGCGGCGAGCTTGAATTTGTTGTGGAGGATGAGGATGAATAGCCCCATCAGCGGTAATTTGCGCCTCCGCTTGGCGAATCCCCGTGATGTTGTGGCCAAAATACACCACCTCAAGTTATTGATTTAAAAAGATATATACCGTATATTGTTAAATGCGCAGACCGCTCGATGCAAAAGCCACGTTTTTGCCTTAATTGCTCCTTAAGCACGACAGGAAGGTTGGCGAAAGTCCAACCATCAAGAATGATGCTGAGGCAAGAAATGACCGGGACACGCCCCCCCATGCCGCGCAGAATGCGCGTAGTTTGCTGCTCTTTGGGTGCAACACCCCTCTCTCCTTCCCGCGCACGGCTTGACATGCCTGTGTGCTCAGGGCGGCGCACATATCTCTGTCTGAACGCAGCCCTCGGTCCCGGGATGGCCCACTCTGGTCCGAGCGCTGGCCTGACCACTGGCCCGGTGACAGACAAGGGGATGCCTCATGCGTAACCAGCTGCTGCCGATCTTCCTTTTGCTGGTGGGATGTATGCCGGGCGGAATACCGGAAACGGCGACGCGGGCCTCGCGCCCCGAACCCGTGTCCTCCCTGCCCCCGATCAAGAATTTCACATCGCCTTCGCCCAGTTCTCCGGCGCGCTCGAACCGCGATATCGCCCGTGATTTCCTTGAACTCACCTTTCGGTTGGAATCCGGGCGCGATCTGCCTGTCCTGACCCGGTTCGAAACGCCGATCACCGTGCGTGTCACGGGCGATCCGTCGCCCACGCTCCTGCCTGATCTTGCCCGGCTGGTGCGTCGGATGCAGACCGAAGCGCGTTTGCCGATCTCGATGACCAATGATCCGAACGCCAATATCACGGTTCAGGCGGTCAGCCGCGCCGACATCCGGCGTAACCTGCCCCATGCCGCCTGTTTCGTTGTGCCCAACATTTCGGACATCTCACAATACCGCGCGGCACGGCGCAGCCAGAAATCGAACTGGGGTCTGTTGCGTAAACGCGAACGGCTTGCCGTGTTCGTCCCCAACGATGCCAGCCCGCAAGAGGTGCGCGATTGCCTGCACGAAGAGCTGGCCCAGGCCGTTGGGCCGCTGAACGATCTCTATCGCCTGCCGGATTCGGTGTTCAACGATGATAACGTCCACACGGTTCTGACCGGATTCGACATGTTGATCCTCCGCGCCTATTACGATCCGGCCCTGTCCAACGGAATGACTAAACGTCAGGTGGCGGCGCGCCTGCCTGCAATCCTTGCCCGTCTGAACCCCCGTGGCGAACGGGCCGCGACCCGCCGCCCTGCCCCCACGCCGCGCAGCTGGATCGACGCGATCCAGACCGCGCTTGGTCCGGGCACCAGCCACACCCAACGCAAGGTAGCCGCGAAAAAGGCCCTGTCCATTGCCCAATCTCTGGGCTGGCAGGACCACCGCCGCGCCTTTGCCCATTACGCCATGGGCCGTCTGAACGCGGCGTCCGATCCTGACGCGGCCCTTTCGCATTTCCGCGCGGCGGATCATTTTTATGCCACCAGCCCGTCGACCGGCCTGCACCGCGCTTATGTATCCTCGCAACTGGCCGCCCATGCGCTGGCCCAGGGCGATGGGAAATCCACCCTGGCGATGGTGAACCGCGCCATTCCGACCGCATCGCGCCACGAAAACGCGGCGCTGCTGTCCACCCTTATGTTGCTGCGCGCCGAGGCACTTGAAATCTCGGGCCGTGCCTCCGAAGCGAGCCATGTGCGTATGGACAGTCTGGGCTGGGCACGGTACGGGTTCGGCGCGGACTGGGCCGTACGTGCAAAACTGCGCGAAATCGGGTCGCTCAATCCGCTGAAAGGGAGACGCGGAAACCTATGATGGTTCTGACCGGATTTTTGATCGGCGCGATTTTTGGTGCCGTTCAGGCCAAACGACGCAAGGGCAAAACACTGGATATATTGCAATATGGTGCCGCCTACGGCATCGCTTTTGCGATCCTGTTCCTGATTCTGAACCTGATCGTGCTGCGCAATATGGGGTGATCCGCGATGTTCCTGCCGTTTTTCGAAAACCTTCGCAAGGCAGGTCTTCCCGTTTCGCTTCGCGAATACCTGACCTTTCTGGAAGCGATGCGCGCCGGTCTTGTCACATATGACATTGACGGATTCTATTACCTTGCCCGCAGCGCGATGGTGAAAGACGAACGCAATATCGACAAGTTCGACCGCGCCTTTGCAGCAAGCTTTGAGGGCATTGAGAACATCAAGCTGGGCGACGTCCTTGAGGCGGTGAACATCCCCGCCGACTGGCTTGAAAAAATGGCCGAAAAACACCTGTCCGAAGAGGAAAAGGCCGAGATCGAGGCCATGGGTGGTTTTGACAAGCTCATGGAAACGCTGAAAGAACGGTTAAAGGAACAGGAAGGTCGCCACCAGGGCGGCAACAAATGGATTGGTACTGCCGGCACCTCCCCTTTCGGGGCGTATGGGTATAATCCCGAAGGGGTGCGGATCGGTCAGGACAAGTCGCGCCACCAGCGCGCGGTCAAGGTCTGGGACAAGCGCGAGTTCAAGAACCTGGATGGCGATGTCGAATTGGGCACCCGCAACATCAAGGTGGCGCTCAAACGCCTGCGTCGCTGGGCGCGGGACGGGGCACATGATGAACTGGACCTTGACGGCACCATTCGCGCCACTGCGGAACACGGCTATCTTGATGTGAAAACCCGCCCCGAGCGGCGCAATGCGGTCAAGGTTCTGCTTTTTCTTGATGTGGGCGGATCCATGGACCCTCATATCAAGGTGGTAGAAGAGTTGTTTTCAGCCGCCAAAACCGAATTCAAGCATCTGGAATATTTCTACTTCCACAATTGCCTTTACGAAGGGGTGTGGCGCGACAATGCACGCCGGTGGGACGCCCAGACGCCCACCCATGAGGTGCTGCGCACCTATGGGCCGGATTACAAATGCATCTTCGTCGGGGATGCCTCGATGTCGCCCTATGAAATCGCCTATCCGGGCGGGGCGAATGAACATTGGAACGCAGAATCCGGTCAGGTTTGGCTGGAACGCGCCCGGGATCAGTGGCCCAGCCACATGTGGATCAACCCGGTGCCCGAGAAATACTGGGATTACACCCATTCCATCGGCATGATCCGCGAGATTTTTGAAAGCCGCATGGTGCCCATGACCCTGAAAGGGATCGAAGAGGGTATGAAAGAGCTGACCCGCTAAAGCTGAAATAACCGCCCCGGCCCCCAGCCGGTGGCGTCGACGCCGGACAGCACCAGCATATGCCACAACAGGGCGAGGTTCGAGGATATGACGGGCACGCCCAGGCTGGCCTCGATCTGTTCGATAATCCCAAAGCTTCGCAAGTTGGTGCAGCTTGTGAACACAGCGTCGCAATCCATTGATTTTACAACCCTTTCCACTGTAGTCCGTGTCGAAAATTCGGTGATCCGCGCCACGATCCAATCGTCGCTTTGGGCAAAGCTGGCCTCGGCCACCGTTTCAAACCCCGCTTCGGCCAGCCGCGCGCGCATGGGGGCGTTCACCTCAGCCACATAGGGCGAAACGAACGCAATCCGCCGCGCGTTCACCGCGTGCAGCGCTTCGATCACAGCGGTGAGCGGGTTTGTCACACGGGCCGCGCCACAGCCCTGTTTGACCAGATCCTCCACCCGCTCCGGGCCAATAATGGTTGCCCCGGAAGTGCAGCCATAGCCAACAACATCCAGCCCCTCGGGAAGCAACGCCGCCGTTTGGGTCATGTGCCCGGCCATGGTCTCCAGCGATGCGGGCGTCACATCAGGTTGCGACGGGATCCGGGCGTGCAACAGGTTGACAGGCCGCCCCGTCACCACCTCGCGCGCCTCGCCTTCCAGCGTTTCGTCCGTGGACAGCACAATCAGCCCAAGCCGCGCCCCGCCGCCATATCCATGATCAAGTTCATAAGGTTCTGTCATGGATCGCACCCTGACACGCCGCGCGCACCCCGCCAAGCCCCCTTGCCCAAACCGACATTTCCCCCCATATCACCCCCATGCTCCGCTTTGCCCCGATCCTCCTTGCCCTGATATACGGCGTCGCCATGTATCGCTTTTCCGCATGGCGCACCGCCCGTGAGTTGGACGAGAAATCCACCGAACTGGCGGATCCCGGCCTGAAACCCGTTCTCGACCGGATGGCCCGGGCACTGGACCTGCCGCGCATCCGGGTGCATCTTTACGAAATTGCTCCGGTCAACGGGCTGGCCGCGCCGGATGGGCGGATTTTCCTGACACGCGGGTTTTACGAAAAATACAACGCCGGAGAGGTCAGCGCGGAAGAAATCGCAAGTGTCATCGCCCATGAACTGGGGCATGTGGCCCTGGGGCATTCGCGGCGACGCATGATTGATTTTTCGGGCCAGAATGCGCTGCGCACCGCGCTGTCCATGGTGTTGGGCCGGTTTATTCCCGGGGTCGGCCCGTGGCTGGCCAGTCTGGTCACCACCATGCTGGCGGCGCGCCTGTCCCGCTCGGACGAATACGAGGCGGATGAATATGCCGCCGCCCTGTTGACCAAGGCCGGGATTGGCACCACCCCCCAGATTTCACTGTTTGAAAAACTTGCGGCGTTGACCCAAAGCAACCATGGCACGGCACCGGCATGGTTGATGAGCCATCCCAAGACGCAGGAGCGGATCGCCAGGATTGAAAAACTGTCGGCCAGGTGGGGTTAAAGCGTTTCCGCATGACGTTGACTCAGCGTGATGTGGAAACGCCGCGCAACATACCAGGACTGTGAGCGTTTCCAGTTCTTGCTGTGATCCAACAATAACTGGAAAATCTTTAGGTCCTATGGGCCGGTTCATCCAACACCGCTGACACAGCCTTGGCCAATCGTGGCAAACGGGCCTTCTTCAACAGGCTGCGCAGGGTCCAGTCCTCGCCTGAAAGACGCCGCGCCGTGGTCAGGACATCGACCACCACCGGGACCACCCGGTCGGCATCAGCCTGCCAGAACCCGTGCAGGAATCCATCCGGGTCCACACGTGAAAGACCTTCCTCGGCCAGGGTATTGCGCGGAAAATCCTTGGCATTCATCGTCACGATCACATCTGCGGATCCGGCAATCGCGGCCGCCAGGACATGCACATCCGCCGGATCCGGCAACCACAGGCGGGTTTCCAAGGACGGTTTCCACGTCACGGACGCCCCCGGCCAATGGGCGCGGATCATCGCCACTTCGCCACGCGCCTGTGCCTCGCCCTCGGGGCCCAGCTTGACCGCCGCCCGCGCCCATTCGTCAAGAATGCGCTCGGACCACAGGGGCGTGAACGCCCCGGTCCGGGCCACGCCCAGCAACACTTGACGCATCACCGTGGGATACAGAACACAGGTATCCAGAAGCGCCTTCACAGCCGGAAAAAGAGGGACTTGAGATAGCCGCTCTCGGCCAGTTGCGGCAACAACGGATGGTCTGGCCCGGCAAAACCGGTATGGATCAACTGGGCCTGTCGCCCTGCCCGCCCGATCCCCCGGATCGACGCGCCCCGAAACCTGTTCAAATCGGCGGCGTGGGAACAGGAGCACAGCCCAAGGTATCCCCCCGGTGCCACCAGTGGCGCAGCCAGCCGCGCCACACGCTCATAGGCGCGCAACCCGGCATCCAGCGCCTGTTTTGACGGTGCAAAGGCCGGGGGATCACAGATCACCACGTCAAACTCGGCCCCCTCTTCGGACAGCCTGGCCAACGTGTCAAACGCATCTCCACGCCGGGTGTCAAACCGGTCGGCACGCCCCGCGGCTTTGGCCCCCTGACGCGCAAGCTTCAGCGCCGGCTCGGACCCATCCACGGCCAATGCCTGCTCTGCGCCCCCCGCCAGACAGGCCAGAGAAAACCCACCCACATGGGAAAACACGTCCAGAACCCGCGCCCCCCGCGCCAGCGAGGCGGCAAAGTGATGGTTCGGACGCTGATCGAAAAACAGCCCGGTTTTCTGCCCCCCCATAAGGTCGGCCATATAGGTGGCCCCGTTCATCTCCACCGGCACGGGCGCGGTGGGGGCTGTGCCAACCAAGACCTCCTGCCCGTCCTCAAGCCCCTCAAGCTGACGCGCCCGCCCGCTGGCATTCTTGATGACACAGGTCACGCCGGTGACCGAGACAAGAGCCGCAGTCAGCTCGTCCAGCAACACCTCGGACCAGGCCGCATTGGGTTGGATCACACAGATATCGCCGAACCGGTCAATGATAACACCGGGCAGCCCATCCGCCTCGGCATGGACCAACCGATAAAACGGGGTCGCGTAAAGCCGGGCGCGCATGTCAAGCGCGCGGCCAATCCGGGTTTCAAACCACGCCCGGCCGATCCGGGCCTCGGGATCGCGGTCCAACATGCGACAGATGATTTTCGATCCTGTATTGACAGTAACAACACCAAGCGGGCGGCGCTCACCATCTTCCAGCGCAGCCAGCGCACCGGGTGCAAGCGCCTTGGTACGCCGGTCTGTCACCAGTTCATTGGCAAACACCCAGGGCGCGCCATGCCGGATTTTGCGGGCATCGGATTTCGGTTTCAGGCGAACAATAGGATAAGGGGACGACATCATGCCATCCCCTTAACGTAAATCGGTTCTGAAAGAAAAGGCTCAGAACAAACCGTTTGTCCGGTCTCCGCTTTCAAGCGGAGTCAGGTTGCGCGTTACGACGGGCGTTTCGGGAACAACCCTGATCGGTTTGGTGGCGATCACCTGCTCTTGCGTTTCCCCTCCCATCTGGGTGCGCAGAACGTTGGTCAGGTGGGCGCTGATGCGCTTTTTCTGGGTCACACCGTTGCGTTCGGCGGCAATGGCCCGCGCCCCGCCAAAAGCTTTCAGGTCGGCTTTGACCACACGGCCCTCGGTCACGGGTTGAAGCGTTTCAGGGTTCAGAAAGTTGATCTTGAAGCTTATCGAATGCACCCCGCCGGTGGTATAGCGCGCCTTTTCGGTCAGCGCGTGAAACCGGGTCACTTCAACATCCACCAGAACCGGCACACCGGTTTCGGTGCTGGGAATGGCATTGGCCATGGCCCCTTCGAAAATCTTCTGTACCTGAACGTGGCGATCCCCCAACGGCTCCCCGCGCCAGACGATATCGCCCGGGGGGTAATACAGGTTGGCCTCAGACACTTTCAGTTCGCGCGGCACACGGACCTGATAGCTTTCCACCTTCATGGCGGGGGCGATTATAGCAGAATTCGGCGCCTCATACGGCGCGTTTCGCGATGCCACATCCATGGATGCACATCCGGCTGTGGTCAGCCCCATAATGATCATTGCAACGGCTCGAACAGTTTTCATGCTCTTTCTCCTTCGGTTCTAGGCGGCTTCCGCGTTTTTTTTTGATCCGGTGTCGGATTGCGCCCATGCCTCTATGGGGGCCAGGATGCGTGGGAATTGAGACAAAACTTGGGCAAATTATCGGGAAATTCAGGGTATTGTTTCGCCCAGACCTTCAATACTGCGCCGTTTCGGCAACAAACCCCGGGTTCCCAAGACTTCCCCGGGTTTCGCGGCGCGCATTACCGGGCGCATTGACGGGTCAATCGCCGGGCGCGCAATGATTGCCCCCAGCTTGTTTGCGCTAACCCAAGCTGCTAGGACAGCAACGGCACCGTCATATGCCCTCAGGGACATGCCGGACAACGCCGCACAGCAGACAGGAGCCCGAGATGACGTTGAATGCCACGGTTGCCAGGGTCACCCAGCGGATCATGGATCGGTCCTCCCCCACCCGCCGCGCCTATCTTGATCGAATGCGGGCGGCAGGGCACGAAGGGCCTGCGCGGGCGCATCTGGGCTGTTCAAACCAGGCCCACGCCTATGCCGGTGTGCCACAGGATCAAACCGCGCTGGCCACCACGCGCGCGCCCAACCTCGGGATCATCACCGCCTATAACGACATGCTTTCGGCGCATCAGCCCTTTGCCGCCTATCCCGACCTGATCAAATCTGTAGCGCGCGACATGGGGGCAACCGCTCAGGTGGCAGGTGGCGTTCCGGCCATGTGCGACGGGGTAACCCAGGGGACGGATGGCATGGAGCTTTCGCTGTTTTCCCGCGACGTGATTGCACTCTCTGCCACGGTTGCGCTGAGCCACAACACCTTTGACGCCGTCGCGTATCTTGGCACCTGTGACAAGATCGTGCCGGGCCTTGTCATGGCCGCCGCCGGGTTTGGTCACCTGCCCACCGTGTTCCTGCCCGGCGGTCCCATGCCCTCGGGGCTTCCCAATGATGAAAAAGCCGAAGTGCGCAAGAAGTTCGCCGCTGGTGAAGTGGACCGCGCTGCCTTGATGGCCGCTGAAATGGCCGCCTATCACGGGCCGGGCACATGTACGTTTTATGGCACGGCCAACACCAACCAGATGCTGATGGAGATCATGGGTCTGCACCTGCCCGGGGCCTCCTTTGTGCCCCCCGACACCGATCTGCGCCACGCGCTGACCCGGGCCAGCACCCGCACCGTTCTGGACCGCACCGCCTTGGGGGACATGTATACCCCGCTTTACGATGTGCTGGACGAACGGGCCTTTGTGAATGGTATGGTGGGGCTGATGGCCACGGGCGGCTCCACAAACCTCGTGCTGCACCTGCCCGCCATGGCGCGCGCGGCCGGGATCATTCTGACACTGGAAGACTTTGCCGAACTCAGCGCGATTGTCCCCCTGATCGCCCGCGTTTATCCCAACGGACTGGCTGATGTGAACCATTTCCACGCCGCCGGGGGCATGTCGCACATGATCCGCGAATTGCTGGGGGCCGGGTTGCTGCACAGCGACGTAACCACCCTGTTGGGCAAGGGGCTTGAGGCGTATTGCCAGGAACCAAAACTTGGCGAAGGCGCGCTGACATGGACCCCCGCGCCCACGCGCTCGTTGAACACCCGCATCCTGCGCCCTGTTTCCGATCCGTTCCAGCCCACCGGCGGGCTGGCGCATCTGACCGGCAACCTTGGTCAGGGCATCATCAAGATTTCCGCCGTCAAACCCGGCCACCGGCTGATTGAGGCCCCCGCACGGGTATTTGCAACCCAAGAGGCGGTGAAAGACGCATTCAACGCAGGAGAGTTGACCGACGACACCGTAATCGTTCTGCGGTTTCAGGGGCCACAGGCCAACGGGATGCCGGAACTCCATGGGCTGACCCCGGTGCTAAGCGTGATGCAGGATCGCGGATTGCGCGTGGCTCTGGTGACCGACGGGCGCATGTCCGGCGCGTCGGGCAAAATCCCGGCGGCCATCCATATCGCCCCCGAGGCCCTGTCGGGCGGTCCCCTCGCGCGCATTCGCGATGGGGATGTCATCCGGCTGGATGCCGAAAACGGTGTGCTGGAGGTTATGGCGGACGGATTTGATGACCGCCCCCCCGTGACCGCGGATCTGAGCGCCCAACACACCGGAACGGGGCGCGAATTGTTCGCCCTGTTCCGCGCCCATGCCTCCCAAGCCACAACCGGAGCGTCGCCCCTGTTTACCCCCCCGGTCGCGCCTCTGGCCAACCCTCTGGCCACGCCCGTCAAAGAAACCTGAAAGATACCCCATGACCCCCGAAGAAATCAGCATCGCAACCCTGCGCCTGTGTTCCCTTGCCCCGGTGATCCCGGTGCTGGTGATTACGGATCTGGCCGACGCCGTGCCGCTGGCTACCGCGCTTGTTACGGGCGGATTGCCTGTTCTGGAGGTCACTCTGCGCACCCCGGTCGCTTTGGACGCCATGGCCGCCATGGCGGGCGTGGCGGGCGGGGTGGTGGGTGCCGGAACCGTTCTGACCCCCCGGGACGTCACCGCCGTGAAACAGGTCGGCGGCAAATTCGCGGTCTCCCCCGGCGCGACTGACAGGTTGCTGGAAGCATGTGAAACCGCCGACCTGCCGCTTTTGCCCGGCGCGGCCACGGCAAGCGAAGCGATGCGCCTGCTCGAGCGTGGCTATCGCGTTCAGAAGTTCTTTCCCGCAGAAAGCGCGGGCGGTGCCCCCGCATTGAAAGCCATCGGCGCGCCCCTGCCCCAGATCACCTTTTGCCCGACCGGCGGTGTGTCTCCGGGGAACGTGGACAGCTATCTGTCCCTGCCCAACACCCGCTGTGTGGGCGGAAGCTGGGTTGCGCCCGAATCCCTGATCGCGGCGCGTGACTGGGACGGGATCACCGCCCTTGCCCGCGCGGCATCGCGGCTCAGGGTCCCGATCAGGGGTTGATCCGGTAAAGCGATCTGCGGTCTTCCGACAGGGACCGGATTGCGCCTTGTGGCCCCTGCCGCATATCCCACACCCGCGCGGTGCCCCGCGTTGCAATCTTCCCGATTTCCCGGGTGCCATCGGGGGCAGTATGGCGATGTGATCGAATTTCAACGACCCCACGCACATGAGTCCCCGCGCCCGGGGCCACCCTTTGCCATCGTGAATGGCAAACCCCGATGGCGCAACCGACGGGTCCCAGTAGAACACGGGCTGCTCCATCCCCGGTTTGCCGGTGCCTTCCCTGATCTTCGCGCCCGATCCATCGACAGAAATGCGCAGGATCGACCCGTCGGGCAAATACCCGATCAACCAGGGCTCCACGAATCCCTCTGCGTGTTTCTCGATCCACACGGCCCCAAAGGGGCTTTGCGCCTCGCCCGACGTCACGAACGACCCAAGTGACGCAAAGGCCAAGTGACGCAAATGCAAATGCCTTCAAAAGAAACACCACAACCCGAACCATTAAAGGACCTCCTGCCTTTCAACCCTTACATAGCAGGATTTGGTCATCTTCTTTCTTTTCTTTTCCGTGCGCTCAGAATAGGCTCCGCTTCGGACCTAATGTTCCAATATGGGAGAAAAACATGAAAAAGCTGCTTATGGCCTCGGCCACAACTGCGCTGATGGCCGGTTCCGCATTCGCCGGAAGCCACGATAACGAAGTCAAACTTGGAATCATCCTGGGCTTTACCGGCCCCATCGAATCGCTGACCCCCGCCATGGCGGGCGGTGCCGAAGTCGCGATTCAGGAAGTCAGCGACAGCGGCAAACTGATGGGCGGCGCCAAGGTTATGCCGGTACGCGCCGACTCGACCTGTGTGGACGCGGCTGCAGCCAGCGCCGCTGCCGAACGCCTGATCACCGCCGAAGGCGTGTCGGGCATCATGGGCGCGGATTGCTCGGGTGTGACCGGCGCGATTCTGGCCAATGTGGCCGTGCCAAACGGCATGGTTATGATCTCGCCCTCGGCTACGTCGCCTGGCCTGTCCACGGCCGAAGATAACGGCATGTTCTTCCGCACCGCGCCCTCCGATGCCCGCCAGGGCGAGGTGCTGGCCAATGTGCTGATCGAACGTGGCATCAAATCGGTCGCCGTGACCTATACCAACAACGACTATGGCAAAGGCCTGTCGGACAGCATCACCGCCGCTTACAAGGCGCTAGGGGGTGAAGTCACCGCCGTTACCGCGCACGAAGACGGCAAGGCCGACTATTCGGCGGAAGTTGCCACGCTGGCCGCTGCGGGTGGTGACGCGCTGGTGGTTGCCGGTTATGTGGACCAGGGTGGCCCCGGCGTGATCCGCGCCGCACTGGACACCGGTGCATTTGACACCTTTGCCCTGCCCGATGGCATGATCGGTTCCGCGCTGGAAGCCAACTTCGGCGATGAAATCGACGGCTCGATCGGCACCGTGCCCGGCAGCGACGCTGCGGACGCCTCGATGATCGTGGCCAAAGTGGCCGCCACCGGTGTGGACGCGTCGGGTCCTTACGTCGGCGAAAGCTATGACGCGGCGGCGCTGATCATGCTGGCGATGCAGGCGGCGAACTCGACCGATCCCAAGGCCTATTCGGCCAAGGTCATGGACGTGGCCAACGCACCGGGCGAAAAAATCGCCGCCGGTGAGCTTGGCAAGGCGCTTGAACTGATCGCGGCGGGCAAGGACATCGACTATGTCGGTGCCACTGCTGTTGAACTGATCGGCCCCGGTGAGGCCGCTGGTGGATATCGCGAGATTGAAATCAAGGCGGGCAAGATCACCACGGCCAAGTACCGCTGATCCAATTCATGAAATCACAGGAGCAGCCCGGAGAAATCCGGGCTGTTTCAATACAATAGATCACATAATTCATGTGACTTCGGGGGACGATACATGATTCGCGTAAGCGACGTGCACAAGCATTTCGGCGGGTTTCACGCGGTCGATGGGGCCACGCTTGAAATCGCTGATGGCTCGATTACCGGGCTGATCGGGCCCAACGGGGCGGGTAAAACCACCTTGTTTAACGTCATCGCCGGGGTTCTGCCCCCCACCTCGGGCACGGTCACGATGCAGGGCGAAGACATCACCGGGCTGCCGCCCCATAAACTGTTTCACAAGGGGCTGCTGCGAACCTTCCAGATCGCCCATGAATTCGGCTCGATGACCTGTCGCGAAAACCTGATGATGGTGCCGGACGGGCAATCGGGGGAAACCCTGTGGAACACCTGGTTTGGCCGCAAACGCATCGCCGATGAAGAACGCGCCCTGCGCGCCAAGGCCGACGAGGTGCTGGAATTCCTCACCATCAGTCACATTGCCGATCTCAAAGCGGGCGAAGTGTCGGGCGGACAGAAAAAGCTGCTGGAACTTGGCCGCACCATGATGGTGGATGCCAGGATCGTGTTTCTCGACGAAGTGGGCGCAGGTGTGAACCGCACCCTGCTCTACACGATTGCCGATGCGATCAAGCGGTTGAACCAGGAACGCGGCTATACCTTTGTCGTGATCGAACATGACATGGAATTCATCGGCCGCCTCTGTGACCCGGTGATCTGTATGGCCGAAGGCAAGGTGCTGGCGCAGGGGACGCTGGACGAGATCAAGGCCAATGACCAGGTGATCGAAGCCTATTTGGGCACCGGGCTGAAAAACAAGGACAAGGTAGGTGCATGACCCTGATTTCCTGTTTTCTGACTTCTGCCTTCCCTCGCTGTGAAACCATTTGCGCTGGCCTCTGCCAGCGGTCGCAAGGAGCCTGACATGAGCAGCAACCCCTATCAAGACGACCGTGGCAACAAGGACGCGTCGATCACCAATCCCGGCGGCGGGGCGCGGGAAATTCCCACCGGGCTGCATGGTAAAGCGACGCCCGCGCCCGGCACCCCTTTCCTGATCGGCGACTCGATGACCGGAGGCTATGGCAAGAGCGGGCCGGACATCCTGCATGATTGCACGATTGCGGTGAACCCGGGCGAAATCGCCGTGATCGTCGGCCCCAACGGTGCCGGAAAATCCACCGCCATGAAGGCGGTGTTTGGAATGCTGAACCTGCGCCAGGGCTCGGTCAAGCTGGATGGCGAAGACATCTCGGCGCTGTCGCCCCAGGCACGGGTGCAAAAGGGCATGGGCTTTGTGCCCCAGACCCACAATATCTTCACCTCGATGACCGTGGAAGAAAACCTTGAAATGGGCGCGTTCATCCGCCGCGACGATATTCGCGAGACAATGGAACAGGTCTATGACCTGTTCCCGATCCTGCGCGACAAACGCCATCAGGCGGCGGGCGAATTGTCCGGCGGTCAACGTCAACAGGTCGCCGTAGGCCGCGCGCTGATGACCCAGCCCAAGGTTCTGATGCTGGACGAACCCACCGCCGGGGTCAGCCCCATTGTCATGGACGAACTGTTTGACCGGATTATCGAAGTGGCGCGCACCGGATTGCCGGTGTTGATGGTGGAACAGAACGCCCGCCAGGCGCTTGAAATCGCGGATCGCGGCTATGTTCTGGTGCAAGGGGCCAATGCCCATACCGGAAGCGGCAAGGACCTGCTGGCCGACGACGACGTCCGCCAGAGCTTCCTTGGAGGATAAGTCATGGCGCGGAGCGGACATATCCACGCGCTCACCCTCGCGGCGGTGCTGATGCCATCGACCGTGTTGGCAGACCTGTCCTGTGTTGCCGACCGGCAATGCCGGGGGGACGCGGTGAACATGTGTGCGCCCTCGACCCTGTCGGTGCGGCTGGACGGGGACGGGTGGCTCTGGATCGACCGTCAGGGGCCTTACACGGCACGCAAGCTTGTTCTGGCCGATGCGATCCGCTGGGAACTGCCCCATTTCGGGGGCAACCACGCGCTTGAGCTGCGCCCGGACGGCAGGTTCCAATACACCGGCAATCGCGGCAAACGGTATACCGGCCAATGTACCGGCCAATATCAGGAGAGCGCCACATGATGATCCGGACCCTCGCTGCTGCGCTCTTGACGCTCGCCCTGCCCGCCCCCGCACTGGCCTTTCCCTGTAGCTTCCCCACGGAATGCTACGAAGCCGAGGCCTGTGGCGATGCCGGGTTTGCCATTGACGTGAATCTGGCCGAAAAACGGGTCTCGACCGAATTCGGTGACCTCACCATCCTGACCGTCACGCGAACCGACAGCCTGATCACCCTGTTCGCCAGCGGAAGCGGCGCGGCATACCTGATGTCAACCACACGAGACACCGCGCGGCTTTCGACACATTCCAATGACGGGCCACAGGTCATCACCTATCTCGGCCATTGTAACGGAGCCTTTGAATGAAACCCCTTGCGCTCGCTCTTTTTCTCACCTTTCCGGCCTCTCTGCCTGCCCACCCGCTGGCCCCCACACACACTGACAAAGGAGTGCTCTGAGTGGATTTTCTCAACGCCCTCGTGGTGCTTTCCAACTTCGTCCTGATCCCCGCCATCACCTATGGCAGCCAGCTTGCGCTGGGGGCGCTTGGGGTGACGCTGATCTATGGCATCCTGCGGTTTTCCAATTTTGCCCACGGTGACACCATGGCCTTTGGCGCGATGCTCGTGGTGCTGGTCACCTGGCTCCTGCAATCCATGGGCATCTCCGCCGGGCCGCTGCCCACCGCCTTGCTGGCCCTGCCTTTTGGCATTCTGGGCTGTATGGCGCTTGTCCTGATCACCGACCGGGCGGTTTATCGGTTCTATCGCCAGCAAAGGGCAAAACCGGTGATCCTTGTGATTGTCTCCATGGGCGTGATGTTCATCATGAACGGGCTTGTGCGGTTCATCATCGGCCCCAATGACCAGAAATTCGCCGATGGCGAACGGTTCATCATCTCGGTGCGCGAATTCAAACAGCTGACCGGGCTGCGCGAAGGCTTGGCGTTGAAAACCACCCAGGGGTTGACCATCGTGACAGCGATCATCGTTGTGGCGCTGTTGTTCTGGTTCCTGAACCGCACCCGCACGGGCAAATCCATGCGCGCCTATTCGGATAACGAAGACCTGGCGTTGCTGTCCGGGATCAACCCGGAACGGGTGGTCATGTATACCTGGCTGATCGTTGCCGCGCTGGCCACCATTGCGGGCACGCTTTACGGGCTGGACAAGACGTTCAAACCCTTCGTCTATTTCATGTTGCTGCTTCCCGTGTTTGCCTCGGCCATCCTTGGCGGGCTTGGCAATCCGCTGGGCGCGATCGCGGGCGGTTTCATCATCGCGTTTTCCGAGGTGACAATCACCTATGCGTGGAAAAAAGTGTTGAAATACATGCTGCCCGAACCGCTTGAACCGGACGGGTTGGTTCAGCTTCTGTCCACCGACTATAAATTCGCGGTCAGCTTTGTAATCCTGATCGCCGTGCTGTTGTTCAGGCCCACGGGCATCTTCAAAGGGAAATCAGTATGAGCGATCAAGCGATGAAAAGCACCGGCATGAGCGACAATATGAAGAAATCGCTTCTGTTCATGGGCATGGCACTGTTGCTGGTTGGCGAAGGGCTGTTCGTGTCGTGGAACTCGGCCCTTGGGATCATCAACTTTGGCCTGATCTCGGCGCTGCTGGCGCTTGGGGTCAACCTGCAATGGGGCTTTGCCGGATTGTTCAATGTCGGGGTTGTCGGCTTTGTGGCGCTTGGCGGGCTGGCGGTTGTGCTGACCTCGACGCCCCCCGTGGCCGAGGCCTGGACGGCGGGTGGATTCCGCATCATCGCCGCACTTCTGCTGGGGGCGGTGACCATCGCAGCGGCCGTGCTGGCCTATGGTCGGCTGACGGGCCGTCTGCGGGGGCTGGCCTTGTTGGCCATCCTGCTGGGCGGGTTCTTCCTTTACCGCGCCGTTCTGGACCCCGGCGTTATGGCGGTCGAAGCCATCAACCCGGCCGTCACCGGCAATATCGGCGGTCTTGGCCTGCCCGTGCTGTTCGCATGGCCCATTGGTGGATTACTGGCGGCCGGGGCGGCGTGGCTGGTGGGGAAAACCGCGCTTGGATTGCGCTCCGACTATCTTGCCATTGCCACGCTGGGGATCGGTGAGATCATCGTTGCGGTGATGAAAAACGAAGACTGGCTGGCGCGTGGAGTCAAAAACGTGGTCGGCCTGCCCCGCCCGGTGCCTTACGAGGTGGATTTGCAGCAAAGCGAAAGCTTCATCGCCCGCGCGGATGCGCTGGGGCTTGATCCGGTGACGGCCTCGACCCTTGCGGTCAAGCTGGGCTACACCTGCCTCTTTGCCACCGTGCTGATCCTGCTGCTGATCGCGGCCCAACGGGCGCTGCACAGCCCTTGGGGCCGCATGATGCGCGCAATCCGCGACAACGAGGTGGCCGCCGAAGCCATGGGCAAGAACGTGACCCGCCGCCACCTTCAGATCTTTGTGCTGGGCTCTGCGATCTGTGGCATTGCCGGGGCGATGATGACCACGCTGGACGGGCAACTGACACCCGGCTCCTATCAACCCCTGCGCTATACGTTCCTGATCTGGGTGATGGTGATCGTGGGGGGCTCGGGCAACAACCTTGGTGCCGTGCTGGGCGGGTTCCTGATCTATTACCTTTATACCAAGGTCGAGGCCTGGGGACCGGACCTCATGGTGCTGATCACTTCGGGCATGGCCGAAGACAGCGCCCTGCGCCTGCACCTGATCGACAGCGCGGCGCATATGCGGCTGTTGACCATGGGTGTGATCCTGTTGCTGGTGCTCAGGTTCAGCCCACGGGGATTGATCCCGGAAAAGTAACCCGCATAGCAACCCACACAGGCTTGTGTTGAGGCGTTGACCTGACCCCCTTCGCCCCGCGCGAAGGGGGTTTTCCTTTGCCGGAACTTTGCCGGAACTTTGCGGGGACAAAAAGGCATGGGCAGAAGCGCGTGGCACAGGCGCGAGACAGGGCTTACCCGCCCTCCGTGATCATCCTGATTGGCAGGACGCTTTAATGGTTTGCGCGGGCCAGAAGCCCCACCGCCAAAAGCCCGACCAGCGAAATCAAAAGCGCGGCAGGGGCCGCATCACTCAGATTTTCAAGGCTGGCCTGATCATGCACCCGGGTCGCCAGCGTTTCATAGTTGAACGGGCGCAGCAAAAGCGTGGCGGGCAATTCCTTGACGCTATCCACGAACACCAACAGCAGGGCCGACCCGATCGACCCGCGGATCAGCGGGAAATAGATTTCGATCAAAGTGCGCCCCTGCCCCCGTCCCAACGACCGCGCGGCCATGGGCAGGCTGGGTGCCACGCGCCCCATGGCCGCGTCCGCCGCGCCTTGGGCAATGGCAAAGAAACGCACGCAATAGGCAAGCACAAGCGCAAAGGCCGATCCGGTCAGGATCAGGCCGATATCATGGCCGGTCGTGGTTTCCACCAGATCCGCAAGCCCATGGTCGATCACCGCCAGCGGGATCAGAATCCCCACCGCCAGAACCGCCCCCGGCGCGGCATATCCGATCGTGGTCAGCGGCATCAGAACCCGTGGCAACCGGTGCCCCGACAGGCGCACACCGTAAACCAGAAACACCGCCGCAAGAACCGTCACCACCGCCGCAATCCCGCCCACGGTCAGCGTATTGCCAAGCGCCCTCAACAGGGCCGGATCGCTCCACCGGGTTGCGCTGTCCAACGCATGGCTCAGAATGACCGATCCGGGCAGAACAAACCCGACCAACAGCGGCACCAGACAAAGCGCCGTTGCCCCCCAGGCCAACCCGCCCGTCAACATCACCCGTTCAACCGGGCGGTGACGGCGGGTCTGGTTGAAGAATTTCGTGCGCTTGCGCGACAGTTTCTCCATCACCACCAAAAGAATGACCAGGCCCAGCACCAGCGATGAAATCTGGGCCGCACCCCCGGCATTATTGCTTTCCAGCCAAACACTGAAAATTCCGGTGGTCAGGGTCTGTACCGCGAAATAATCAACGGTTCCGAAATCATTGACGGTCTCCATCATCACGATGGCCACCCCCGCCGCAATCGCCGGGCGCGCCAAAGGAAGCCCCACCCGTCGGAACCGGGCAAATGCCCCGGCACCAAGGGACTGGGCCACTTCCTCGGAGGCATTGGACTGCTCGCGAAACGCAGTGCGCGCCAGAAGATAGACATAGGGGTAAAGCGAGGCGGTCAGCACCAGCACCGCCGCCCCAAGCGAACGAATTTCAGGGAACCAGTAATCGCGCGAGGTTTTCCAGCCAAACAGCTCTCTCAAACCGGTCTGAACCGGCCCGGCATATTCCAGAAAATCCACCAGCGCATAAGCCCCGATATAGGCCGGAATGGCGAGCGGCATCAGCAACAGCCACTCAAGCCAGCGCGACATGGGAAAGCGATAGCGCGCCACCAGCCACGCCGCCCCCGTGCCCACCATTGCCGCCCCAAGCCCGACGGACAGCATCAACACAAGCGTGGTGCGCAGATAGCGGGGCAAGGTGGTCGACACCAGATGAGGCCAGATATTGTCCGTTGGAAAAAACGCCATCCACACCACGGCCAGAATCGGGGCAAGCACAACAGCCGCAATAATCCCGGCACCTATGGACCACGGGTCCCCTTTCAGGTGCCAGCCAGAGACAGTCATTCCCGAGTGTTTTAATGCGGTATCAGGTTTCATGCCCCTCCCATGCCCGATTGCTGTTTGATAGTCCAGAAAAGACCTTGTAGGTTGCGTGAATAATAACGCCTTGGATCATACCCGGACAATGCAGCCTCTGAGCAGCCCCTGACGGCGTAATCCCGTGGTTGGACAGGGGTGTTTGCTGACTTTGGCCAAGGAAGAGACACGACCACTCCGCTGCCGCCCCCGACCGGGACTGCGGCAAACGGGCAAGAGAAGACAAGAGAAGACAGGAAAAAGATGCAGGTCAATTTCCACGCGGGGGTTCATTGCACAGACGACGATCGGCTGTTGAAATGCCTCCTCAAAAACCGCGACACTTTCGCGGAGGTGGGCACCCAGGTCCCCGCCCCCGGTCGCTATCGCAAACTGCTGCACCGCACGCTGTCGGTGCTGACAAAAACCGATCCGGCCCCGGATGCGCGTGAAATCCTGATCGATGCGATCCTGGATGGCAATGAACCCGACCGTCTGCTCTTGTCCAACCCGAACCTGTTCGGTCAGCCCAGCCTGGCCCTGCGCAAGAACCAGTACTATCACAAGGCCGAAGCCCGGGTCGATGCGCTGAAGCGGCTGTTCAAGGGGGACCAGATCGAATTGTTCATCGGCCTGCGCAACCCGGCCTCTTTTCTGCCTGCACTGTTCGAAGTCGCCAAACATACCAGCTTTTTGGAGATGACCGACGGGATTGACCCGCGCGAATTGCGGTGGAGCATGCTGATCCTGCGCCTGCGCGAAGCCCATCCCGAAATCCCGATCACCACGTGGAGCAACGAAGATACCCCTCTGATCTGGGCTCAGATTATCCGGGAAATGGGCGGGCTTGACCCCAACCAGAAAATCAAGGGCGGGTTTGACCTGTTGTCAGAAATCATGACGGCAGAAGGCATGTCCCGGTTCCGGGCTTACCTCGCCGAACACCCGGTGATGACGGAAATCCAGAAACGCCGGGTCATGATTGCCTTCCTCGACAAATTCGCCCGTGAAGATGCGATCGAAGAAGAATTCGACCTGCCCGGATGGACCGCCGAGCTGATCGAAGAACTGACAGATATCTATGACGAAGACGTCTATGAGCTTTCCCGCATTCCCGGCGTGACCTACATCACGACCTGATAACGAGGCACCACGCCATCAGCCGCGCGCCAAACGAATTTTACGTAAAATTCGTGCGCCCGGCCTTGCCGTTTACTCTGCCGCACAGGCCCCGGGGTTGTTGGGATGGGTGGTCCAGTTGGCATAATCCTCTTCCACCACGTCACCGGTACGCGGGTCTACCTGGCCCGGTTGCATCGGCACCATCGTAATGCACCCCTCCACCGGACACACATTGACGCACAGGTTACAGGCGACGCATTCCTCGTCCTTGACGCTGAACACCCTGTCCTCGCTCATGGCAATCGCCTGGTGGCTGGTGTCTTCACAGGCCGCATAGCACCGCCCGCATTTAATACAGGCCTCTTCGTCAATCGACGCCTTGGCGACGTAGTTGAGGTTCAGATACTGCCAATCGGTCACGTTCGGCACCGCCTGACCGATAAAATCGGCGGTCGAGCTGTGGCCTTTCTCATCCATCCACTCACTTAGCCCGCTGATCATCTCCTGTACGATCCTGAACCCGTATGTCATTGCCGCTGTACAAACCTGAACATTCCCGGCTCCCATGGACATGAACTCGGCCGCATCGCGCCACGTGGTTACCCCGCCAATCGCGCTGATCGGTTTGCCGTTGGTCTCCGGGTCCCGTGCGATTTCGGCCACCATGTTCAATGCGATGGGTTTGACCGCAGGGCCGCAATACCCCCCGTGGGTGCCCTTGTCGCCAATCGTTGGGTTCGGCGCCATGGTGTCCAGATCGACGGAAACAATCGAATTGATCGTGTTGATCAAACTGACCGCATCCGCACCCCCGGCAAACGCGGCCCGCGCGGGATAGCGGATATCGGTGATATTGGGCGTCAGCTTCACGATCACCGGTCTGGAATAGTTTTCCTTGCACCACCGGGTCACCATCTCGATATACTCAGGCACCTGCCCTACGGCAGCCCCCATGCCCCGCTCGGCCATCCCGTGGGGACAGCCAAAGTTAAGCTCGATCCCGTCCGCCCCGGTGGCTTCCACCTTGGGCAGGATCTCTTTCCACGCCTCTTCTTCGCAGGGCACCATCAGCGACACGATGACGGCGCGGTCCGGGTAATCCTTCTTGACCCGGGTGATTTCCTCAAGGTTCACGTCCAAAGGACGGTCGGTGATCAACTCGATATTGTTCAACCCCAACAACCGGCGATCCGCACCCCAGATTGCACCGTATCGTGGCCCGTTCACATTCACCACCGGTGGCCCGTCCGAGCCCAGCGTTTTCCACACCACACCGCCCCATCCGGCCTCAAAGGCGCGGCGCACGTTATACTCTTTGTCCGTCGGTGGTGCCGAGGCCAGCCAGAACGGATTAGGAGATTTGATACCAAGGAATTCTGTCGTAAGATCAGCCATTTGCAAACCTCCCTTAAACCATCAGTTGAGCATGTATGTCGTCGGCGGCATCGCGCCCTTCGGCCACGGCCGTCACGGTCAGATCATCGCCACCGCTGGCGCAATCCCCCCCGGCCCAGACCCCGTCAAGCGAACTGCGCCCCGGCCCGGTCACGGCAATCTTGCCACCTGCAACCTCGATCCCACCGGGCACCCCGTCCAGCGTCTGACCAATCGCCATCAACACCTGATCCGCAAGAAGCCGCAGGGTCTCGCCCGTCCCCATCAGCCCATCAGGCCCGGTTTCGGTGTATTCCAACTCGATCTCGGCCACCTTGCCGTTGCCATGCAACGCCACCGGTTGAAGGTTGGTGCGCAGAACCACACCGTGCGAGGTCGCCAAATCCTGTTCAAACCCGCTCGCCCCCATGGCCTCACGCCCCCGGCGATAGGCCATGGTCACGTTTTCGGCCCCCAGAAGCCGAGCCTGCACCGCAGCGTCCACCGCCGTCATGCCGCCCCCGATCACCACCACGTTGCGCCCAACGGGCAGCTGGCCCAGATCCTCGGCCTGTCGCAGCGCGCCAATGAAATCCACCGCGTCCTCGACATTCTCCAACTCTGCCCCCGGCACGGCCAACGCATTCACACCGGCCAGCCCCATGCCAAGGAACACCGCATCGTGGCTCTCTTGCAACCCGGCCAGCGTCACGTCGCGCCCAAGCACCGAGCCATGCCGCAGCTCGATCCCTCCGATCGACAACAGCCACGCCACCTCGGCCTGGGCAAATCCGTCAACGGATTTATAGGCCGCGATCCCGTATTCATTCAGCCCCCCGGCCCGGGGCCGCGCATCGTGGATCACCACATCGTGGCCATGCATCGCCAAACGGTGGGCACAGGCCAACCCCGCCGGCCCGGCCCCCACCACGGCCACCGATTTGCCGGTCGGGGCCGCTCGGGAAAAGGGCATCGCACCGGCCGACATCGCCGTATCGGTGGCAAACCGCTGAAGCTGACCGATCACAACCGGCTGGCTCTCGGCGGTTTCGCGCACACACACCTCTTCACACAGGGTTTCGGTGGGACAGACCCGGGCACACATGCCGCCCAGAATATTCTGTTCGAAAATCGTTTTCGCCGCCGCCAACGGCGTACCCGTGCTGATCTGTCGGATGAATAACGGGATGTCGATGCTTGTGGGACAGGCCTCCATGCACGGCGCATCATGACAGAAATAACACCTGTCAGCAGCCACCAGCGCCTCATGCGCATCCAATGGCGGGTGCAAATCGGCAAAATTCTCTGCCAGCACCTCGGGGTCAATGCGCCCTGCGACTACCCCATCTGTTCGTCTCGTATTGGCCATGCGGCACCCTCCCTCTGGACAGTTTTGCTGCATCTTTCGCTGTCCGCAGGTTGGCACAGTTTATTTTTTTATCAAACGGTAAATTTTTTGAACTGGGACGTTTTTTCGTGTTGCAGCCTGTAAGCACCTGAAAAACATGCGAAATCACCTGAACCGCGCACAGACACCAAATACCGGCAGCAGGTACAGACAATAGCTATCAAAGGAAAAGGAGGGATTGGAGCGGGTAGCGGGAATCGAACCCGCGCGTTCAGCTTGGGAAGCTGACAGGCTACCATTACATCATACCCGCCGCTCGCAGGGAGATAGCACCAAGCCGCCCCGGGGTTCAAGGCGAATTCAACCGATTTCCACCTCTCCCGCGCATGTCTCTCAGACAGAGAAGTTCCGAGCCGACCTGGCCCAGCAGTTCCAGGACAGTTCAGCCCTGCCCAACCATTGCCCCGCGCCCCCGCCCAAGCCTCCGGTCCAGGGCTGTTGTTGCCACCGTGATGCGCACCATGGCACCCTCGCGCCATGTGTGGACGAATCGGTCTCCCCGGTCTGACCCAGCCTGACATGGGCCCAGTTCTACGCTTGCCAAACCGGGGCGCTGGACTGAAGCGATATCGAACGCGGCCCGACCCTCGCGCCCGGCCCTGCCCGAGAAACGCCTTCAGCACGTATACCGAACACTCCGACAGGCATAGCCATCACGCGACCCTTCTTCTTTTGCCTGAACGCGTGTTCTTGTTTGGCTCAGATGATCTTTCTCAGGATTTTGCCAACCCTGTGCTGGTAGCTCTGGATCGGCGGGTTGAACAGAAAGGCCGCGTTCAGCTTGGGCTGATAGAAGACCGACTTCAGGTGGCTGAATGTGTCGAACCCGGCCTTGCCGTGATACGCTCCCATGCCGGACTCGCCCACGCCACCAAAGGGCATCGAATCCGCAACCACATGAAAGGCCGTTTCGTTGACGCAGGCCCCGCCCGACAGGGATCTGGACAACCACTGATCCCGCTCGGCCTTTTTGTCGGTAAAGATATAAAGCGCCAGCGGCGATGGTCGCTCGGCCACGAAACGCATCGCTTCTTCCTGTGTGTCATAGGGAATGACGGGCAGGATCGGGCCAAAAATCTCTTCCTGCATCGCCTGGATGTCCAGCGGAGGGTCGATCAGAATGGCCGGGGCCTCTTTGCGGGTATTGGAATTGCGGGTGTCGCCAACGCGGATCACCTTCACACCACGTTCCTCGGCCTCGGAAATCATGTTCTGAAGACGCTGCTGATGGCGGTCCGAGATGATCGCGGTGTAATCGGGCGAGCTTGCAATATCGGGATAAAACCCTTTCAGAACCGTTTCGAGCTGCCCGGCGAAGTCATGAATCTGCGCACGTGGCACCAGCGCGTAATCCGGCGAGACACAGACCTGCCCGCCATTGACGGTCTTGCCAAAGGCGATACGCTTTGCTGCATATGCCAGATCGGCATGTTCCCCCACAATCGCGGGCGACTTGCCCCCCAGTTCCAGCGTCACCGGCGTCAGATTGCGCGCAGCGGCCGCGGCCACCTTGCGCCCGACCTGGGTCGAGCCGGTGAAGATCAGATGCCCGAAGGGCAGATCGGCAAATGCCGCCGCCACGTCCGGGCCGCCGGGGAACACCGCAACCTCGTTTGGTTCAAACACCTCTTCGATCATCTGTTTCATGACCTCAGAGGTTCTGGGCGTCAGCTCCGACGGCTTGACCATCACCCGGTTCCCCGCCGCAAGCGCCGCCGCGACGGGACCAATCGCAAGATAGACCGGAAAGTTCCACGGGGCGATCACACCGACCACCCCCTTGGGCTGCGGGATCACCCGACCACGCGCAGGCAGCGGCAGCAGGTGTTTGGGCATGTGGTAGCGGCGCGGGCGCATCCAGCTGCGCAACTTGCGCCGGTTCATGCGGATGTCGCCAATCGGGATGGTCACATCGAAAGTGCCCGCCTCGCTCGCGCTGCGATGGCTGAAATCCTCATTCATGGCCGTCACCAACCGATCGGCGAAACGCAGCATGGCTGTTTCAAGCCGGTTCAGCCGGTCCTTGCGCATGGCCAGATCGGGGTTGGGATCGTCCTTGCGCATGGCCAGATCGGGGTTGGGCTCGGCCTGATGGGCCTGTTTCATGGCGTGAAAGCGATCTTGCATTTTGGTAATCGTGTCAGTCATCGGTTTGGTCTCCGGTCATGCCATTGGCGCGTTGAATTGAGATCGGACAAAAGCGGCGATTTGATCAATCGCTGCGTCAGCCTCGGGCGAGCGGCCCAGATGGATGGGCCAGATATGCGGAACGTCATGCTTTTCTATCACCTTTGCTTCCGCCCCGCACGCACGCAGGCGGTCGGCCATGCGGCGGCTGTCATCAAGCAGGAGTTCCCCACCCCCAACCAGGATCAGACTGGGCGGCGCGCCGGTGAAATCCGCATGCACAGGCGAAACAAGAGGATTGGCCGGATCGGCACCCGCCAGATACATCCTGCGCGCACGTTCAAGCCATGACACGGGCAGCATCAACTCGGCCCGGCGATTGTCGGCAAAGGACGCACCGGAAAACGCCATATCCACCCAAGGGCTGAGCGCAACAACGGATTGCGGCACCGGCAAGCCATCGCGCAGGACGATTGCCAGCAACGCATAGGCCAACCCGCCCCCGGCACTGTCGCCCGCCAGAACGATCTGATCCCCGCGATACCCCTTTGCCAACAATGTGCGATAAGCGATCAGCGCATCCTCCAGCGCTGCCGGGAACGGATGCTCCGGGGCCAGCCGATACTCCGGCAGAACGCCGCGCACCCCACAGACACCGGCCAGCCGCGCCGCCAGATGCTTATGCGAACCGGCACCGCCCACGGTGTAAGCCCCGCCGTGCAGATAGAGGATCACCCCATCAAAGCGCGGCGTTCCCTGATCGCACCACATCGCGGGCACGGATGCCCCGCCGACACCCAGCCGCGTCGGGGTAAACCGCATGTCGGAATGGGTCTTATACGCAATACGGGCATAGATCCCCAGAACCCGGCGCAGCAGCTGCTGGCTGGTGACGCTGGCAATCAGCGGTTTTTCCAGATAACGCGCACGGGCATTTATGACCCGCTGGGAAAAGGATACCATCCCGCCGCTCCTCCT
>PDWJ01000548.1_pt1 | contig 85532 bp, 61 predicted proteins | sample 1430881 | NCBI WGS metagenome assembly PDWJ01 (sample SAMN01162460, study PRJNA174530) | Oral metagenome, whole genome shotgun sequencing project. | biome: Marine environment; feature: Marine mammal; material: Swab sample of the gingival sulcus; isolation source: swab sample of gingival sulcus...
CGTCGGTTGCTTGCTAAAAGCAGGCGCCCTCCTCGCTCCTACGCCGTGATTCCGCATCCTTCGCGCAGCTCGGTCCGGTAAGCTGATCAGCGCTCTAGTAACAGGCCTCAGAAAGCTCGCCGTACCACCCGTATGGCTCGTCTCTTCGGCTACGAAATCGGCTTCGGAAGCTCAGGCACCCGGCTCGGTCCCGAGTGTGTAGGGCGCTCTTAGGCCATCATCAGCGCCTTGGCGACGCGCGCGTGGGCCCAGTCCAGCTCTTCGCGGGTAATCGTCAGCGGGGGGGCGATGCGGATCACGTTCTCGTGGGTCTCTTTGCAGAGCAGGCCGTCTTGCATCAGCGCCTCGCAGAAGCGCCGCGCGCCGCCGGCGGAGTCTTTCAAGACGACGCCGATCAGCAGGCCCCTGCCCCGCACGTGGTCGACGTGGGGTGAGTCGACGGCGCGGAGCTTCTCCATCAGATAGGCGCCCTGCTCTGCCGCGTTTTCGGTCAGCCGCTCATCGACGAGCACGTCGAGGGCTGCGCAGGCGACGGCGGCCGCGAGGGGGTTGCCGCCGAAGGTCGAGCCGTGGCTGCCGGGCTCGAAGACGCCGAGGATCTCCTCTTTGCCACACACGGCCGAGACTGGCAGCACGCCACCGCCGAGGGCTTTGCCGAGGATGTAGAGGTCTGGCGTGACGTCGTCGTGATCGCAGCAGAACATCTTGCCCGTGCGGCCGAAGCCGACCTGGATCTCGTCGGCCATCAGCGCCACGCGATGCTCCTTGCAGAGCGCGGCGACTTGGCCAAGGTAGCCCTCTGGCGGCACGATGATGCCCGCCTCGCCCTGGATCGGCTCGACGAGGAAACCGACAGTGTTGGACGTGATCGCCTGCTGCAGCGCGTCAGCGTCACCGTAGGGGATGATCGAAAAGCCCGGCGTGAAGGGACCGAAGCCGCGCTTGTACTCCTTCTCTGAGGAGAAGGAGATGATCGTCGTGGTGCGGCCGTGGAAGTTGTTGGCGCAGACGATGATCTCGCCCTGCCCTGCCGGCACGCCCTTGACCTCTTCGCCCCAGCGGCGGACGGCCTTGATCGCCGTCTCCACCGCCTCGGCGCCGGTGTTCATCGGCAGCACCCGGGGCAGCTTGGTCAGCTCGACCAACCGCTTGTAGAGCTCGCCGAGCTGGTCGTTATGAAACGCCCGGGACGTCAGCGTGACCTTCTGCGCTTGGGCGATCAGCGCCTCGATCAGCCTGGGGTGACGGTGACCATGGCTGAGCGCCGAGTAGGCGCTGAGCAGGTCCATGAACGTCTTCCCTTCCGTATCCCAGACCCAGACGCCCTCGGCGCGCTCGATCACCACCGGCAGGGGATGGTAATTGTGCGCGCCATACGTTTCGGTCTGCTGGATGACTTGGGTCGCTTTGGTCATGGGAATGTAACCTCTCTCCGACTCGACGGTATGAGGCGAGACGGGGAGATCGCATACCGTCGTGGTGAGCCCGCGCTCGCTCGGCAGCCGTGAGGAGCCCCCTCCGCCACGCGCGGAGGAGACCGGCGAGAGGCCGGTTGGCAGAACCGATCGAGGCCTCGGGCGTGAACCCGTCGGATCGAGACAGTCGTCGATCGATCCACGTGCATAGCTACACTGAGCCCCCGGGCCGGGTCAAGCCTAGCGAGCAGCGAAAAAGCTGAAATATGCGACTCTAAGGCCGATCTGAGGCAAATCGCCAGCTCGCGGAGCGCGTGCTATGGTCCCCGTTGATGGCGAATGATCTCTGCCCTGTGATGCTCTTTTCTGGCAAGGGGGGCGTCGGCAAGACGACCCTCGCTGCCGCCACCGCTGTGCGCCTGGTGCGCGGTGGCAGCCGCGTGCTGATCGTCTCGACAGACCCGGCTCACTCCCTCTCGGATGTCTTCGACTACACCCTCGGCCCAAAGCCCCGCCAGGTGATGCCCGGCCTCGACGCGGTGGAGATCGACGCCAAGGGGATGTTCTCCGAGGCGATCCCTGGCGCCGCGCTCGAAGACGAGAGCAGCGCGACGGGGACGGTGGCCAAGCTGATGCAGATGGCCAGCCAGACCCCGGGGGTCGACGAGTTCGGCGCCATCGAGGTGCTGATGTCGGCGGTGGAGCAGGCGCAGCACGACGTGGTGATCCTCGACACGGCGCCGACAGGTCACACCTTGCGGCTGCTGATGCTCCCCGAGCTGCTCGACGGCTGGCTTGGCACGCTGCTGTCTCTGCGCAGCCACATCGCGCGCGCCGGGCGCTTGCTGCGGCGGCTCTTGCCGCGCGCGCCCAGCAAAGACGAGGCCGAGCAGCTCGAGCAGGGCCTGCTGCAGAGCCGCGACCGGATGACGCAGCTGCGCCAGCTGCTCCAGGACCCGGAGCGAGCGCAGATCTTCCTCGTGACCATCCCCGAGGCGATGGGCGTGCTCGAGACGCTGCGCACGCTCGAGCTGCTGCGCAAACAGCAGCTACCCGTGGGCGCGATCATGGTCAACCAGCTCCAGCCCGACAGCGGCGACTGCGTCCACTGTCAGCGTCGACGAGCGATCCACCAGCGCGAGCTACGAGAGCTGCTGACCCGCGTCGGCGACGCGCCCGTGCGGATGATCGAGAGCTGCTCGCACGAGATCCGCGGCTGCGCGGCTCTCGGCGACCTCGCAGAGATCGTCTGGGGCGACGCCGCCCGCGTCGCCCCAGAGGAGACCCACGATGCCCAGAGCTGACAGCGCTCCCGCGCTAGCGCTAGCGGTGTTGACCCTGACGGCGCTCTTGACCACGAGCTGTAGAGGCGACGGCCCCCTACAGAGCAACAAGGGGGGCGCGGCAGCCACGCAAAACCCCTACCGCGACACCGCAACGCTGAAGGCGGGCATGGAGGGCGGCAAGGTCATCGTCGTCGACGTGCGGACGCCTGGTGAGTGGAAGCGCGGCCACATCCCTGGCGCGCGGCACATCCCACTCTCGCAGGTGCGCGAGCGCGCCAGCGAGCTGCCCAAAGACAAAGACATCGTGACCTACTGCGCCGTCGGCGCCCGCTCCGCCGGCGCCCTGCGGATCCTGAAAAAGCTCGGCTACCCGCGGGTGTTCAACTTCGGCGGGCTCTCGGACTGGAAGGGCAAGATCGCTCAGGTCCCCGCAAACAAGTGAACGATCGCTGGTCCTGGACCCCGCTGGCGACGTTGCTCGTCAGGTCGCAGCCTCTAGGAGCTTCCCCACACATTCGGGACCGAGCCGGGTGCTGAGCTGCCGAGCCGATTTCGTAGCCGAAGAAACGAGCCATACGGGTGGTACGGCGAGCTCTCTGAGGCCTAGAAAGCGGCCGCGCGGTGCTGTACCCGGCGACGGGAGGGAGGTGTGGGGGTGCTCTTAGATTCGATACGCCGAGAAGCGCGACTGTGCTCGATGTTCGGACAGCGAGCCCTCGTAGATATCCAGCCCTACATCGACAGCGAGCCCCTGCGAAAGTCGCTGGCGGCGAGCAGCGCGTTGATCACGACCGGGCGGCCGGCCGCGGCGTGGGCGATGGCCTCGTCGACGGTGGCCTCGATGCGCGCGGGGTCTTCGAGGCGTAGGCCGACGGCGCCGTAGCCTTCGGCGACCTTCTCATAGGCGCAGCGCGCCAGGGTCGTGCCAACGTCGTCGCCGAGGACCTCACCTTGCTCGCGAGCGATCTGAGCCCAGAGGCCGTCGGTGCCGACCACGGCGATCGGCGCCAGCCCGTGGCGGGCACAGGTGTCGAGCTCGGCGAGGCTGTAGGCGCTCGAGCCGTCGCCGTAGATCAACCAGACCTGCGAGCCGGGCCGTCGCAGGCTCGCGGCGACGGCGAAGCCACCGCCGACGCCGAGAGCGCCAAAGACGCCCGGGTCGAGCCAACGCAGCGGCCCCCGCGGGCGCAGCACGTAGGCGCCGGTGGCGGCGAAGTCTCCGCCGTCGACGACGATGCTCGCGTCGTCGGCCATCCGCGCCTCGATCGCGCCGAAGAGCGCGATCGGGTTGACGCCGCGGCGGGGCTCCACGCTGCTGCCCTCGCCTGCCGTCGGCTGCGCGACGCCCTGCGCGACGATCTCGGCGTCGCGGGCGGCCTCGCGCTCGCGCAGCCGCGCTTGCCAGGTCGGCCAACGCCAGCCCTCGTCGCTCGCTCTGGGCAGCGCCGACGCGTGCTGCGCCAGCGCCTCGAGGAAGCGCGCCGGGTGGTCGAGCACGGGCAGCTCGGGCTTGCGGTTCTGTCGCAGCGCGCGGGCCTCGAGGTTGACCACGATCACCTTCGCCCTGGAGCTGATGCTGCGCCCGTAGCCGAGGCGGAAGTCGAAGGGGAAGCCGCTGACGACCACGCAGTCGGCCTCCTTCAGCGCCGCGCCGCGCTGATGGCGCAGCTGCAGCGGGTGACAGCGCCCCAGCAGTCCGCGGGCCATGCCCGCCAGGAAGGTTGGCATCCCGAGCTGCTCCACCGCCCGCGCCACCCCCTCCGGGTTGACGCAGGCGGCCAAGGTCTGGCTGCCGACCACCAGCGCCGGCCGCTCGGCCCGCGCCAGCAGCTCGACGGCCTCGGCGGCGGCGTCTTCACCGCCACGGGGCAGACCGACGAGCGGGGGCAGCTGTGGGAGCAGGTCGGCGGGCTTGCTCGCGAGCCTGGGCAGCGCGCCCCAAGCTGCCGCCAAGAGCGGCGGCCGGGGTGAGAGCCAGCTCGGCAGCTTGAACTGGCGGAAGAGATGCTGCCGGAGATAGAGATCGACGGCCTTGCCCTTCAGCCCGCTCAGCTTGTCGACGCCCGACTCCTTTCGATACCACTCGCGCACCAGCTCCTCGCGGTAGAGCAGATCGAGCGGCACCTCGACGAAGACCGGCCCACACACGCCATCGCGCGCCAGGGCGATCGCTCGCCCGAGGGTCGGCGCCAGCGCTGGTAAGGACTTCACGGCGACGGCCCACTTGCAGCAGGGCCTCAGCAGCGAGAGCTGGTCGATGTCCTGCAGCGAGCCGCGCCCTTCGAGGATCGTCGCCGTCGCGCCGCCGAGGAGCACCAGCGGTGACTGCGCCATCTGCGCGTTCTTCACCGCGGTGATCGCGTTGGTCACCCCCGGCCCGGCGGTAACCGCGGCGACGCCGACGTTGCCCGTGAGCCGCGCCATCGCGTCCGCCGCGAAGGCAGCGCTCTTCTCGTCGCGCATGTCGACCACGCGGATCCCGCGCGCCTTGCAGCCGACGAGAATCGGCGAGATGTGTCCCCCACAGAGCGTAAAGAGGGTCGTCACCCCCTCGCGCGAGAGCACATCGGCGACGACCGCCCCACCATCCATGTCATCGTACCTTTGAATACCTGCGCTCGAGCTCAAGCTGCACCCTCCTGTCGCGTCCTCGCCGAAGGCTCGTCTGGAGACGCGCCGCGGCAAGATGACATTGGGGTGAGGCTCGCGCCAGAGGCCAGATCAGCTACCAGACCGAGCTGCGCGAAGGATGCGAAATCGAAGCAAGCGTAGGGCGAGCTCTCTGAGGCGTCGAGAGCGGCCGGCAGTGCTCTGCCCGGCGACGGGGAGGCGGGTTGTCGCTAGCGGGCGAGGCGGCCGAACTGGCCGTCGAGGGTGGTGGCGATCTTGGTGTCGTAGGCGAACTTCGCGAGCGCGACACGGACCTGGTTGAGCTTGGTCTGCTTGTCAGCGCTGCCAGCGGCGATCCCCTCGAGGGCTTGCACGTACTGCTGCCGCGCGGTGGTGATGCGCTGGCTGAACTCGGTCTTCGTCGCGCCGGTCATGCCGAGTGCTGACGGGTAGTCGACCTCGTAGGGCTTCATCGGCAGGGCGTAGCGGCCCTTGTAGGAGGTAGCGACCTGGTTGAGCATGGTCTTGACCGCCGGGCTGAACTTGTTGAAATGCGCGGTCTCGTCGAGGGTGGAGAGGGTCTTGAACCTCTCGTAGCCCTTGAAGCCCTTCTCCAGCCCGTGGGTCAGCCTGCGCATCTCCTGCTTGAGCAGCGCGACGTCTTTATGCGGGTCGCGAACCTCGAAGCCGTTGCGGCCCTCGCCATAGGCCCAGGTACGGAAGTAGGTGCCCTGGATGTAGTGGCCGTGAGAGTCGTTCTTCCGCCCCTCTTTGGCCGCCAGAAGCTCTTTTTTCATGTCCGCCATCTTTGAGGTGTTCAGCGGACCGAGCACGAAGTGGCCGAGGTTCTTGCCCGGGATGTAGCTCGGGTTCTGCTTGTGGTAGGCGTAGCCTTTCTCCAGCTTACGGAACTGCGCGTAGTCGCCAGCGGCCCGCACATAACCCTCGATGCCGTCGAGGTGCGCCTTGGAGAAGTCCCCGTCGCGCAGGTAGGCGACGTTGCCCTGCCAATAGATGTGGCTGCGGCCGCTCGAGCTCTTGCCTGCCTTGCGCTCGATGGCATCGATCCAGGCTAACGCCGTCTCGAGCTTGTCGGTCGGCTTGGAGATCAGCTCCGCCCCGCCCGGATCCGACGAGAGCTTCTCGAGCAGCCAGTCGGGAGCGTCGGCGGTCTTGACAAAGTTGAATCCCGACCTGCCGGCGACCTCGGCGCGGGCGTCGAGGGACATCCCGAGCCACTCGGCGTCGGTCTTGTCGCGTGGGCGGTACCAATCGAGCAGCCCCTTGGCCTTGTTCAACGGGACCTCTCCCTCGAGGCCGTAGCTGATCACGCCGTTTTGGGAGCCTCGGGTCTTGCGCACCGTGGGGGTCGCGTCGGCGGGGTAGAGCTGCTCGAAGACGTCGGCGCAGGGCGCCGCGGCGGCGCGAGCAGAGAGCAGACCGCCGACGAGCAGGCCGAGGGCGGCGAGCAGGGCGCGGGGGGTGCGAGCGTTGCGGATCATCGGTTGCCTCCAAATCACGAATGCGGCGTAGCTCGAAGCCGTTGACGACACAGGTCGGCGCTAGAGCCCTGACCAACGTACCTCCCGTCGCCGCGCTGGTCTGCGACATCACAGCGGTTGTCGCTCGTCGGTTGCGTGCTATCAGCAGGCGCCCTTCTCGCTCCCACGCCGTGATGTCGCATCCTTCGCGCAGCTCGGTCCGGTAAGCGGATCAGCGCTCTAGGCGCCACAGACCCCACGTGAGTATTTCCCGTAGATGCCCATACGCTTCAGCGCGCGGTTGAAGGCGACCTTCGGGCTGACCTTCTCCTTCTTCGCGATGGCGTTGGCCAGCGCCAGGACCCGGCCGAGGTTGCGCAGCCGCTTCTGCGTCCAGCGCTTGCTTCCGACGATCTGCTTCATGTCGGCGACCGAGATCGGCAGCCCCTTGCCGCCCTTCAACGTGCGCAAGCGGAGATAGGTGCCGACAGCGTAGCGCGCCGAGATCGACGAGCGCAGCCGAGGCTGCTTCAGCAGCGCCTTGACCTGGCGACGTTCACCCCGGTTGAGCCGCGACATACGGCGCGAGATGCGGCGGCGCAGGCGCTTAGCCACCCGACGTACCTTGGCGCGCAGCGCGCGGAGACGACGCGACACGCGGCCTCGTCGCATGACGCGCCGTTGGCTACCGGGCACCCGCTTGCTGAGCGTCGCTGACCGCTTGGTCCTACGGCGCAGTCGGAGCGTGCGGCCGAGCCGGGTCCGCGTGTGGCGCAGCCGCGCTCGCAGCCGCAACCCCTTGGCCCGGCGCCGCACCTTCGCGCGCCCCTTGGGCGAGCTCACACGAGCCTCGCCGGTCAACGGCACCAGCAGTCCGAAGAACACTGTCGCGATCATCAGCTTGCGAAGCATGAAAACCTCCAACGATGCCACTTCAATCAAGCATCACCTATGCCAACAGGCCTCCGAGCGGGTCCTGGTGTTTTGCCCTCAGTTTTGAGGGACTTACCAGCTTGGTTCGAACACGGCTGGTCTTCATCGTTTGGAGCTCTCTCTCCGAAGATTGGGGGGATCGGTGGCTACCTCGGTGTTCAGCCGTGACGCGAAGACCGCAGCCCGGGTTGGAGGCACGCATCGTTCGACCTTTCGTCGACTGGACGCTTCGGTTAGCATTCGCGTTGAGATGCGGCGCTTAGGAGCACCCCCACAAATCCCTCCCGTCGCCGGGCACAGCGCTGCCGGCCGCTTTCTAGGCCTCAGAACGCTCGCCAGACCACCCCTATGGCTCGTTTCTTCGGCGACGAAACCGGCTCGGCAGCGCAGCACCCGGCTCGGTCCCGAAGGGGTGGGGGGGCTCTCGGTTGTATCTGACCGACGAGCAACGAAGCCAGCGGAGCCCAGGGCCGTCGAGCGTTCTCGTTCTTTCGAGAAGCTGTACTCAGCTCTATGCTTGCTGGTTGGCTTGGTCATGGGCGCGTGCACCCAGGCCGCCCCCTGGTCTGGAGAGGGCAGAGAGGGCGGCTCCTGCTTCCCTGAAGGAAGCTGTGACCCCGGGCTGGTCTGCAAGGCGGGCGTCTGCAAGGCCGCGACGACCCGGAGCGATCTCGGCACGCCCACCGACAGCCGGCCTCCCCCGGATCGCGGCCAGCGCGATGGGCCGCCCACCTGCTCGCTCCCCGCGCCGCTGGTCGACCTGCTGCCAAAGACCACCCCACACGACAAGGCCGCCTTGCGTGGCGCCGCCCCCGGCGCGACCCGCGTCGAAGCCAGCCTCGGCGGCAAGATCTTCGGTGTGCCCGTCTCGAGCGACGGCACCTTCTGCCTGCTGATCGCGCTGCCCAACGTGCCGCAGCCCGTGACCTTCAACGTCGTCTCGATCCACGAGCCAACCGCGTGCCGCTCCCCCTCGGTGAAGGTGACCACGCAGCGCGTGCGCCTCGAGCCCAAGAACGTGCTAGCCGGCCTCCACGCCGTGGCGACCAACGCCAAGGACCCGCTCGACCGGCTCACCGACGGAAAAACCAGCGGCGCCCATGTCGAGTTCTCGTTCTGGGACTCGACCTCCGAATGCGACGCCAGCGCGGTGGTCCGCTTTAGGCTCAAGCAGAGCGCGCTGATCGACCGAGTGGTGGTGCACTACGCCCCAACCTCCTCGCGTTACGCCAGCTGTTGGAAGCTCTTCGGCTCCACCTTCGCGGTCCCACCGCCCGCCCAGGGGTGGACCAAGCTAGCGGAGGCCAAAAAGGACAACGAGAAGGTCAAGCTCGAGATCAAGGTCGGCCAGCAGCTGCGCCACCTGGCGCTGCGCCTCTACGAAGATGGCGGCCATGGGTTGTATGAGACCTTCTTGCTGACCGAGATCGAGGCGTGGACGTCGACGGCCCCGCCCCCCTTCGTCGGCTGCAAGTAGGGGGTGAGCCGGGAGGCTAGAGCAGCTTGCGCGCCGCGGCGGAGAGCTTCTCGCCGATCGCCGTCCAGTCGTAGTGGCGCTCGGCGATCACGCGCAGCTCGTCTTTGAGATCGTCGCTGGCGAGCTTCTCGAGCAACCAGCTGAGGTTGTCGACGATCCCCTGCACGCGCCCCTCGGGCTCGACGGGCAGCTTCATCCGCTCCCAGATCTCGTCGGCGTTGAGATGGCCGCGCAGGTCGTCGAGGCCGTCGCGGAGCCCCGAATGGTAAGACCCGGTAGGCAGCACGCCGTTGGCGAGCGACTCGGCGAAGACCAGCGGCGAGGCCTCTTTGATCACCGAGGGGAAGGCGGAGACCTGGCAGCAGGGGAAGACGCAGCGCAGCTTTGGATGGTCGAGGCGACCGAGGAGGTGGATCTGCTCGGCCAGCTTTGGTCCCGCGCCGAAGAGCACCTTGCGAGCCTCGGCGTGGGCCGCGTAGGCCTGCAGGTCTTCGAGACCGCCGACGGCGGAGGAGCGCTCGAGGTCTTTGCCCTTGGCCGCCAGCTGGTCGAAGAGCTGCTCGTTACCCGTGGCCAGGGCGTGAACGATCGCCTCGAGGACCTCTCGGTAGGTCCCGCTGCCGACCAGCACCAGATGCGTGTCCGGGTGGTTCTCGAGGATGCCGGGCATCGCCGCCACCAGCGATTGGATCCCCTTGCCGTAGGTCATCGCGCCGACGAAGAAGAGGAGGTCCTTCTCCACCGGGATGCGGGCGAGGATCTCCGGCAGGTCGTCGTCGGCTAGCTTGTGGTTGTAGGCGTCCCAATAGCCGCGGGTGGCCTCGAGATCGCCGTCGTCGAGGCGCCGCTTCAGCTCGTCTCGTTGCGCCGCGGTCTTGCCGCCGGGCACGTGAAGCCCGGCGAGCTTGTCGAGAGAGGCGCGGCGGTCGCCTTTGTCGACGGGGTTGAAAAGCGAGGTGTCGGTGCCTACGCCGACCATCTGGCTCTTGGCCACCACCGCGTCTTTGAGCTCGGGGAAGAGCTTGTAGACGCGATCACGGACCTCCCGGGCGATCCAGGCCACGCCGTCGGCGGCCTCGAGCCCGGCCTTCGCCGCCGCCTTGAAGCGATCGTCCTCGTTGACCGTGTACTCGATGGAGCTGCCGTGGGGCACCACGTAAAACGGGATGCCAACCTCCTTGCAGGCCTCTGCAGCGACGATCGGCTGGTAGACGAGGTGATTGACGTGGAGCACGTCCGGGCGCTCGTCAGCGAGCACCCGCTTGACCGTCGCGACCATCGCGTCGTGGTACTCGGAGAGCTCCTCGGCGCTCATCTCGGGGAACGACTTGACGTGGCCCTCGCGCTGCTTGTCCTGGATGTAGACCGGGTAGATCGAGGTCTTGGGCAGCTGGTGCAGCGAGACCTTTCCGGCGGCTGCGCCGTCCCGAGAGAAGAGCTCGGTTGGGTTGCCCTGCTGGTCATAGGCGACAGCCCGACCGACGAAGGGGTAGCTCTCGGGTTCGTAGTCGCGACAGATCAGCACGACCTCGTGGCCCTGGTCTGCGAGGGTCCGCCCGAGGTAGCGGGTGTACTCGTTGGAGCCCGAGCCTCCGAGCTCATAGCCGTGGTAGAGAGCGATCTTCAGGGGTTTCTGCTCGTCAGCCATCGCGTCGACTCCTTGGTGTCGTCGTGGATTGCTCAACTCGAGAGACGAACCGGCGTTCTGGGCGTTCGGGGTCAGGCGTCGTCACGCTCCGCCTCAGCCACCCGCGCCATCAGCTCCCGTAGCCAGCCGTTGACGCGCTCCGGCTGCTCGATCAACGCGAAGTGCGTGCCGCCGTCGACCTCTCGATACTCGGCGCCCGGGATCTGGGCCACCATCTCGTGGGCGACCTTCGGGGGCGTCAGGCGATCGCGGCTGCCTGCGATCACCAGCGCGGGGCAGCGCAGCGTCGGCAGCACGTCATGGGCGTCATGCTCGGCGAGCTCCAGCATCGTGCGCAGGTAGACGCGACGGTTCATCCGCTGCACGGAGGCGACGTTGCCGTCGAAGACCACGCGGTCTGCGTCGGCGCCGACGAAGGAGGCCAAGCTGAGCACACGAAAGGCGACGTCGGGCAGAGCGACCGCGGCGTCGAGGGGCGCCTGGGCGAGCGTCGGGTTGCGCGCAGCGAAGCCGAAGAGCGCCTCGACCAGCGCGGCCAGCGGGCCGGGAAAAGCTCCACGGAAGGGGCGGCCATGAGCGCCGAGCAGCGCGACGAAGCCCGCCAGGCGCTCGGGCGCCGAGCGCGCCAGCTCCAGGCCGACCTGCACGCCCATGCTCCAGCCCACCACCACGGCCCGGTCGACGCCGGCGTGGTCGAGGACCGTCAGCAGGTCCTGGGCGTGGCGGCCCATGCTCACGTCCGCGTCGACGCTCGGCATGGTGCTCCCGGCCACCCCCCGATAGTCCCAGGTCAGGACCTGGTGGTCGGTCTCCAGCGCCCGCCGCTGCAAGGCGACGCCTGGATGGTCGACACCGATCCCATTGGCCAAGACCACCGTTGGCGCGGCAGGGTCGCCGCTTCGCTGATAGTCGATCATGGCTCCGTCGGCTGTCGTGACGCGGCCTTTCAACATCGGCGTAGCTCCCGCCCCGGCGAAGCCAGAGGGCTCTCTCGTAGACGACCTCAAAAGAACGGTTGGGACGGTAGCAGCCCAATGAAGGGCTCTCAACGAGCAATCAAGCGCTTGCAACGAGCGATCGAGCTTTCGCCCCATGTGGCACGTCACGGCGTAAGAGCTCGCCAGGAGCTCCCCCACGTATTCTTCCTCCGAGCATCGAATGGATGGGGCGCAGCGCTAAACGGATCCGATGCGGCGTGGCTCATCTCTCTCCACGGCTCTCTCCACGTCTAGCTCAATTGTCTGCTCTGGCCAGCAGTGATACGATTCCAAGGGTTTTGGACATGAGGCTCGGTCGCGCGATGAGTCGACATGCTGTCGGCTCATCACGCGAGCGGAAGAGTTGCACCGCTAAACGTTCATGCGCATCTGCCCTGGCTGCCGCTCCCGCTACGATGAGAGCGTCCATGTCTGTGAGAAGGATGGGCTCCCGTTACTCGACGTGAGCCCCACCTTCGCCGCCATCAAGGGCAATGAGCTCCCCCAGAGCCCTCAACCGGCAGGCCTCGACCAAACGCTCCGCCCCGGCATGATGGTCGGCGAGTACATGATCGAGCGGACCATCGCGGAAGGGGGGATGGGCCACGTCTACGCCGGCATCCACCCGGTGATCAGCAAGCGCGTCGCGATCAAGGTGCTGTCGAAGCGCTTCGCCTCGGACGCCAAGGCGATCTCTCGGTTCGTGCTCGAGGCCCGCTCGGTCAACCAAATTGGGCACCACAACATCGTCGATATCTTCTCGATCGGCGAGCTCGATGACGGCCGCAACTACCTGATCATGGAGCTGCTCGACGGGCTCCCACTGCATGAGGTGCTGCGCAACGTCAAGCGCTTCAAGGCAGGCGAGATCCTGCCGGTCTATCAGCAGCTCTGCGACGCCCTCGAGGCGGCCCACCTCAAGAGCTTCGTCCACCGCGACCTCAAGCCCGACAACGTCGTCGTGCTCCGCCGCCCGCCGCACCCCTTCATCAAGATCCTCGACTTCGGGATCGCCAAGCTCCGTGGCTCGAGCTCGGGCCAAGAGAACACCGAGGTTGGTACGGTGCTCGGTACCCCAGAGTACATGGCGCCAGAGCAGTGTCGGGGCGGGCAGATCGACGCGCGCGTCGACATCTACGCTCTCGGCGTGATGCTCTACGAGCTGGTCACCGGCCGGAAACCCTTTACAGATCCAAACCCGCTGCGCATCCTCAGCAAGCAGATGCGCGAGCAGCCGGTGCCTCCCTCGCGGCTGGCCCCGATCCCCAAGGCCCTGGAGCTGGTGATCCTCAAGGCGATGGCCAAAGATCCGGCTTCGCGGCACGCCAGCGTGCGCGAGCTCTACGACGCGCTGCAAGCCGCGACGCCAGAGCTCTTGCCCTGGCGCGCGAGCCTCGAGCGCCACGTTCATGGCCCCCCCCAAGACCAGGTACGTACGATCCCACCAGACTTGGCCCAGCCCGCCCCTCGGCAGGTGGCCGCCCGGCTGCCGCGCCCGCGAAAGGTCAACGTGCCCGCCCCGGTGTCGATCTCCGACTCGATCGACACCACCTCAGATCAGGAAGACGAGGCCCAGACGCTGGTCTCCGAGCCCAAGGTGATCTCCCCGGAGGCGTTGGCGCCGATGCCGATGCAGGGCGTTACCACCGGTGAGCTCGATGACGCGGAGACCGCGGTCAACGACCGCTCCGATCTGGCCTCGAAGACGCCACCCCCGGCCTTCGGGCAAGCCAACAGCGACGAGCTGAGAGATAGCGCGACGACGATCGTCGAGTGTGAAGAGCCGGTGATGCTCGTCAACCGGCCGATGGAAGACCTCGTCAGCGAGTCTGCGCTCGTGCAGAGCCCGAAGGCCCGGACCAGCAGCACCTTCGATCCCCCCGAGATCGGCGATGACGCTCGGCAGGGCGGCGAACCCTCGGGGGCGGGGGTCGCCGTGGTCATCCAGGCTGACAGAGGTCCGCTCCAAGAGACGAGCTCCGACGAGAAAACGGGCGAGCGACTGCGCCCAACCACGCCGCAAGACCACGCCACGGTGCCGATGCCGCCGCTGCGCTTTGACAAAAAGGATGAGGTCTCGCCGGCGCCTCCGCCTGCTCCGGGGCCGATCGAACCCGCAGCCAGCTTTCAGCTCCTGGTCAATGCCAACGAGCCAGCCGGCCAGGGCACGATGCCGCTGGGGATGCTCGCCCAGGTCGCCAGTCAACGAGAGGCGTCGTCCAGCTTCGAAGACTCGACCATGGAGGTCACGGGCTCACGCGCCCACACCGGCGAGACACCGATCTTGCTGACCCAAACCAAGCACCCTCGTAGGGGTTCGCCCAGCTCGAGCTCCCCTAGCGTCACACCCGCGCCGGGTCTTCGGTCGGACGCGGCGCTCCGCGCCGCTCGCAGCGCGCGAAAGGAGCCGGTGAAGCGGCAGAGCAGCGGAATGACCTTCGTCGTGGTCGGCGCGCTGCTCACCGCAGCCGCTGCGGCGGTGGGCGTGGCCTACTACCTTGGCTATTTGAGATAGCGCTCGACCTCGCCGAGCCACGAGCGCACGCGAGCGTCCGAAGGCATCCGCCAGTCACCGCGAGGCGAGAGCGCGACCATGCCGACCTTCGGCGCGTCGGCGGTGCATGAGCGCTTGAACTGGTTGGAGAAGAAGCGTCGCAGAAAGACCCCGAGCCACCGCTTGTGCTCCTCTAGCGTGTAGCGCTCACCGAAGGCCGCGAGCGCCAGGTCGAGGATCCGTCCCGGACGCGAGCCGTGTCTCACGAAATGATAGAGGTAGAAGTCGTGGAGCTCGTAGGGCCCGATGGTGTCCTCGGTGAGCTGCGAGATCTGCCCGCTGGCGTCGCTGGGGAGGAGCTCGGGCGAGATCGGCGTATCGAGGATGTCGAAGAGCACCCGCCGCAGGCTCTCGCTGTCACCTCGGGACCAGGTCGCCGCGCGGTCGTTGGCGACCCATCGGATCACGAACTGGATCAGCGTCTTGGGGACGCTGGCGTTGACATCGTACATCGCGATGTGATCGCCGGCGTAGGTCGACCACCCGAGGGCCTTCTCGGAGAGGTCTCCGGTGCCGACCACCAGCCCACCGCTCTGGTTGGCGAGCGTCATCAGCAGCAGCGTACGTAGCCGAGCCTGGACGTTCTCGAGGGTCACGTCGCCGAGGGCTGGCTCGGCGCGCAGGCGCTCGATCAGCTCCGCCACGCTCTCGCTGTCCTCCACCGCCGGGTGGCCGATCTGCTCGAGGACGAGCCGCGACCCCTCATCCACCGACAGCTCGGAGAACGCCGCGCCGAGGGCTCGCACGAGCCGCTCGGCGTTATCCCGAGTCCCCGCGGTCGTGCCGAGCCCGGGCATCGTCGCACAGAGCAGGTTCTCCCGAGGCAGGTCCATCAGATCGAGGGCCGCCGCCGCCACCAGCGCGGCGTGGGTCGAGTCGAGGCCCCCCGAGACGCCGAGCACCAGCGTATCGAGCCCTGTCGCTTGCAGCCGCGTCACCAGCGCGTTGGTCTGGATCTCAAACGTCTCCCAGCAGCGCGCCGCCAGCGTCGCCGGATCTCGGGGCAGGAAGGGGTGCGCGGCGACCTCACGACGGAGGGGGCTCACGACGGTGGCCGCGGCCGAGAACGTAATCGTGCGGAAGGGGCGCTGGTGTCGCGCGGCGCAGTCGCCGAAGGTCGTCGTCACCAGGCGCTCATGAACCAGCAGCTCGAGGTCGAGATCGGCGACGATGAGCTGATCATCGCGGGCAAAGCGCTCTGACTCGGCGAGGAGCGCGCCGTTTTCGCAGATGAAGGCGTCGGCGTCGAAGGCCAGATCGGTCGACGACTCGCCAGGCCCCGCGGCGACGTAGAGGTAGCCGCACTTGCCCCGATCGGCGGCAGATCGAGCCAGCAGCCGACGCAGCTCGGCCTTGCCGATGGTGAAGTTCGAGGCGCTGAGGTTGCAGATCACCGTGGCGCCAGCGGAGACCTGAAAGGCGCTCGGCGGCAGCTGGACCCAGGTGTCCTCGCAGATCTCCACACCCACGACCAGATCTGGGTGGGCGGCGGCGGCGAAGAGCAGATCGGTGCCGAAGGGGACGCGGCGCCCGAGCACGTCGACGGTGCTCTCAGCGGGCACCTCGGCGCCGGGGCGAAACCAACGCGCCTCCTCGAACTCCCGATAGTTGGGTAGATAGGCCTTGGGCACCACGCCGAGGAGCTCGCCTCCTTGGAGCGCGGCGGCGACGTTGTAGAGCCCAGATCCGACCCGCAGGGGCAGCCCGACGATCGCCAGCGGTGAGAGCTCGGCGCCCTGCTCCAGCAGCTGCTCCAGCGCACCCAGGCAGGCCTGCTGCAGGTGGCCATCGAGCAGCAGATCACGCGTCGAGTAGGCTGAGAGCGCCAGCTCGGGCAAGACGATCAGCGCGCAGCCCTGATCGTCTGCGCGCCGCCAGAGCTCAAGGGTCGCGGCTCGATTGGCGTCGAAGTCCGCCACACCGCAGCGAGGGACGCCGGCCGCTACCCGCGCGAAACCCGCGCCTGGTTGCGCCGCGTGCTGCGCCGCGCAGGTCTCGAAACCACCCATACCGTGACTCACCTTTCCCTTGGAGATCGTCTCGCGCATGTTCCGACTTGGACCCTGGCGGTGTCAATCGCGCGCTCTCCACAGACCGGACGCCAGCCGCCTCAGGTGCTATCGTCTCGAGCCGCGGTCGCTATGACGGAGCCGGGGTTGATGCACCGAGACGAGAGGGGGCGTCGGAATGGAGCCACTGATGAAACAGCACAAGGTAGATGTCGCGATCGTCGGAGCAGGAACAGCTGGCCTCACGGCGCGCCGCGCGGCCCTCGCCGAGGGCGCGTCGGTGCTGATGATCGACCCGGGCCCGCTGGGGACGACCTGCGCTCGCGTTGGTTGCATGCCCTCGAAGCTCCTGATCGCCGCCGCAGATGCGGCGCATGTGACGCGCGAGGCGGAGCTCTTCGGGTTGAAGACGACCCTCGAGATCGACGGCAAGAAGGTCCTGGAGCGGGTACAGCGCGAGCGTGACCGCTTCGTCGGTTTCGTCCTCGACTCGGTTGAGAGCGCACGAAGAGCCGGACAATACATCCCAGGTCGCGCCTCCTTCGTCGACGCTCAGACCCTCGAGGTCGAAAACGACGCCGAGGTCACCGATCGGGTGACGGCCAAGACCTTCGTGATCGCCGCTGGCACGGCGCCCTTCGTCCCGCCGCCTTTTCGTGGCCTCGGCGACCGGCTGCTGACCAACGAAGAGGTCTTCGAGCAGCGAGACCTACCCAAGCGGGTCCTGGTGCTTGGCGCGGGCGTGATCGGCCTCGAGCTCGGGCAGGCGCTCTCACGGCTAGGCAGCGAGGTCACCCTCGTCGATCTCGCCACCACGGTTGGGCCGCTGCGCGACCCGAAGACCATCGCCGCGGCGAAGGCCGCCTTCGCCGACGCCTACGAGATGTACCTCGGCTACCAGCTCGACAAGGTCGAGCGCGTGGGCGACGAGATCCAGGTGTCGTTCAAGGACGCTGAAGGCGGCAGCCACGAGCTGACCGCCGACATCGTCCTCTCGGCCGCGGGGCGTCGCTCCAACCTGCCGACCCTCGGCCTCGACAAGGCCGGCGTCGAGCTCGACGAGCGGGGCGCCCCGGCGGCGGGCTTCGATGCCCACACGATGCAGATCGGCGACACCCACCTCTTCATCGCGGGCGACATCACGGGCGACCGCCCCGTGCTCCACGAGGCCGCTGACGAGGGTCGCATCGCCGGACGCAACGCCGCCCGTTACCCTGACGAGGTGGTCGCCGGCAGCCGCAGCGCGCCGCTCGGGGTCGTCTTCACCGAGCCGCAGCTCGCGATCTTGGGCACACCCTTCGAGCAGCTCGACCACGAGCAGGTGCGCGTCGGCGAGGTCGACTACGGCGACCAGGGGCGCGCCCGGGTGATGAACCAAAACAAGGGTGTGGTGCGGGTCTACGGCGAAGCTGGCAGCGGTCGCCTACTCGGCGCCGAGATGGTCGGGCCGCGGGTCGAGAACACCGCCCACCTCCTCGCCTGGGCGGTCCAGCAGGGGCTCACCGTCGGCCAGGCGCTCGCGATGCCCTTCTACCACCCGGTGGTCGAGGAGGGGATCCGCACCGCCCTCCGCGACCTGCAGTCGAAGCTATAGCGCGACCCCTCGAGCTCGACGTCGAGATAGCGGCTTGGTCTGTAGCTCATCGCGTGTTCGAGGTGGGCCGATCATCGACAGATGGCTCGGCGAGCTGCTCGCGGGTAAAAGCCAGCATCGAGCGCCAGAGCTGCCGGGCCTGGCGGCGCCAGAGGAAGGCATGGAAGGCGTGCACCTCGCCGCGGTAGACCTCCGCTACCGAGCGAGCGCCGTGGCGGAGCAGCGCCTTATGCAGCCGCGCCGTGTCATCGACCAGCGGATCGCGGTCGCCGACGGCCGAATAGAACGCAGGGAGCGGACGGTCAAACGCCACATCGTCCCGCTCGAGGACGCGCAGCGGGTCGGCGAGCTCCCGTTCGCGCCCAGGGGGCATCGCCCCGAGGTAGCCGCGGCTGACCGCCTCGATGCGATCGCGCATCCACTGCCCGCGAGCCCGAGAGAGCGCGCCGTGGGGATGGCTGACCTCGAGGATCCCACACATCGGCAGCACAACCCGTGGCACGAGGCCAGCGGCGAAGGCCCGCCGGGCGTAGCGCTCGGGGCGACGCTGACAGCAGCAGAGCGTGAGCGCTGTGATGAGGTTCGCCCCGGCCGACTCGCCGGCGAGCACCAGCCGAGAGGGATCGGCTCCGTACTGGCTGGCGTGCTCGACGAGCCAGCGGTAGGCGACAGCGCAGTCGTCGAGGGCGGCCGGAAACGGATGCTTCGGCGCGAGACGATAGTCGATCGAGAACACCACGTAGCCCGCCCGCGCGAAGACCAAGGCCATCAGCCAGTGGGTCTTTTTCGAGAGGATCCGAAACCCACCCCCATGCACGTACAGCAGAGCCGGTAGCGGCCCGCCCTCGACCCCGGGCTTCCGCTGTCGCGGGGAATACACGTCGAGATGCTCTTCAGCGCCCTCGCCATAGGGCACATCTGCTGTGATCTCGACGGTCTTCAGCGCTCGCTGTGACCACGGATGACGCCGCCCGAGCGCCGATGAGGCCCGAAAGAAGCCCTCGATCGCGTAGCCCGTGACTCGCCGCCGCACGCTCGTCCAGTTCACCTATGCACCATGAGCGAATGAACCATGCACGATGAGCGTTTACACCATGAGCCTATGATAGACGAAGGTACCGTCGAGATCGATCGTACCATCGGATCGCGATGTGCCCAACAGGCCGTCGGCACCGATGGTGGGGGCTCTTCGACAGAAAACCTTCGCCGACGAAAGAGTGCGGTTGACAGGTCGAACGTCACGGTCATAAAGGCCGCAGAAACGAAAACCCAGCGAGCCAAGACCTCGTCCCGCGCAGTCTCGACGCGGCGGATGAGGAGAACGAGAGGATGGCCTGACATGATCGCCCGCACCCTCAACCCAAACGCCCCACGCCAGGCCCTCCGAGGCTCACGCGTGTCGCGTTGTTGCGCGAAGAGGCAAGTGTTGTCGGTTCGTTATGGCGACATCCAGCCCTATCTCGGTCATCGACAAGGAGCGGACTCCCAAAACGAGGGCTTTGAAAACGCACGCAATGGCGCGGCGTTGATGAGCCGTGAAGCGACAACGGCCCAGGTCAACGACCTAAGAGCACCCCTACAGAGGCCTCCCGTCGCCGGGTACCGCACTGCCGGCCGCTTTCTAGGCCTCAGAAAGCTCGCCGTAAAACCCGTATGGCTCGTTTCTTCGGCTACGAAATCGGCTCGACAGCTCAGCGCCCGGCTCGGTCCCGAATGTGTGGGGAAGCTCCTAAGTAGCGGCTTCGGTCTCATTCTCATCGATCCGACGCGATGGAGACCCAGGATGGGTTAGCTTTCCCACAGATGGGATTGCAAACCGCCTGGGCCCAGCCCAGGCGGTTTTTTTTTGGGGTCGCGACAGCGAGGTGGACAGCAGCGGGCCTGAGCCCGGAGGTGATCGAGATGACGTACCAACGTAAGCGAAGGCCCCCTCGGGAGGCCGCCCTTGCAGCCCTGACTTGATCGCGAAAAGGGCCAACGAACGCTCAAACATCTTAGGCGCTTCGGAGGGAAGATCTCCTCGCGGAGGAGATCGCCGGGTTCGAGTCCCGGGCCTAGGACCGTGCACTGCGGAGGTGGCTTCGGCTGGAGTGGATTGGTGGATAGGGCGTTAGAGCGTCGGTCCAGTACAGTCACCAAGCGGACACGATAGCGCCGGTTTCGACTGGTTCTATAACTGCCTATTCGTCTCGCGGCGACGCGAGGCGGGAGCGTGGATGGCGATGAAAGAGCACCATCCACGCTTCGATTCGCCACGACGTGTCGGAGCGAGTCCATAGGTCGCAGCTTCCCTCCGCCAGACGAGCACGCCTCGAACAGCGGAGGGAAGCAAACTCTTTTCAGCTCTGAACGAGTCACCGCCGCGAGCGATGCGGTGCCGCCGAGAGGGGCGGCGCGGACGCCCGTGAAGCGGAGGGGCGAACCCAGCCTGGAGGCAGGCTCGCCCGAGTCGGAACGTTAGGGACACCGTGGTGGTCTGCACACGACGACGCGGGGTATCCGGCAGCGCCCATGGGAGGCTGACGGGTAGCCCGAGCCAGCAGCTCGGCGGGCGAGGGCGATCGACGCGCGCGGCGAGTCGTCGAGGTGACGCATATTCCATACGGCCTCCTTCGAAGACGCGCGAACACCCCCTCGGCACCATCTCGGCGCCCTCAGGAGTTCGAGTGACGTGGTTCCAAAGGGGGCCGACGCGAGCAAGGACCTCCCCCCCGGGTCGTGGAGGTGTGCGATGGAGCAAACGCTACTGCTAACGCGAGGCTATGAGCCGATTAGCGTGATCTCGTGGCAACGCGCGATCCGGCTGCACGTGCTGGACAAGGTCGAGGTCGTCGAGACCTGGGATCAAGAGGTACGTAGCGTATGCGTCGCCTTCAAGGTCCCAGCGGTCGTGCGGCTGGTGACGGCCTTCTCCCGACACCAGCAGAAGATCAAGTTCTCGCGACAGAATGTGCTGGCCCGTGATCGCTGGCGCTGCCAGTACTGCGGCGCGAAGCATCCGGCGAGGGTCTTGACCCTCGACCACGTGCTCCCGCGCTCGCGGGGCGGCAAGACCTGCTGGGAGAACATCGTCACGGCCTGCTCGACGTGCAACTCGAGCAAGGGTAACCGCACTCCGGAGGAGGCGGGCATGCGGCCGCGCAAGCATCCGCAGCGGCCGCGCTGGCTGCCGCTGCTCGCGGTGATCGCGGCGCGGCGGGCGATACCCCCGGTCTGGAGCACCTACTGCCACAGCATCCTCGGCGCGAGCTGAGGGTCGCGACCTACGGCGCGAGGGATCCTGGCGTCGAAGCCCGGCGACCGGACGAGAGCCCAAAGACGGCGTGATCCCTCGCGCCACCTTCATCTCTCGAAAGAGATCCGGACGGTGTCGTCGAGGTCTCTGGCGTCGCCGCCAGCGACGGCCCTCGACGGCGCCCGCGACGGCCCCCGCCCTTGTCTTCTGCTATCGTCGCCCCCGGCGTGTTGAGGCTGATCGACATACGTCCTGGCGAAGGTCGCCGCGCCGTCCTCGCCTTCGCGATGCTGCTGCTGGTGGTGGGCGCTTACACGGTGGTCAAGACCGTGCGCGACGCGCTCTTTCTGAGCACGTTCGGCGTCACCCAGCTGAGCTTCATCGCGATCGGGCTCGCCGTGGTGACCAGCTTCATCGTGACGCTCTACCTCAAGCTCACCGCTGGCGTTGGGCGCAACCGGCTGATCGGGGGCACCAACGTCGTGATCGCCGCCACCCTAGCCGCGATCTGGATCGGCCTGGCTATCCCCGACCTGAGCCGGGTGCTGCCCTGGGTGCTCTACATCTGGTCGAGCATCTTCGGCGTGTTCATCGTGATGCAGTTCTGGCTGCTGGCCAACGACCTCTTCGACGCCCGCGAAGCCAAGCGGCTGTTCGGCTTCGTTGGCGCTGGCGCGATCCTCGGCGGCGTCTCCGGTGGCCTGATGTCCAACGCCCTGGCGACGGTCCTCGGCACCCGCAGCCTGCTGCTCGTCGCTGGCGGGATGCTGCTTGGCGAGGCCGTGCTGGCCAACATCGTCTGGCCCCTGCGTCGCGACGACCCACCGCCGCCGCGCCCCAAGCGCGAGCAGAGCGTCACGCAGACCCCGCCCACGAGCGGAGGCTTCGCGACCCTCTTCGAACACCGCTACGTCGGGCTGATCGCCCTCGCCTTGCTGATGATGACCATGACCACGACGTTGCTCGACTGGCAGTTCAAGGGGATCGTCAAGGCCGCCTACGCCGACCGCACCGACGAGATGGCGAGCTACTTCGGCACACTCTACGCCTACCTCTCAGTCGTCTCCTTTGGCCTACAGGCCTTCGTCACCGGCTGGGTGCTGCGCCGCTTCGGCGTCAGCCTCGGCTTGCTCCTGCTGCCGATCAGCCTGCTGTTTGGCTCCTCGGCGATCCTCGGCGCTGGCTTCCTGCCGCAGCTCACCGTGCTCACCGCCGCCAGCGGCGCCAAGGTCGCCGAGGGAGGGCTCCGCTTCGCGATCGACAAGGCCTGCATCGAGCTGATGTGGATGCCCGTACCACCGCAGGTCAAAGAGCAGGGTAAGGCCTTTGTCGACACCGTGATGGATCGGCTGGGCACAGGCCTCACCGGCCTGCTCTGGCTCGCCGTCGCCGCCCTCGGCTTCGACGCCCCGCAGCAGATCCACCTGGTCTCCGTCGTCGTGATCGCCGTCGGCCTGCTCTGGTTAGGGCTCGTGCTGCGGGCGCGCAAGGCCTACGTCGGCGCCTTTCGCGACATGCTGGCGCAGCGGCAGCTCGACCTCGCCGGGCTCAACATCAACCTGATGGGCGCGGAGGCGCGGCGCACGATCACGCAGGGCCTCGAGAGCACCGACACCCGCGAGCTGGCGTTTTCGCTCTACCTGCTGTCGAGCTGGAGCGGCAGGCTCCCGGATCTCAGCGCCCTGCTCGACCACGAATCGGAGAGCGTGATCCTCCAGACCCTGGAGCTCTTGACCGAGCAACGTGACGTGGACCATCGCCGCGCGGCGCTCTCCTGCCTCCGCTCCTCCTCTGAGCACGTTCGACGTCAGACCATCGTCTACCTGCGCGCCAGCGCGCCCAAAGGCGATGACCCGCTCGTCGAGGAGCTGGCCCGTCAGGCGGCGAGCGATCCCGAGCTCGCCGAGACCACGATTGACATCCTCTCGTTGGGCCTGCCGGCCTACGCGGAGGCCGCGGCGACCAAGCTGGAGGTCGAGCTCAGCCACGCCGACGAGCGCGAGCTCTTAGCGCTGCTCGACCAGCTCGGCGCCGCCGTAGCGCCCCACGCCAGCCGGCTGCTGCTGCCCTACTTGGTCGACGAGAACCCAAACGTGGTCGCCGCCGCCCTCGACGCCGCCGGCACCACTGGCGACCCTGAGCTCGTGCGCCCGTTGATCGCGATGCTCGATCAACGCGCGACCCGCGCCGACGCCGCGCTGGCGCTGCTGCAGCTCGGGAGCCTCGCGACGGCGTCGCTGCAGCGCGCCCTGGAGCGTCGCGACGAGCGCCCCTATGAGGCAGCCTGCGCGCTCGTACGGCTCCTCGGCGCCGGCGACTCGCCCGCCGTGGCCCCGCAGCTGATGGCGCTCGTGGAGGAGCAACCCTCACTGCGAATGCAGGCCGTCCGTGCGCTGGTGCGCCTCGGCCGCGAGCGTGAGCTGCCGCTCGAGCGCAAGCGCATCGAGGCGCAGATCAGGCGCGAGATCGAAGAACTCTACCGCGAGCTGCTCTTCCTCGGGCGTGGCAGCTGGGCCACGGCGCGAGAGACCGTCGACACGACGGACCTCCTCGAGCGCGTGCTCGTCGAGAGCGTCGAGGTGCGCCACGAGCGGCTCTTTCGGCTGATGGCGCTGATCTACGGCGACGAGGACATCCGCAGCGCCTACCGCGGCCTACGCAGCTCGCTCAAGACCATCCGCGCTGGCAGCCTCGAGTTCCTCGACAACCTGCTGGCCGTCGAGCTGAAGCTAGCGCTGCTGCCGCTGCTCGAAGACAGCGACCAAGCCTCCTTCGCCCGCGCGGCGCGACGGCTCATGGGGCTCTCTCCCGAGAGCCGTGACGCGCTGCTGACGCGGATGTTGGGCAGCGCTGACTCTTGGCGGCGCGCCGTCGCCGCGCATTGCGTCGGTGTAGAGCACCTCGAGGCCCTCCGCGAGCAGCTGGCTCAGGTTGAAGCCACCAGCGAGACGCTTTACGCGATCGTCGAGCGCGCGCAGCGACGGCTCGACGATCCCGACTTCAAGGAGCCCACCGTGGCGCTGACGACGATCGAGAAGGCTCTCAAGCTGCAAACCGTCGACGTGCTGAAGCGCGCCTCGACCGAAGACCTCGCCTACGTCGCCCAGATCGCCGTCGAGGAGCAGCACGAGGAAGGGTCTGCGCTCTATGTCGAGGGCGACAGCCCAGACGCGCTCTATGTGGTGCTCGAGGGCACGGTGCGCCTGCACCGCGGCGAGCTCGAGATCGCCGTCCTCGAGGCCGGAGAAGCCTTTGGCAGCTGGGCGCTCGTCGACGACGCACCGCGGGTGACCTCGGCCACCACGGTGGAGCCCTCGACCGTCCTGAAGGTCGAGCGCGACCAATTCCTCGAACTCCTCGCCGATCGCGTCGACATCGTGCAAGCCGTGTTCAAGGCGATGGTCGAGCGACTCCGGGCTCTCGCCGACATTGCAAAAAGCGTTTAATATCAAAAATTTCTATGAGTTCTTTCCGGGGCCCCTATTCCCCAGACAAGGCGCAATCGTTCGACAACACCCCCCGGGCTTGCTAAGCGTGGAAGGCACCATCGAACGACGAGAATTGATTCGCCGACACAGGTTTGCCGACACAGGTTTGCCGACGCAACAAGGTTGGCCTTAGGGTTACGTCGTGGACTCCTTCTTCGAACTCTCCGAGGACCAGATCGCCGAGTCACGGATCGTCGTCGTCGATGACGACACGCTGGTCACGAGCAGCCTGAGCAGCTTCTTCAGCCTCGAGCTCGATGTCGATCCGATCGTGTTCAACGAGTCGCCCAGAGCCGCCGGCTACCTGGTCGAAAACCAGGTCGACATGGTGATCAGCGACTTCTTGATGCCCGAGCTCGACGGTATCCAGCTGCTCCACGCGGCGCGCGAAGCCCAACCCGAGGTGCCCCGGGTCCTGCTCACGGGCTACGCCGACAAGGAGAACGCGATCAAGGCGATCAATGACGTCGGCGTGTTTCAGTACCTTGAGAAGCCCTGGGAGAACGAGCAGCTGCGCCAGGTCGTGATCAACGGGCTGACCCGCCTGCGGTTGGTTCGCATGCTCTCGACCAAGATGAACGAGCTGCAGAACACGCGGCAAGACCTCGCCGGCCTGAAAAAGGCCCTCGTCCGCGCCTTCGCCTAGGAGCGCTGATCAGCTTACCGGACCGAGCTGCGCGAAGGATGCGGAATCACGGCGTAGGAGCGAGGAGGGCGCCTGCTGGTAGCACGCAACCGACGAGCACAGCGCACGGCCGGCCGCTTTCTAGGCCTCAGAACGCTCGCCGTACCACCCGTATGGCTCATGTCTTCAACTACGAAAGCGGCGCGGCAGCTCAGCACCCGGCTCGGTCCCGAATGGGTGGGGAGGCTCCCAAGAGCGCTGCGCTGGTGCCATCAACCGGCGGTGCAAAAAGCCTTTGGCTCACCACCGAGCGTGGCGTTAGCATCGCGCCATCGAGATGAGCGAACGAGACAACACCCTCAGCAGCTTCAAGCAGCGACCCGACGACGTGCTGAGCGGGGCGAAGGATTATTTCGTCGAGGCCGACGGTATGCGCTTCGCCGGTCGCCATCTGCTCCTCGAGCTCTGGGACGCCTCTCGCCTCGACGACCTCGAACACGTCGAGCGCGCGCTGCGCGAGGCCACCGAGGCCAGCCGCGCGACGCTCCTCGAGCTCCAGCTGCACCACTTCGAGGGCGGCGGCGTCTCTGGCGTGGCGATCCTAGCCGAGTCCCACATCAGCATCCACACCTGGCCCGAGCGCCGCTACGCCGCGATCGACATCTTCATGTGCGGCTGCGCCGATCCCTACCTCGCGGTGCCCGTCCTGCGTCGCGCCTTCGAGGTCGAGCGGGTGCAGATCAGCGAGCACCGCCGCGGTGTCCTCCCCGGCTAGCTCTTCGTCCCCGTGAGCTTCAAGGGCTCCATCGACCAGCTGACCAGCTCCCTACCGTGTAGCCCACCTCGAGCGACTTCGAGTTCACGAGTTCGTGAGCTGAGCGCGCACAAGCTGCGCCTTTATGGCATCATCAGCCTGCTGCACCCAGCTGACAACTCAGGGAAAGACTCATTGATCTCGATGACTAACGTGAAGACCGCAGCTGCCCTTGGGGCCCTCGTCTCGCTGCTGGTCGGCAGCGGCGGCGCGACCGCCCAGAGCGCAGCGCCAACGAGCCAACCTCCGAGCCAACCTCCGAGCCAACCCGCGAGCCAACCCCCGAGCCAACCCGCGAGCCAACCCGCGAGCCAACCCGCGAGCCAACCCGCGAGCCAACCCGCGAGCCGACCGGCGAGCCCGAGCGCGAAGCCGAAGGTGAGCAAGCAAGATAACCTCCAGCCCTCACCTGCTAGCCAGCCCGGGGCCTCCGACCCCTATCGTGGGCTCGACCACACGGGCTCGTTCAGGCTACCACCGGTCAAGATCGCGATCCCCGAGCCCTCCGCCGAGGCCGGGGCCGAGCGGCCGCTGCCGCGCTACGACGGCCGCGAGGCGCGCTCCCCCTCGGCAGGCGAGGCCCTGATCTGGATCCCGCGGGTGCTCTTCTTTCCTGCCTGGCTGGTGATGAACTACGGGGTGCGCTGGCCGCTGATCAAGCTCACGACCCTCGCCGAGCAGCACTACATCATCCCCAAGATCGAGCGCTTCTTCACCTTCGCCGACGGCCGCGCGGTCCTCTTTCCGACGCTCTTTTTCGACTTCGGCATCAACCCGGCGCTCGGCTTGCAGTTCTCGATGTCCGACCTCTGGGTCAAGAACCACTCGCTGCGCTTGCAGGCCGGCGTCTGGTTCAACGAGTGGCTGCACCTGGTCGGCACCAGCCGCTTCAAGGTCTTTCGCAACGACGAGGGGGCGGTCACGTTGCGGGTCGAGCACTCCAACCGCCCCGATCGCGTCTTCTCCGGCCTTAACCTCAATAACGCTGGCGACCTCGAGCGCTACTTCCGCCAGCGCGACACGGAGGTCGAGCTCAGCCTTCGAACCTATCTGAGAGGCCTGAATCGGATCACCATCGGGATGTTCTTTCGCAACGTCCACACCTCCGATGGGCATGACTTCGACGAGTCCGAGGCGATCGAAGCCCCTGGCTCGCGTTACCTCGCCAGGCCCAACCAGATCGACCAGGCGCAGGTCCCACGTTATGGCGATAACTACAACCTGCTGACAGCGCAGCTGCGTATCGAGCTTGATAGCCGCGCCCCCGAGCGCCCCTTCAACCCGGGCTCCGGGCTGCGCCTCGAGCTCTTCGGCAGCTACTCCTTCGACCCCTCTGACACCAACCTAGGCTTCTTCCGCTGGGGCGGCGAGGCCGCCGCCTTCTGGGACGTCAGCGGCCTGAATCATGTGCTGGCCCTACGACTCTACGCCGAGGCGATGGAGAAGACCGGTGATCGCTCGATCCCCTTCACCGAGCGGCTGATCCTTGGCGGCCCCGAGTACCTCCGCGGCTTCCTTGAAGGACAGTTCCGCGGCGACAGCGCCGCCGTGGCGACGCTGGACTATCGCTGGCCGATCTGGATTCTCCTCGACGCCAACGCCTTCTTCAGCGTCGGCAACGTCTTCCCGGGGCGCTTCACCGACCTCAACGTCAAGCGCTTCGTCGCCAGCTGGGGCGTCGGCCTGCGCACCAACACCTCGCGCGACACCTCCTTAGACCTGCTCGTAGCCTTCGGCACCAACCGCTTCGAGGCGTGGGACGATGACTTCAAGATCGACAACGTCCGCTTCGTCTTCGGCGTCAACCAGGGTTTTTAGGGAGGAGAGATGACGATGACAAAGAGACCCATGCTCCTCGCCAAGCCTGCCCTGCTGCTCTCGACCTGCGCGGCGCTCGTCGGTAGCTGCAGCGGGACGCCCCGACGCTTCCCCCTCGCTCCGCCGCTCTGGGTCGACAACGATCGAAACCACGTGCCCCAAGAGCCCAGCGAGTACTACTCTGGGCTCCTCGCCGACGGCGCCGATCAGATGGTCTTTCGCCCGCTGGCCGAGCTCTTCGCTTTCCACCTGCCGGGCGAGAGCGTCAACGTCAACGCCGTCGACGAGGTCCCCGACAGCTCCTGGTTCAAGAACCGTATCGGCCTCTTCGAGATAAGCCCCGATCGCGCGCGGAAGGCCGCCTGTGGCGACGACCCGCCCCTCGACCCGAACAAGGGCCCCTGGATCGTCACCGGCGCCAAGCCCAACGGGGCGAACCCCGGCTTCTTCATCAAGACGCCGCAGGGGCGCTATCTCTTGAAATTCGACAGCGCCCTCCAGCCCCAACGCGCGACGGCGGCCGACGTGATCGGCTCCAAGATTTACTGGACCGCCGGCTACCACTCGCCCTGCAACGAGATCGTCTACTTTCGCCGCAGCGTCCTGCAGATCGGCAAGAAGGCCAAGGCCAAGAACCGCTTCGGGGATAAGTACAAAGCGACGCAGAAGGACATCGACATCGTGCTCGCCGCCGCCTACCGGCGAAAGAACGGCCTGCTCCGCGCCTCGGCGAGCAAGTTCGTCGACGGCAAACCGCTGGGGCCGTGGCGCTACGAAGGGACACGCGGCGACGATCCCAACGACGTGATCGACCACCGCGACCGCCGCGAGGTACGCGCCAACCGACTGCTGGCGGCCTGGCTGAACCACTTCGACACCCGCGAGCAGAACACCCTCGACGTCTGGACCAAGGCCAAAGGCCGCAGCTTCATCCGTCACTACTACATCGACTGGGGCGACTGCTTCGGCAGCCGCTGGCCGATCGACGCGATGAGCCGACGCCTAGGCCACTCCTACTACTTCGACGCGCGTCACGTAGGCGAGGATCTGATCACCTTTGGCCTGATCCCGCGCCCCTGGAACCGGGCCACGATCAACAAGGAATCAGAGATCTTCGGCTACTACACCGACAGAGACTTTCTGCCCTCGGGCTGGCGCGGCGGCTACGCCAACCCCGCCTTCGAGCGCATGACCTTCCGCGACGCCCTGTGGATGGTGCGGATCATCAGCCGCTTCTCCAACGCGCACCTGGCCGAGATCGTCAAAGCCGGGCGCCTCGACAACCCGCGCGACGAGGCCTACCTGCTGAAACAGCTGATCAAGCGGCGTGACGTCGTCCTCCGCGAGTACCTGACGAAGTGGGCTCCGCTGGCCTTCTTCCGGCTGGTACGCCGCAAGCACGGCCGCCCCGAGCAGTCGCTCTGTTTCGAAGATCTGGCGACCAAGTTCTCCCTCGTCAACCCGCGAGAGGTCGTCTACAAGCTGCGCTTCTACGGTGGCGAGAAGGTCGATAAAGAGCTCGGCTGGCTGCAGTTTTCTCCCGACGCCGATCACCCTCATCGTAGCTGTGTGCTGCTTCCCATCGGCGACAAGCGCCCCTCCGACCTGGTCAAGCCGAGCGCCCCCGCCAACGACCCGCTCCGCTACGGCACGCTGAAGATCTTCGTCTCCCAGAAGGCCGCTGTGCCGCCGACCTCTAGCGTCTGGGTCCACTTCTACGACCTCGGGCCGAAGAAGGGTTACCGTCTCGTCGGGATCAATCGCCGACCCAAGCCGGTGATGCCCGATCTCTTTTAGGCGCTTCCCCACACATCCAAGACCGAGCCGGGTGCTGAGCTGCCGAGCCGATTTCGTAGCCGAAGATATGAGCCATACGGGTGGCGTGGCGAAAGTTCTGAGGCCTCGAAAGCGGCCGGAAGGGCTGTGCCCGGCGACGGGAGGGATGTGTAGGGGGGGCTCCTCGGAGCGGTGTAAGAGAAGTAGACGCCAGCCGTTAGAAACCCTCAGGGCTGGCGAGAGAGACCGCCTCCCCGGCCACCCCAGCCTGCCCCGTCAATCTCTTAACGCTCCTCCTTCATCTCGAGATTACGGCGTTATTTTGCCGGGTCGTCTCTCCTGGCGAACCACTCGGCGGGCCAGGCCCGCCGCTTGCATCACGTCCTGAGGCTCCCTGCCTCGGGCCGGCCGATGACCGTTTCCGACTCGATCTACAAGGGAGAAGCGACACAGCGCGGCGGCGGCGGCGACGCCGCCTTTCTGCTCGGCCGGAAGTGACGGGAGGAGTGCATCGATGACAGCCCGGGGTGTCAGATCGTCTCGACCCTGCCTTGGCGCCGTAGGGTTGCTCCTGCTCGCCACCAGCATCGCCTCTGTGGTGGCAATCCCCAGGGAGACCGTGGCGCAGTCGATCGACGACCTGGAGCTGCGCAAGCGGAAGAAGCAGGGACGCGTCGGCTTCGGCTTGCTCGGCCTCTTCGAGACCGCGACCTCGCTCAACAGCGACAGGCCGACGTTGACCAACCTGCTCTTCCTCGCCCCGCAGATGAAGATCGGCGACCGCCTTCGTCTGCGGCTCAACGCTGGCTTTTTCCGCAACTGGCTCGACCGCCAGGCCAACCCCTGGGATCTGACGGATCTCTCCTTGCAGCTCTCGCATCTCGGCTTCTATCGAGAAAAGCATAGCGGGCTGCTCTTCTCCGGGTATCTGCGTTACTCGTTTCCCACCTCCAAGGCCAGCCGCAACGCGGAGAGCTACGGCCAGCTCCGGGCGATGCTGAAGGTCTCCCGCTCATTCTTCTCTCGCCTCTTCGTGGCGCTCGAGGTGACCGGTCGGAAGAACTTTCACCGCTACACCTCGTGGAACACCGGCGATGAGCAGCCTGGGCCGTCGTGGTCCGGCGGCGGAGCCTTCGACGCCTACGTTCAGAACAATATCTCCTACGGCTTCTCACAGACCCTCACGACCAGCGTGTCACTGCTCAGGGGGCTCGACTTCAACGCCATCTTCGGCCTGCGCCAAGGACGTCAATACTCCGCAGAAGCCGTCGACGGGCGCCCCGCCCGAGAGACGCGCTGGGAGCATCAGATCCGCTTCGTCCTCGACCTCACGGCGAGCCTCGGCGCGCTGACGAAGGTCGACACCAAGGCTGGGGGCTTCGGACGCGGCCTCCTCGCCCGCAGCTTCATCTCCTTTGGCTATGCCCTCTTCGCGCCCCAGCTTCGCGGCGGCATGGGCCGTGACCTCAACCCCTTCGATCCCCGCTTCGCGAGCCTCTACCTCGACTTGATGGTCGTCTATTAACCCATGGAGCAGCAGATGAGATATCGAAGACAGCACCAGCGGATCCGACTATCGGGCAGCTCATGGCTGCTGGCGCTCGCCGTGGTGTCTCTGGGCGCCTGCGCGACAGAGCCCGAGACCCTCGACCGAACCCGCCCTGAAGCGGTCGCCAAGTCGATCTTCACCGGGACCTGGTACTACAACTTGACGGTCACCGACGCCGACTGGGATAACCGCTACACCTTCATCGGCGAGCAGTCCAACACCTACAAGGGCAAGCCGGTGAAGCTCCGCTGGGAGATCACCGAGACGCGGCTCAACGGCTACATGGTGCCTCAGGCCTATCGCGACGCCGACGGCGAGCTCGTGACCAACACCGAGCTCCACCAGAAGTCGCTGATCCTCTCCTTCGCGATCAAGGACCACTTCGATATCCGCTACCGCTACAACCCCACAACGCGGGAGAGCTTCCCAATCCTCGACGAGAACCGCGATCGCCCTTGGAGCGAGCGCGAGTACCTCAAGGTCGACTGGTCCCGCAGCCTCGCCACCAACATCTGGGCGCCAACAGCGCAGGCGGTCGCCACTGGGCAGCTCCTGCGCGAGCCCTCGGGCTTCGAGGGCATCGAGTTCTTCGCCAGAGACCCCAAGGGCGGCGACGACGTGCGCGTCGACGCCAAGACCTACAAGGCCGGCGAGAGCCCCGAGGTCTACGCGATCAACATCGACACCAAAGAGTCCTTCTCAACCAGACTCGAGAGCTGGCTTCAGCTCTACTACGGCACCCACATGGAGCCGAGCACTGTGCGTTTTCGCCATAGCCTGGTCAAGGCAAAGCCGCTAAAGGACCGGAGCTATGAGCCCCTCGACTACCCGGACAAGCTCTTCCGACGCTTCGGCTACTTCCGCACGGAGTACGACGTCTACGATCCGATCCGACGCCGTCCCCTCGAGTCACAGAAGAAGTACTTCGCCAAACGCTGGGACCTCTCCGGTGACAAGCAGGTGGTGTGGACCTTCTCACCAAGCGCTCAGGAGGCGATCGACAGCGGCGACGATACGCTTCTGGAGATCTCGCAGAAGGTCGTCGACGCTTACAATAAGGTCCTGCGCGAGGCGACCGGCCGCAAGGACGAGATCCTGGTCTTGCGGCAGAATGAGAGGCTTCTGGACGACGACGGGCAGGTCGTGATGCGCAACGGCGTAGCCCGCTGGAAATACGAGCTCGGCGACCTCCGCTACACCTTCCTGAACATTACCTTCAAACAGTCCTTGGCGCAGCCTCTCGGATACGGCCCATCGATGCCCGACCCGGACACGGGAGAGATCCTCCAGGCCACGGTCAACATCTACGCCGGTTGGGCCGAGTGGGTGATCCAGCGAGCCCTCGATCAATACGACGTCACCGCCGGCAACTGCACCCTCGAGGATATCAAGGCGGGTCGCCACTTCGACGTGAAGAGCGGCAAATGCGACCTCGGTCCCCAAGGCTCTGCTGACGACGGGCCCGTGAGCGCTCATGGCCTGAGCACCCTCGTGGGCGACACGCCCCACGCCTTTGGCAGCGGCGCTTCCCACGGGTTGAACCACCACTGGCATCGGACCCTAACCCCCGCGCTGAAGACCGCCTACTACAGCAAGGCGAGCACCCGCGCGGTGAAGCGCCTCAAGGAGGTCCAGGCCAGCCTGCAGAAGGCCCGGCCTCAGCTCCAGGCCTTGAGTCAATGGGAGCTCGCGCATCCCACTCAGCTCGACCTCAGAGGCTTCTCCACGCTCCAGGGAACGAAGTACGAGCGCCTCCTGCTGCCGACCAACAACCTCACGTCGCTGATGCCCTACGCCCAGGATAAGAGCGATCCAGCCATCGCGGCCCAGCTCAGCCCAGCGAGTCGGCTCTCCTCGGCAGCCGCCGCCGAGCTGCGGGCATCATCGATCAAGGAGCTAGCGCATCGCGACGGTCCGACGATGTTCGAGCCGGCGATCCACGCCTTCGTCGCCGAGATGAAGGGCAAACCCCGGTCCGAGGTCGTCAAGCGCCTGCGCCACTGGGTCTACTACACGACCATCCTCCACGAGATGGGGCATTGCCTCGGGCTGCGCCACAACTTCGCCGGCTCCGTCGATCGCCGCAACTACTCCGCAGGCTACGAGAAGGCCTATGGCGACTACTGGGATAAGGTCGAGGCCCTTCGAGCCAAGTACAAGACGAAGATCGACCAGGGAGACGCGAAGGCTTACGAGGACTACGTCCGCGCGGTCGACGCGCTCCCTTCCACCCACGACCGCTATGCCAGCTCGTCGATCATGGACTATGTGGGTGACTGGATGGACTGGACCGAGCCCATCCGCTCCTACGACCGCGCGGCGCTACTCTTCGCCTACGGGAAAAAGGTCGAGGTCAAGGAGGGCCAGTCTTGGACGCTAAAGACCTACAAGGACGGAGACTTTGATATCGCGGATCCCTTCGATCTGAAGGCCTTACCCAAATCTAACCGGCCCGTTAGGTATTATCTCTTCTGCTCCGATGAGAAGGTCTACGATGACGCCTTCTGTACGCCCTTCGACCGCGGAAGCACCGCGACGGAGATCGTGCGCAACTTTATCAAGTCATCACAGTCAAACTATATCTTCAGCAACTTCAAACGCGATCGCACGAGCTTCGAGGGGACCCGCAACGGCTACTACATGCGCAAATGGCTGCACGGCTTCTATCTCTACGCCAAATCCTTCACCCAGCTCTCCGTGAACACGATCCGCTACCCGGAGTTTTGGCCCTCACTCTTCAAGGGCGTGTCAGCGATTGGCGCTGGCCCCGAAAACCGAAACATGAAGCCCGGCTACTTCCGCGACGGCGGTGAGGACCTGCTGCGCGCTTCGCTGCTCTATTACTCCTTTTTGCTCTACGATGTGCTGATGAGGCCCGACTATGGACACTACCAGCTCGCCCGCGACACCAAGGGCATGCAGTACTGGGCCCATAGGAAGGATCGCTTCCTCGACCCAAGCAAGGCTTCGGTGTTCCTCCCTGCGGGGGTGGGCTGGGGTTTCTCGGACCGCTGGGACGTCCAGCAAGACCCGCAGCGCTACCAGGTCTTCCTCAAGCGCATTGGCGTAGAGCTCGATAAGTCGATCGCCTTGGAGATCCTCTCTGTACCGGCGATCTTCAACAAGCCGCTGAGCTACGAGAAGGCCAACGGGACAAGCTTCTGGAACAGCCTCTGGACCAGCAACGGCCATCAACTCTGGGAGATTGTCCGAGGTATGGTCACGGATAATCATGCGCACCACCAGAACCCGTGGTGCATGAAATGCGACGCTCAGTGTCAGGCCGATCCGGAGAAGAACCCGCCGCAGCTGCAAGTCCAGCCCATCGACTACCTCGAGGGCATGGCCCGCGGCGGACTGCTGACGAACTATCCGCTGCCCTCTGGCGACCATCGCTGCGGCCCCGACGCTTACCCGATCAAGCCCGGCATGGACGACCTCTTCGCGATCAAGCCGATCTTCTACTCGATCTCCGGAGCCTCTCATCCCTGGTACTACAACGCCCTCTCGGAGCGGCTGGACTCCCAGATCAAGGGCGGCCACCACCGCTTCGACATCCCCTCGGGAGCAGAGGTGGCCGAGTTCATCAACCCGGCCGGGACCAAGACCTATCAGGCCGTGCAGACCGCCGACGGCCTGTCTGTGAGCTACGCCCTGGTGGACAACGCCGCGCGCATCACCAACCGGATCAAGCTCGTCGACGCCTGCCTCGCTGGCAAACCGACGGCGGCCCTGGAGGGAAAGAAGGGCACGCACAAGCGCACCTGCGCCGAGATCAAGAGCGGCTGCTACGAGAGCAGCCGTCAGGCCTTCTGCGACTCCGAGGGTTGGGACTCGAACTTCACCCTCGACGCCCTGAAGTATCGCGCCGTAGATCGCATCGAAGCGATGCTGATCATGATGCAAGACATGGTGGACATCGCCGGCCACTATTCGTGGCGCATCCCCGGCTACCTTAGCGGCGGCTGATCTATCGCATCGCGCCTCTCCCTCCTGCGCATCCATCGTTAGATGCAAGCTGCAGCTGGCCTCATTCCTGCTATCCTTTTCAACTCCAACTCTCATCATCCTTGGAGTTATTCATGTCGGTCTCGAGCTCAGCCCCCATCACCCGTCATCCACTCATCACCCGTCAGCCGCTCATCGCCCTGCTGATGCTCCTCATCGCCGGCTCCCAGCCTGCCTGCAGCGACGACAGCGCCCCTCCCGGCGACGGTTCCATCGTCAAAGATGGTGGCTCGGACTCGGACTCTCCCGTCGGCGACGGCCCCCCCTTCGACTGCGAGGCCTTTGACTGGCCCGTCGCCCCCGAGGCCGTGAACATCACCCCTCATAAGAGCTGGAAGAGCACCCTCCACGCGACCTCCGACGCCGCGTTTTTTGTCGGCGAGGCGGGAAGCGATCTGGAGTGGGTGAAGTTCACCATCTTTTTGTCTCAGCCGGAGAAGGTCTACTTCCAGGACGGCAACGTTTATCCTTTCCATTACCTCTTCGCCAAGGAGCGCCTCGCCCCCTTCGCGGGTATCAACAACGTGGACTTCGACGCCAAGACCCTCCACAGAGAGGGACAGGTCGCGGTCGTGGGTGCCGTCGTCCTGCAGCGCCAGAGGCTCGAGTACGGCGTTCAGTTCGAGCGTCACGAGGCCTACCACCCCAAGATGGTCAAGCGCCTCTTCGAGAGCGTAAAAGGCGCGCTGAGCTTCGACGCCCCAGCCACGGCGTTCTATATGCCCACCTATCATCAGCGCGCCTCGGTCCAAGAGACCGCCCACTGCTACGCGCAGGCGGGGATCCAAATCACCGACGGGACCCGCTGGGCCAAGGCCGGCGGCTGCTATTCTACTGGTTGGGCCATGGGCAAGGTCGTCTTCGTCAAAGGCGACAAGATCGACAGCGCCTATCAAGATGGCACTCTCACCTATCGCGACATTCTGCTCACCGACGCCGTCCCTTCAGAGGTCCCTCACGTCGCGGGTATCATCACCGGGACCCCCTCGACCCCTAACTCCCACGTCGCCATCTTGGCCCAAACCTTCAACGTCCCCTTCGGCTATAGCGCCGAGGCCTTCGCCGCCGCGAAGGCCTTGATTGGCAAAGAGGCCATCGTCCGGGTGCGAAGGCGCTGTGAGGTCGACATCGCCGAGACGGTCCAGATGGACGCCAAGACCCGCGCTTATCTGGAGGATCTCAAGAAGACCAAACCCATCGGCTACGTTCCGATCACGGCTGCCAACAAACTCAGCGTCCCCGTCGCAGGGCTGACCACAGCGGATGTCGCGACGGTGGGCGGCAAGGCCGCCGGCTTTGGGGTGCTTCATGCGGCGGTCCCCGACAATATGCCCAAACCCGCCATCGCGTTAACCTTCGACCTCTATACCGCCTTCATGTCTCAAACGCTGAGCAGCGGCAAGACCCTGCGCCAGACCATCGATAGCGCCTTAACGGGGTACAGCTTCCCCCCCGATATCAAGAAGCTCGCCACGACGTTGAAGACCATCCGCGACACAATCAAGAACAAAGCCGACTTCGACAGCGGCCAGAAGGCGGCTCTCATCGGCATCCTCGAGCAAGCCGGCTTCGACGAGAACAAGAAGATCCGCTTTCGCAGCTCGACAAACGTCGAGGATGGCAAGCACTTCACGGGAGCGGGCCTCTACGACAGCAAGAGCGGCTGCCTCGCTGATGACAAAGACAGCGACAACGATGGGCCGAGCCGCTGCGACAGCGGCAAGAAGAAAGAGGCTGGGGTCTTCCGCGCGCTACGCAAGGTCTACGCCAGCTTCTATAACGTGAACGCCTTCCTCGAGCGGCTCCGCCACGGTGTCGACGAGACGAAGGTGGGTATGGCCGTGCTCGTGCATCACTCTTTCCCCGATCCTGAGGAGCTCGCCAACGGCGTAATCATCTATCGCCATGACGGAGAGCATGATCGTCGCCTCGAGATCGTCAGCCAGCGTGGCGCCACGAGCGTCACCAACCCCAAGCCCGGCGTCACTCCCGAGGTGGTCACGGCGTTCCTTTTCGACACGAAGGTCTACCCCCGCCTGGTCAAGCACTCGAGCCTGCCCCCCCTCGCCAAGCCCGTGCTCGACTTCCCCTCTGAGTACGAGCTGCTCGGCCAGCTCGTAGACAAGGTACGCACGACCTGGGCCGCACAGAACGGCGCCCCGACGCGCTACGCCCTCGACCTCGAGTACAAAAAGGTCACCCCCGGCAAGCTGGTTATCAAACAGGTCCGCTCTCTACCCCAACCCGACACCTCTCAGACGCTGACCCCAGTCCTCGCCGCCGCGAAACACCAGGTCTGCACCTATCAAGGAGAAAACAGCGACGTTTTCGCCATCCATCGGCTGAAGAGCCGCTGGCAGTCCCAGCCCCGGACCATCCTCCTCGACAGCGCGGGTCTGGCCAAGTCTTTCTACGTCGATATGAACATCACCTACCTCGACGGCGCCTACAAGCGTACGCTCAAAGGTGATCCCACGACTTTCCCCAACGCAACCCATGTCGTGACTCAAGAGGGTGTGGAAGAGACCTTCACCGTGGGCACAGGGCCTGCCCAGCGCGTGTTCGTCTATCGTGTGCAGGTACCTCAGAAGGTCTCCCCACAGGACACTCCGATCGTGCTGCTAAAAGACCTGAACACAAGCTTCGAGGTCCGTTACAAGACGGCCGTCCCCTTTGTCCACCCGAACACCACCATCGACTCTCGCAGCGAAGAGCTCGTGAGGCTCGAGAGCCGCTGCCCCTCAGATCCGTTGAGCGGCGATGCACAGCTCCAAGAGCGTACGATCAACGCCCCCAAGGGGCTCACGGCGACGATCTCTTTTTACTGGCCACCGAACCCCAAACAATCCGCCGGCTACACCGCCCCCCTCGTCGCCTGGGGCAAGGTTCGCATCTCCGGGTTAACCACCACCCCCATCGAGCTCAGCGGCGACTACGCGGCCAGCTACCGGCCCGGGCACCACAACTTCGTCGAGTCCTTCGCCTTCGAGCCCCGCCTTGATCCCAGCGTGCCCCAAGCCTCCCTCGCCGAGCTCGCCGCCAAGAATATCCGTGTGATCTACATGCAGCAGGACACCGGCGCCAACGGGAACACCGTCTACGTCCTCGGCACGGATGGGACCCTCCGCAGCTGGTAAGCGGCACCGCCAATGTAGCGTTGGAGACCGCCCGGAGGTGGCGTCAATCGGATACCGGCAATCACGAGTGCCGAAGAAGGCGTTTCCGTCGCTCGACGCTGCGCGGACTTGGGTAGCTTAGGTCGTCACGTGGTGCAACACCACCTTCACTCGTCCCCCGCGTACGCGGCTTCCGAGGGCCATCACGAGAGGCGCGCCAGGGCCATCTCTGCTGCGACCTCTCGCTCTGGACTCGTTTCAGCCTCAGCAGACCTCCAGCTCCCCGAAAAGCGGGCTGTCACGGTGTAGCGCGCAGCCCCAGGCTCTCGATCAGAGCGCCGCCGCGTCCCTCGTGGTGGAGCTGCAGCCGCACCTTTCGAGCGAAGCCTTTGAGCTTGGCCCGCAGCTTCAGCTCGGCCTGTTTGCCGGGCGAGACGACGACAGACGCCCTCGCCAGCACCACGCGCTCGTCTCTGACGTGAGTCAAGATCACGGCCCGGATCGTCGAGCGGCCAGCGCGACCACGGATCGACGCCCTGGCAACCAGGTCGAGAGGACCATGGAGCATGAGGTCCGGGCCAGCGATGACCGGCTTGTCGCCGCAGGAGGGATCAACGACCACGCCCTGCTTCGTCCGTCTGGCGCAACCCAACGGGGAGAAATGCCGTCGATCGGCCAAACGGAAGGTATAGCTGGCGGCCTTGATGCGCATCTTCTTGCGTGAGAGCAAGAGCCGCGGCGATGGAGTAACACGATATGCAGCGCCATCTCGTCGCTTCGAGGAGAAGTCCATCGTCGCCTGGCGCACGTGCACGGTAGCCTTCTGGCCAAACGTCATCCTCGCGTAGAAGAAGAGCTGCAGCTGGTCGATCGCATGGGCTGGGACGTGAACAAGGTTCAACCGCAGCTTATCGCCGGCGCTCAGCAAGGGCAGCTCGAAGCGACCGAGGGGTTTCGCGTGATCGGTGAGCACGAGGGTGCTGCTCACACCGGCTCCCTCACCCACGATCTCGAAGTCGAGGATCGCTCGGGCCTGCGTCCCCGCCGCGACCTTGAAAAACTGCCCGCCGATCAGCATGGTGACTCGCCCATCGCCATGGACCGGCAGCTTGTCGCGTTGCACCAGCGGGATCTTACGCACAAGCTCGCCAGGCGCCTCGACGTGGGCGGCGAGCCGCGCGGCGCCGCGCAGCAACTCCACCGCAGGCTGGCTCTCGAGCGCCGTCAGCGGCCGCGAGAAGAGCCCCCTCTGCGGCACGCGGAAGACCTCGCAGCGCTGGAAGTCATGGCTGCATTGGTGCAGCGTGCCGTCGGCCCGGATCGCGTGAAGCAGGCGCCGATAGACGTTGCCGAAGACGATCGTGCGAGGCGCCGGCTGCCGAAAGAGGCTGCGGCCGACGAGGCCACTGGTATCCCCCGTGAGCCCGAGGTAATCGAGGACCGAGATCGCCAGATCGCTTGTCACAGCCCAAGCCTCGATCACCCGAGGCTGCTGCGCTCGAGGCGAGATCACGACTAGCAGCCCCCAGTTCTCGGAGAGCCGCCGGAGCCTCGACGGCAGAGTCTGGGGCGCCCCCATGGACTCGTCTGAGGTGATCAGCACCAACGTGTCGCGCAGGAGACCGCGCGCCTTCAAGGCGTCGATGAAGCGGCCCACCCCTCGATCTGCCCAGCGCACCGCGACGTGTTTGCGGCGTAGGCCCTTGAGCGATGGGCGTTCGGCGAAGCTATCCGGGATCAGGTAGGGGTGGTGCGTCCCCACCGTCAGCAGCGTGAGGAAATAGGGCTTACGTTGCGTGGCGAGTTTGGCGACGAGAGGGATGGTCTGCTCAAAGAACGAGACATCGTCTACACCCCATTGGCTCGTCGCCTGCCCCTCCCCATAGTGCTCATCGCCGAGCACGCGTTGAAACCCAGCTCGAGGCATGAACCGGTCTTTGAACATGAACGCCAGGGGCGCTGCCTGAGCGTAGACGGTGGTGTAGCCTGCCCGCGCCAAGAACCGTGGCAGGCATTGGCGCGCCCCACCGAGGGCGATCATCGTCATCTTGGAGGTCCCGCCGGTGAGCTTCGGGTGATCACCACAGAGCAAGCTGTACTCACCACGGTTGGTCATCCGATCCTGTGAGATGAAGTTTGCCCAGCTCAGGTGTCGCGCGGAGATGCGGCTCAGTCGCGGCATCAAGCCGCTGGCCGGTAGCCCATGAGCCGCAGCCACGTTGTCGACCATCGCCCCGCTGATCGACTCCAGCACAATTATGATCACGTTCTGCCGCGCCCCTTTGGCGTCGAGCCAACGCGAACCGACGAGCTCGCCGCGGCCTAGCGCCTCCAGCTCTGGTGAGCGGACGCCATGGGCTTCTCGTCGCAGCTCCGCTGGACTCGAGAGCATCGAGCTCAGCTGGTGAAACAGGGGCGTCCCTTGACGCCAGACCGAGACCTGCCGCTGTGGTAGCAGCAGCAGGGCGGTCCCCGCGGCCAGGCCTATGGCGAACGGCGGCAGCAGCCTTCGGGGCTCGCCGAGCCAATAGAGAGCCAGCGCCACAGGCGCAACCCCGGCGAAGAGCAACCCAACGAGCAGGGCTGGTCGGGTGATCGCCAGCGCTGACCCGCGGAGGAACGTCGTGTCCACGAGGTGGGCATTCCCGGCGTGGAGCATCACGCCCAGCGCGTCGATATGCTCTAGATTCGCGTAGTGTATCAGGACCCAGCCCACCGCGATGAGCAGGGCGAGGGGGCGCGCAACGCGACCCAATAGTACCAGCGCCAGCCAGCATAGCGCCCCTGCGGCGATGTCGGCGGCGGCACCGCTCAGGTCAGCCCATACGAGCGGCGTGCGCAGGTCGGAGAGCAGTACGACGCGGGGGAGCAGCAGTGGAGCCAGGCAAGCCACCCCCAAGGCGAGATCGCCAAACCATCGTCGTCTTAGCTGTGCCCACGGGGACATCGAGGAGTCTTCCGCGAAAGTCATCAAGTATGAACTGAAGGACGTTCCCCACGATCTCGTGGTCATCCACGCCCCAGAACAGACGGCTATACAGCTTAGACAGCCAGCTGTCTTGCGTCAGCACATCGTCATAGATAGCCTTGGAGGCGACATACGCCCTCGTGATCTTGTCTCCTGACATCGTTGTCCTTGCGCTCTCAAACGCTCTCAAACGCTCTCAAACGCTCTCAAACGTCTTGCCGCCTACATCTGAAGCCGGCGACGGATCTGAGCCTGCCTGGCCCAGCGCGATCGAGGATATCCCAGATGGAGAATCCAGCACAGCGGTCTTGAGTGCGTCCTTGGTCGCGAGGTTGGCAGGTTGTTGGACGCGCTCGGCGCGATCGAGGCAAGCGTCGTGATGGGAGATGCCAGATCAACAGGCGCTGGTCTGCGACATCACAGCGGTTGTCGCTCGTCGGTTGCGTGCGACCAGCGGGCGCCCTTCTCGCTCCGACGCTGTGATTTTGCATCCTCGGCGCAGCACGGTCCGGTAAGCGGATCAGCGCTCTAGAAGTCGAGGAAGCCTTCAACGCCGTCGTCGAAGGGGATCGCCTCGGCAGCGATCTGCTTACGCGCCTGTCCCTTGGCGCCACGACGCGGCCGTGGTGCGGCCGCCAGCCTCCGCGGGCGGCTCCCAGGTCGGTGGCGTCCGCTGTCTTCGCCAAAGTTGAAGCCACCTACGAGGTCGGCCAAGGCCTGAGCTTGGCTCGAGAGCTCTTGCGCTGCGCTGGCCGACTCCTCCGAGCTCGATGCCGCCTCTTGGGTGGCCTTGTCCATTTCGCCGACAGCCGCGGTGATCTGCTCCAGACCACGCGCCTGCTCGTCCGAGGCAGCCGCGATCTCGCTGACGATGTCGGTCACGCTGCCAACCGAGGAGACGATCGAACCGAGCGTACGCACGACGTCTTTCGAAAGGTCCTGACCCTGCTGCGTCAGATTGACCGAGTTCTTGATCAGCGACTCGGTCTTCTGCGCGGCCTCCTTCGCGCGCTGGGCGAGGTTGCGCACCTCCTCGGCCACGACGGCGAAGCCACGTCCTGCCTCGCCTGCGCGGGCCGCTTCGACCGCGGCGTTGAGCGCGAGGAGGTTGGTCTGGAAGGCGATATCGTTGATGTCGCGGATGATCTCCGCCGTGCTCTCGGATGACTGGCGGATCCTGTCCATCGCCTCGGCCATCTGCGTCATGGCGCCGTTGCCGCGGTCGGCCTCTTCGCGCGCGTTGGTGGCGAGGCTCCGCGCCTCCTTGGTGTGCTCCGCGTTCTGATGGGTCATCGCCGACAGGTGCTCGATGCTGCTGGAGGTCTGCTCGAGGGAGGCCGCCTGCTGCGAGGCGCCCTGAGCCACCGATTGGCTGGTTCGCGCGATCTGCTCACCCGCTGCCGACAGCGCGTCGACCGCCTGGGCGAGCTGCATCATGTCCGCGCGTTGTGCCGCGATCCCGGCGTTGAGCGAGTCGGCGATCTGCTTCCAGTCGCCTTCGTAGCTCTCGCAGGCCTTGACCGTCAGATCGCGCTCAGCGAGCCCCTGGGCCACGACCTTGATGTCCTCGACGACCTTCTTGCGGGCGCTGACGTCGAGCAGGTATTCGATCGCGCCAACGACCTTGCCGGCCTCGTCTTTCAGCGGCGTGCCGCTATAGCTGATCGCCATGTCTAGGCGCCCAGGCTTGACCACCGTCTCCCCTGCCACGACCTCGCCCTTGAGCATCGCCTGCTTCACACAACAATCGCCGGTGCGGCAGTGTGATGTCTGAAAAAGATCGTAGCACTTGTTGCCAACGCAAGCGTCGGCCGAGACGCCGACGATCCGCGCGGCCGCCTCGTTGGCAAAGGTGATGGTAAAGTCTGTGTCGATGGTGATCATGCTGGTCGGAATCGACCGCAAGATCTGCTCCGAATCATAGCCCTTTCGCTCGCTGCGTGCTGCCATCTCTCCTCCTCGTGGAGTCACGCCGTTTGGCTCCCCTCGCCATCCAGCCTCCTCCTCACCTTCAACGGCGTACATGGACCATGATTAAGAGAAAAAGCGATCGTTCGCAGCCTGTTGATTGAAGAGCCCCCCACACCTTCGGGACCGAGCCGGGTGCTGAGCTGCCGCGCCGATTTCGTCGGTGAAGACATGAGCCATACGGGTGAGAACAGCGCATCTTTCTCGCTTTTTCGCTTATCTCGGAGCCGTCGTCGACGATGGGTCGACAGATGAGCAAGCCGGTCTACAGTCGCGTACGCCTCCCCCTGGATTGAGGACTGCGCGCCAGAGGCACCGAACCAGGCTGAAAGCCACCCCGAAACCTACGAGGGGTGCTCTTAGGAGCACTATCGCGAGATCGTACGCAGCGCGGGCTACCTCGAGGCGATCGGCCGGGAGCTAAGACGTTGGTCGAGGACTCGGCCGAGCGCAGCCTAGAGCGCTGACCACCTGACCTCCCGTCGCCCCGCTGGTCTGCGACATCACAGCGGTTGTCGCTCGTCGGTTGCGTGCTACCAGCAGGCGCTCTTCTCGCTCCTACGCCGTGATTCCGCATCCTTCGCGCAGCTCGGTCCGGTACGCTGGTCAGCGCTCTCGCAGCCTGTTGATCGAGCCCTCCTGTCGCGACCAGCCCTTCGAACCGAGCGCTTTGTCGCTCAACCCCGCCGGAGCACCACGATGGCCGCGTTTTGGCTCCGCGATCTCGGCTCGCGTGGCGTCGCCTCGCTCGGTCTGGGCTCAATCAACAGACGGCGAGCTCGTCACGCCAGGATGGTGGCAGGTCTCGCTCGATCTCGAGCGCGCCGAAGGGCTCGCGCTCTCGTGGTCCGACGCGCTTGGCCCACGACCGTCGCCTGCAGCCCTTCGTCGAGGGTGACGCGATCCGCGTAGTGGAGCATGGCTCGAGCCTTGTCGTGGCTGGCGAAGCCATGCGCGACCACTTGTGGCGGGTCAAGCTCGCCTCAGCGGTATCTGACTGACGAGCAACGAAGCCAGCGGAGTCCAGGACCAGCGATCGTTCACTGTTTTCTGGGGAGCACGGCGACGCTCGGCCATCAGCACCAGTGGTCGCATCACCTCGACGAGCGCTTGAACCTCGGCGCACCATCGAACCTCGTCCAGACCGCCGGCCCATGAGCGGGGTTTTCCAAAACGGCTCCCAGTTGGGCTACCATCGCCTGGCCACGGGCGACAACCATGCGTTTTTGTGCTTTCTGCGCCAACGAGATCGGCGATGACGACGAGCAATGCCCCTTTTGCGGCAAGCGCGTGCCGCGGCGCGACCGGCTGACGGGTCCAGCCCCTGCTGTGGCCAGCGGGCCCGCAGATCGAGCGCCCGCGACGCCGCCGAGCTGGCCTGCGCCGCCAAGCAGCCAGCCGAGGGGGCTGAGCGACGACATCGCGATCGCCGACACGCTCTTCGCCGTGGATCCGATCGTGCCGCCGGCTACACCTCCTGTGAGCTCGCTGCCCATGGGCCCGCTGCCGACGAGCCCGGCGGCGGACCCGCCGCCCGCGAGCCCGCCGCCCGCGAGCCAGCCGCCCGCGAGCCCGCCGCACGCGAGCCCGCCGCCCGCGAGCCCGCCGCCCGTGAGCCCGCCGCCCATGAGCCCGCCGCCCGCGAGCCCGCCGCCCGCGAGCCCGCCGCCCATGAGCCCGCCGCTTGTGAGCCCGCCGCCCGCGAGCCCACCGCCCATGAACTCGCCACCCGGGCAACCGCCCCCGAACCCGCCGCCCGTGAACCCGCCGACGTCCGATCCGCTCACGCCGCCGGTGAGCGCGCTGCCCACGAGCGCGCCGCCCGCGAGCTCGCAGGCGCCCGATCCACTCACGCCGCTCGCGAGCTCGCAGGCGCCCGATCCACTCACGCCGCTCGCGAGCTCGCAGGCGCCCGATCCACTCACGCCGCTCGCGAGTGCGCCGACGGGCGCTCCGCTCGCGCCGCAACCCTCAGCATCGGCCGCCGAGGCCGCGAAAGCTCCCGCTGCCCCCAGCGCGCCCGTCCTCGCGCCGATGCCGGTCGACGCGCCGCCGAGCTTCTTCGGCGGCGTGGGCTACGCCTGGACGGTCGTTCGCGCCCGCAGCGCGCGCCACCAGGCGATCCGCGAGCTGCAGCGCCAAAACGACGTTGAGCAGCAGCAGCTCGAGGAGGCGCTGCGCGATCTCGGTCGCGCTGTCCGCGAGTCGTCGCAGCCGATCGCCGCGGCGACAGCTCAGCTGCAGGAGCTAGAGGCGCTTGAGACCCGCCGCGCGCAGGCGGCCACGGGACATCAGGACCTCGACGCGCAGCTCGGTGTGATCGAGCAGCGCTTCACCGAGGCGTCGGCCGCAGCCCAGGCGATCATCGACGTCGCCCAGGCAGAGGTTCAGCGGCTCTTTGGGGAGGTCACCGCCCGCACAGAAGAGAAGCGCCAGCTCGAACGCCAGCGCGCCGAGGTCGAGAAGCGAAAAAAGGCCCTCGAGCGCGAACGGGACGCGGCTCAAGCCAAGGCGACCAAGGTCGAAGACGCGGCGGAGCGAGAGGTGCTGACCCGCAGCTCCGCCGAGAAAGGCGTGCAGGCCGAGGACGCCGCCGCCGAGGCGGATCAGGTCGACAGCGCCATCGCCGCGCTGGTCGGACCTCTCAGCGAACAGGAGGCCGCGCTGGCTGCGACGCGCAACCGGCTCGCCGAGGGACAGCAGCAGCTCGGCGCGGCGCGGCGCCAACTCGAGACCGAAAAACGCGCCATCGAGACCGAGAAGCGCAGCCAAAGCCAGGAGATCACGCGCTTGAATCGGGAGATCGCCGACCAGCTGGTCAACGTCGGCGCCGCGGTCGACCAGGACCGCAACAACACACCAGGCCTCGAAGACCACCTCACCCGGATCGACGGTCATCGTGGCCGCATCGAGACTCGGCAGCAGCAGGAGACCGCCCTCGCAGCCGAGCGGGAGAGCTACGATCGAGCGGCGGTCCGCAATGGGCTGATCGTCGTCAGCTCCGCTGCGGGGATTCTTCTGCTGTTGATCATCCTGCTCGCCGTGTTGCTCTGATACGAGCCTGGCAGACCTGCTCGGGCTCGGGCTCCGGCTCGGGCTGCGTGCTTGACTGTGCAGCGCCGAGGCCTCCTCAAATCGGCGCTTCGAGAGGCAATGCGAGCGTAAAGGCACAGCTTTCGTTAGAATGTCGGCATCGTCCCGACCCCGAGCTTCGACGAGGATCTGCTCATGTCTCGAACCCTGCTCTTGTCCGCGCTGATCCCGACGTTGTTGGGCTGCCCTAGCGAGAGCGCGCCACCACCCGTGCAACGCGACAAGGGCGTCGATCACGCGACCCCCGACGTGCTGCCCGTGGACACCATGGTGCCCGATCTCCCGGATAACAAGCCACCAGCTGGCGCGATCCTCGTCAGCCCAGTCGGCCTCGACAGCCCCACCTGCGGCAGCAGCAAGCAGACCGCCTGCGCGACGATCGCCAAGGGCATCGAGCGAGCCCAGGCCTACCAGCCGCCACGGCCAGTGGCCCTCGGCCCGGGCAACTACCTCGAGACCGTAACCCTGGTCGACGGCTTGAAGCTCCTCGGCGGCTACAACGCGGACTTCGAGAAGCTCGGCGGTGGCAACAAGACCGCGATCATCCGCGGCGTGATCACCGGCGGCGAGGCGGTCGCGTTGATCGCAGAGAACCTGACTCAGGAGACTGTGGTGGACTCGGTGCAGATCGAGGCGCCGCAACCGACGCAGGCTGGCAAGAGCAGCTACGGGGTGATCATCAGCAACGCCCCGCGCTTGGCGCTCCGCAACTGCAAGATCACCGCGGGCCATGGTGTTGACGGCCAAGACGGCGCGGGGACCGCGGTCGCGGCAGCGGACGGCAAAGACGGGGGCGACGCCACCTCCGGCGCAAACTACGACATCATCCAACCCCAGCCGATCCCGAGCTGCGTCACGGAGGCGCCACGGCATGGCTTCCCCGGCGCGGGGGGCGCCGCTGTGATGCAGGGCCCCGTGGCCTGCGGCAGCGCCGGCGGCAAGGGCGGTCAGGCTGGCGTCGACACCTGTAAGGGCATCGACGGCACCACCGGCAGCCTGATCAGCGCCCCGGCGACGAGCTGCTCGGCGAGCAACCCGGGCGCCGGTGGCAAAGGCGGCATCGGGGGACTGATGAACCCCACGACCTGTCTCGCCGGACCCGCAGGGGGCAAGGGCAGAGACGGCTGCGACGGTAGGGATGGAGCCAACGGAGCCAACGGCGCCGGCGCTAACCATCGGGTGGTCGGCTCCTATTTCGCCCCCTCCGATGGGGAGGACGGCAAGAGCGGCATCAACGATGGGACGGGCGGCGGAGGCGGCGGCGGTGGTGGCGGCGGCGACTGTAACGCCATCGACTGCCTTGGCAAGTGCATCGCCGACTACGGCGGCGGTGGCGGCGGCGGCGGCTCGGCGGGCTGCCCCGGCGCCGGCGGCAAAGGCGGCACGAGCGGCGGCGGCTCCTTCGCCGTCTTCGTGGTTGGCTCCGCGGCGACGATCGCGATCGAGGGCTGTACCTTGATCACGGGCAATGGGGGCAAAGGCGGCGCTGGTGGCGTCGGTCAGCCAGGAGGCAAGGGTGGCAGTGGAGGCAAGGGCGGCGAGGCGTTCCAGGACAGCGGCAGGGGCGGCGACGGCGGCGACGGTGGCGACGGCGGCGACGGCGGCCATGGCGGCGGGGGCGCCGGTGGCCCCTCGGTGGCGATCTTCATCGCCAGCGGCAGCGCCCCGACCGTCAGCCAGACCAGCTTCCAGCTAGGCACCGCGGGTAAGGGCGGCGCGAGCTTAGGCAACGCTGGTGAAGACGGCTTTCAGAAGGACATTCATGAGTAGCGCTGGGGCCGTGAGCGAAGGGGTATCAAGAGCTTTTCCACAGATCCGGGACCGAGCCGGGTGCTGAGCTGCCGAGCCGCTTTCGGAGCCGAAGACATGAGCCATACCGGTGGTACGGCGAACGTTCTGAGGCCTAGAAGGCGGCCGGCGGTGCGATGTCCGGCGCGATGGGAGGGGTTTGTGGGGGTGCTCCTAGAAAGCGGCCGGCAGTGCTGTGGCCCGAGACGGGAGGAGTTCGTAGGGTGCTCTCAAGAATTCTTCGAGGATCGATAACAATTCGAGCGTCCTTTTGAGTATGGGAAGGCGAGGCGGATGTCCCTGCTGAGCAGCGATCGAGCGCTGCTCGATGGCTTCCGTTGTGGCGATCGAGAGGCGCTCGCTCGGGTATACCGCGAGTATGCGACCGGTATTGCAGCGTTCTTGACGCGCGGCTTCGCGTTCTCCAGCAAAGGGCGACTCTTGCAATTCCGCGGCTACCATCAACCCTCGGACCTCGACAACGCCATGCAAGAGACCTTCGTCCGCGCGTTCTCTGAGCGGGCTCGGATGGCCTACGACGGGTTGTCGCCCTACCGCGCGTACCTGACGACCATCGCGCGCAACCTGGTGCTCACCGAGCACCGCCGCCGCGAGGTGGCGATGGGCGACCTCTTCGCCCCCGCCCCCGACGGCAGCACGGCGGAGCGCCAGATCGAGATCGCCGCCAACGAGGCCGTGACCGCCCCGAAGCCGCAACCCACCGGCGAGATGGCGCTGCTGCAGCGCGAGCTGGCGACCCTCTACGCCAGCTTCGTCGATGGCCTCGAGGACATAGAGCGGGCCTACTTCGTCGCCCGCTTCGAGCAGAAAAAGACCCAGGTCGAGGCGGGTAAGGACGCTGGCCTCAGTCATATGCAAGCGAGGACCCGCGAGCGCAAGCTGCGTGAGCGGTTCCTTCGCTTCATGCACGACAGCGGATACCTCCACGCCTACCGCTGCGGAGCCGAAGCCAGCCAGCCGGGAGCGAGCCAATGAGCGACAGCAAGCGCCAAGAGCCCCGCGGGCTGCCGATCCCGATCCCGGACGCCGACAGCTGCCCGCCCAGGTTCGCCAAGATGATCGACGGCCTGCTGCTCGGCGACGCGCTCTCGGCCAAGCAGCAGGCGGAGCTCGACGCGGCCCTGCGCGGTCAGCAGGGCGTCAAGGCCTACTACGACCGCGCGATGCTTGCCGAGCGGATGCTCAGCGGCGGGCCGGAGGCGCTCTTCGACCCCTCGCCCGCCCAGCTCACGCGGCTCGAGTCCTCCGTGCTCGACCGCGTGGAGGTCGAGGCGAAGCAGCGTGCGGTGACGGAGAAGGCCAAGAGCCGCACCGGGGTCTTCGGTTGGATCGCCGGTCTGGTCGCGGTCGGCGCGGCGGTGTTGATCACCCTGCCGATGGTGCTGAAGGAGAGCAAACCCCAGCCGACCTTCTCAGCCCGCCTAGAACCTGCCGAGTTCCAGGCCCGTGGCGCGCCGGCCAAGCATGGCAAGCTCGTCGGCCTGCGGGTCTTCTGTATCGACAAGCAGTCCACACCGCCGGTGCGAGAGCTTGTTGCTGATGCGGCTCAGGCGAGCACGAGCGCCAAGGTCACCTCGAGCGTGCCGAGCTGCTCGCTGCGCGCGACGCTGCGCTTCGCCTACACCAACCGCAGCGAGCTCTCGAAGCTCTTTCTCGTCGGCGTCGACGCCGCGAGTCGGCCGCTGTGGTACGCGCCGGTGCCCCCAGGTCACGAGAGCATCGATGTGGTCAAGGGCGTCGACAAGGCGCTGCCGCGGGCGGTGCGCCTCGCGGTGAACCACAAGCCCGGGTTGATGCGCGTCTACGCGGTCTTCTCCAAGAAGGCCCTCATCAGCAAAGACGTGCGCGCCGCGATCACGAAGCTGAAAAAGGGCAGCGCGACCTCGCAAACGCTACTGTCGATCGACGATACTGAGCAGCGGAGCCTGCTGCTCAAGCTTGTTCGATGACACGATCTCAAACCCTCACAGCCGCTAGCCTGCTTTTCGTCGTCGGCGTCGCCGGCGTCCAGCCAGCGCACGCCAGCGTCAAGGCCGACAACCGAGTCTATGTGCTGATCGTGGCCAATAACCAGAGCCTCGACAAGGGCGTCAAGCCCCTTCGCTACGCTGACGACGACGCCGTGCGCTACTACGAGCTCTTCTCACTGGTCAGCCAGCGGGTGGCGCTCTTCACCGTGCTCGATGACAAGACCGCCCGCCTACACCCCAACCTCTCGGACAAGGGGCGGCCGCCCGTGGCCAACGAGATCTTCGCCACGCTGAAGCGCTGGAACGCCGAGATGGCCACGCGCAAGGCCGCTGGCAAGCGCAGCGAGTTGGTCTTCGTCTACGCCGGCCACGGAGACGTCGACAGCTCTGGCGAGGGCTACGTCACCCTCCAGAAGACCAAGCTACGGCGCCGCGACCTCTACCAGCGTGTCCTCGCGCCGAGCAAGGCCGACTTCGTCCACCTGATCATCGACGCCTGCAAGAGCTACTTCTTGGTCAACCGGCGCGGCAAAGAGGGCGAAGGGAAACAGGACAGCAAGGGCTGGAAGAACGACAAGGCTACAGACACCCACGACGCCGAGATCTCCGCCTTCCTCAAGCGCGAGGAGCTCTCGTCGTATCCCAACGCAGGCGTGATCCTCGCGACCAGCGGCGATCAGTCGACCCACGAGTGGACGCGCTATCACGGCGGGATCCTCAGCCACGAGCTACGCTCGGCGCTCGCCGGCGCGGCCGACATCAATGGCGACGGTCGCGTCGAGTACAGCGAGATCCACGCCTTCATCGCCGCCGCCAACGCAAGGGTACGGCACCCGGAGGCGCGGCTGAACATCTTCGCCAAGCCACCAGCGGCCAACCGCCACCGCCCCCTCTTCGACCTGCGACAGGCCCAACGAGCGCGGCTCCTCCGCTTCGACCGCCGCCTGGCTGGGCGCTTTCACCTCGAGGACGACCGGGGTGTGCGCGTCGCCGATCTGCATAAGGCGCCGGGGATGCGCTTCGACCTCGCCGTAGACCGCCGCCGCGCTTACTTCATCCGCCGCGACAAGGGCGAGGCGAGAGTGCTCCCTGGCCCGAAGCGCGTGCGCATCGCGCAGCTCACCTTCGGCGCCTCCAAGCTGGCGGTCCGAGCGGGCAGCCTCGATCGCACCTTCCGTCGCGACCTCTACAGGGTCGCCTACAGCCGTGGCTTCTACGACGGCTTCTGCGCCCAGACCGGTCACGTGCCGGTGAGCGGCGGCGCGGTCGAGTTCGTGATCCGTCGTCAAGGCGACGACGAGGGGAGCGCGAAGAAGCGTCATCAGCTCACCCTGGGCTACATCGCGGGCGGCGCGCTGCTCGATCTCGTCGGGTTGAACCACGGCCTCCAGATCAGCTACGGCTACGAGCTCGCGCGCTATCTAACCTTGGGGGTGATCGGTCAATACGGGCTATCGAGCCACGGCGAGGGCACCTCGGCGTTCTCGATCCACCGCCTCGCCATGCTGGCCAACGTCGCAGCGACCCTCCCCTTTGGCTCGCGGGTGACCCTCCGCGCCGAGCTGGCGGTCGGCTACCAGGGGATCTTCAGCTCTGGCGGCACGCTGACGCTTGCGGGTAAGCGGATCCAGGGGGACGATCCTGTCGGGCTGCGCCTCGAGCTCGGCGGCGGCGCGCGCGTCGCTCTCTTCGGCCCGCTCTTCGCCGACGTCCGCGGCGGCCTCGCCGTCGAGCTGGTGACCATCGAGCCCGACGAAGAGGTCCACACCACCGCCTATGGCGCGCTAGCCCTCGGCGTGACCTTCTAAGCTCTGCGAGGATGCTCTGTGGGTGGCCGATCGCTATCGATCGGCTGGATGCTGACCTATAATCAGCCAACCTCGCGTCCTACGATGGCGCTCGACAGTCCCCGCCTCGAGGAGTCTCTCCATGTCATACCCCCTTCCTCGCTCGATTCCTTTGATAGGGCTGACGTTGACGCTGGCAGCAGGCTGCAGCGACGAGGCCGTCGACCCGACGCAGCCCCCCACCGCCGGCGCTATCGGCGCGGCCTGCAACGCCAACGAGGTCTGCAAGCTCGACAACTGTTTGCAGGATCCGAGCTTCAAGGGTGGCTACTGCCTGGCCGATTGCTCGAAAGACCCCGGCATCTGCCCTAGCGGCTCGACCTGCGCCGACTATGCGACCTACCGCTGGTGTCTCGACAGCTGCTCGGCCGAGAGCGAGTGCCGCGACGGCTATGTCTGCGACTACGGCGTGTGCCGCCCGCCATGCAACCGGCAAGACCTCTGCAAGAGCGGTGACCGCTGCGTCGAGGGGCGCTGTCAATCGCCCTGCAGCAAGGACGATGACTGCGCACCGAACCGCTGCCAGGACGGCCAATGTGTGCCGCCCTGCGCCAAGGACGACGACTGCCTCCCCGGCCAGACCTGCGAGCGCGCCAAGGGCCGCTGTAAGGGTCGCGCGGGCAAGCCCTTTGGTGAGGCCTGCACCACACCAGGCGTCGGCAAGGAGTGCGCCACCGGCTACTGCCTGCCAACCCGTAAGATCTGCTCGATCCAATGCAAGGGCTCGAGCGAGTGCCCGTCGGGGAGCTGGGTCTGCGGGCTGGAGAAGCTGGACAACGACAGCAACGGCACCTTCGATGGCGCCGTCGCCGCCTGCATCCCCAAGACCGGCCCTGGAGAGGCCACGGCCACCTGCGCCAAGGACGCGGACTGCGCCTCGAGCCATTGCTACAACGGCTGGTGTCTAGAGGGCTGCGCCAGCGACGCCGGCTGCACCGCGGAGAACGCCTGCGCCGAGGTCAGCCTGATCTTGCAAGCGGCGATCGCCAAGTACAGAGGCTGCCTGCCCCGAGCCGGGACCGCAGAGTACACCCTCGGCACCTTCACCGACGGGCAGCTTCACGGCTTTGACGTGCCGTCCACGGCGCAGAGCTTCCTCCTCGTCACGGAGGTCGCCGACGCGACGGAGATCCCGCTGGTCAACCAGCTCCTCGACCCGACCCAGCAGGTGGTGTTTCAGAGCGCCGATAAATGCACCTACTTTAGCCAGCCTAACCGATACCTCTACGCCGAAGAGATCTCGAGCGCGATGGTCCCCAACACCTCGACGGTGAAGATCGTGCCCGGCATCTACCTCTATTCGCTTACCAGCACCAAACCGGGCATCCCGATCACGGTCAAGCTGATCACGACAACGGGCAAAAAGACCGCCGGCAAGATCGACGTCAACTGGGTCTTCCTCAACCTCTCCAACACCTGCATCCCCGGCGGGCGCCTCGACGCGGGGACGGCGCCAACCCACGGCTGGTTCGGCAAGCTGCGCAAGGAGCTGGCCTCGATCCTCAAGAGGGCGAACCTCGAGCTTGGGCATCAGACCTATCGAAACCTCAACAAGCCAGCCCTCGACATCATCAACATCTCGAACACCTCGAGCGAGCTCGGGGAGCTCTTCGCCACCACCAAGGGCAACACCGGCCGGGCGCTGAACATCTTCTTCGTGCGGGATATCAAGGTATCTGGCGCTGGGGTCAACGGCGTGATCCTAGGCGTCGCTGGCGGCATCCCTGGCCCCGCCGGGATCCACGGCACGGCACACTCGGGCCTGGCGATGTCGATGCAGACGTCGTGCTTCGAACAATACGGCTATAGTCCAGCCCATACGCTGGCCCACGAGATCGGCCACTACCTTGGTCTCTTTCACAATATGGAGTCGCCGCTCAACCCGGGCTATGACAACAGCACCTATCAGGTCGTCTGCCCCTGCCCCTGCGGTGCGAACCTCGTCTGCGAGAAGCAGGGCAGCAAGAGCTGGTGTCGAGGGATGGACCACCTCCCCGACACGGGCGACGACGACACAAACCTGATGTATTACGCTGCGGAGAACACCGAAAACTTCAGCGGCAACAAGCTGAGCCCCACGCAGGTGCGCGTGATGCTCGACAACCCCCTGGTCAAGCCGTAACGTGCAGGAGGCGACGATGTCGACAACGACCACAAGACCAGCGCGCCAGCCCGTCATCAAGAGCTTCCCCACACCTTCGGGACCGAGCCGGCTGGCGAGCTGCCGAGCCGATTTCGTAGCCGAAGAAACGAGCCATACGGGTGCTCTGGCGAGCTTTCTGAGGCCTAGAACGCGGCCGGCGGTGCTGGTCTCGGCGGCGGGAGGCGTCTGTAGGGGTTCTCGCAAGACCGGCCTCTTGTCGCTATCGCTCTATGCCGCCATCGGCGTTGCCTTGCTCTGGGCCGGCGACGCCGAGGCGAGGTACCCGACCCGCGCGAGGGTCGAACGCGCGCTCTCGGCGATCGAGAAGGGCCCCTCCAAGGCTGGGCTGGTGCGCGCCTTCGGCGCCGACGTAGAGCGCGTGCTGCGCGAGATCGTCAGCAGGCCTTCACACGCCGTCCTCGCTCGAGTGCGTGCGCTGACCGTGCTGCGCTCTTTCCCGAGCAAGCGCACCCGCGAGCTGCTGGCCAAGGAGATCGCCGCCACCAAGGGCAAGCGCCGCGGGCTACCTCTGATCTTTCTGCGTCAGGCGCTGACGTCCTACGCCGTGGTGGCAGGAAAGACCGCGGTCTCGACCATCGCGCCGCTGCTCGCCCATCCGAGCCTCGACGTCCGCGTCGACGCTGGCGAGGCGCTCCGACTCAGCGGATCGCCGAAGGCTCGCGCGCTGATCGCCAAGCGCGCCAAGAGCGATCCTTCAGCGACGGTGCGTGCCGAGCTCGGCCGTCAACTGCAGCTCCTCGATCGCGCCGCAGACCAGGCGAGGCGTCGGTAGTCGTCTTCAGCCGAACGAAGACGAGAGCGGGCCGCAGCTGAAGGCCTATCGCGGAGGCGGGCTTAAGGGAGACGCGCTTAAGGGAGACGCGCTTAAGGGAGACGCGCTTAAGGGAGGCGCGCTTAAGGGAGAGATAGAGCCCTCCTTTTGTGAGAGGTCATTGTCGCCGCCGGGCGAGAAACAGCAACAAGACGAGTAGCCCCCAGAGTCCCCCCCCACGACTACCGGAGGCAACCGAGCAGCCGTCGTCGCTGCCCAAGCGGCTCGCGTTGGTGTCCCCCTTCGCCGCGTCCTTCGGCGCCGCGCCGTCTACCTGGCTCGCGCCCCCATCGGTGCCAACGCCAACATCTGGGCTCGGCGTCGAGCTGTCTACGCCGCCGTCGCTTGGTCCGACGCCACCGTCGGGGCCGGGGGTCGGGGGGGCAAGCGGCTTGAGCGTCGCGTCTGGTGACCAGCCAGGGTTTGCCCCCGCACCCGCGTAGGCGCCGCGAAAGGTGCGCGCGCCCTTGGACTGGCCGTTGAAGTCGAGGTCGTAGTCGAGCGCCGACGAAAACGCCGAGAGGTCGAGGGCGCTGCCCTCGCATTGGCCGGCCAGCGGGTAGAAGTCCATCGCGCTCAGCGTCAGAGATGGGCTCGTGACGTAGGTCTTGGCCTGGGCCACGGTGGCCACGAGGTTGTCGCGCTGGTCGGTGGCGGTGCCGCTGATGCCCGTTGTGGCGAAGATCAGGTTGCCGACGACGCGAACCTCGGTCGCCGAGCCCGAGATGGAGATGCCCTTGGCGCCGCCGTAGATCGTGTTGTTGAACACCCGAGCGACAGAGATCGGCAGGTCGTGATCGCGGAGCGCGAGGGCGGTCGAGGTCGCGCCCACCAGCAGGTTGTCGTGGATCACCACCCGCCCCGAGGCCTGAAGCAGATACTCGTGGGGATTATTGAAGAGGAAGTTGCCGTAGATCTGGTAGACGTCTGACGAGCCCGCGCCGCTCTGCGGAAAGCCCCCCACCAGCAGGTTCGGCCGCGCCCCAGTGCTCGTCTTCTTATCGTTTTTGATCAAAACGTTGTGGCGGATGATCGTCGCGCTCGGGCCGCTGGCCGCGGTGGGCAGCGCTGGGTGGGTCGGCCGCGGCTTTTGCCACTTGACCTGGATGCAGTAGCCCAGCGGGTCTTTGACCAGGTTGCCCTCGATCAGCCCGCCAACGAAGGGCGCGGCGCCGTTGGAGTTGCCGAGATACATCCCCGTCCCCGCGCCGATGATCGTGTTGCCGCGGATGATCCAGCCCGAGGTCGGCGTCTTGGTCGAGATCGCCACCTGCTGCTGGTCGCCGCCGAAGTTTCGGAAGGTGCAGCCCTCGACGCGGATGTCGCTGACCTCGTTGCTCGTGCCGCCCTTGGCGCTGACCCCGAAGGATCCGCCGTTATTGTTGCCGTCGACGACGAGGTTCTCCAGCGCGAGGTAGCGCACCTTCTTCAGCTCGATCACGTTGCAGCAGGGATTGGCCTCGATCACTGCCGGCGCGCCGCTGACCGGACCGCGGATCGTGATCCACGCGCTCTTGGTGCCGGCGAGGTTCGAGATCGAGAGCAGCGGGTAGGTCCCCGCCGAGAGCTCGAGCACATCGCCCGCCTTCAGCGCGCCTAGCTTGCTCTTGTAGTCAGACGGGCCAGCGGTGACGGTCTTGGCCAGCACAGATGTCGGCTGCGCCAGCGACGCCACGACCAGCAGCGCGGAATAGAGCTTCATCGGTATCTCCTCGTCAACTCGTCAGCATCCCTCGACCTCTTCTAGCGTGCCGCTTCGATCTGGGCGCGAACCTTAGAGAGACGCTCATAGCTGGCGATGATCGTCGCGTCCTGTACGGCGGGGCGGAGCGCCTCGACCTGGGCGTGGAGCTTCTGGTAGAGGTCCTGGCTCTCTTGCTCGCGCTGCCGGCGCGCGTCGCGGTACTGCTGCACTTCGCGATCGAGCTCGGCGATCTGCAGCGAGCGCTCGCGATCAACCTCGCCAGTGCTCTTGTTCAGCTCGCCGATCTGGAAGTCGAGATCCGCGATCTGAGGGGCGAGGCGCTGGGCCTGAGACGGATCGGCCTTGGCCCTGCCCTCGAGCTGGGCGCGCTCCATCGAGAGGTCGAAGACCGCGTAGCGCAGCCTCTTCTCACGCTGGCCCTGCTCGTAGCGGATGCGGTCGAAGTTCTGCTCGGCCAGCGCGATGGTGCCTGTGAGCGAGGCGATCTCCTCTTCGACGGCGAGCAGCCGCTCGAGCTCCGTCGAGGTCTCCGGCGGCGCGAGCACGGCCTGAACCAGCGCGATGGCGAGCTCGCGCAGCACCTCGTGGTAATCCGAATGGAGCTGGTCGAGGTTGGCCACCACCCGCGGCTGGCTGCTGGTCAAGGTCAGCCGCGGCATGGCGAACTCGGGATCGGCGCCGCTGGCGAAGAGCTCGGGCACCTGGCCGCCGAGGCTGCGCCAACCCTCGGTCATATGCTTGTCGCTGATCACTGTCATGCGGCCGGTGGCGTTTCGGCGCTGGGCGATCTCGGCTCCCATCGAGTAGAGCAGGCCGCGGACCTTGAGCAGGTCTTGCCTCAGCTCGGCGCCGGTCTGGTAGCGCTCCTTCGGATCCTTGGCCAGACAGCGCAGCACCAGCGCGTCGAAGGCCGGCGGCACGGGATGATCCTTCAGCCGGGTCGAGGGCGCCGCCACGGGCTTGTTGACGTGCGACTGGAGGATCTTTATCGGCTGACCGGTGAAGGGCGGATCGCCCGTCAGCAGCTCGTAGGCCAGGCAACCGACGGCGTAGATATCGGAGCGTCCGTCGCACTCCTCGCCCGTCGCTTGCTCTGGAGACATATACTCGGCGGTACCAAAGACCTGCCCCTTGGCGGTCAGCGCCTCCTCGGAGTACTCCGGCGTGCGCACCCGGGCGATGCCAAAGTCGAAGATCTTGACGATGTCTTTGCGGCCACGGATCTCGGAGAGCAGGATGTTTTCGGGCTTGAGGTCACGGTGGACGACGTCGACCTGATGTGCGGCGTCGAGGGCGTCTGCGACCTGGGCGAGGATCGGGATCGCGCGACTGAGCGGAAAGCGGACGTGGCGCGAGAGCAACTGATCGAGGCCTACGCCCTCGAGATACTCCATCACCAGGTAGAGCGATCCCTGCTCCATCGTGCCGAAGTCGGTGATGTAGATGATGTTGGGATGCTCGATGCGCCCCGCGGCGACGGCCTCGCGGCGGAAGCGCTCGACGAAGTCACGGCTGCGGGCTAGCTCGGGGCGTAGGATCTTGATCGCGAACTTGCGCGGCAAGGTCTGGTGGCGAGCCTCGAACACCGCCCCCATGCCGCCCTGACCGATCATGCGCACGATCTCGAACCGTCCACCGATGATGCGACCGACCATATTGTCTTGCTTGGCTGCCATGCGCTCTCGCGGCGAGGCCTCGTGGCTTCGCTAGTAGTCGGTGTCGTTGACCCAGTAGTCGACCGCGGTCCCCGGCGCGACCTCTTTGCCAGCGCGCGGCCGCTGACGCAGAATGATCCCGGATGCCTTGTCCTCGTCGGAGATCGCTCGGCGCCGGCCGACCTTCAGGCCAAGCCCCTCGAGGATCCGGCGCGCCTGCGCCGGCTTCTTGTAGTAGAGCCGCGGCACGCTGACCTTGGCCGCCGAGACCTTGGCCGCCGAGACCTTGGCCGCCGAGACCTTGGCCGCGGCGACCCTCGCCGCCGCGGGCGTTGGCGCCCGAGCAGCGCCGGCGCTCCCTGTCGAGACGATCACATAGACGGGGCTCTGTCGCGTCAGCTGTGAGCGGGGTAACGGCACCTGTTTGGCGACCTTGTCGCGGGCGACCTTGGCGTCGGGCCGACGCTCGAAGATCACCAGCCGGAAGTCTTTGGCCTCGAGCAGCTGTCGAGCCTGGTCGAGGCTCAGCCCGCTCAAGGTGGGCACTTCGGCCATCTCCACCCGCTTGCCGCCGGTGGCCGCCTTCAACGCGAAAAAAGTACCTGCCGAGGCTGCTACGCCCGTGAGAAGGGCCAGCACCACAGCCTTGCCTGACGTCATAGTTCTCGCTCCGCCGGGCCGTGGGTCCGCACGAGACCACACCGTAGCACAGCCTCCGCCGCTTGCGAGCCCCCGGCGAGGTGGTAGTGTCCTCTCGCATTCATTGTGCTTTTTTCGAAGGGCGCGAGCTTGCACAGGCGGCGCAAGAGGCGCCGGGTCTCTCGACAAGGAGCTGTTTGTAGATGAAGTGGAAGACCCTCGTGGCCCTCCTCGTCGGCGCGCTGGGCCTCGGATCCGCGCGCTCGGCGAGCGCCGGGCCCATGACTCCCTCGAAGACGAAGATGGCGACCCCGAAGATCCCGATCGCCACGTGGCAGCTGAAAAACGGGATGCAGGTGGTGTTCTCTCCCCATCGCCGGGTGCCGGTGGTCACGGTGCAGGTCTGGTACCACGTAGGCTCCAAAAACGAGCACAAGGGGATCCGCGGCGTTGCGCATATGTTCGAGCACCTGATGTTCAAGGGCTCGAAGCGTGTGCGGCCGGAGCAGCACGCGCGGATGCTCACCGCTCTCGGCGGCAGCATCAACGCCTTCACCACCAACGACGTGACGGCCTATCACAACACCCTGCCGAAGCAGTACCTCGCCTTCGCCATGGGTCTCGAGGCCGAGCGGATGCGCAACCTGCTGCTCACCCCCGCCGCGCTGAAGAGCGAGCGCGAGGTGGTCAAAGAGGAGAAGCGGCAGCGGCTCGAAAACAGCCCCATCGGCCGCTCCCTCGAGGCGATCCACGCCCTGGCCTTTCGCAAACACCCCTACAACTGGACCCCGGCGGGTGACATCGCCGACCTCCAGAGCACCAAGCTCGCCACCTACAGGAGCTTCTACGAGACCTACTACGCGCCCAACAACGCCACCTTGGTGGTCGTCGGCGACGTCAGCGAGAAGACCGTGCGGGACCTCGCCGAGAAGGTCTTCGGCCCCATCCAGCGCGGCAAGACGCCGCCGAAGATCAGCGCCATCGAGCCACCGCAGAAGACGCGCCGCGAGCTGCGGGCCAGCTGGGCTTCGCAGCTGAACGTCGTCCTCGGCGCCTACCACGTGCCCCCCGCCAAGCATCACGACATCCCCCCGCTGGCCGTGCTCTCGGCGATCCTCTCCTCGGGGCGCTCGAGCCGGCTCTACAAGCAGCTGGTCCGCCGCAAGAAGCTCGCCGTCAGCGCTGGTGGCTTCGTCCGTAAGCTCGAGCATCCCGGGCTCTTCTACCTCTACGCGCTGGGCTTGCCGGGCAAGAGCGACGTCAACGAGCTCGAGCGCTCGCTCCTCGATCAGGTCGCTCTGGTGCAGAAGAAGGGCGTGAGCAAGACCGAGCTGGCCAAGGCAAAAAACCAGCTGACCACGGCTCAGCTGCGCGGCCTCTCCACGGTCAGCGGCCTGGCCAATCAGATCGGCGAGTCGACGTATCTCCACGGCGATCCGAAGGCCTTCGTCGATGACCTACAGCAGCTGGCCAAGGTCACCATCAAGGACGTACAGCGGGTCGCCAAGACCTACCTGCGCCCCGATAACTTCAGCGTCGTGCTGCTCCCCGCGGGCTCGGGCAAGAAGGCTGGCGAGAAGGCCGAAGGTGCGAAATGACACGCGATGTGACCCGTCTTCTCCGCGATCAGGGCTGGCGTCTAGCGAGGTCCGGCCCAGCTGGGCTCTTGCTGGGCTCCTTGCTCTTCGTGAGCGCCTGCCCGGGGCCGGTGAAGCCACCGACCTCGCTCAAGGAGGCCAAGCCTGTCGATCCCTGGGCCAAGGCCGATCTGATCAAGCCCCCGAAGCCCGCCGCGGCGGCGGCGCTGAAGCTGCCGCCGGTCAACCGCTTCACGCTCAACAACGGCCTCGCCGTGCTGACGTTGCGGGATGATCAGCTGCCGCTGATCAACGTGCGCCTGACGCTCCCCGTCGGCTCGATCGACGATCCCGCCGATCGGGTCGGCATCGCCGACTTCACAGCGATGATGCTACGCCAGGGCGCCGGCGGGATGAGCGCCGAGCACATCGCCCAGACCGTTGATCGGGCCGGGGCGAGGCTCTCAGTCTCGCCAGGTTACGAGGTGACCACCATCAGCTGCGGCGCGCAAGCCAGAGACCTCGGCCTCTGCTTGAAGATGGTCGCCGCTCTGGTGGCCCAGCCGAGCTTCCCCCAAGAGGAGATGAGCGAGATCTCGAGCAGCCTCGAGGCGCAGGTGCGCTCCGATCGCGACGATCCGGGCATGTTGGTGGCCAAGCACTTCTACAACCAGCTCTACGGCGACGACCACCCGGCTGGTCGCCCCCTGACCCTCGGCAGCATCGCCGCGATCAAGCGCGCCGACCTGCAGCGCTTCTACAAGACCTTCTACCAGCCCAAGGGCGCCGTGCTGGCGATCAGCGGCGACGTCGATCCAGCGACGCTGAAGCGCCTGGCGACGCGCGCCTTCGCCTGCTGGCGCCATGGCACGCGACCGCCGCGGACGATCAGCCCCCTGGCTGCGCCGGCCCCGGGGCTGCGGGTGCTGCTGGTCGACAAGCCCGACCTAACCCAGGCCTTCTTCATGCTCGGCCACGCGGGGGTCGCGATGCGCGACCCGGATCGCGACGCGCTGAGGCTGGTCAACTACACCCTCGGCGGCGGCGGCTTCAGCTCGCGGCTGATGAAGGTCGTTCGCTCCAAGGGCGGCAAGACCTATGGCATCTCGAGCGCGTTCTACGCTCACGAGGTGGACGGCCTGTTCCGGGTCCGCAGCTCGACACGCAACGCCGAGCTCTGGCGCACGATGGCGCTGGTCAAGGGCGAGCTCGATCGGATCCGCCGCGTCCCGCCGACGGCCGCCGAGATCGCCGCGGCCAAGGGCAAGCTCGCCGGCGGCTTCGCGATCCGCTTCAAGACCGGCAGCCAGCTCGCCGCTGCGCTGGCTCTGGCGCAGGTCCGCGGCCTCGGTGACACCTACGTCAGCGAGCTGCCGCTGCGGATCGACAGGCTCGACGAGGCCACGGTCGCGGCCGCGGCGAGAACGCATGTCAAGCCGTCTGCGATGGTGCTGGCGATCGTCGGCAAGGGCAGCGTCGTCGCTCCGCTGCTCGACAAGGCCGGCGTGCGCTATCAGAAGATCGACTACCTCGCGCCGATCAGCGCCCGGGCGCGCGCGAGAGAGAAGATGGCGGCGACGATCAGCCCCGCCGAACAGAAGGCCGGCGCCGAGCTCCTCGCCGAGGCGATCAAGGCCGCAGGCGGCGAGCGGGCGGTGCGCAAGCTGAAGGCCCTAAAGCTCTCGGGCACGCTGACCCGCCAGACGCGCCACGGTCAGATGGTCTCGACCTACGCCGCCGAGATGCTGCCACCGACGCACCTGCGCTTGAGCTTCGTCCTCGCCGGCGCCGCGGCGGCCGGAAGACCAGCGATGAAGATGGAGCAGGTCCTCGCCGGCGAGCGCGGCTTCATGGTCGTCAACGGCAAGAAGCAACCGCTGCCTCCCCGCACCCTCGGCGCGCTGAAACGCTCGCTGTGGCGCCATCCGGCCTTCGTGCTGAAGAACGCGCTCGCCAAGGGGGTTCGCCTGCGACCGAGCACAGATCCGCAGATCGACGCCAAGACCCAGCGCGGCCTCGAGATCTTCCCCGTCGCCGGCCGCCCGCTAACCCTGGTCCTCGACAACGAGACCTACCGCCTGGTCGGGCTACGCGACAAGGGGCGCAGCGGCGAGGTCAACATCAGCACGCTCAGCGGACATCAACGAGACGAGACGCTCGGGCTCTGGCTACCACGCAAGCAGGTCGCGCAAGGCGGCAAGCTGGTGCTCGAGGTGAAAAGAATCGAGATCAACCCCCGCCTCGACAAACAGAGCATCACCCGCTGACCCCAAGAGCTCCAGCTCGCCCACAGGGTGTACGGCGAGAGCGAAGCAGTCGGCCAGGTCGTCGGTGAGCAGGTCTTGGGTGCTGATCGACAGAACCGGTGGGACTAGAGCGCTGATCCGCTTACCGGACCGAGCTGCGCGAAGGATGCGGCATCACAGCGTAGGAGCGAGAAGGGCGCCTGGTAGCACGCAACCGACGAGCGACAGCCGCTGTGATGTCGCAGACCAGCGCAGCGACGGGAGGTAAGTTGGTCAGCGCTCTAGTGGAGCTGGTGGGTCGTGTGTACGAGCGCGCGATCGACCCCACGGCGCAGCGCTGGCAGCTCGCCCTTGAGCAGATCCCGCGATGAGATCATCGCCACAGGCGTGTCGTCGTGGAACACCGGAAGGTGGCGAACGCACCGGGACGCCATTAGCTCTCGACACGCTTCGAGGCTGGTGTGTGGGTAGACACATAGAAGGGGCGCGCTCATCACCTCGACCACGAGCGTCTCGGCGGGCTCTCGTCTCTTGCTGATGACCCGAACCATCAGGTCGCGCTCGGTGAGGATCCCCACCGGCTCCCCATGCCGCATCACCAGCAGCGCCCCCACCTGAGCAGAGCTCATCCGCCAGCTCGCCGCCAGGACAGTCTCGTCAGCTTCGATGTCGACCAGTAGATAGACCCCATCCAGGATCTCGGACACTGTCGGCATACGCCCCTCCAACTCCAACCAACGTCATCGGGCGGGGGCAGCCCACGCGGGCCCCTCTCCGCGCTCGGGTTCCCGACTCACTCACGAACACACAAAACCCATTGAGCCTATAGCATCCCCTGAAAAAACCTGCACGCGTTGATACGTAGGGACGCTCTTGAGCCTACGTCCATCAACGTCACTGTCTGCCTCGAGAGCGGTTGATTTGGGAATCAGCGCCGTACTCAATCGAGCCGAAAGGGGTAGGTCATCACCAGGGCGCGGCTGGATTGGGGAAAGCGGAGATCTCGGACCCGTGGCGCAACGCAGCGCGTCAGGCCTCTCTTCTGAAGCGATACCGTTGCGCTGACCCGGACTCTCTAGAGCGCTGATCAACTAACCGGACCGAGCTGCGCTAAGGATGCGGAATCACGGCGTAGGAGCGAGAAGGGCGCCTGCTGGTAGCAAGCAACCAACGAGCGACAACCGCCGTGATTTCGCAGACCAGCGCGGCGACGGGAGGTAAGTTGGTCAGCGCTCTAGACCTGGCCGCTGGGCTCGAGGCGAGAGCCGATAGAGACCCGGCCGCCCCGGATGTCGTAGTCGCCACGCGCTTTGCCTGCGGGCTCGGGATCGCCGGATGCAGCGAACCATGGCTCTCTGCATGTCGGCACAACATGGCACAGTTCCGAGCCGAACCCCTTGGAATTCGGAGAGCAGTTCTGTGGAACGATACTTGCTTGCTACCAAGACCCTCGGAGCAAGAGATGCGGTCGCCGACCCGCGACGTTCGATTCGGGCGGCGGGTTGTCGTTCGGAAGAGTTCGATAACCTGGCCTAGGCGATCGGAAGGCGGTGCCTTGGGCGGTGTCAGGACACGACCTGTGCAACACCGCGCATACGAGAGAGAGGGGCGATGGCGAGCCGATCGTCGGTCTTGGCGAGGGTCGCCGAGTTTTCGGATGCGCATGATAGGAGGGAGTATGGATAGAAGTTGGCTAGCGGGCATTCTTGGCATGGCGATGATGATTGGATGCCATAGTGACGGCGCAGCCATACCGAGTGCGGACGAGGGAGCGGTCTCCGTTGATGGGGGCGCGTCATGCTCGGATGCTGCTGGTCGTTCATGCCGCGAAGGGGCCGTTTTCGTGGACTGCGGGAAAGGCCCCGGTGCTGTTTTCTGCAGCAGTGGACAGGCGGGCCGCTGCGTGTGGACGTCAGACGGATGCCCGTTTGGCCCTTACCAATTGAGAATAGGACCGAGTTGCGATTGCGCTGGCGATTGCCCACCTGTTGGGACCCTTGCGAGTCTGTTCTACGGATACGGGACGACGCCCTGGTCGCTCACATACCCTGCGACGTCTGTCGCTGTCAGCTTCGACCCGGCAGTCAACAGTGGTGGGTTGAACTCCGTGGCATGCACAAGAACGCGTTCCGCATCCTGTGCGAAACCTTCAATCTGTTGTGAGAATACAACAGGACCAGGGGCTGGCCCGGTCTTGAGGACCGAAGCCAGAGCCTTTACTGATACCTTTAGCATACGTGTTGGGATCAAAGGCGTGTTTGCCGGGTGGTCGCTTCTCATCGAGGTTGATCCTGATGCTGAGACAGCAAGGGCATGTCGAGTACCCTTCACAGACAATGTGCCTCAGTGTGGAACCGTGGGCGAGGCACATGAGTGCAGCGTATCTGGCACACTCGCGCTGTCAGCGGTTCCCGCTGCTGCAAACTACACATCGTTGAAGGGCGAGTTCGACTTCAGGTTCACCAGCGGATTGCAGATTAGTGGTGCATTTTAACATGCTATGCGTCGGTATGGTATGCAGGAATAGGGGTCCAACGGGGATGAGCGTGCGCTTGGACCTTGTGCGCTGGAGTGTGGACTCAGTTAGCTAATGTGAAGGAGAGCGTTAGGCGGGCGTTGGGGCGTCAGGCCCAGCTAGATCGACCGGCGTGGGCGGAGCTGGTGCGTTGGGGTCGTCGTCGGCGACGTGGCCACGCTGGGCGCGGAGCTTCTGGAAGTCGACCTCGCTGCGGCCGACGATGGCCATCAGCCCTCCTGAGACAGGCGGCGACCTGAGGCTCACCAGCTACCGGCCGATAGCTCGGACTTGAACGATGGGCTGTCCGACTTGACGATTTCGTCAAACGGGTGCATAATATAAGATGGATTTTTTGGGGAACAGTTCTCAAGGAGCACGGGAACGACTGTCTTGGTGGAGGGACCATGATGGTTCGAAGTAGCTCTCCCCATGCCCAAAGGGCTCTATTGGGCTCGAAACTTGCTCTTCTCATCCCGCTCATCGTGATGACGGCCTGTGATACCCCACAGGCGCCTCGGGATGAGCATGCGCTCGCGGGCTATGGATGGGAATCCTTGGCGGATAACGCCCCTAGCACCGCTGCTTTTTCACTCACACCAACACCCGATGCCTTCTTGGAGTCTGGCCAAAGCGCATAAACGACAGGCCGTTTTCCGACGACATCAACGTTATCGAGCGTTGAGGAGGGACTGCATGAAGACAATGGGATCAGGTCCTCTAGGCATTCTAGCCGTTTGCGTCACAACGATCATCTTCGGGGCGTGTAAAGACGATAACAAGCAAGATATCCCGATCGATGGAGGTGTCGTCGTCGACTTAGCCAAGGTTGCCGACTCGATGTCATCACACGACATTGGTCGTCCAGACATGGAGACAACACCAAAGATATCCATCGCGATAAACTCACCGCGACACTTTTCAACCGGACACGAAACGACCTTTCAACCGAGCATCACCATCCAGCGCCACTTCTATGACAAAGACGACGCACTAGCCCTGGCGACGAAGCAACTGAAAGTCCTAGCGGTCCCAGAGCTCACCGAGGTCGAGGGGACTTGGACGCCCGTACTTGACTCGAAGACCAACGCCCATTTCGTCCCCACCAAGCCGCTAACGGGCGACAAAGAGTACATTCTCCAAGCGACGTCTACGGCCTTGATCGAAGCACCTCGTGAAAAGACGGTCTTTAGAGTCGGTTCTCTTCCCCGAATCGTTCAAATCTCTTTTGGTTCCTTGGACTCGAACCAAATTCATGACGGGCTCTCGATCATGTTGTCCGAAAACGTACCCACTGCGTCCTTGGTCGCCGCCTTGAAAGTCAGCGCAGATGGAAAAGCGCTCTCACTCACGTCGAGAAGCACGGGCGAGATGACCTATAACCTAGGCTTGAAACTTGCCGGCGGCTTCGACATCAACAAGGAGCATACCATCGAGATTCAACCTGACGTCGGCGCGCCGAAGATGCTCGACAGCGAATACAAGGGCAAAGAGTCCAGCAAGGCATTCACCGTTACCCTCAAGCCCGTCGACCACCTAACCAACACCCCCTGGATGCCACAGGTATCGTATTAGCGTAAACCCACGGTGAACTGCCGCTAGCCCATTCGGCATTCGAGGTCTGTCCGGGAACGTATCGGAGTTCCTCCTCGATTGTGAGAAGGAGTTCAGCTCGATGCGGGAGGAGCCGGTGATCGCACGCCCTCGAACTATTGGCACATCGCCAGATGAGCCGTCGAGCGCTTGGGCTACGGCCGCGATCGAAAGGTGGCTCTTCACCCAAGAGGTGAAGCGCTATGCCAGCTCCGTTGACTGGGGGTGCGCGGTCCATCGCTAAGCATCGCTGATGGTCTTGACCGGGATGGGTCGCGCGTAAGCGCTGTACTCAATCGAGCCGAAAGGGGTAGGTCATCACCAGGGCGCGGCTGGATTGGGGGAAGCGGAGATCTCGGACCAGCGGCGCAACGCAGCGCGTCAGGCCTCTCTTCTGAAGCAATGCCGGCGCTTTGACCTGGACCTTCTTGACCTGGCCGCTGCGCTCGAGGCGAAAGCCGACGGAGACTCGGCCGCCCCGGAAGTCGTAGTCGCCGCGCGCTTTGTCGATACAGCCGATGATGCGCCGGTCCAGCCGCCGAAAGATCCGCGTCACCTCTCCCGTGCTCAGCTCGCGACCGCCTCCGCCGCTCTTTTTCAGATCGAGGTAGTCCGTCGAGCGCAGCGAGGGTCCCTTCGAGACCATCTTCCGCTCAGCAGCCGACGGCGTCTTCGGCGCGTCCGTCGCGGCGCCCGCCTCGCCGCCGGCCTTGCGCCGACGACGCCAACGACGACCGTGGCGACGGCGACGACGGCGCCGCGTCTTGCCGACCTTCTCCTCCTCGACGACCACACAGCGCCCCTCGTCGCTACAGCTCGTACCTTCACCACAACGACCGAGACAGGGGTCTTTCGAGGCGCGGTATCGCTCGTAGCCGACGTAGCCACCAAGGGCGACCAGCCCACAGACGAGACCGAGAGCGAACTTCATCGTGCCCGCCTGTCTCGACCCCACACCAGGATCAACAGGGCGAACGCTAGCAAGAGCGCTGGCGCGCGCTCCTTTCCCCGCGCCAGGCCGCAGCCGCAGCCGTCGCCCTCTCCTGCGCCATCGCCGCTCGTCCCACGACCCGCATCGGCGGATGCCCCGTCGAGGGCAACAGTCCCGTCGGCAAACACCGCGTCTGACGATGGAGTAGGGCCATCGCTGACCAGCGCGTCGGGCTGCGGCCCAGCGTCTCCTGGAGACGTCGCGCCGACCTCATGGGCGCCGATATCGATGTCAGCCCCGGCGGGCCGAGCTCCGCCAAAGTAGTCGGTGGTCACCGCCGGCTGCGCCTTGCCCTTGTCGATACAGGGCGAGCCCGCGGCGATACGGAAGTCCTCGGGCGTCGCGCCCTTGAGCGCGTCGACGACCTTGCAATCACCGATCACGTCACCAGGCCCCGTCGCCGTGCCCGGCTGGCCACCGAACCAGTTGTTATGAGAGAAGGTCAGCCCCGACAGCGGGGTCGGCACGAAGACGACTCGAGTGTTGGATTGGATCACGATGTTGTTCTCGAAGGCCGCTTGATGTGCGCCCGCCGCGACGTACACGCCGACGTCGACCGCCTGGGTCAAGGTGTTGTTGGCGATCAGCGCGCCCTTCAGCCCTGCGCCGACGACGGCAGCGTTCTCGAACCACTGCAGGTTGATCTGGCAGCGGGTGATGATGTTGTTGGTCACCGTCCAACCGGATGAGAGCGGCGTCGCCGTGGACTCGCCGAGGGCGATCCCCGCCGGGCGCTCGAGGGAGGTCGGGTCCTCGAAGCCGCTCGAAGCGGTGCAGTAGATGAAGTTGCGGTCGATCGTGGTGTCTTGGGCGTTGCCGATCACCACGTTGTTACCGAAGTTATCGTAGAGCGTGTTCGCGCGCACCAGATGCTTCTTCGCGTCGAAGATGCCCACGCCGTCGCCGTAGTTCTGGTAGACGCTGTTACCAACGAAGCTCAGCTCGGACGCCTGGTAGCTGCCCAGCGCCGGATCGACGTCGGTGAGGGTTCGCGCTTTGTTCAGCTGCACGTTCTGGTAGAGGGTGCAGCTCTCCACGCGCCCCTTCTCGGTCTGAAAGAAGTAGACCCCCGAGCTCTGGTTGTGGTGCACCACACAGTCGCGGATGGTCACGTACCCGCCCATCACGTGGACACCAAGATACTTCGAGTTGCGCACCTCCAGGCCTTCGATACGCACATAGCGCGAGGCCGCGGTGATCTCGATCATGCCCTCGTCGGCCGTGGTCGGCAGCGCGCCGCCGCCGTCGAGAACCACCGTCGCTCCGGGGGCCGCCTTGATCACGAACGCGCTGGTGGCGGCGAGCCCATCGAGGGTCACGCGCATCTGCTGCTGGTAGACCCCAGCCAGCAGCAGCAGCGTGTCACCTGGCAGCATCTTCTTGAACGCGTGGGCGAAGGTCTTCCACGGTTTTACCTGGCTGCCGTCGTTGCTATCCTTGGCGCTGGTGGCGGCGGAGACGTAATAGGTCGCCGCAGAGACTGGCCCGACGCTCAGCAGGCAGACGAGAAAAGCCGTGATGAGCAGCGATAGACGCATGCTGGCTCCTTCTATGGCGTGGACGCCATGATGTGGATGTGATGATGTGGACGCCTCGATACCATGGGTGTAGCGCCGCAGCTCGCCCGTCGCCGTGCTGGCCGCTCGCAGCGACGCTGCTCGTGGTCAGCCTAACGCTTCTGAGCGGGGGCTGTCGACGAAACGCCAAGCCTGGCGTCGGCGCGACGGCCAAGCCAACGAAAACGAAGCGCGACCCGCGCAAAGACCTGGTGCTGATCGACTCCCATGTGCACCTCACGCCGCTGGCGGGTCCAATGCGTCTAGCCCTGCGGATGTTCTCGGAGCTGAACATCGAGAAGTTCGCGGTCAAGAGCGCGGGCAACCCCGGCACGCCGCGCTACGCCGCGACGCTGCGCTGGGCCAACCGCCTCGGCGAGCGGATGGCCTTCTTTATCAACGTGGACTGGGACGGCGTCGACGATCCAGGCTGGGGCAAGCGCGAGGCCGACAAGATCGAGCGCGCGATGAGAGATGGGGCCTCGGGGATCAAGATCTTCAAGGCCCTCGGGCTCGGCGTGCGGCTGAAGGACGGCAGCCTGCTCAAGGTCGATGATCCGCGCCTCGACCCGCTCTTCGAGCGCTGCGCCCAGACCGGAGCGATCGTGGCCTGGCACGTCGCTGACCCGGTGGCGTTCTTCGAGAAGCCCGACAAGAACAACGAGCGCTACGCCGAGCTCTCCCTGGCGCCTGATTGGAGCTTCTACGGCAAAGACTACCCCAGCCATGCAGCGCTGCTCGCCGCGCGCGACCGGGTGATCGCGAAACACCCCAAGACGACCTTCCTTGGCATTCACCTTGCCAACCACCCGGAGAAGATCTCCTACGTGGCCAAGATCCTCGACCGCTTCCCCAACCTCTATGTCGATATCGCCGCCCGCGTCCCCGAGATCGGCCGCCACCCGGTGCCCACGCTGAAGCGCTTCTTCGAGCGCTATCAACGGCGCATCCTCTTCGGCACAGATTTGATCATCACCCCCCGCGGGATGCAGCTTGGATCGATCTCGAAAGACGGACGGCTGCCGACCTACAAAGACGCGATCACGTTCTACAAGGTCCACCGGCGCTTCTTCGAGACCGCCGATCGCGACTTCGATCACCCCACGCCGATTCAAGGTGACTGGACGATCAACGGCATCGACCTGCCGTTGGCGATCCTGAAGAAGATCTACTACGAAAACGCCGACAAGCTGATCTTCGCCAAACGCCGCGCCTATCTCGCCAAAAAGCGCGCAGGAGCGGACAAGACGGCGACCCAGAAGACGGCGACCCAGAAGACGGCGACCCAGAAGACGGCGACCCAGAAGACGGCGACCCAGAAGACGACCTCGCGCGCGAGGTAGCCACCCGGCCTCAGGCGCGCGCGTCTGCGGCTCAGGCGACGACGCCGGCTGCCGCACAGCCGATGCCGCGGCGACCTCGCTTAGCGAACACTCGCTTCGAAGGGCAAGCGTCGAGACGGGAGAGCGAAACCGACAGCCTGCTCATGCCCGGCGACAGGAGGGATTTGTGGGGTGCTCTGAAGGTGGGCCTGCTGCTCGGCGCGTCAACCCGCCCCGGAGTGTTTTCCCCCGAGACCGGTCCACTCAGCGAGCAAGGCCTCGTAACCACGAGCCTCGCCTCGCTCGCGGAGCTCATCGCCCTCGAGGCGCTCGACCTCCGCGCCGCCCCTCAGCACCACGGCGCGCGTGACCAAGGGCGCCATCAACGCCACGTCGTGCTCGGTCCAGAGCACGGCGACGCGCCCTCTCCGTAGCCGCTGCCCCACCTCGTCGGCGAGGGCTGCGCTGCTCGCCGCGTCGAGGCCAGCCAGCCCCTCATCGAGCAACAACGCCTTCGGCGAGCTGACCAGCGCCACGACCCACCCCGCCTTACGCTGCATCCCGTGGCTCAGCTCCCCGATCGCGCGCTCGGCGTCGCCGGCGAGGGCCGTGAGCTCGAGCAGCCGCGTCAGCTCGCGCTGCTCGAGCGGCACCTCCTTGATCGCGCAGGCGAACTCGGCGAGCTCTTGCACCGTCAGCTGCGCCGGCAAGAGCAGGTCTTGCGCCACATAGCCAAGCGCGCGGCGCGCCGGCAGCGGCGCCGCGAAGACATCGTGCCCGTCGAGGAGCGCCTGCCCCTCGTCAGGGACGAGCTGCCCCGAAAGCATGCCCAAGGCCGTGGTCTTGCCCGCGCCGTTGGCGCCGAGCAACGCCACGAGCTCCCCCGGCTCGACCCGCAGATCCAAGGGCTCGAGCGCACGGCGACGACCGTAGCGCTTGCCCAGGCGACGTGCCTCGATCATCGTCGCGCTCCCAACACCAAGCCAACGCCCAGCAAGGCCAACGCGCCGGCGACCGCCATGCCCAGCTCCCACGAACGCTGCCCGGAGAGCGCGGCGACGACAGCCAGCGCTGGCACCAGCTGCACCGCTGGGCCCCACCCGCGCCGCTGATGCCTCGCCGCGCTCGCGATGGTCAGGGCGGTCGCGGCCAGCGAGGTCGCGAGGGCGAGGGCCACCAAGGCCAGCGCCGCTCGGCGCCCGTGACGAAGGCCGATCGCCAACGCGCTAGCGCCCACCGCGTGAGAGAGCGGCCACCAGAGCGCGACCCACCGCCCGAGCCAGGACACACGAGGTCGCAGCGGCAACGTGATCAGATAGTCGGCACCGCCAACCCGAGGTGAGCGGCGTAGCGGCAAGCTCGCGAGGTAGATCAGCACCAAGGCCGCCACCAAGGGTGCCGCCGGAAGGGCCGCGCCAACGTTGACGGCGTAAGCCGCGCAGGCCAGCACCCAGAGCGCGATCAGCGCCCAGAGCGCGCGATGACTGCGGCTCTGCTCGCGTAGCTCCTTGTAGGTGTAGGGAGCGACCAGCCGGGGGAGCAGCTTGACGATCCAAGCGCCATAAGGCGGCTCCGCCGGGGCAGGACGCCCGCCGTAGATCGTCTTGGCCTCCTCGTGGACACGAGCGATGGTCCGCAACCCGCAGCGCGCGTAGCCAGCCCAGCCGACGAACGCCAGCAGCGTACCCACAGCCGGAGCGGCGCCGAGCAGCGCGAGAGAACGCCCGCTCGGCGACCCATCGGAGACGGCAAGCTCAACCGCGCCGACCAACGAGATCAGCCCGCAGAAGGCCACCACGGCAAACGCCAGCGCCGGCACGTAGAAGAAGGGGGCGTGTCGTGGCGAGGCGAAGGGGCCGGCCATCCCCGCCCGCAGCTTGCTCACCGACAGTCCATCCGCGTCGGCGAGCAGCGCGCAGAGCCCTGCCGCCCCAACCGCCGCGAGCTGGGCAGCGATCGCCAACGTCGCAGGCAGCGCGGTCAAGGCCAGCATCGCGGCGCTGGGCCTGCCCCAACCCGCGCCGAGCCCCGCGGCGGTAGCCGCGGCGGCCCAGGGCCACTGGCGCCAGAGCAGCATCCGCAGGCCGAGGGCGAAATGCGCCCGCGCGCTGACCGGCCACGGGAGCAAGGTTCGATGGATCGGCGCGTGGTAGAGCGCGGCGAGGGCGGCGATGGGCAGCGGCGCGGCGAGGGCGAGAGAGAGCAGGTAGAGCTTGTCTGCGGCGGCCAGCGCCGAGAGGCTGCGCAGGTCCAGCCCCAAAGAGAGACCGACGCCCGCGCCGGCGACCGCCAGGGCCAGTCCGAGCAGACGCTCTCGCTGAGCCCCCTCGACAAGGGGGGTCAGCGGCGGACGCGCAGCGATCGCGGTGCTGTAAGCCATCTCTCGACGCGCTACCTTAGCAGGCCCTTACCATCTTTTCTCGCTGGACCTGCTGCGCCAGCGTCCGGAGGTCTCGATGCTCCGCTCATTCTGCTTTGTCGGCGCCCTGCCCCTCTTCGCGACCTGTAGCGGCGCTCACGGCAAGAGCCACCACGCGCATCAAGACCTCAACGTTGGCAAGGGCCACAGACACCACCCTCATAGCCCAATGCTCGGCAAGCGCTTGGTCGACGCCAGGAAGTGGTCGAAGCGATGGGCGTAAGATGACCATGAAAACAGGACAGACATGAAAACAGGACAGACATGAAGACAGGACAGACATGAAGACAGGACAGACATGAAGACAGGACAAAGTAAAAGGTCTTCACGCTCGCTCGTCTCGATGATGCTTGGTGCGCTGGTGTTCCTGCTGGCCTCTTTGGGCAGCAGGGGAGACGCACGGGCGGAGCCCGCCCTGCAGAAGCGGATCATCTACATCCAACCGCTGGGAGAGCCGCTACCCAAGGCCGACGTCGCGCTGGTCAAGCGCTCGCTCGAGATCTTCACCGGCCTGCCTGTGAAGATGCTAGCGCGGGTCAAGCTGCCAAAGATGGCCTGGTACCCGCCCCGACGTCGCTGGCGCGCCGAGAAGCTGTTGCGCTTTTTGGACAAGCGGATGCCTGCTGATGGCTTCCGCATCCTCGGCCTCACCGCCGCCGACATCTCGACGACCAACGGAACGTACAAAGACTGGGGCGTCCTCGGCCTGGCGAACCTCGCCGGCACGGCCTGCGTCATCTCATCTCTGCGCTGCCACCGGAGGTCGCGCGGCAAGAGACACGCGCGGATCCGCTTGGCCAAGGTCGCGGTCCACGAGATCGGCCACACCCTCGGCCTCGACCACTGCCCGACCCGCGGCTGCCTGCTCGAGGACGCACGAGGCAAGGTCAAGACCACCGACCGCGAGTACGACATGTGCTCCCGCTGCCGCGCGAAGCTGAAAAAGCGCGGCTACAACCTGCCCGCCAAGCCCAAGATCCCCTGGCCCAAACCTTGACCCTCCCGCCAGGCCGGACTGGGCTTCGCTGACGAGGCGCCAGGAAGGACGATGGGGGTGGTGTCTGACTGACGAGCAACGAAGCCAGCGGAGTTCAGGACCCGGCTCTTAAGGCGCGCAAGGGGCGTTGGGATAGCCGGGGGCGCAGATATGAGCGATCCCGGCGTTCTGGCAGCCGCTGCCGCTCGGACACGGTGTAGGGGCGCAAGGGTCGCAGGTCTTGGTGCAGAAGCGCACGCCGGTGTGGGTGTTCTGAGCGCAGAGGCCGTGCATGCAGTCGCCGTTGCTGACGCAGGTCTTGCCGATGTCGTCGCTGCCAGTCCAGGTGTCGCTCTGCAGCGGGCCCTTGTCGGGAGGCGATGAGAACGTGTCTGGCGTCGCCGCGCCTTTGTCCCGAGCGACGGGCGAGCTGTCGACCTTGGGCCCGCCCCTGTCGACCGCGCCGCCACCAGCGTCGAGAATCGCCAGCCCACGATCGAAGCGTACGGTACTCCCATCTTTGGGGTCATCGCGCCTTGGGAGATCGCCGGCGCAAGCGCTGAAGAGGGTCGCTACGGCGACGAGCGCTACCGTACGGTGCATGTTTTGATGGTATCGCATCGAGAGCCTGGGATAAAGTTCGAGAGGGTCTTCGCGACGCTCTTTGTCAGCACGCGGATCAAGCCCGGGCTGCTCGGTGACCCCACGCAAGAGCGGCGAGCCGCAGCTCCACCCTCACCACGCTGCCGGCCAGGGAGTACTGGATCGCGTTGGAGAGCATCCCGGTGGGGCCGGACCGAGCGAGGCGACGCCAGTCGAGCCGAGATCGCGGGCGATCAGCGCCAGCAGGGGGTCTCGCCAAACTTACTGATGCGATGCTGGTTTAGGCCATCGGTGTTCATCACCCAGAGGCCGCCGCGGCTCGAGGAGAAGACGATCAGGCGGCCGTCAGGGGACCAGGACGGGCTCTTGTTGTTACCCTGCCCCTGGGTCAAGCGCTTGAGATTGCCGCCACCGCTGTCGATGGTGAAGATGTCGTAGGCGCCCTTGGCGTCACGCGCCGTGAAGGCGATCTTGTTGCCTCGCGGGCTCCAGCTCGGCTCCTGGTTATAGCTGCCAGTGAAGGTCACGCGCTTCGCGCCGCCGCCACCAGCGGACATCACGTAGATCTGCGGCGAGCCGCCGCGGTTCGAGACGAAGGCGATCTGCCCACCGCTGGGCGACCAGGTCGGCGAGGTGTCGATCCCCGGATCGTTGGTCAGGCGGCGAACGATCGTCCCCTGCAGGTTGATCACGTAGAGCTCGGCGTTGCCGTCCTTACTCAGCGTCAGCGCGATCTCGCTGCCGCTCGGCGAGAAGGCGGCGCCGGTGTTCAGCCCCGCGCGGCGAGAGATGCGCTTGGGGCGGGTACGCCCACGGCCGAGGTAGAGGTCCGGGTTGCGCCAGAGAAACGACGTCCAGGCGACGCGACCGCCAGGACCGAGGGCAGGCAGCACGTTTAGCGCGCCGGTGCGCGAGATCTTGGCGACGCCGTAGCCGTCGTAATCCATGATGTAGACCTGCGAGCGGCGCTTGGCCGGGTTGCCCGAGGCGAAGGCGATCCGCGAGAGGAAGGGCCCGCTTCGCTTGGTGTAGTAGCGCACGATCTCGTTGGCGAAGCGATGCGCTAGGCGGCGCGCGCTGCGGCCGGTGTAGCTCTTGTGCAGGACAGCCATGGTGCCCTTGGAGCCGGGCTCGTAGAGCAGCCACTCGGTCTGCATCCGACGCCCAAGGCGCACCACGCGACACTTCACCACCGCCTGGGCGCCGACGTTGATCCAGTCTTTGGGGTTGATGCTCACGCCTTCGGCCTTGAGGTTGGCCAAGAAGCCCTTCGGGTTGAGCAGCTTGAAAAGGCCGATCAGCTTGAGGTCGTTGGCCAGCACGCTGGTCATCGTGCTCGGCCTGCTGCCCAGCTTGCCGATCGAGAGCGCTGGGGGCACGGCGATCTTGTAGAGCGACTGCCCCACCCCAGCGATGGTGGTGTACTGACGCGCCGGGAGCTTATCCGACGCCGCGTCCGCCTGCGCCTGCGCCTGCGCCACCCCCTCATGAGTCGAGAGCGCCAGGGCCACCACGGGCAGCGAGCAGAACGCTAGCAAGCGCAAGCGGCGCGTCTTTACCTTCACGCCACGGAGGCGAACTCTCATCGCATTCCTCTCCAGGTCAGTCGCAACCCCAGACCGTTGGCCAGCACCGAGGCCAGGCGACCTACAGGCGGCAAGGGCAGCCGCTTGATCCGCTTCCAGGCGCTGCTGATCGAGGCGTCGAAGTGTGAGTTGCCGCTCTTGCGGTCGAACTTGAGCGGGAACTGGATCCGGCCGCTGCGGTCGATACGAATCACCACCAGGACGAAGAGGGACTTGGCCTTCTTCGGCGAGATGATCGCCGGTAGCGACCAGGTGCGGTTCCAGATGTCGGCGATGCGCGTCATGTAGCGATCGCCTTTGCTCGCCTTCTTCGCCGTCCCACCGGCGACGCCGTCGGGGCTGCCCTCTTGATCGGCCTGGTCGGAGATCTTGGCGAAGGCCGCGGCCTTGTCGAAGGAGCGACGCAGCTTGTCGGAGACCTGGGCGTCGCGGTCTCTGCGCTTCTTCTTCGGCGTCGGCTTGGCGTCCGGGTCGCCGTCGTAGCTCACGCCGGTCTTCTTGACCGTGGCGACCCGCGGGACCTCTTTGTCGGGGAGCTTGTTCTTGTCGCGAGGCTTGCCCAGGCGCACCAGCTTGGCCACGACGTACTTCGCCAGCGGCGGTGGCGGCTTGGTCGCCTCGGCCTGCTTGCGCTTGTAGATGATCGCGCCGACGAGCGCGCCTCCATGAAGCAGCACGGTGAAGATCAAGCCGATGATCGTGATCGGCTCGAAGCCGCGGCGGCGACCGAGGTAGGTCGCGGCGATGGGCTGCTCGCGCTCGCTCACTACTTGCTCCCCTGCTTCTTGTCAGCCTCGCCAGCCGCTCCCTTGGCTGCTCCCTTCGCGCCGATCTGAGCCGCGGTGAAGCCAGCCTCACTCTCGGCCCCGCGGTCCTTGCCGGGGGCGCCCTCGGTGATGATATTGACCTTGTCGATGCCAGCGGTCTTGGCCAGCGCCATCACCTTAACCACCAGCCCATAGGGGAGGCCGCGGTCGGCGCGCAGGTAGACCTCTTTTTCGGCCTGTAGGCGCTCGTTATGCTTGAGCTTGTCGCCGAGCTTGGAGAAAGGCACGAACACACGCCCGAGATAGACGCGCCGCTGATCGTCGATATGCAACGTGAGCTTCTTCTCGTCGGGATCGAGCGCCTTGGCCTCGGCGCGGGGAAGATCGACGTCCACGCCCTGCTCGATCATCGGCGCCGTGACCATGAAGATGATCAGCAGCACCAGCATGACATCCACCAGCGGCGTCACGTTGATGTCGGCGAGCATGGTGCCGTCGCCACCACCACTCATAGCCATCGTCGATCTCCTCTTCGGCGCCCCGAAAGCGCCGACCAACGGGTCTTTCGCTCTGCCTAGTACGCCCCAACACGCCGCGGATTCAACGGCCCACCTTATTTGAAGAAGTGTCTCTTGATGATATTCAAGAAATCATTCGAGAACGTATCCATCTCTGCGACCAGCACGGCGACCCGGCGACGGAAATAGTTATAGGCCATGACGGCGGGGATGGCCGCCATCAGCCCGATCGCCGTCGCGATCAGCGCCTCGGCGATGCCCGGCGCCACGGTGGCGAGGCTCGCGGACTTCTCGGCGCCGATGCTGCGGAAGGAGTTCATGATACCCCAGACCGTACCGAAGAGGCCGACAAAGGGCGCCGCCGAGCCGGTGGTGGCGAGGAAGGGGATCATGTTCTCGAGCTGGGTCTGCTCGGCGGTGTGGGTTCGCCGCAGGGCACGCTCGATGCTCTGCATATCGCTCGTCCAGGCGTCGGTGGAGCTGGCGTCCTCGGCGCTCTTGATCTTGGAGAGCTCGACGTAGCCAGCCTTGAACACCGCCGAGATCGGCGAGCGCTTCAGCTCTTGAGCGGCCTTGTAGATCGCGTCGAGGCGCTTCGAGGTCCAGAAGACCTCGAGGAACTTCTCCGACTCTCGCGCGGCGCGGCGCAGGTAGAAGTACTTGTAGGCGATGATGTACCAGCTGACGACGCTGAAGAGCACCAGCATCACCAGCACGGCCATCACGACGCCGGAGGCCTTGAGGATCAGTTCCCAGACATCGAGGCTCTCGGACGCCGGGGCCAAGAGCGCAGAAGCTGCCGCCAGATTCATCGTTTTGCCTCTAAGGGCGCCGAACGGCGCACCGATTCTCTTTGTACGGGCCGAAGAGTTCTCTTTGTACGGCCGAAGAGACCTTCGTCGCGGGGCTAACATATCCCGTTCAGACTCGCAAACTCTTTGACTTTGCATGGATTCTCGTCCGAACATGAGCCGTGAGTATGCCGCCTCTACCCCACACAGCCCGCGTCTTCCTCCTCGCGCTCTCGCTTGGGGCGATCCTCGCTTCGGCCTGTGTCGAGATCGACGGCGGAGCTGTAGAGGCCCGCTGGGACCTGCAATACGGCGGGAAAGACTGCACCCCTACCGGCGCCAGCGAGCCGCTCTGCGTCCGGGGCAACCGCATCAGCTGCGAGCGGGGCAAGGTCGGCTTCGTCGAGCTCACCCTCGATCCGCTCCGCGGCTCCAACGACCCCTGCGACCGGGATGACACCCCCTGCCGCTTCAGCTGCGCGCCGCTGATCGGCACCACGCGCTTCTTCATCCCCGAGGGCGACTACTCGATCTCGCTTCGGATTCGCGATCCCGGCGGGAACCTGCTGGGCCCCGACGACGGTGTAGCCGTGCCAGCGCCGATCGTACGCCAGGTGCTCGAGGGCGAGCTGACCAACCTCAACGTGAACCTGATCATCGTCCAAAGCTGCGACGGCTGCTAGCAACCTGCCGATGCGAAAAGAGCCAATATGTTACGAGACGGCCCTCGCGGCCGCCGCTCGAAGGATAACGAGCCGTCCGCTGTAACGCGCCGTCCGCTGGGCAGCGCTGTGGCCATGTGATAAGCATCCGCCATGGAGCACCTAGAGTTCGTCGAGCGAATCAAGAAGCACCTGCCCTCCACCGATCCGAGCAGCTTCACCTTCCTCCACTGGCCCCACGCGGGCCGGCCAACGGAGGAGGGCTTCGGGCTGATGCCTATCGCCGGGGTCGAGCCCGAGAAGGTGATCGACGCCGTGATGGACGTCGACCACTACACGGGCAACATCGAACACGTCGACGCTTGCCGCGCGGTGGCCGACACGCGCTTTCAACCGCCGAAGCAGGTCCGCTTCTATCAGCGGGTCAAGATCCCGATCCTCGGCTCCGTGCACCACGAGCTGGTGCTCAAGCGCATCGGGGAGGTCGCCGGCTACCAGGTCGCGGCGTGGTTTCTGCTGCGTGAGGAGACCGACAAGCTCGACAAGAAAGAGGGCTTCCGCAGCGACTACAACCAGGGCGCCTGGTTCGCCAAAGAGGGCGTGCTCGGCTATGCGCTGGCGTCATGTCCGAAGCGCGGCGACGTCGGGATGCTCAAGTGGGCTGCGCTGACCAAGGGCGCCGACGTCACGGCCTCCCGGGTGCTCAAGGCCAACATCGAAGGCATGGCCGCCTGGGCCAGCCGCCGCTGACCCCGAGGCCTCGCCCTAAGAGCTCCCCTACACATCCCTCCCGCCGCCGGGCACGCCGTACCTAACAGCCTGTTGGTCTAGAGCGCTGACCAACTTACCTCCCGTCGCTGCGCTGGTCTGCGAAATCACGGCGGTTGTTGCTCGTCGGTTGCGTGCTACCAGCAGGCGCCCTCCTCGCTCCTACGCCGTGATTCCGCATCCTTCGCGCAGCTCGGTCCGGTAATACGGCGGGCTTGAGCGACAACGAGCTCGGTTCGAAGGGCAAGTCGCGACGGCAGGGCTCGATCAACCGGCTGCGAAGGCCCTGCCCATGCCCTACTCGGCGGGCCCCTGCTTCTTTAGCGAGACCCGCGCCACGGGCTTGGGCGCCAGGCGCGTACCCCGCGCCGTCGGCGAGGTGAACTCGAGAGACGCCAGCTCAAACCAGGCGTCTTTGATCCGTTGCCGCTTCTGCGCCACGAACTTCAGATAGACCCAACCTGGCGGCTCGTCGGTCGGCTGTAGGAGCTGCTCGACCTTGCCACCCTCGTCCTTGATCAGCCGGTACTCCTTATCCTTGATGTACTTATGGATGTGCACCAGCTTGCCGAAGGCGTTCTTCTTGTTGTCGCGATAGATCACATAGAAGGCGACGCCCTCCTCCTCGTCGAAGCGATCGAGGTAGAGCACCTTCCCCGGCAGGTAGTGCTTGGTCGGCGCCTGCATGATCCGATAGGTGCCGTCGTCGGAGATCGCGAGCACGCGATCGTACTCGCTGACGGTCATCGAGTGCTCGGAGCCGCGCACATCGGAGCCGAACATCTGGGTGTTCGGATCGTAGGCCAGGCGAATGTTCTGCCTCGCCACAGCCTTCTTGTCGACGACGTCGAAGGTGCTGATCTCCGTGCGCCGGGGATAGCGGTCTTCGTACCTCGCGAGCAGCCCCTCGACGTAGGCGATGGTGGTCTTGACCATTGAGCGCAGCTTGCCCTTGACCTTCTTGATCTGAGCCAGCACGTCACCGAGATCTCTCTTATGCTTCTCGATGTCAAAGAGCGAGATGCGCCGGATCGGCAGGCCTAGCAGCCGCGTCACGTCTTCGTCGGCGAGGTCGCGCACGAACTGCGCCTTGAAGGGCTCCATGCCCTTGACCACGGCGTTTCGCATCCCCTTCTCGGTCTTCTGGGTCTCGATCGCCTTGTAGACGCGGTTCTCGATGAAGATCTGCTCCAGGGTCATCCAATGCTGCTTGTCTTCGAGCTGCCCGAGCTCGTGCTCGAGCTCGGCCTTGAGCAGCGCCTTCAGATCCATCGTCAGCCGCGTGATCACCTCGCTGACGGTCAGCTCCACCGGCTGCCGTCCATCGATCATCACGATATTCGAGCTGAGGCTGACCTCGCAGTCGGTGTAGGCGAAGAGCTGCGGCAGCGCCTCGTCGGCGTCGACGCCCCGCGAGAGGGTCAGCTCGATCTCGACGTTCTCAGTGGTGAAGTCGTCGATCGACGAGATCTTGACCCGGTTTTTCTGCGCCGCGGTCTCGATCGAGGCGATCAAGCCCTCGGTGGTGGTGCCGTAGGGCAGCTCGGTGATCACCAGCTTCTTGCTCGTTCGCTCCTCGACCCGCGCGCGCACCCGCACCTTGCCGAGGCCGTCTTCGTACTCGCTGACGTCGACCAGGCCGCCCTGGGCGAAGTCTGGGTAGAGCTCGACCTCTTCTTTGTTCAGCACGGCGATCTGCGCCCGCCAGAGCTCCGGCAGGTTATGCGGCAAGATCCGCGTCGCCATACCTACGGCGATGCCCTCGGTGCCGAGCATCAAGGCCACTGGGAGCTTCGAGGGCAGCGCGACGGGCTCGTTTTTTCGCCCGTCATAGCTTGGCACAAACTCGGTGAGCGCCTTGTTGAAGAGCGTCTCACGAGCGAGCTCGGTCAGTCGGCACTCGATATACCGCGGCGCCGCCGCGCGATGCCCAGTGAGGATATTGCCAAAGTTACCCTGCTTCTCGATGAAGTACTCTTTGTTGGCCAACACCACCAACGCGTCGCCGATGGAGGCGTCGCCGTGGGGGTGGAGCTTCATCGTCTCGCCGATCACGTTGGCGACCTTATGGAAGCGGCCGTCGTGGGTCTCGGCGAGGGTATGCAAGATCCGCCGCTGCACCGGCTTGAAGCCGTCACGCAGGTCGGGGATCGCGCGGTCGACGATCACGTAGGACGCGTACTCGATGAAGTTCTGCTTCATCAGCGGTTCGAGACCGGTCACGCTCCGAAATCCTTTCGTCTGCCCCCAGTCGAGGAGGTCGAGCTGGAGCTTGGGTGGGCGGTGTTGGCGACGTCGAGCCAAGAGCTCTAGCCCTTCAGAGCTTCCCACAAATCCAAGACCGAGCCGGGTGCTGAGCTGCCGAGCCGCTCTCGTAGCCGAAGAAACGAGCCATACGGGCGGTACGGCGCGCTTTCTGAGGTATAGAAAGCGGCCGGCAGCGCTGTGCCCGGCAACGGGAGGGATTTGTAGGGGAGGGCTTCAGTCTGCTCCATCGACCAGAATCGCTCCAATAGCACCCTGCGACCCTGTAGAAACCTACCGGGCTCGCCTCGCTAGCTCGGCTATGGAGCTGCTGCGCGCGGACCCCGATCCGCCCTCTGCGAGCTCCGCTATCGCTCAAGCAAGGCGTCCGTGTCGATGTGGAGACGAGGCCGTCGTTCATCCGTCTATCGCTATTGGAGGTCGGTCACCAGGTTTTCGACGATGAACTGCTTTCGAGCGGGCGTGTTCTTACCCATGAAGAAGTCGAGCGTCTTGTTGATCTGGCCGATGTTCTTCACGCTGATGGAGACGAGGCGCATCTCGTCGCCGATGAACTGCTCGAACTCTTTGGGGTTGATCTCACCGAGGCCCTTGAAGCGGGTGACCTCCGCGCCCTTCCCATTCTTGCTGGCTAGCTTGCGCTGGGCCTGGTCGCGCTCGGCCTCGCTGTAGCAGTAGATCGTCTCTTGCTTGTTGCGCACGCGGAACAGCGGCGTCTCGAGGATGTAGACGTGGCCCTTGGTCACCAGCTCCTCGAAGTAGCGCAGAAAGTACGTCAGCAGCAGGTTGCGGATATGCATCCCGTCGACATCGGCGTCGGTGGCGATCACGACCCGGTTGTAGCGCAGGCCGTCGAGTCCATCCTCGATGCCGAGGGCGCGCATGATGTTGTATAGCTCTTCGTTCTTGTAGAGCGCGTCGCGCTTGGCTCCGTGGGTGTTGAGCGGCTTGCCCTTGAGCGAGAAGATCGCCTGAGTGTAGACGTCGCGGGCCTGCACCATCGCGCCGCCGGCGGAGTCACCCTCGGTGATGAAGATCGTCGACTCTTCGCGGCGCTTCGACTTGGCGTCGTCGTAATGCTCCTTGCAGTCGGTGAGCTTGGGGATGCGGATCGCGACCTTCTTGGCCCGCTCCTTCGCCTGCTTCTTGATCGCCGAGAGCTCCTTGCGCAGCCGCTCGTTGGTCCGCACCTTCTCGAGCAGCGCCTCGGCCTCCTCTTTATGGGTGTGGAGCCAGATCCCGAGCTCGCGCTTGATCTCGGTGAGGATCCAGGCTCGCACGTCGGCCGATCCGAGCTTGTTTTTGGTCTGGCTCTCGAAGACCGGGTCCTTGATCCGGATCGCTACGGCGCCGATGATGCCGTCGCGCACATCTTCACCGGCGAAGCTCTTGCCCGAGAAGTCGTTGACGGCCTTGAGCACGGCCTCACGGAAGGCGCTCTGATGGGTGCCTCCGGCCGAGGTGTACTGGCCATTGACGAAGCTGAAGTAGTTCTCGCCGTAGTTACGCGTATGGGTGAAGGCGAACTCGAGGCGCTCGAGCTGGCAATGCGCGGGCTCGTAGAGGGCGTCCGAGTCTTCACCGATCTCGGCGGTGAGGAGGTCCTTCAGGCCGTTCTTACTCTTGAAGGTGCGCCCGTTGTAGACCAGGGAGAGCCCGGCGTTGAGGTAGGCGTAGTAGCTCAGCCGGTGCTCGATGAAGTCCTCGTTCCAGCTCAGCCGGGAGAAGATCTCGGGGTCCGGGGTGAAGGTGATCAGGGTGCCGTTTTTCGCCTTCGCGTCGCGGCCGCCCTTCTCTTCAATCAGCCGCCCCTGCTCGAAGGTCGCCCGCTTGTACTTGCCGTCTCGAAAGCTCGCGACCTCGAAGCGCGATGAGAGCGCGTTGACCGCCTTGGTGCCCACGCCGTTGAGCCCGACGGAGAACTGGAAGACGTCATCGTTGAACTTCCCGCCAGTGTTGATCTGGCTGACGCAGTCGACGACCTTGCCCAGCGGGATGCCGCGACCGTAGTCGCGGATCTGCACCGTGTCGCCGTCGCGCTTGATCTCCACGCGCCGGCCGTTGCCCATGATGAACTCGTCGATCGCGTTGTCGACGACCTCCTTGAGCATCACATAGACGCCATCGTCATGGTGCGTACCGTCGCCAACGCGGCCGATGTACATCCCCGTGCGCAGCCGGATGTGCTCCAGGGCGTCGAGGGTCTGGATCGCCGACTCGTCGTAGGCGCGCTTCTCGCGCAGGCCATTGCCGGCGTTGCTCCTGCTCTTGCCGTTTCCCTTCGATGTGGCCAATCGAGCGCTCCTGCTGTCGTGATTCGCCGCGCCCATGAACATCTGCGCAGTGCTCGCTCAACAGAAGTGCCACATCCGATCTCGCGACGCAACAATCGCGCCAGGTACGCGATACCGTGTGGGAATCGAGCCGATCGCCAGGAGGCGGGTCTCTGACCGACGAAGCGAGCGGAGTCTAGAGCGCTGATCAGCTCACCGGACCGAGCTGCGCGAAGGATGCGGAATCACGGCGTAGGAGCGAGAAGAGCGCCTGCTGGTAGCACGCAACCGACGAGCGACAACCGGCGTGATGTCGCAGACCAGCGCGGCGACGGGAGGTCAGTTGGTCAGCGCTCTAGCGGTCTGTAGGAGCACCCCCCACACCTTCGGGACCCACAAGCCAACAGCCCGAGAGAGACACACATAAGAGGCGCCCCGCGCCAGATCGATTCACTCCGCATCTAACGTTTCCTTTGGCCGCCGCGTCTGTTCGTCGGCTACCGTAAGGGAAACGCCGCGGTGTGCTCTAGCACACCCGCGATCCAGGCGACCGCGATCTATGAGATCATGAGCCATGAGCGATGACCTGAGCGAGCTGGACAGGCAGCTCGAAGAGCTGGGCCTGGATCCGAAACAGCTGGTCGAGCGCTTCGTGCGCGCCGGCGGACCGGGTGGTCAGCATGTCAACAAGACCTCGACGGCGGTGCAGCTCTCTCACCCCGAGTTGTCGACCGAAGTCCGCGCCGATGGCGAGCGCTCGCAGCTGCGAAACCGTATCGCCGCGCGAGAGCAGCTGATCGCGCGGGTCGTCGCGGAGCGCGAGGCAGCGGCGGCGGCGCGGCGCGCGGAGCAGGAGCGGAGACGGCGTCAGAACAGGCGACCCTCCGTGGCGGCGCGGCGACGACATGTCGAAACGAAACGCCGACGAGGCGAGATCAAGCGGCTGCGCGGCAAGGTACGCGACGCCTAGAGCGCTGATCAGCTTACCGGACCGAGCTGCGCGAAGGATGCGGAATCACGGCGTAGGAGCGAGGAGGGCGCCTGCTGGTAGCAAGCAACCGA
>PDWJ01000226.1_pt1 | contig 85518 bp, 77 predicted proteins | sample 1430881 | NCBI WGS metagenome assembly PDWJ01 (sample SAMN01162460, study PRJNA174530) | Oral metagenome, whole genome shotgun sequencing project. | biome: Marine environment; feature: Marine mammal; material: Swab sample of the gingival sulcus; isolation source: swab sample of gingival sulcus...
CGCCCGCGCCGATGGTACTACGGCCTGGCCCGTGGGAGAGTAGGTCGCCGCCCCCCCCATCGCCCCGGCTCCCCCTGTGGGAGCCGGGGCTTTTTGCGTTGGGGGGCTCATCGATTCTCGCTATCCATGATATACTCCTTGCCATCCCTGGAGTCGGCTACGCCCAGTGACCGCTTCGGGTCGACGGACTCCTGGTCCGCCTTCGCTACGTTTTTTGCCTCCAAACTGTTTCGGGGTTTTGGAGATTTCCTTCAGATTAGTAACTTTGCGCTTCGGGTGGCATTGCTAAGAGGCGCCTCTTGCTTTCCACTTCGGTGAAATCGTTGTCCGGATATAAATTCCTAACTAAACTGTAAAGTGATGTCGCAAAATTCTACAGCGGTTGACTCGAAGGTCAATCCACAGGTGCTCAACCACCCGGTAGGGTTGTTCGTGCTCTTCTTCACGGAGATGTGGGAGCGGTTCAGCTACTACGGTATGCGTGGTATTCTTGTGTTGTTCTTGGTTTCCTCTGCAACCTCAGATAACCCAGGTTGGGCGTGGTCGCGCGAGGATGCGGGTGTGCTCTACGCTTGGTACTCCTCGTTGGTGTACCTGACCCCACTTATCGGTGGTTACATCGCTGATAAGATTACCGGTTCCCGCGTGGCGGTGGTGCTTGGCGCCCTGCTGATGACGCTGGGTCACGGTTCGATGGCGCTAGACACGGAGTTAACCTTCTACATAGGCCTGTCGCTTCTGGTGCTGGGCAACGGTATGTTTAAGCCCAACATCTCGACAATGCTCGGCGAGCTCTACACGGATGAGAGCAAGAAGGATGGCGCCTTCACGATTTTCTACATGGGTATCAATGCGGGTGCGTTCCTGGGCATTCTGCTCTGTGGCTACATCGGGGAGTACGTGGGTTGGTCGTACGGGTTCGGTCTGGCGGGTATCTTCATGTTCTTTGGCCTTGCGCAGTTCTACTTTTCCAAGAATCTCTTTGGCGATATAGGGTCGCTCAATAAGAAGGGCGCTGCTCAGCAGGAAGTAAGCAAGGTGAGCCAGGAGGTGGAAGCCCCGTCGGCGGGTGGTTTCACCAAGATGGAGAGGGACCGTCTGATTGTAATTGGTATCTTTGCCCTCTCCACGATATTTTTCTGGTGGGCCTTTGAGCAGGCCGGCTCTTCGATGACCATCTTCGCGAAGGACTACACGCAGCGTGTGCTCACGGGGAGTTGGGCGAGCATCTTTGTTTGGGTGAACTTCTTCCTGACGGTTGGTCCGGTGGCTGTCGTTTCCTGGGTGCTTTTGATGCTGGTGCAGAAGACCTTTAAGGTGATTCCGGTGTCGAACGTTTTCCTTCTGATAAGCTTTGTGCTGATTTGGGTCGTGGTGCTCTGGAAGGTGCTGGGCGACTTCAACTTCGAGGAGTCGTACGAGGTGCCAGCTTCGTGGTTTGGTATTCTGAACTCGTTCTTTGTGATTACCTGTGCACCCTTGTTCTCCAGGCTGTGGGATAGCAAGTACAACCCGAGTGGTCCCGTCAAGTTTGGTCTTGGCCAAATTATTCTGGGTCTTGGTTTCGGTCTGCTGGCCTTTGGTTCGGTGAGTATTAAGGATGGTGCGAGCACGGCGGATATTTCGATGTTCTATCTCATTGGTGCGTACTTCCTGCACACGCTTGGTGAGCTCACCCTCTCGCCGGTTGGCCTTTCCTACGTGAATAAGCTGGCACCGAAACGCCTGATGGGCTTCATGTTCGGTATGTGGTTCTTCGCTTCCTTTATAGGTAATCTTTTTGCGGGCTACACAGCTAGCTACATTGATTCGCTCAACGAGGTGATGGGTCTCTCGGGCTTCTTCCTCCTCTTCACCGCCATCCCGATTGCGCTGGGCCTGATAATGTTCACGCTCAATGGCTTCCTGGCCAAAAAGATGCACGGCATTCGTTAGCATCCTAGAGAGCTGATTAGAAGGGGGGATATCCTTGGGGTATCCCCCTTTTTTTGCTTCATGGATGGTGTGAGTATGCGCAATGTGCTGGCCAGTTGGGAAACATGTATTACCTTTGGTGTGTGAATGGGCCAATAGTGCGAACCAGCCGAAAGGAATAACTAGGTATGGAAGAGAAGAGGAGCGCCAAGCGTATAGTCCCGATTGTAGTCCTGCTGCTGCTGTTGGGGGTGGGGGGCTACGTGCTGTTCTCGCCTGAGGGTGAGGAGGTTGCGCCCGCTACGGATGGGCAGATGGACCAAAAGTCCGATTCGGTTGCTTTGCCTTTGCCCGATTCTGGAGCCGCTGTGGATTCCATGCCTGAGCCCCAAGGGGAAGTTCCTGAAGTTGAGCCAGATGTCGAAGTTCCGGAGCGTAAGTCGGCCCCGGTTAGCCCCGAGCCGACCCCGGCGCCTGAGTCCGCAGAGCCAGAGGTAAAACCGGTGAAGCCGGAGCCACCGAAGCCCGCGCCGAAGCCGGAAAAACCCGCTGCATCTCCTGCACCCGAGGCGCCCAAACCGATGCCCAAGCCGGTACAAACCGTGCCCAAGCCAGCTCCCGCGCCGGAAGCACCCAAGCCTGAGCCTGCACCCGAGCCGGTGGATGCCAGCAAGGTTTACAAGGTAGTGGATGTGCTACCGAAGTTCAAGAATGGCGATATGAAGAAGTTCCAGAGCTACGTATCGCAGCGTGTGGTCTACCCCGCGGTGGCTCGTGAAACGGGTGTACAGGGCTTGGTGCAGGTTGGTTTCGTCGTGGAGCTCGATGGGAGCATTAGCAATGTGCACCTGGTTGAGGGGGTGGACAAGTCGCTGGATGATGAGGCGCTGCGCGTTGTGAAGCGGAGCCCGAAGAGCTGGACGCCCGGCATGCTGCGCGGCGTGCCGGTGCGGGTGGAGCAGGTGGTGCAGGTGGTCTTCTATTTGCGCTAAGCTTTCTCGATGATTTCGGTGTAGTAAGTAGCAATATATTCATTACGTGTGGTTTATGAGCAGATTGTACAGTGTATCGATGTACGTATTCCTGTTGCTGGCGGGTTTGGTGACTATGGCCTGTGGGGGTTTGAATACGAAAACCTTGGAGGGGGTCTACAGCGGTGAGGAGCATTGGCACCATGAGATTACGGAGAATGAGGGGATATTCAGTGAGGATGAGAAGAAGCTGGAGGATGTGTATCCGCAGGAGCTGATGGAGGTCAGGGCTGGTGAGGGTGAGGGGGTGTGGGTTCTGTCGTTCAAGTCGGAGCTGGACAGTTTGTGCACTGTGAACCTGCGCGTTGAGGAGAAGAGGGGTAAGGAGTTGATGCTTAAGGTAGTGGGGATAGATGTTCTCGAGAAGATGGAGTACGGGCAGGGGGGTGAGGACGGATTCAGGATGCACGTGAAGCTCAAGGGGACTGGTGGTATGAGGGAGTTTGAGGGGGCGGATGGCGTGCTGCGCTATGATGGGGTTTACAATACTGAGACGGGTGAGCTCAAGCTGGGCTACGCGTTGAGCGGGACGATTGAGGTGCAGGCGGGGGATAGTACGCATAGCTTCCCGGTGCAGGGGCATAGCTCCTATGTAGTCACGAAGTACTCCAACTAGGCGGGGTCTGCTTTTCGCCTGGATTTATCTGATAACCAGCGGGTTCAATTCTTGCCCCGGTGGGTCTTCCCGGGGTGTAGGCTGTGCGGAAATGGCGGGTGGTTTTCTTTTTCCCGAAAATAGTACTACCTTTGCGGGGAGTTTGGCCCCGTAGTTCAGCTGAATAGAACGTCAGATTCCGGTTCTGAAGGTCGTGGGTTTGAATCCCGCCGGGGTCACTAGCCAAGGGTGGATACGAAGGGTCGTGTCTACCCTTTTTGTATTTGCCCGAAATGGCTTATCTTTGTGGAGTATTCTGGGGCAAGTGGCTCTGGGTAAAAGATTAACGACGTATGAAGAGAGTATTGATGGTGGTAGCCTTCTCGCTGGCTGGGGCTTTCAGCCTGGTGGGTTGCGGTGGCAAGTCGGATAAGCCGGCGGCCGAGCAGGACAAGAAGTCGGAGCAGGGGGCGGATGGTGCGCCTGAGGGCGAGGTGGATGCCAAGACCTTTAGCTACGCGGTGGGCGCGCAGCTGGGGGAGATGTTCAGGGAGCAGTCGATAGAGTTCTCCTTCGATGAGCTGAGCCGTGGGCTGAAGGAGGCCTTCGATGGCAAGAGCGAGATGGAGGCGCAGCAGATGCAGCAGAACATCCAGCTGTTCATGGAGGCCAATGAGAAGCGGCTGGCGGAGAAGCGCTTGGTGGAGAGCACGGCCTTCCTGGACTCGGTGGCCCAGCAGCCCGGTGTGATGCGTGATTCGTCGGGCTTGGTGTACCTGATTACCGAGCAGGGCGATGGGGCCTCGCCGCTTGACACGAGCTGGGTGGAGATTAACTACACGGGCAAGCTGACTAATGGCGAGGTCTTCGATGCGAGCGAGCGTCACGGTGGCCCGGCGGTGCTCAATGTGGGCAATGTTATTGATGGCTGGAAGATTGGTATCCCGATGCTCAAGGAGGGTGGCAAGGGTACGCTCTACATCCCGGCCGACCTGGGCTACGGGGAGCGTGGCCGTCCGGGCATCCCGGGCAATGCGGTTATGGTGTTTGATGTGCATCTGCTGCACGTCCTCAACGCCGCGGAGGTTGAGGCGTATAAGAAGGGCGAGTACAAGCAGCAGCAGTAGATTTAGCAGGAAGGAGTCGGTATGGCGGAATTGGTGAACGGCGGTTGCGATATTGTAGGGATACTCGAGCAGAGGTTGCCCCTGGCCACCGGTGAGAGCGCGCGTGGTCCGTGGGAGCGCCAGGATATAGTCATCGCGCTGACGGATGTGCAGTACCCCACGCGTATATGCGTGGAGTTGTTCAACAACAGCGCGCACCTGGCGGATAATATCGCGGATGGCACGAAGGTTCGCGTGTCGGTGAATATCCAGTCCCGCGAGTACCAAGGGCGGTGGTTCACCGGCATACGCGGGTGGCGGATTGAGCCGGTGGCCGATGCGGCCCCGGTACAGAACGCTGCGCCGCAGGGCTACCAGCAACCCGCTCCAGCTCCGCAACCGGCATCCCAAGCGCAGTCGCAGCAGGGCGTGCCGAACTTCCCAACCCAGGGCCCGGGTACGGCGGCTGGGGGGGGGGTATTCGACGACTTACCCTTCTAGGCGTACCTCGCCCCAAGGCATCCAGCCCGGTTGGCGTTGGTAGTGCTGATTTACAGACCGCTATGATAAGACTATCGAGGAGCGTGGTGAGTGTATTCGCCACGCTCCTTCTCGTTCTGGTGGCCCTCTCCGCCTGCGATAAGGAGCCGAGGACTCTTGCGGACCCCACGGAGCTACGCTTCTCCCTCGATACGGTCAACTTCGACTCGGTCTTCGTGGGGCGAACCTCGCCGACCATGACGCTGTCCATCTACAACCCAGCTCGGGAAGAGGTCCGTATACCCCGTATATCCCTTCAGGCCGGGGGGGCTAGCCCCTACGTCGCGCTGGTGGATGGGCTGCCCGGCCCGGTGGTGGAGGATGTCCGGCTTGCGCCGCATGACAGCATTCTCGTTTTCCTCCGCTTCAGGAATGAGCTTGCCACCAGCGATACCATCAGCCGCTGCAACGATGCGCTCGTGGTGCGGGGAGGGGGCCGTGAGCATACGATACCCCTCGTGGCCTGGACGGTGAATGTGCAGCCCTTCGATATGCTCGACATCCGCACGGATGTTGTGCTGGACGGCGATGCGGGCCCCCGGGCGAGGTTGGCCACCGGGAGCGTGACTGTGCATCCCGGTGCGAGCCTCAGACTCACCAACGGTGCGCAGCTCTACTTCCCGAGGGAGTGTGGCCTGGAGGTGAAGGGCAAGCTGGTGCTGGAGGGGACGAGGCAGCACCCGGTTGTTCTGGGGGCGGACCGTATAGACCGGTACTACCGCCGGGCGCTGGGGCTGTGGAATGGGGTGCATCTCCACCCCGGGAGCGAGGGGAATGTCCTCAGGTACGCCGAGATACGCAACGCCGTGACCGCGCTCCGCGTGGAGGAGGCGAAGGGTGCTAGTGGCGTGGAGCTGAAGCTGCAGTGGTGCAAGCTCTTGTACTACGGCTTGGATGCGCTACACCTTGAGCGGAGCCAGGCGATGCTCTACGGCTGCCTGATAGCACAGGGGGCGCGCAATGGCCTACGATTGCGCAGCGCTAGGGCCGAATTGGAGCAGACTACGGTCTACTCCGTTCTCCCTGAGCTGCAGCTGCGGCAGGGGCCATTGGTACGCCTGGAGGAGGGTGAGGGGAATATGTTGCTGGTGCGGAACAGCATCCTGTGGGGCGATAGGGAGGAGGAGGTTGTCCTGACGCAGGCCGATAGCGAGAGCGGGCGAGTGCTATTTACGCATTCCATTCTGCCCTTCTCGGACGGCGATATGCGCCTGGGGATAGTCGGTGAGGGGTGTAGCAATCAGGCTCCCGATTTGGAAAATCCGCTGGAGGGTGATTTTCGGCCGAAGGCCCAGAGCCCGGCTGTGGGTCTGGGCGGGGTGATTGCACCGCTCGATGGGAAGGACATGCTCGGTCGGCCGTTTGGAAGTGTGGGGGCTGAGCGACCCGTCGCTGGGGCCTATGCCTGCGTTGAGTGCCCCTACTAGAAGTGGGTTTTAGGTCGTGTGCGTATCGTGCGTTCCGCGGGAAAGCGCCGTTCTGTACCTCTAGTCGCCGAAGTCGGCGTGCGCGCCCTCTCCCCACTCGTAGCCCTTGACGCGGCGGGAGGGCGACTCGACGAATTGGCCCATGAGGTAGCTCGGCCACCGTTGGTCCACCCGTTCGATGGTCTCCTGCGTGCTGCATACCACGTTCGGCCATGGTCGCCCGCTCTGCTCGGGCCTCTTCGCCCGGCCGTCGACCAGGAGGCTTACTCCGTCCTCATGCTCCCTTACGATGACATCCCTGTCGGGCGAGGTGGAGCCCAGCAGTACCCACAGGAGGAGGTCGGGGTGCTCCGTGGGGGCGCTGGGGTCAACCAGCGCGAGGCAGAGGGGGTACTCGCCGAGCAGCTCGTGGCTGGCCCGGAGTAGGTCGTCGAGCGCGTCGGGGGTGAAGGGGGCCTCGGAGCGGAGTACGTGCAGTAGGGCTTTTCCGTCGACCGTGAGCGTGCGTCCCTGGGGATGCTCCCTCCAGTCGAGCTTTGCCCGTCCGCTGCTCTTGCCCTGCTGGGCATCGATGAGGAGCTTGCCGCCGTAGCCCATGCTGGTGGCGGCGTGGTCCAGCACGTCCATCGGTCCGCGCGAGAAGAGGAGCTGCCCGCGCCCCTTGACCCCGGTGGCGATGGCCTCCAGGACGGAGGGGAGGTTGCGGACCTGCACCTCGCTGGATACGCAGACGATGTACTTGGTGAACATCATCTGCCCCGCCCCCCAGAATAGGCTGGCGATGCGTTCTCCCTGCCCGGGGTAGGTGGCCCTGATGGCGGCGATGGCGAGGTTGTGCGCCACGCCCATGGGGGGGAGCCAGAGGTCGGTGAGTTCGGGGGTGAGGCTTTCGCGCAGCAGGGGCTTGAAGATTTGCTCCGTGGCCTCGGCGATGTGCGCGTCCTCCATGGGGGGGATGCCCACCACGGTGGCGGGGTAGAGCGCGTCCCTGCGGTGGGTTATGCAGGTGATGTGGAAGCGGGGGTACTGGTCCTCGAGGGAGTAGTAGCCGGTGTGGTCGCCGAAGGGCCCCTCGGTGTGTAGCGGCTCGGCGGGGTCGACGTAGCCCTCGATGATGATGTCGGCCTCGGCCGGTATGTTGAGGTCGCAGGTTTTGGCCTTCGCGAGGCGGACGGGTTCGCGGCGGAGGAAGCCGGCCAGGAGCCATTCGTCCATCCCCTCGGGGAGCGGGGCGGAGGCGCAGTAGGCCAGGAGGGGGTCGCCGCCGAGCGCCACGACGACGGGCATCCGCTCGCCCCGTGCGGCGTAGGCCCGGAAGTGGTTGGCCCCCGTCTTGTGCGTGTGCCAGTGCATGCCGGTGGTCTGGCCGTCCATGACCTGCATGCGGTACATGCCGACGTTGCGCACGCCGGTGCTGGGGTCGCGCGTGATGACCATGGGGAGCGTGATGAAGCGGCCGCCGTCGTGGGGCCAGGTCTGGAGTATGGGGAGCTGGCCGAGGTCGGGTTGCGGCATCACCACCTCCTGGGCGGGGACGCTCCCCCGGTGCTTTTTGGGCAGGTAGCGGCCGATCTCCACGAGCATCCGCAGCCCCTCCAGGCGTTGCCGCAGGGTGGTGCGGGGTGTGCGCCCCGCACCCATGAGCCCTTCGAGGCGCTGGGCCACCTCCTGGTAGCTCGAGGCGCGGAGCAGCTCCAGCATGCGTTCGCGGGAGGAGTAGAGGTTCATGACCACCCGGAAGCCCGACGGCTCCTCGGGCTGGAGTAGCAGCGCCTGCCCGGCGCAGTCGCCCGAGAGCGCGCGGTGCGCCAGCTCGGCCATCTCCAGGTGTGTGGATACGGGCACGGGGATTTCACGGAGGGCACCCCGCTGCCGGAGCGTCTCGAGGTGGTCCTTAAGCCCCGGCAGCTTGCCGCGTCGCATAGGCTCAAATGGGTTGGGGGTGTGTAGTGCTACTCGGTCCGTCTCTTGAACAAGCCTACCAGCCTCCGTAGAAGGCTCAGGCTCGATGTCTTCATCAGCACGCCGAGTAGGCCCTCCATCACGTCGTTGGAGGCGTCGCTACGTAGGCCGTCGATGCGCTTGGCGATGAAGGCCTCCTCGTGGTGTATCTTCCGCTCCAGCTCCTGGCGGTACTGCTCTAGCGACTCGGCGCTCTGGAAGGATTTCTCCCTGTGGTTCTCGGTGGCGCTCTTGCCCCCGGAAGGGGTTTGCGTTTCCCTCGAGAGGTGGTGCAGCCGGCGGAGCATGGGGTCGGTGAACAGGGCGGCGCGGAAGCGGTAGACGATGCCCACGGCCATGAGCCAGAGGCCCGAGGCGCAGAGGAAGCCCAGGGGTATGGACCCCAGCATCTGGCCGACCCACACCCCGAAGGCGACCGCGATGAGGAGGAAGAAGACGACCGCCGCGATCATCAGGAAGATGGACATCAGCAGGAAGGACAGCAGGCCCGAGACCTGGAGCATGGTGCGGACCCGCAGGAGCGCTATCTGGTCGTCGACGTAGAGCTTGAGGGCGGCGAGGACATCCGCGGCCGTCTCGTATACTCGTGGGAATAGCATGGTGATATCTCAGTTTTTTGGTCTGCGGTGGGGACGGATGGTACACGCAAAAGCGCAACACGCACGCCGGGGATGCCCCTCCGTGTGTGCTGCGCTGGTTCTGCCGCGGCTTGTCCTATGCCTCAGGTTCTTCTGCCTTCTCCTTCTCGCCCTCCCTGCTCCGCTGTATCAGCCGTTTGAGGTCGCCCTCGAGCTTCCCCACGCGGGTTTTCATGCGGGAGAGCACCTCCTCGGCCTCCTCCTTCACCCCCTCGAAGGTGTCGCTCATCTTCTCGCTGGCCTTCTCCCGGTAGTCGTCCATCTCGCGGGCGATTTTCCGCCGGGTCTTGCTGCCCTTGTCCGGGGCGTACAGTATGCCCAGTATCGCGCCCGCGGCGGCGCCCACCAGGAAGCCGAGTGCTACGTTGCTGTTCTTTGCCATGGTTTTCCCTCCGATTTGATTATACGTACAACATGCGGCTCACCCTTCGGTAGCGCGCGGCTGGCGGCTGAAGGATGCTGGCCGGGTCTAGCACTTGGGCTCGGTGAAGAGGAGCTCCATGGGCTTGCGCACCTTCGGCATCTTGCTGTACACGTCCTCCGGCGAGCGGTAGCCTATGGGTAGGAAGAGCGAGGCGCCGAGGTTGCGCGCCTTCAGGCCGAGGTGCTCGTCCACCTTCGGGTGGTCAAAGCCCGCGATGGGGCAGGCATCGATGCCCAGCGCGGCGCAGGCCACCATGGCCACCCCCGTGGCGATATGCACCTCCGCGTTGGTCCAGGCGGGCAGCTGCTCGGGGGGGAAGGCCCCCAGGAGGAGGTTCGTTATCATCTTTATCTGCTCGCCTATCTCCGGGTTGCCACGCTCCTTGGACGCGAGCTCGGCGCAGGCGTTCACGTACTCCTCCGGCAGGGTGAGCATGTGGCAGAACAGCAGCAGCCGGTCGGCCTCCACAATCTGGGCTTGGTCCCAGCACAGGGGGCGGAGCGCCTTGCGCAGCTCGGGGCACTCGATGACCATCACCTCGTAGGGCTGCAGGCCTATGGCGGAGGGGCTGAGCTGGATGGCCTCCTTGATTTTGGCAAAATCCATATCGCTCACCCGCTTCGTGGGGTCGAACTGCTTTATCGCGTAGCGCCACCGTAGCACATCTAAAATTTCCATGATTGCTTCCTTTGTCTTGGATGAAAAGTATCTCCGCGGCTTCTCCCCGCGGCGAGAGGCGACAGGGCTGTGGGAATCCTGCTCTGCTTGGCAAAGGTAGTAAAATAAATCGACTTTAAGTAGCCCCGCGCGTTTGGCCCCTTCCCGCGCCCCCGTGCTGGCCCGGCCCTGCGCCCCCTTTTGCCCCCCGGCGCAAAAGAGCTACCTTCGCGTGCTAAAGCCAGCGAGCCATGTTCAGATATATCGACCCCAGGGGCTACTTCACCCGGGTGGGCTTTGCCTTCCGGGCGCTCAGGGCCCCGTCCTTCCGGAGCTTCTTCTGGGCCCAGACGGTCTCGCTCATCGGCTCCTTCATCCAGAACATCGCCCTGGGCTGGCTGGTCTACCGCCTGACCTCCTCCTCCTTCCTGCTGGGCCTGGTCGGCTTCGCGGGCCAGATACCCGGCCTGGTGCTCATGCCCTTCGCCGGGGTCTACGCCGACCGCCTCAACCGCCGCATCGGCCTGCTCTGCACCCAGGTCCTGGCCATGGCCCTCTCCCTGGTCATGACCCTGCTCATCCTCACCGATGCGGTCCAGATATGGCACATCATCCTCATCGCCCTCCTGCTGGGCAGCGTGGCCGCCTTCGACACCCCCTTTCGCCACGCCTTCCTCTTCGACATGGTGGGCGACCGCGACCTCCTCTCCAACGCGGTGGCCATGAACTCCACCATGATCAACACCGCCCGCTTCATCGGCCCGATGGTCGGGGGCGCGCTCATCGCCTCGGTGGGGGAGGGCTGGTGCTTCCTGATCAACACCCTGAGCTACGCCGGCATTGTCGCCGTGCTGGCCACCATGCGCATCGCCACCACCCGCCCGAAGGCCGTGGCCAAGCGCGTGATGGAGGACCTCCGGGAGGGGGTGGCCTACTCCATGCGCCACCCCTCCATCCGCTACATGCTCCTGCTGGCGGCCTCGGCCAGCCTGCTGGGCATGCCTTTCCAGGTGTTCCTGCCGGCCTTCACCAAGCTCGTGGGGGGCTCGGCCGCGGCCTTCGGCTACATGACCAGCGCCATCGGGGCCGGGTCGCTCACCGGGGCCTTCTTCCTGGCCACCCGGAAGTCCGTGGTCCGCTTCCCCTACATGATCTACCTCTGCATGCTCCTCTTCGCCACGGGCCTGCTGACCTTCCCCATCTTCCGCACCGTGTGGCTGGTCATCCCCATCCTCTACCTCACGGGCTTCGGGCTCATTACCATGTTCGCCGGGACCAACGTCTACCTCCAGTCCGTGGTCGACGACCAGGTGCGCGGCCGGGTCATCGCCCTCTACGGGATGACCTTCATGGGCATCACCCCCATCGGCTCGCTGGCCATGGGGGCTGTCTCCAAGTACGCCGGGGTGCCCTACACCATCATCGGGGGCGGGGCGCTGTGCCTGGCCGCGGCCCTGCTCTTCCGGCCGCAGATACCCCGCATCGTCTGGAACGCCCGCCTGCGCGACTAGCCCTCCGGGGTCGGCTCCCCCGCCGGGTCGTCCTCCCGCTCGTCTTCCGGGGGAATTCCGTCCCCCCGCAGCAGCGGCGCCCCCTGCTGGGGCTCGTCGTCCTCCCGCGCTTTCCGTCGGAATATCCTGGCGAACCGGCGCCAGAGGGCCCCCCAGGTGTCGAAGGTCTGCGAGAATACCACCCCGCCCCCCGCCGTGTAGGGCGAGAGGTCGGAGAACACCAGGTCGTCGTTGGAGCGGGCGAAGGCCTTGTACCTGAGGTTGGGGGAGAGGGAGGACTGCTGGGTGACCACGATGTCGCCCGCCACGGCCGATGAGGTGTTGTTGCGGGAGATCTCCCAGTTGGCATCCACGTTGAGCCGCCCGTCGAACCACTGCATGGACACGGAGACCTCCGCCTCGTCGCGGTTGGCCCGCCCGCCCCGCCGGTTGGGCCGGTAGTTGAAGCCCAGGTCGATCGAGGGGGCGTTCTCAATCTGCGCCAGCCAGGAGTTCACCTGGTTGAAGAGCAGCTCCCAGAAGGAGGAGAGCAGGAAGTTGGCATCGCCCCCGCCGGCGTTCCCCTGCTCCTGGCCCTGGGCATCCACCTGGTTCTGCGACTGGGCCCCCCCGGCGAACATGTTCAGCAGCAGCAGGGAGGCGAACTGCCGCATCACCTTCTCCTCGGTGTTGATGGCCGCGGCCATGAGCGACTGTATCTCCTGGTCGGCCTGCGGCACCTTCACGTCGAAGGAGATGCGGGGCTGCTCGAGCGAGCCCTCGATGTGGACGATGCACTCCACCGGGATGCGCCGCTTGTACTTGTCCTGGGCCGAGCCGATGAAGAGCTTGTCGAGCGAGGCGCGGGTCTGGTAGCTGGCGTAGATGTCGGCGTAGGCGGTTTCCGGCCCGCCGGAGAAGCGGATGCGGCTGCCGCGCTGTATGCGGAACTTCTTGGAGAGGATGCCCTCCAGGACGAAGGTGTACTCCCCCCGCTGTATGGTGTACTCCCCGAAGATTTGGGGGACCTGCTCGTCGCGCCCCAGCACCAGGTGGATGTCGCCCTTGCCCTGGGCGCGGAGCATGTCGCCGGTGCGCTGGTTGATGACAATTTGGGCCACGGCGTCGTCCGTGATGCTGAAGTCGGCCGTCAGGGCGAGGAAGCGTGAGAGCTTGGGGGAGAGCAGCTCCGCGGATTTTCCGGCCCCGCTCGAGTCGCTGGGCTGCACGAAGCGTAGCTGCCGGGAGTCCTCCGCCGTCGCCTGGGTGGGGACGCGGAAGGTGAGGTCGGTCCCGGGGGCGGTCTGCGCGTGGAGCTCTAGGGTCAGGTCGCTGAGTGGCCCGGTGGCCCTCGCCTCGAAGGTCGAGCTGAGCCGCCCGTAGTACACCCCCGGCACGTTCAGCCGGGTGTCCAGCAGGTGCATCTGCTCGGCCTTGGCGTGGAGGTTGCAGGTGGGGTTCTTGAGGTCCTCGAAGTCCAGCCAGCCGTTGAGGGTGGTGTGCCCGCCCTTGGTGTCGGCCAGCCTGAGCCTCTGGGCGCGCAGGCGGTAGCCCTTGAGGGTGAGCGAGTCGGAGGTCAGGAAGCTCTCGTTGAGGTGGGGGATGTAGACCCGGGCCGAGTTGAAGCGCACGCCCCCGTTGGCCCTGGGGGCCTGGGGGGTGCCGGCCAGGGTGATGTCGGCCGACACCCCGCCCTCGCCGCTTATCTCCCCCTTGGTGAGCGGCTGGAGGATGGTGAGCGGCATGCTGTCGAGCAGCACCCGCCCGCTGAAGACCTTCTGCTCCACGTCCCAGACCATGCCCATGCGCGCATTCGTCCTGCCGTTGAGCCCCCGGTTCTCGAAGTCCACCTGGAAGGGGTTCTGCTGCCCGGCCCACTCGCCGTGCAGCGAGGAGGAGCCGATGTAGGCGCCGTTGAGGATCACGTCGTCCTGCTGCAGGTCGAAGGTGTAGGCGGGGGTGCTCAGCAGGGAGGAGATTTTGAGGTCGCCGTGGATCTGGCCCTCCACCTGGTGGGGCGACAGCAGGGGGGCCAGGAGGCCGAGGTCCACGTTGTCCATGAGCATGTGCAGGGTGTCGCTGCTCCGCCGCGAGATGTCGCCGTAGGCCAGCAGGCGGGGCTCCCCGGCGTGTAGGGAGAAGTTCTGCAGGTTGACCCTCGCGCTGTCCACCGCGATGCGCGCGCGGGAGAACTTCCAGGTCTTGCCGAGCATGGCGAGCTCGGAGGGCTCTAGCCGGGTGATGGCGCGCCAGGCGCCGTTGTCCTTCCTGTCGAGCTTGGTGGCGAATTCGAGCTGGAGGGAGGAGGAGTTCAGCTCGCGCGCCTGGGCGGTCAGCGTGGTGTGGAGGCTGTCGACGCAGGCCGCCACGTTGAGGGCCACGTCCTCGGTGGTGAGGGAGGCGATGCGGCCCTTGTCGATGGTGAGCTGCAGGCGGGCGACGGTGTCGTAGCGCTTGAGGCTGAGCTGGGTGTTGGTCAGGGCGGCGCTCTTGTAGCGGAGCGAGTCGGACTGGAAGGTGAGGTCGAAGGTCTCCTCGCCCGTGTTGAAGCCCGCGTTGAGGTAGGTGCCGCGGGCGATGCGCAGCTCGGGTAGGAAGAGGTGCAGTATGGGGTTGAGCTCGCCCACTCGGATCTCGGCCCGGTAGGGTAGGCCCTCGGTGGGCTTGGGGTGGCGTTGCGTGGAGTCGGCCGGGAAGAGGGTGGGCAGGTGGTAGGTGAGCATGCGCTGGGTGCTGGCCTGGAGGGGGGCTAGGCGCTTGCCGCCCCAGACGGTGGCGCGGAGCGGCTCGGAGTCCAGGGTGAAGATCTTGCCGGCCAGGACGTTCCTGGCCCCGATGTTGGCGTGGGGGAGGTGGGTGGCCCCCCGGCTGTTCTGGTAGTGGAGGTCGTGGAGCTTGAGCTCGCCCTCGAAGGAGTCGAAGTCCTTGCCGCTCATGGAGGCGGTGATGCCCCCGCGCAGGACCGCGAGGCTGTCGCTGCGCACCAGGTTCATGGCGTGGAGGTCGGCCCGCGCGATGGTGGACTGGAATTCGAATACGGGGTGCTTGGCGGCCAGGTCGACCAGGCCGTCGAAGTCCAGCTGCAGCTGGGGGTCGCGCACCCGTAGGCTGCCGGAGTAGCGGCGGGGCGCGAGGTGGCCCTTGAGGCGGATGGCGCGGTAGTCGCTGCCCAGCAGGCGGATCTGGGAGATGTCCCCGTCGAGCTCCACGCTGGGGTTTCCCTGGCGGGGTAGCATCCCGTCGACCGAGGCGGTGAGGGAGAGCCTCCCCACGGTGGAGTCGCGCAGGATGCGGTTGATGGCCAGGTCCTTGGTGGCGATGCGCCCCTGGAAGGTGGTGCCCATCTCGTCGTAGTGCAGCGCGAGGTCGGTTTTCACCTGGCCGAGGTTCGAGTGCAGGGTGCCGTAGGCCACGAAGTTGTTGAGGAAGCCGATGAGGGAGCCCTGGTAGTTGAGCTGCTGCACGTTCCGCAGGGTCGGGGGGAGCGGGAAGGGCTTCTGGGTCAGCTCCGAGACCACGTGGGCGATGTCCGGCACGGAGGTCTTGAAGCTCTCGAAGTTGAAGTTCACCAGCGTCTCGGTCACCTGCGGCAGGCCCTGCATGGTGCCCTCCCCCCGGAAGACGGTGCTCTCGCCGGTGGTCAGCCGGAGGTCGCGCAGCCGGAAGTTGTCCACCGTCCCCTCGAAGCGCCCCGCGCCCCGCACCCGGAGGCCCTGCCCCCAGGGGAAGCGCGTGAAGTAGCCCAGCGTGCCCAGCCGCACGGTGGAGGGGGCCAGCTCTATCTCCAGGCGCACGTTGTGCAGGAAGTCCGACATGGCCGCGAAGCCGTCGTAGCGCAGCTGGACCAGCGGCACGGTGAGGTCGTCGTGCGGGGTCAGGATTGCGCAGTTGCGGAAGGTCATGTGCTGCGAGCAGAGCGTGAAGTCGATGTCCATCCGCTTGGCCCGGAAGCCCGACTTCTCCTGGGCGGCCAGCCGGCTGGCCCGTATCTCCAGCGTGTCGTTGTGTATGTGGAAGCGGTCGACCTGCCCGTCCACGTCGTACACGTCCATGTCCTTGTAGTTGATGCGGCCGGGGGTCACCGAGTCGGGGTTGCGCCGCATCCGGAACCGCAGCCCCCGGAACAGCACCGTCTCGATGCTCATCTCGAAGCCCTTCTCCGATTTTGGCCCGTCCTTCCGCTTGAGCCGGGCCACCAGCTGCTTGATGTTGAGCAGGCCCGAGGAGTCGGCCACCAGCTGGAGCATCCCGCTGTCGAGCGTGGTGTAGCCCAGGCCGAGGTGCCGCCCCTCCCGCCGCAGGAAGGCCAGCGAGGAGGTGCAGCGGCGGGCGTGGATTATCGTGTCGTTTGCGTCGTCGTAGACCGTGAAGCCCCTGACGGTGACCGCCGCCGGGAAGCGTAGCTCCAGCCCCTCCAGCTCGCAGCGGATGCCCACTGTCCGCTCCGAGATGGCGCAGAAGAGCTCGCCCGCCTTGCCCTGCATGTAGGGGAAGAGGAAGGCCACGTAGATCAGCACCACGGCCACGGCCACCGCGATGAGCGTGCCCACCAGCAGGTGGCGGATGCCGCGCAGCAGGAAGATGCACACCCGCCGGGGGAGGCCCATCAGGACCTCCATCTGCCGCTCCCCAGGGCCATTACCCATCCTAGCCATTGCGCAAACGCCCTAAGTTCGGGGCCGGGCTTAGCATCATGCCGCGGTGCACTATATATATAAGGTGTGTGGTTCTTCTTTCTTCCTGCTTCTCCTAGCTCTTCAGCATGCTCACCATGTTCGTCTTGTATGCCTGAACGCCCGGCTGGTCGAAGGGGTTCACCCCCAGGATTAGCGCGGAGAGCGCGCACGCGAGCTCCAGGAAGTACACCAGGTAGCCCATCTGGAAGGCGTTGCGCTCCGGGAGCTCTAGCGAGATGCAGGGGATGCCCCCGTCTTCATGCGCCCGGATGGTGGCCTGGGCCGCCACCCGGTTGATGCTGTGGAGCCCCCGGCCGGCCAGGTAGTTCAGCCCGTCCTCGTCGCCCGGGGTGCTGCCCACCGCGATGTCGTGCTGGGCGCGCCCGAAGAGCAGGTGCGTCTCGAAGAAGAGCGGCAGCCCCTGCTGGAAGTACTGCGCCAGCGAGTGGAGGTCGGTGCTGTAGCTCACCGCCACCGGGAATATGCCCCTCCCCTCCTTGCCCTCCGACTCGGCGAAGAGCTGCTTGTACCACTCCCCGAAGGAGACCATCCACGGCGAGTAGCTGGCCCATATCTCCAGCTGCTTCCCGTGCTGGTAGAACAGGTTGCGTAGCCGGGCGTACTGTAGGGCTGGTCCCCCGTCGGGCTGGTCGTAGCTCTCGTTCTGCGCCAGCCGGGCGCCCCGCATGAGCTCCCGGATGTCGACCCCGGCCAGCGCCAGGGGCAGCAGGCCCACCGGCGTGAGCGCGGAGTAGCGCCCCCCGACCGACGGGGGGATGGAGAGCGCATGGAAGCCCTCCGACCGCGCCATCCGGCGGAGGGCCCCACCCTCCGGGTCGGTGATGACGTACACCCCCTCGGCCCGGTAGAGGCCCAGCTCCCGGAGCCGCGCCGACAGGAGACGGAAGGCCAGCGCGGGCTCGAGGGTGGTGCCGGACTTCGAGATGATCACGGTGGCCACCCGCCTCCCCTCTAGGTCCTGCAGCTGCGCATGCATGTAGTCGGGGTCGAGCGTGAGCCCCAGGAAGCGGAGCTCCACTCGTGGGCCCGATAGCTGGTCGGGCAGCGCGGCGATGATGGACTCGCTCCCCCGGTAGGACCCCCCTATGCCGACGACCAGCACCACGTCGTAGCGGCTGGTGATGTCCGCCGCCATGGTGCAGATTTCCCCTATCGCGGCGTCGTCCGTGTGGCTGGGGAGGCTGGCCCACCCCGTGAATTCCTTGCCCTTGCAGGTCCCGTTCCGCAGGCTCGACAGGGCATCGTGCCCCGCGGCGTCGAGCTGCGTCAGGGATTGGTCGGCGATTTGCCGGGCCAGCGGCCCGAGCCCGAGCTGTATGTTCACCATGGCGGTATATTTTTCGGCGACTCACCGTGCCCTCGCCCCCGTGGCCGGGTTCTGCCCTCCGTGTGGGCCGGGCGTGGCGTGCCCCATTCATCACTCCCTCGGCCTACACGAGTAGCGTGCTGAGCTGCTCGAACTCCCGCCGGGCGTTGGCCCCCTCGTAGAGGATGCGGTGTATGGTCTGGGCGATGGGCAGCTCCACCCCGTGCTGGCGGCTGATGTGCTCGATGCCGTCGGAGGCGTAGTAGCCCTCGGCCACCATGTTCATCTCCATCTGCGCGGAGAGCACCGAGTAGCCCTTGCCGATCATCAGGCCGAAGGTCCGGTTGCGCGAGAACTGCGAGTAGCAGGTCACCAGCAGGTCGCCCAGGTAGGGCGAGGCGTTGGCATTCCGCGGCGAGGGGTAGGTGCCCTCCAGGAAGCGCTCCAGCTCGTCCTGGGCGTTGCAGGTGAGCACCGCCTGGAAGTTGTCCCCGTAGCCCAGCCCGTGCCCGATGCCCGAGGCCACCGCGTAGATGTTCTTGATGATGGCCGAGTACTCCGTCCCATAGATGTCCTGCGAGGGGGTCACGTGGACGTAGTCGCTGCGTAGCAGCTGGGCGATTCGCTCCGCGTCGGCCGTGGCCTTGCACGCCACGGTGAGGTACGAGAGCCGCTGCAGGGCCACCTCCTCGGCATGGCAGGGGCCGGTGACCACCCCCATGCGCCCGTACGAGAGCCCGTAGTGCTGCTTGAGGAACTCCGAGGCCGTCAGGTGCTCCCCCGGCACGATGCCCTTGATGGCCGTCACCACCAGGCGCGACGAGAGGTCGGCGGTCAGCGGCTCGAACCACGTGGCCAGGTAGGCCGAGGGCACCACCACGAACACAATCTCGGAGGACGCCACCAGCTCGTCTATCGAGTTGGCCAGGTGCAGATGCCCCATGTTGAAGCGCACGTCGGAGAGGTAGGTCGGGTTGCGGTGGCGTAGCCTCACCTCCTCCCGCGCGGCCTCCTGCCGGATGTACCAGCTCACCCGAGGGTTGTTCTCATGCAGAATCTTGACTATAGCCGTGGCCCAAGAGCCACTCCCGATTACCCCGATTGCCATCCGACCATCTACCGTTATTAGTGAAACCCCCCGCCGAAGCCCGCCTCGTAGCAGTCCTCCGCCCGCGGGGCGATGATGAAGCGCTTCTTCCCGCAGTTGCAGTTCGGCGCGCGGTAGCCCCGCCGCTTCCCGTAGGAGCGGGGGCGCCGCGATGAGGCGCAGGAGGCCAGCAGCAGGGTAGCCACCAGCAGCACGACAACAACAAGACCCCGTTTCATAGCCCAAAGGTAGCTATATTTTTAGTTCTACTCCAACTCCAGCCCCGCGGCGCTCCCCCGGCGGCCGATTTCCCCGGTGCGCGGCTGGCCCGGGGGAGGGCGGTGCGCCCGCGGGCAGCGGCAGTGGGCCCGGCCCGTCACGGGGGCGCGCAATGGAACTTTACCCCGGGCTATGCTAGAATGTGGGATTTTTACATACCTTCGCGTGTAGGAAAAATGGCGATTTCTATGCGTGGTGCTTTTCGTTTCGTACGTCTGGCCCTGGTGCTCCCCGCCCTGCTCTGGGCGTTGCGGGGTGAGGCTGCCGAGGGCATGTTTACGCTCCCCGAGCTGCGGGAGGAGCTCCGGGATACCCTCGAGGCACGGGGGATGGAGCTCCTCATCGACGAGCTGTACTCCACCTATGGCCCCAGCGTTGAGGATGCCGTCGGCCGGCTGAGCAACGGCGGGACGGGCGCGGTGGTCTCGAGCCAGGGCCTGGTGCTCACCAACCAGCACTGCATCCTCCCCAACCTCCATGAGCTGGCCATCTCGGGCAGGAACTACCTCGAGGAGGGGTACTGCGCCACGGGCCGCCAGCAGGAGGTCCCCCTCCCGGGGCTGAGCATGCGCTTCACCCGCGTGGTGAGGGATGTGACCCCGCAAATTCTCGCCTTCGTGGGGGAGGCGGCCCCCCAGGCCAAGCGCGACTCGCTGGCCCAGATGGCCGGGCAACGGCTCATCGACTCCGCCGAGAAGAAATCGGGCTTCGAGGCCGAGCTCGTGCGGCTCCGGGGTGGCAACACCTGGCAGCTGGTGGAGTACCAGACCTTCCGCGACGTCCGCCTGGTGGTCGTCCCCCCGCGGCGAATCGCCCAGTTCGGCGGCGAGGGGGAGAACTGGCTGTGGCCACGTCACGCCGGGGATTTCGCCCTGCTCCGTATCTACACGGACGCGCAGCGCAAGCCCGCGGCCTACGCCAAGAGCAACGTGCCCTACAGCCCGCCGTGGAGCCTGAGGGTGAGCGTGGACGGCTACAAGGAGGGCGACCTCACCATGACCCTCGGCTACCCGGGCCGCTCGGAGCGCTACCTCACCACGGCGGAGCTCCAGCAGCGGATGCAGGTGGTGAACCCGGCGGTCGGGCGCGTGCTCGGGCAGCGGAACAGGGTGTGGAAGTACCACATGGATGCCTCCCCCGCCGTGGCTCTGAAGTATGCCCTCCGCTATAGCCAGAGCGAGAACTACCGCCAGAAGGTGGTCGGGGAGAATGCGGCCCTGCGCCGCGCCGGGGAGGAGAAGCGGAGGGACGAGGAGGAGAGGGCCATGTTCAGTTGGCTCGCCCAGCAGAAGAATACGGGTAGGTCGCTGGCCGCGCTCGACGAGCTCCGCAACCTCACCCTGCGGCGCAACCCGGCGGTGCACCGGCTCATACACTACAGGGAGGGCCTGGCCAATAGCCTGGGCTTCTACCAGATAGCCAACCGCTTCAGGGGCCTGCAGACCGCCCTCGAGAAGGGGGACGACGAGGCCATCAAGCGCATGACCAAGCTCAGCAAGGAGGACATGGCGAGCCTGTTCAGGGATTACGACCAGGAGACCGACCGGGCCATGACCCGCAGCATGCTCAAGTTCCTGCGGGGCCAGCTGCAGCCGGGTGAGCTACCGGCCTTCTACCGGCTGATAGACAAGGATTTCGGCGGGGATATTGACCGCTTCGTCGACGAGCTGTTCCGCGAGTCGGCCTTTGTCAGCCCCGAGCGGCTGGGGCGCATGCTCGCCCGCCCGAAGGCGAAGCAGCTGCAGAAGGACCTCGGCATGCAGCTCTGCCAGGCCACCCACGCGAAGATGCAGGAGGACCTGAACATGCTGGTGAAGGCACACCCCGCGCTGGAGGAGGGGCAACGCCTCTACCAGGCGGCCTGGGTGGCCAAGGAGGGGAAGGGGCGGATGTATCCCAACGCGAACGGCACGCTGCGCTTCAGCTACGGGCGCGTGGAGGGCTATAGCCCCGATGCCATCCGGACCTTCGGCCCGGTCACGAGCCTGGAGGGGATGCTGCTACGGGAGGATGAGCAGCTCGACGGCTTCGAGGTGGACGCTCGCCTCAAGGGCCTCAGCGAGCGCAAGGATTACTTCCAGTACCGGAACGCGGAGTCGATGATGTCGCTGAACTTCCTGACCACCAACGATGTGGTCGCGGGCAATAGCGGGAGCCCTGTGCTCAACGCCCACGGCGATGTGATAGGCCTCTGCTTCGACACGAACTCCGAGGGGCTACTCGGAGAGGTGGGCTACAGCCCGCGGGTGAGCCGTGCAATCAATCTGGACATCCGCTACGTGCTGTTCTACCTAAGGAAGTACACGGAGGGGCTCTGGCTCTTCAGCGAGTTCCGCGTGGTGCGGGACGGAAAGGAGGAGGGGGTCTTCTATGATTAGCCCAGCTAGCTATGGAGAGTAGCCCGGTGCGTGGCCTAGCGGCCAGCCTGCCTGGGTGGCGCATCGGGAGGAATAACTACACGTCTTTGTGAAAAGTGCTGTTATAAACATCTAAATTCTGAGTAAAGTTATGATACAGCAACTATTTTGGTTGGTGCCGATATGTTCGGTCATCGCGCTCGTGGCGGCCTACTTCTTCTACAGCAGCATGATGCGGGCTAGTGAGGGGAACGACCGCATGAAGGAGATTGCCTCGTACGTGCGTACGGGTGCCATGTCCTATCTCCGGCAGCAGAACAAGGTCGTGTTCATCGCGTTCCTGGTGCTGGCGGCCTTCTTCTCCATTCTGGCCTACGTGCTGCACGTGCAGAATGAGTGGGTGCCCTTCGCGTTCCTGACCGGTGGTCTGTTCAGCGCGCTGGCGGGCTACATCGGGATGCTCACCGCGACCAACGCCTCGGCCCGTACGGCCTTCGCTGCGAGCCAGTCGCTCAACAAGGGCCTCACGGTGGCCTTCCGCTCGGGCTCCGTCATGGGCCTCACGGTGGTGGGCCTGGCCCTGCTGCACGTGGCCATCTGGTACCTGGTGCTGGACAAGTTCGTGGAGTCGCCCGAGCCGGGGCATAAGCTCATCATCATCACCACGACCATGCTGACCTTCGGCATGGGTGCGTCCACCCAGGCCCTCTTCGCCCGCGTGGGCGGCGGTATCTACACCAAGGCCGCGGACGTGGGGGCTGATCTCGTGGGCAAGGTGGAGGCCGGTATCCCTGAGGACGACCCGCGGAACCCCGCGACCATCGCGGACAACGTGGGCGACAACGTGGGCGACGTGGCCGGCATGGGGGCCGACCTCTACGAGAGCTACGCGGGCAGCGTGCTCGCGACCATGGCGCTCGGGGCGGCCGCCTTCCGCATGGGGGGCGAAATGCAGCTCAAGGCCGTGTTCGCGCCCATGCTCATCGCGGCCGTCGGCATCCTGCTCTCCATCGTCGGCATCTTCGCCGTGCGCACCAAGGAGAACGCCACGATGAACCAGCTACTCTCGGCCCTGAGCGTCGGCGTGGGCCTGAGCAGCACCCTCATCTCCGTGGCCACATTCGCCATCCTCTACTTCCTGGGGCTGCAGAACTGGTTCTGGATTGCCTGCTCGGTGGTGGTGGGACTGCTCGTCGGCATCGTCATCGGCAAGAGCACCGAGTACTACACCTCGCACAGCTTCAAGCCGACCCGGAAGGTGAGCGAGAGCGCCGAGATGGGCCACGCCACGGTGATTATCAGCGGCATGGGCCTGGGTATGATCTCCACCGCCATCCCCGTGCTCTCCATCGTGGTGGGCATCACGCTCTCCTACCTCTTCGCCTCGGGCTTCGACCCGCAGAACTACACCCTCGGCCTCTACGGCATCGGTATCGCCGCGGTGGGCATGCTCTCCACCCTGGGTATCACCCTGGCCACGGATGCCTACGGCCCGATTGCGGACAACGCCGGGGGTAACGCCGAGATGAGCGGGCTGGACCCCGAGGTACGCCGCCGCACCGATGCCCTCGATGCGCTGGGCAACACCACGGCCGCCACCGGTAAGGGCTTCGCCATAGGCTCGGCCGCCCTGACGGCCCTTGCGCTCCTGGCCTCCTACATCGAGGAGATCAAAATCTCCATCATGCACCTGATGGCCGACGGCAAGGAGGTGCTGACCGCCTTCGGCGAGACGCTTAGCATCGAGCAGGTGCGGCATGCCGAGATCACCGACCTGATGACCTGGTACGACGTGACGCTGATGAACTACAAGGTGCTGGTGGGGGTATTCCTCGGCTCGATGCTCGCCTTCATCTTCACGGGGCTCACGATGAACGCCGTGGGGCGCGCCGCGCAGAAGATGGTGGAGGAGGTGCGCCGCCAGTTCCGCACGATACCCGGCATCATGGAGGGTACCGGCACGCCCGACTACGTGCGCTGCGTGGAGATCTCCACTAAGGCCGCCCAGGCCGAGATGCTCATGCCCGCCGCGCTCGCCATCCTGATTCCCATCGCCACGGGCGCAATCTTCGGCGTGGCCGGGGTGATGGGCCTGCTGGTGGGCGGCCTCGGTACGGGCTTCGTGCTGGCCACCTACATGGCCAACGCTGGGGGCGCATGGGACAACGCCAAGAAGTACATCGAGGAGGGCCACTTCGGCGGCAAGGGCAGCGACCCCCACAAGGCCGCGGTGACGGGCGACACGGTGGGCGACCCCTTCAAGGACACCTCGGGCCCGAGCCTCAACATCCTCATCAAGCTCATGTCCATGGTCAGCATCGTGATGGCGGGTTTGACAGTGGCCTACAGCATACTCTAAAAATTCAGCCAGTTTGAGTTGGGGGCATCCACTCGGATGCCCCCTTTTTTGCGTTTCGCATCAGGGCGCAGGGCCACTATTTCACGCCCCGGGCCTGTCCCTCGGGAGGCCATTTGGGCGCATCCGTGCAATTGCCTGTATTCCTTCATGACGCCCCAGGGGGCTTTGGTGTATGCATAGACGAGGTTAACGGAAAGTGGAGGCTACGGAGCGACTATTATGCGGAAAAGAAGTATTTTTGCCGTCATAGTATAGGTATATGGCTGGGATTACACGCGGTGCGCGCATTGTGGTACGGAGGATATTTCTGCTCCTGGGGCTTTTGGCCCTGGGGGTGGCTTCGTACGCGCAGGGCGTGGAGCTGGGCGGATTTGCGGGTTCGGAGGAGGTGGGAGCTTCGCAGCTGGCCCAGCGGTCGGAAAGGTCCGAGCTGGACCGCCGCATCGGCTACATCTGGATGTTCGCCGAGGGGGTGGAGTGGAGCAAGCGTACCCGGCGGCCGATTACCATAGAGCTCATCGGGGTGGATGCCTCATTCGCCCAGACGCTCAGCGCGTACAGCAGGCCCCGGAGGATCGGTAGGCGTCGCGTACGGGTTGTGCGAACGCAGGACTTCAGCGTGGATGCCCGGCGGGATGCCCTCCCCAACATCGTGTACGTGGGGAAAGGGGCGGTGGAGCGTCTCGAGAGCGTGTATGCGTACTTCCGGGGGAAGCCCGTGCTGGTGATCAGCGAGCAGCCCTACTTCGGCGATGGGTGGATGGTCTCCTTCCCCAACGATACGCATGAGCAGACCAACGTGAAGTGGGTTTTCTCCTACAATCCGCAGAATATAGCCAAGCTTGCCAAGCTCCGCCTGAAGGGGCGCCTCAAGGATGATAGTCAGGGGGATACGCCCCGGCGTACGCGTCGCTCGCAGGTGGCCCAGGGCTCTAGCTCGAAGGCTGGCCGGCGGCGTGCGGGCTCGTCGTCCATAGCGGCCGACAAGGGGGCCACGCAGCAGAAGCCCGGGCTGATAGTGGAGAGCAAGCAGCCGGAGAACGTGCAGGGGCACAATGGGGGGGACGAGATATACAGCCTGTGGCGGCAGCGGATGGGCATCGCGCAGGGGCGCTTGCAGAGCGAGGACTGGGGGCTGGCGGCGCGGATGGACTGGCGCAACGAGCTGCTGTTTGAGCAGGCCGAGATTATTTCCCGGAAGAACGATACGATTTCCTTCCTGAGCCGTGAGATGGAGGTGCTGCTGCATGAGGTTTTTGCCAAGAGCCGCGAGGTGAGCGACTCCGGCATGCTGCTGGGCCTGTATCCCAAGGGCTTGCTGGCGCGCCCGGCGGTTCTCCTGGATAAAGAGGGCAACGCGACCTACGAGCGCTACGAGGGCTCGTACAGCAAGGCGCGTGAGCTGGTTTCGGAGGGGATAGTGCGTAGGCGGGCGGCCCAGCGAATGCGCGCCAATGCCCGGAGTAGCCATGTGCGCGAGGAGGTGTGGAAATTCAGCACGGCCCCCTGGCTGTACGAGGTGGAGGGCCAGCTGATTCTCATGAGCCTGGTGCTGGTGAGCCTGGTGAGCGTGTACTTCGTCTCCCTCCGCGTACGTCGCCTGCCCCATGAGCCTGTGCTGGCCGCCGGGCCGGGGGCTCCCGTGGTGGCCGCAGGTGCTCTGGGCCTTCTGGCCCGGGAGGAGAAGGAGCGGGAGGAGCAGGAGGCGGCCAGCCGCTTGCTGGCGGACATCAGCCATGAGATGCGGACCCCGCTCAACGCCATAGTGGGGCTGAGCGAGTACCTCGGTGAGGCCAGCGAGGCGAGCAAGGCCCCGACCGAGGCCGAGGCCGGGGAGGTGTCGGAGGCCCTACGCCTAATTCGGAGCAACGCCGAGACGCTCAACCGCACGATGAATAACGTCATGACCCTGAACATGATACAGGGTGGCACCATCCGCCTCGAGCCCAAGGAGTTCTCCGTGGAGGCGATGTTCGAGCGCATCAACGGGCGGATGCGCCGGGTGGCGGAGGAGGTCGGCGTGGATGTCCCGATAGCCTACGAGCTGCGGGGGGACATCCCCCCCCGGATTTTTGCCGACGAGGGCAAAATCAGCGCGGTGCTGGAGCTCTCGCTCAGCAGCGCCCTGTTCTCCAGCGCGGTGGAGAGCCTGACCTTTGGCTGCGAGCGCATGCCGGAGGGGAGCGAGGAGGAGTTCTGCTTCTTTGCCCAGCATCTGGGCCAGGGCAGCGACCCGGCCGATGACGCCGGGAGCGACAGGACCTTCAGCCGCGAAACGGCTCGCCAGCTCGCCCGCATCATGGGCAGCGAGATACGCCAGCTCAGGGTGGAGGACGGGCTGCGGTGCGAGTTCTCCGTGCGTGGCGTGGCCTAGCGTGTAGAACAATTGCAAGTGCGGCCTGTTCTGCAGTCATAACAAAGCCTTTCGCTATGCACTACCTCTTCCGCGTTCAAAATCCTGAGGATGCGCGATTTGTCCGTCATTACTGCCTGAGCCCCTGCATGTCCCTTCTGGAATTTCACCATTTCCTGCGTGCGGACCTCCAGCTCCAGGGGGTGGGCATGTCGAGCTTCTTCACCACGACGGACGACTATCAGCCCCTGCTGGAGTTCACGGAGGTGGACATGGAGAACGATACCGACCTGCCGGCCCTGCCGATGGAGCAGAGCCTGGTGCGGGAGGTGGTGCATGAGGTGGGCGAGAAGCTGATATACTGCTTCGACATCCTCTCGGAGCGGAACCTGACCCTGGAGCTAATCGAGAAGCGCCCTGAGGGTGGTGGCACCATCAGCTGCCTCCTGGCCGAGGGCGATAACCCCACGGCCAGCGGCGATGAGCTCGCGACTAATAAGGCTGATATAGAGCTACTTCGCATGATGCTTGGGTCGGAGGAGGGGGATGATGAGGAGGGCTATGAGGGTGACTATGGGGAGGAGGGCGATGAGCCGTTTGGCGAGTAGGCGATGAAGTCGCTGGTCGTGCTGCTCGGGCCGACGGGGGTGGGGAAGACCAGCATGAGTATCCGCCTGGCCCGGGAGCTGGGCTGCGAGATAGTCAATGCCGATTCGCGCCAGTGCTTCGCCCAGATGCGGATTGGCACGGCCTTCCCGAGCGGGGAGGAGCTGGCCGCCGTGCCGCACCACCTGCTGGGGCATAGGCGAATTGACGAGCGCTACAGCTGCGGGCAGTACGAGCTAGACGCGCTGGCGACGCTCGAGCGGCTCTTCGAGGGCCACGACTGCGCCATCCTCTGCGGGGGTAGCATGCTCTATGTGGATGCGGTCTGCCAGGGTATGGACGATTTCCCCGAGCCGGATATTGCCTTGCGTCAGCGGCTTAGCGAACGCTTGTCGGCAGAGGGCCTCGATGCGCTGGGCGCCGAGCTGGCGGTGCTGGACCCCATAGTCTGGGAGCGAATTGACCGGCGGAATGGCGCCCGCGTGCTGCGTGCCCTGGAGGTATGCCTGCAGACGGGCAGGCCCTACAGCAGCTGGCTGGGGCGGCAGAAGCGCGAGCGACCCTTCGGGGTGATCAAGGTGGGGATATCGCGCGATTGGGGGGAGCTCTGCGACCGTATCAATCGGCGGGTGGACGCGATGCTGGAGGCCGGCCTGGAGGAGGAGGCCCGTGCGCTCTGGCCGCATGAGGGTAATCCCGCCCTGCGAACCGTGGGCTATACCGAGTTTTTCTCTTACTTTGCGGGGCGGATTGACCGCGACGAGGCCGTGGAGAAGATACGGGTGAATACCCGGAGGTACGCCAAGCGCCAGCTCCGTTGGTGGGCCAGGGATGGCGCGGTTCGCTGGTTTGACGCGGACGACTACGCGGGCCTCGCGGCCTACGTTACGTCTCGGCTCGCGGCGCTTGGGCATTCAGCATAGGGGGTAGCAGATGGTAGAGAATAGGATTTTGTTCAGCATAGTCGTGCCGGTGTACAATCGGCCGGAGGAGCTCGATGAGCTACTGGAGAGCCTCTCGCATCAGGGGGTCAGGGGGTTTGAGGTGATAGTGGTGGATGATGGCTCCACCCGCAGGTGCGATGAGGTGTGCGCCAAGTGGGAGACGATCGGGGCCTTCCCCCTCCGCTACGAGTGGCAGCAGAACACGGGCCCGGCGGGTGCGCGCAACCGGGCGGCGCTCGACCCGGCCCTCCGTGGCGACTATATCCTCTTCCTCGATTCGGACTGCATTGCCCCGCCCAACTACCTGTATTTCACCCAGCACTGGGTGGGCGAGAGCGGGTGGGTCGACCTGTGGGGGGGGCCTGATGCCTTCATGAAGAGCTTCACCGTCAAGCAGAAGGCCATCTCCTACGCCATGACCAGCCCCCTGACCACCGGCGGGATACGTGGTGGCGGGGAGCGTGCCACGAAGTTCTACCCCCGGACCTTCAACATGGGGGTCCGTCGCGAGGCCTTCCGCCAGGTCGGGGGCTTCACCTCCGACATGCGCTACGGGGAGGACGTGGACCTGAGCATGCGCCTGGTGGAGCAGGGATTCCGGAGCGCGCTCTTCCCCGACCTCTTCGTATATCACAAGCGGCGGACCACCTTCGGGGCCTTCTTCCGCCAGGTGTTCCACTCCGGCGGGGCGAGGGTGGACCTGAGCCGCCGCCACAAGGGGAGCCTCAAGCTGGTGCACCTGCTGCCCGCCATCGGGGTGGTCCTCCTCATCCTCGGCATGCTCATCCCGGTCACCAACTTCCAGGAGGCCGTCTTTGCCCTGGCCCTGCTCTACGCCCTCCTGGTGGGGCTCCACGCCACCTACCGCTTCCGCTCCCCGCGCCTTGGCGGGCTGGCGATCCTGGCCTGCGCCGTCATGATGCTGGGCTACGGGCTGGGCTATCTCTCCTCCCTGCTGGGTCTGGCCGGGCGCGAAGAGGGCTAGAGGCCCAGGCCAGGCTGCTCCTGCGCGGATGACCCCACCCGGATGTATTCCCAAAAAGGGTGCTACAAAACGTCTTAAAAAGTCGGGGGAAGCCATTTTCCAATTGAAAAAGGCTATATTTGCTGACATTTTGCGACGATTTTCGGTGCATCTCAAATAGGCTTTGGTGCTATGTAGCAGGGACTTTCATCCGTCTGACGACCGGATGCAGGGTGAAGAAAAACACGAAAGGCATGGAGGTAAATTCTAAACTAAGCGATAAGGCCCAGCGCGACCTTATCCTGATAGAACGGGCCAGGGAGAACGACCAGGCCGCCTTCCGGGAGCTGTACGATAAGTACTACAACTCCATCTACTATCTGGTCCTCAAGATGGTAGGTAAGCCCAGCGATGCCGAAGACCTCGCCTCCGAGGCGCTGGGTAAGGCCTTCCGCAACATACACCAGTACGTGCCCACCTACGCCTTCAGCAGCTGGCTATTCAAAATCGCGACCAACAAGACCATCGACTTCATCCGTAAGCGGCGGATGAACTTCGTGGACTACGACCTAATTCCCCAGGGCAGCGGCGAGCATGGCAACGGGACGATGGCCTCATTCACCCTCGACGAAGACCCCGAGAAGCTGATGGTGCAGCAGCAGACCAAGGAGCGCCTTTGGGAGCTGGTGGACCGCCTCAAGCCCCACTACCGCCTGCTGGTCATCATGCGCTACTTCGAGGAGTTCACCTACGAGGAGATCAGCGTCGCGCTCGACCTGCCCATGGGCACCGTCAAGGCCCAGCTCTTCCGCTCGCGGAGCATGCTCCAGGACCTACTCAAGGGGAAGGACACCCTCGATTAGTGGATTCGCAGCGAGCCTTCTCGGAGGTGGCCCAGCTCGCGGCCATCTACCCCGCGCTGGGGGAGGCCCAGCTCCAGCAGCTTGTCCACCTCGGCGATTGCTACCGGGAGTGGAATGCCAAAATCAACCTGATCTCGCGCCAGGACATAGGCAACGTAGTGCGCCATCACGTGGTGCATAGCCTCGCGCCGACCCTCTTTCTCGATTTCCGGAGCGGCTGCCGGGTGCTCGACTTCGGCACGGGGGGCGGATTGCCCGGCCTACCTCTGGCCATCGCCCACCCCGAGGTGGAGTTCCATTTGGTGGACTCCATCGGCAAGAAGATACGTGTGGTGCAGGCCATAGCCCGGGAGCTGGGGCTGGAGAACGTGACCGCGGAGCAGGTCCGGGGGGAGCAGCTCAAGGGGCAGTACGCCTGGGTGGTTTCCCGTGGCGTGACCGACATGGTGCAGCTCTGGCAGTGGGTGCGTGGCCTGCTGGTGGCCGAGGGCGGGGCGCAGCCCAACGGCCTGATAGCCTACAAGGGGGGTGACCTGCGGCGGGAGCTGGCGAGCTTCGGCAGGAGGGCGACGATTTGGGAGCTGGCGGGCCGCCTGCCCGGTGAATGGTTCGAGGGCAAGCAGCTCGTGCGCATCGCGAAGTAGCTACTTCTTTGAGGCGAAGGCCAGGATAAGCCCGAGGGCGATGGAGAGAACGGCGGCGAAGAGCGTGCGCATGTCGGCCGGGAGGAGGAAGGAGATGGTGTGCGCCGGTATCCAGAAGAGGGGGATGGTCTTGGCGAACACGAAGTTCCACTGCACCTTCCAGTCTATCCGCTCGCGGAGGATGTCCACCACGTGAATTCGGTGCGTGAGCGCTCCCATTCCCCCTTGCCACTCCGCGATGTGCATATCAGTAATCTTGTGGGTGAGCATCATGACGGGCGCGTAGACGGTGTTCATCACCGCGCTGACCGCGAGGGCCACCAGCACCCGTTGCGGGCCCATCGGTCCGGCGAGTGCCTCGGTGGCCTCCGCTAGGCCGAGGTAGGCCAGGAAGGTGGGCACGCCGGTGGCGAAGATCACGAAGGCGAGCTTGACGGTGAGGCCGAGGATGCCCCAGACCACCGCGCGGGGGAGGAGGCCGAAGCCCGGCGGGACGTACTGGCCGCTGCGGATGCGGGCCGCGAGCATCTCGCCGAAGGTGGCCAGGAGGGCGAACTTCAGGAAGGCCGCCACCATCCCGTGCTGGCCGTTGAGCCAGTCGTAGGCCTCTTGCACTGGCTCTACGAGCGCGAAGAGGGAGATGAAGGCGAGGGCCAGGATGATTACCCCGAGGTCTTTCGTTCTCATGCCTAGTGCGTTTTGTCCGGTTCTTACTGTTCGGTATCGTTGCTCATGCGGGCGTACTGCTTGGGGGTGAGCCAGATGGTGAGCTCGTCGCCCGGATGGATCTGCACCTTGCCGTTCCACTCGTATATGTCGTCGAGGGTGCAGACGTAGCGTATGGCGATTTTGTGGAGGTACTCCCCCTTCTGGACGCGGTGCCGGTGGCGTATGCTCCGGGTTTCGCGCTGGGGGAAGGGGGTTTCCTGGGCCTTGTGGCTCTGGGCGTATATCCTGTCGCAGCGCTCCGCGAAGGCGAGGCTGGCCTTGGTGGGGAGGGTCAGCACGTGGTGCTCGCCCGCCTTGGGCTTGGGTACGTAGCCGGCGCGGAAGCGGGGGTTCAGGAAGTAGAGCAGCTCCACGCTCACGCCGGTCCACCGCGCGAGGGGCTTGAACGAGAGGGCGTGGCTCACGTGCACGGTGTCGGTCTCCGCGAAGCTGATGCGCGGGGGCCTGGGGCGCATTCCCAGCTTGCCGGCGTAGGTGAATACGTAGTTGGCGGCGATGAAGGCCGGGATGTAGTTCTGCGCGGCCTCGGGCAGGACGGGGAGCAGCTTCCAGAAGTCGCGCTCGCCCTCGGCGCGCAGGATGGCCCGCTTGACCGCGCCCGGCCCGATGTTGTAGGCCGCGAGGGCCAGGAGCCAGTCGTCGAACATGGAGTGGAGGTACTTGAGGTAGACGCAGGCCGCCTCGGTGGAGAGGCGGGGGTCCATCCGGTCGTCCATGAAGCTGTCGACCCTCAGGTTCAGCATCGGGATGGTGTTCATCTTGAACTGCCATAGCCCCGTGGCGCCGGATACGGATACGGCCAGGGGGTTGAGGGCCGACTCGACCACGGCCAGGTACACGAGCTCCTGCGGGAGGCGGTGGCGGTCCAGCGCGGCGCGGAAGAGCGGGAAGTACAGGTCGGCCAGGCCCATGGTGCGCTCCATCTGCCCTCGTCGGCTGGTGGTGAAGAGGTCTATGTACTTCTTGACCAGCCTGTGGTAGCGCATCGGGATGATGGACTGCTGGTTGAGCTCGGCCAGCTTGTACTCCACGGCCAGCGGGGGGGCCTTCAGGAGGGTGGAGTCCGGCTTGCCTGGCACCTCCACCTCGTGCCGGGGGAGGGCGTTGGGTATGGGGGGGGGCACCTCGTGCCAGAAGGCCGCGTAGCTATCCAGGTTGTCGAGCCGGTCTGCCACCCCGTCCTTGGCCCAGGCTGCGCTTCGGCCCGGCGCGAGCCCCAGCGCGGCGAGCAGCAGGAGGAGGCGGAGCTGCCAGCCGGGGTAGGGTATGCGGGGTTGGGGGGCCACGGTTGCTGGCTAGTTGAAGAGCTTGATGACGTCGTTGGCGTTGGCGTATAGGACCACCAGGATGAGGAAGCCCATGCCGATGAACTGCGCCGTGGTCATGAAGCGGTCGCTGGGGGTTCGCCCCGTGACCATCTCGTAGAGGATGAAGAGCGCGTGCCCGCCGTCTAGCCCGGGAATGGGGAGGAAGTTCATCACCGCCAGGGCCAGGGAGAGGAAGGCCGTCAGCGACCAGAAGACGGTCCAGTCCCAGCTCGTGGGGAAGATTTTGCCGATGGAGATGAAGCCCCCGATGGACTTGTGGGCCTGGGCCTTGGGCTCGAAGAGCAGCTTGAGCGACTGGACGTAGTCCGCGAGCTTTTTCCATCCGTGGGCGACCCCCGCGACCATCGCGCCGCCCAGGCTGTAGGACTCGGTGCTGATGGTGAAGAAGCGCTCCATCTCGGCTACGACCTGCACGCCGGCGACCCCCGTTTCGGGCACCGCGATGCTGAGGGTGGTGTCCTGCCCGGCGCGCGCCACGGTGACCTGCACCTCGCTGCGCCTGTGGGTGAGCATGGCCGTGCGGAACTCGTCGAAGAAGCTTGCGGGTGCGCCGTTTATCGCCACGAGGCTGTCGCCCGGTAGCAGCCCTGCCTGCTCGGCCGCTGAGCCAGACACCACGGTTTTCGCGATGAAGGGCATGCGGATGCTGAAGAGCTGCCGACCGGCGAGTAGGGCTGGGAGGTAGGATTTGTCTATCGTTATGTCGTGCGAGCTGTCGCCCCGCCTGAGGGTGACCCGCGCGCCGGGGGTGATGACCGTGGCGGTCAGGAGCTCGGTGAAATCGTGGATGGAGTCCCCGTTGACGGCCACGAGCCGGTCGCCGTGGCGGAAGCCCATCTCCAGCGCGAGCGAGTCGGCCACGATGCCGTACTTGACATCGGCCGTGGCCAGGTAGCTGCGGCCGTTGGAGTAGAGCAGCGCGCCGTAGATGAGGAAGGCCAGCAGGAGGTTGACCAGCACGCCGCCCGAGATGATGAGCAGGCGTTGCCATGCCGGGTGGGCGCGGAACTCGTCGGCCTGCACCTGGCCCTTGAGCTGCTCGGTGTCGACGGACTCGTCCACCATCCCCGCGATTTTGCAGTAGCCGCCCAGGGGTAGCCAGCCGATGCCGAATTCGGTCTGCCCGATTCTGCGCTTGAAGACGGAGAACCAGGGGTTGAAGAAGATGTAGAACTTGTCGACCCGTACCCCGCATAGGCGCGCCGCGATGAAGTGGCCCAGCTCATGGAGGAGCACCAGGATGGAGAGGCTCAGGAAGAATTGTAGGATGCGTATTGCGATGTCCATGCTGCTAGGTATCAAGTTGCTCGGCCAGCCACATGGCCTGCTCTCGGACGGAGGTGTCGGTGCCTATGTAGTCGTCCAGGCTTGGCTGCTCGATGAAGGGGAGGGTCTCCAGCGACCGCTCCACGACGGTGCGAATCGCGGTGAAGGGTAGCTGGCCCTTCAGGAAGGCCGACACGGCCACCTCGTTGGCGGCGTTGAGGGCGCAGGGCGCGTTGCCACCCATGCGGCCGGCCTCTATGGCCAGGGAGAGGCAGGGGAAGCGGTCCAGGTCGGGCTGCTCGAAGGTGAAGTCCTCCCCCGGCCCGAACACGTAGCGCTTGGCCGGGGAGGGGATGCGGTAGGGGTAGGTGAGCGCGTACTGGATGGGGATGCGCATGTCGGGGGTGCCGAGCTGGGCCTTGAGCGCGCCGTCGGAGAATTGGACCATGGAGTGGATGATGGCCTGGGGGTGGACCACGACCTCGATGTCGTCGTAGGGCATGTGGAAGAGCCAGTGGGCCTCGATGACCTCCAGCCCCTTGTTCATGAGGGTGGCCGAGTCTACGGTGATCTTCGCGCCCATGTTCCAGGCCGGGTGCTCGAGGGCCTCCATGGGGGTCACGCGCTCGAGCTCGGCGAGGCTCTTCTGGCGGAATGGCCCGCCGGAGGCCGTCAGGATGAGCCGCTCGGGCTGGGAGAGCTCGCCCACCAGGCATTGGAATATGGCGGAGTGCTCGCTGTCGAGCGGCAGGATGGGGGCGTTGTACTTGGCCGAGAGGCCCATGATGAGCTCTCCGGCCACCACGAGCGCCTCCTTGTTGGCCAGGCCCACCGTCTTGCCGGCCTCGAGGGCGCGGATGGTCGGGATGAGGCCCGCGTAGCCCACGATGGCCACCACGACCATGCTGATGTCCTCCTGCTGGACCAGCGGGTAGGTGGCCTCCTCCCCGGCGTACACGTCTATCCCCTCGCCGTCCAGGGCCTTGAGCACCAGCGGGTAGAGGGCCGTGTCGCGTATGACCACGGCCTTGGGGCGGAACTCGCGGGCCTGCTCCACCAGCAGCTGCCACTGCGAGCGGGCCGTCAGCAGGTCTACCCGGAAGAGGTCCTCGTGCATGCGGACCACCTCCAGGGTCTGGTGGCCTATCGAGCCCGTGGACCCGAGGATGGCCAGGTGTTTTCGCTGCGGCATCGCTAGAAGAGTATGTAGTTCTTGGGGTTGAGCACGTGCCCCTCGAACCACAGCTCGAAGTGCAGGTGCGGGCCGCTGGAGAGCTCCCCGCTATTGCCCACTATCGCGACGGGCTCGCCCTGGCTCACCATCATCCCCTGGGTTTTGAGCAGCGACTTGCAGTGCTTGTACACGGACACCAGGCCGGACTGATGCTGTATGACCATCATGTAGCCGAACTCCCTGTCGTAGCCCGTGAGCAGGACCGTGCCCTCGGCCACCGAGCTGATCTGCGCGTCGGGCGAGCTGACGATGTCCACGCCGTAGTGGCGCCGCGAGGGGTCGAAGCCCCGGCTGATGTCGCCCCGCATCGGCGGGACCAGCTCGAAGGCCCTGTGCCCGCCCTTGAGCAGCCCGGCGGTGCTGAGCTGCATGTCGCGCTCGACCTGCACGCGCAGCAGGGAGTCCTCCTCCGAGCGGGTGAAGTGCACGGTGTCCGCGTCGATGACCGAGTCCAGGTCGCCCATGTAGGCCGCGGGCTTGCCCCCGCTGAAGATCACGCGGAGGTTGGAGAGGTAGTTGGTCCAGAGCTCCAGCTCGCGGTTGAGCGAGTCGACGCGCAGGGCGTTGCCCACGATCTCCCCCTTGAGCTCCGTCTGCGAGTAGCCCGGGATGAATGCCCGGATGGGCGTGAAGGCGATGAGGAGCCAGGCGATTCCCAGCACGATGAGGAAGAATGCCCCCAGCGCCACCAGGAAGTTCAGGCGCGAGAGGAAGGTGCCCCACACCTCCTCGAAGGTCTCCGCGTTGGTGATGGCCAGCCGGTATCGGCTCCGCATGCGGGCCATGAATTCCCTAGATGTTCTCCTTTCGCCCATCTGGCTAGATGTGTCTACTTACCTTGTGGCCAGCGGGTCGTGCCGCCCTGGCCGCCTGCCAATTCCGCTCTGCTCGGCGAGGTCGCTGGATGCGAGCGGATGCAAAGGTAGGAAAATCATTAGAATTGGGGGAATTGGGGGAGGGGGGAATTCCTGTCGCTTCTGTGCGTGCCGCTGCTGGGGGGGCCTTGGCGTAGCATGGCCTACTGGCCGTTGAGGCCCCCTAGGAGCCGCGCCGCGTGGTCTGGGTATTTCTCCACTAGCCACTTCAGCACCTCAAGCTGGTCCATGCTCTTCGCCCGCCGGACCTGCACGAGGAGCTTCATGGCCGATGGCCGTTCCAGCGTGAGGTTGGATGCCCCCTCATTGCACACGGAGCATATCGCGCGGAGGTTGGACGGTTCGTCCGTGCCGCCCAGGGATTTGTCGAGAATGTGCCCTATGTGTAGCCGGGTTTTTCGTCCGGGGTCGTAGGGGTGTGGCTCGCCGGCGACAGCCCCGCACATCTGGCAGGTGAAGCCATTCCGGTCTAGCACGAACGCCCGGGTTTCCTTGGAGATTGCGCGGGCGAATGCCGGCTGCGGCTTTGCGTCCAGGAGCAGGTACTCCCCGGGGTGTAGGTCGCTCCGGTCGTTGTGTGTCAGGATTTGGTAGCCCTCCTCAGACCGTAGCTCCCGGACGCGCCTGGCCCATTCGGTTATGCCACCGGCGACGGCCCGTAGCTCCTCCGAGTTCATCACGCGCCCGATATTCTCGAGAAAATGCTGGCGTAGTTTCGCCTTGGCTCCCTTTTTCTCCATGGTCATTCCTCCGCTTCTAGCGCCCGGCGTATCTCCAGCCCGACGGCGTGCGACACTGCGGGGGGCAGCGCGTTGCCGACCTGCCGGTAGGCCGCGGTCTTGCTGCCCGTGAATTCCCAATCGTCGGGGAACCCCTGCAGGCGGGCCACCATCCGGACGGTGAGCCGGGGCATCCCCTCGAAGTCCGGAGCCGGGGCATCCTTGGCAATCCCCCTGCCATCGACCCCCAGCGTGGCCCAGGCCTGCCGTGCGCGCGTGGGGCCAAGGTCCGGGCCACCGTGCTTCTTCGAGCCCCCAACCACCGTCGGGGCTATCTGCCGGGCCTCCGCGACCCATCCGTCCAGCCCTGGCCATCCGTTTGCGCCCATGAGGTCGGCCAGCAGCTCACCCACGCTCCGGGGGCTAGCACTCTGCGCTACGGGCCAGCGGAAATGCTCCCCCTCACCCTTGCGAAAGGCCACAATGAGCACCCGGGGGCGCAGCTGCGATACGCCAAAGTCCGACGCATTCAGCAGCCGCCAGCTTGCCCGGTAGCCCAGTGCATCGAATGCGCCGAGCAGCTCCTCCCGGTAGCTCTCAAATACTGGGCTCAGGAATCCCTTAACGTTCTCCAGCAGCACCGCCCGGGGCCGCATCTCCTCCACCAACCTCAGGGCCTCGGGGAAGAGGTCGCGCTCATCGTCCGCCCCGAGCTGGCGCCCCGCCACCGAGAAGGGCGGGCAGGGCACGCCGCCGGCCAGTAGGTCTACGCCCCGGAAGGGCTTCCCGTCGAAGCTGCGGACATCCTGCTCCAGCACCTGCCACGAGGGGCGGTTGCGCCGAAGGGTGTTGCAGCAGCTCGCATCTATCTCCACCGTGGCTCGGCACTGAAAGCCCGCGCGCTCTAGGCCCAGGGCCATGCCTCCGGCCCCGGCGCATATCTCCACGCAATCCATCACCCGCAATCCTCCCCCAGCCCCTCGGCCGCGGCCGCAAGCTCCTCGTAGAACGCCTCCCCGAAGGCCCGTACCAGCGGTTCGCGGAGGAACTCGTAGAGGCGGATGCCCTGGCGGCGACCGTTCTCCACGGCGGGCTCGCAGATCTCCCAGCGGTCGTAGCGCAGCAGGTCGAACGCGCCCGAGCGGCCCACGCGGATGGGGTAGAGCGCGCACGACAGCGGCTTCTGCGCTGGGCTCTTGCCCTCCCGTAGCCCCCGCTCCACCGCGCAGAGGTAGCAATCCCCCTCGCGGAAGCTGAAGGCGCACTCCTTGCCCCGCACCAGCGTGGTCACCCAGTCGCCGTCCCCGTCGCGGAAGCACACGCCGCCCTGGCCCACGGCCGCGGCCCCCTCGTGGCTCATCAGCGGCTTGAGGGCCTCGAGCGCATCGTCGAGCGCCACGATTTCGCGGGACTCTAGCGGCGCGCCCGAATCGCCCTCCAGGCAGCAGGCCCCGTGGCAGGCCGAGAGGTCGCACGCGAAGTAGGCCCGCAGGATTTGCGCATCCACAATCTTATCGCCCAGCTGGATGAGGCGGCTACAGCGTGCCATGGTGCATTCGTTTTGGGGGCGTTTAGGAGAGGCGGGCGCGGTACTGGCGTATGGTCTCCTCCAGCCCGAGATAGAGCGCGTCCGATATGAGCGCGTGCCCTATCGAGACCTCGGCCAGGAAGGGGATTTCGCGGGCGAGGTAGGCCAGGTTGTTCAGGTCCAGGTCGTGGCCCGCGTTCACCATCAGGCCGAGCTCCTTGGCCCACCGGGCGGCCGCCCGGTAGGGGGCCACGGCGGCCTCGGGGGCTGAGGGGTACATCCGGGCGTAGGCCTCGGTGTAGAGCTCCACCCGGTCGGCCCCCACCTGCGCGGCGCCCTCCACCATGCCCAGGTCGGGGTCCACGAAAATCGACACGCGGATGCCCCACTCCTTCAGGTCGGCGATGACGTTGCCCAGGAATTCGGCCTGCCCCAGGGTGTCCCACCCGGCGCTGGAGGTGAGCGCGTCCGGGGCATCCGGCACCAGGGTCACCTGCTCGGGCTTCACGCGGCGGACCAGGTCCAGGAAGCTGGGCGTGGGGTTGCCCTCCACGTTGAACTCGGTGCTCACCACGGCCCGGAGGTCCATCGTGTCGCGGTAGGTGATGTGCCGCTCGTCTGGCCGGGGGTGCACCGTGATGCCCTGCGCCCCGAAGGTCTGCGCCGCGCGGGCCGCCTGCAGCACGTCCGGGATATTGCCCCCGCGGGCGTTGCGAATCGTGGCGATCTTGTTGATGTTTACGCTCAGCCGTGTCATCGTGTCGTGTGATTGTCCCTTCTGTACCGTGCGCTGCCCCGCGCCTACAGGCGGGCGATTATCCTGTGGAGCAGGGCGGAGAGCCGCGCGCCGGCCACGGCCCCCACCTCCTGCACCTCCTCGTGGGTGACCTCCTCCCGGTAGCGTAGCCCGCCGACATTCGAGATGACCGAGAAGGCCAGCACCCGCATCCCGGAGTGGTTCGCGACGATGGTCTCCGGGACGGTCGACATGCCCACGGCGTCGCCGCCGATCACCCGGAAGTAGTTGTACTCGTGCGGGGTCTCGAAGGAGGGGCCCGTCGTGCCCACGTAGCAACCCTCGCAGAGGTCGATGCCGGCCGCTTGGGCCTCCTCCAGGGCCAGGGCCCGCAGCGAGGGGTCGTAGGCCGCGTTCATCGAGGGGAAGCGCGTCCCGAAGTCCTCGAGGTTCGGCCCGATGAGCGGGTTGGGCATCAGGTTGATGTGGTCGCAGAGCAGCATGAGGTCGCCGGGCCGGAAGGCCGGGTTCACGCCCCCGCTCGCGTTCGAGAGGACGACGGTGCGGATGCCGAGCCGGGCCATCACCCGGATGCCGAGGGTGACCTCCTCCATGGTGTAGCCCTCGTAGTAGTGGAAACGGCCCGCCATCGCGAGGATGAGCCGCCCGCCGACGCGCCCCACGACGAAGGCCCCCTCGTGGCCCGCCACGGTCGAGACCGGGAAGTCCGGCAGCTCGCCGTAGGGGATGCGCACCGCGTCCGTGATTGTCTCCGCGAAGCCCCCCAGCCCCGAGCCCAGCACCACCGCCACGCTCGGCACCTGGGGCAAGTGCCCCCGTAGCGCCTCTGTGGCCCTATCGATTCTCTGCAAGATACTCATAGACTAACGTTTTGACCCTCTCCGCATCGTCCCCGAACCACGACGGGCGTATCGGGATGTAGAATATACGCCCGGCCAGCTGCTCATCGGCCCCCACGGCGTCGCGCAGGCGCATGGCATCCTTCTCCGTGCTGACTATCCAACGCCCCGCATCCATCTCTTGTTGCATCCACTGTCGCTCCCGCTCCCCGAAGCGGGCGTGGTCGCGCAGCGAGAGCCGCTCCCTGAGGCACCATTCCCCCGCGACGTACTCCCACAGGGGGTGCGGGTTGGCGATGGCGGTGATGAGGGAGACTTCGGCCCCCGGCGGGATTTCATCCCCCCCCTCCGGGTAGAGCGACCGGGGCGTGCCGTAGGCGATTCCGGAGCAGACGAAGGTCTGGCCCGGGTGCGTCAGCTCCCGGCGTAGCGCCTCCCGCTCCCCGTCCGTCAGCGTGGTCGGGCATTTGGTCAGGACGATGGCCCGCGCCCTTTTGGCCTGGTTGCGGAGGTCGCGCAGCCGCCCCAGGGGCATGGGCCAGTCCCGCGTGTAGAGCCGGGTGTAGGACGTGAGCAGCAGCTCCAGACCCACCCGTAGCCGACGGTGCTGGTAGGCATCGTCCAGCAGGATGACATCCACCTCGCCGAAGCGTTCGCGGATGGTCTCGCAGCCCCTCACCCTGTCCTCGCACACCACGACGCGCAGCCAGGGGTGGCGCAGCTTGAGCTGGAGCGGCTCGTCGCCCACCTCCGCGGCCGTGCTGGTCGCTAGCACCTCGCGGAAGCCCCTCGTCCGCCGGCCGTAGCCGCGGCTCAGCACGGCCGGGTGATGCGCCCCCCGCAGCATCTCCGCCAGCTCGCCCACCATGGGCGACTTGCCCGTGCCACCCACGGCCAGGTTGCCCACCCCTATGGTTGGCAGGGGGGCGCTATGGCTTCTCAGTATCCGCAGGTCGTAGAGCTTGCCCCGCGCCCAGATGATGGCACCGTAGATGAGCGAGAACGGCAGGAGTAGGAGCCACATCAGTCTTCCCACCAGCAGCGAGAGCGGCAGGAGTAGCATCCCCAGCGCGAAGCGCCCGGCCGTGGCCGTTGAGCTCTCCCCTTTCCCTAGCGTCCCCACGCCCACGCTCTATACATGGCTACCCCTTGCTGGCTACCTCTCTAGCTTTGGCCTCCTACTTCACCTCGAAGCGCACCGGCAGCTCGGCCCGTATGCCCTGCTTGGACACCAGCGCCTCCACCCCGTGGCGGAAGGTGGCCTCCTCGCCCAGGGCCGGGAGGTAGCGCTCCAGGAGCCCGGCCTTCGTCTTGAATACGGCATCCATGATTTGCTCGTAGGGTTCGCGCTTGATCTGCGGGTAGGTGCTCAGCCGGTAGTCCTCCAGCCCGGCCCTCTCGGCGGCCAGGGCGATGGCGTCGCGCAGCCCGCCGAGCTCATCCACCAGCCGGAGGGGCTTGGCGTCCTCCCCGGTCCACACCCGGCCCTGGCCTATGGCATCGACATCCCCTGTCGACATCCCGCGGCCCTCCGCGACGCGGCGCAGGAACACGTCGTAGGTCCGCTTGATGGAACGCTGGATTACGTCCCGCTCCTGCTCGTCGAGCGGGCGGTAGAGCGAGCCGAAGTCCGAGTGCGCATTGGTGGTCACGGTCTCCATGTTGATGCGGAGCTTCTCGCGGGTCAGCTTCCCGAAGGTCAGGTACATGCCGAACACGCCGATGCTCCCGGTGAGCGTGTAGGGCGAGGCGATGATGCGGTCGGCCGGGGCGGCCATGTAGTAGCCCCCCGAGGCGGCGTAGCTCCCCATCGACACCACCAGCGGCTTCTGGGCCTTCAGCCGGGCCAGGGCGCGGTACATCTTCTCCGAGGCCAGGGCGGAGCCACCGGGCGAGTTGATGCGCAGCACCACGGCCTTCACCCTCTGGTCCGTGCGCAGCTCGTCGAACACCCCCGCGAAGCCCTCGCCGCCGATATGCTCCTTCACCTCCTTGCCGTCCTTGATGTCCCCCTGCGCGTACACCACCGCGATCTTGTCGGCCTCGAAGTCGATGCCCTCCGTGGCCCGCATGCCCGCCACGTAGTCGCTCAGCTTCGTGACGCTGGGTGTCTCGTCCGGGCTTCGCCCCTCGCGGACGCACACTATCGAGTCGAGCTGGTCCTCGTACAGCAGCGCGTCCACCAGGCCCTTCTCCCGGGCCTGCTCGGGCCGCAGCAGCATCAGCTCGTCGGCGAGCTGGTTGAGCTGCCGGGTCGGGATGCTCCGGCTGGCCGACACCTCGTCCACCAGGTTGCCCCACATCGACCCCAGGAAGCGGCCGATCTGCTGGCGGTTGGCCGGGCTCATCTTGCTGTCGAGGAAGGGCTCAACGGCCGACTTGTACTTGCCGTGCCGTATCACCTGCGGCTCGATGCCGAACTGCGCGCACGCGTCCTTCAGGTAGGCCACCGTGCTCGTGAAGCCCTTCCACTCGAGCGAGCCCATGGGGTGTAGCATCACCGAGTCGGCCACTGAGGCCAGGTAGTAGGTCGCCGCGTTGTACCCGTCGGAGTACGCGTAGACGAACTTGCCCGACTCGCGGAAGGCCTTCAGCTCCCCGCGCAGCTCCCCGGCGATGCTCAGCGGCACCTGGCCCCCGCTGGTCTGCAGCACGATGCCCACTACCCGGTCGTCCTCCCGGGCCTTCGAGATGGCCTCCAGCACGTCGAAGAGCGCCAGCGGCCGGGGTTCTGAGGATTCGATTTCGCGGAGGAGGTCCAGCGGGCGCTCCACCACCCGGTCGCGGATGGGCTGCTGGAGGTTCAGGTACAGGACTGTCTGGTCCTCCACCGGTGCGGGGGGCTCATCGCCCATCATGGCAACCAGGCTGCCCACCACGCCCCCCAGCAGGAGCAACGAGAGCAGCATCACGAGGAAGAAGCCGACAACCACGGCTAGAACGGTTTGGAGAAACGATTTCATACTATATCTACTACCATTTTGCTGCACTACGCACGGCGCGGTGCAGGGCTAAACATGAAACACTACACGCATCACACTACAATACAATATGTGTCTGCGGCCCCGGGGCCTTGGTCGCCCGGGCCGCGCCTCGTACTCATTCCTCCCGGGCCTTCATGTGGGCCGCGAGGAAGCGCCGCACGGCCTGGGTGTACTCCCTGGGGTGGTCCCGGTAGGCCCTGGCGTGCCTGCTGCCCTCGGCCACGAAGATGGCCTTGGGGCTGGCGCATGCCTCGTAGAGCGGCCAGAGCATCCAGCTGGGCACGTAGGTATCCTCGTCCCCGTGGATGAACAGCATGGGCCGCTTGGCGCGCGCCACCGCCTCCAGGGGCGAGGCCTCGCGGAAGTTCCACCCGTACTTCCACTGGCAGATGAGGTCCGCGGTGTGGAGCATGGGGAAGGGGGGTAGGCCGTAGAGCTCGTCGAGCTGGTGGGCGAATTCGTCCCACACGGAGGTGTAGCCGCAGTCCTCCACGAAGCAGCGGACCGTCGGGGGGCAGTCCTCCCCGGCCAGGTGCATGGTCGTGGCCGCCCCCATGGACACGCCGTGCACGACGATTTCTGTCCCCCCGCCGTATATGGAGTCGACCACCGGGAGCCACTCCAGCACGTCGAGCCGGTCGCGCAGGCCCATCTGCACGTGGTCGCCCTCGCTCTTGCCGTGCGCGAAGAGGTCGGGGAGGAACACGTTGTAGCCCAGGTCGTGGTGGTAGAGGTAGGCCAGCTGCAGCATGCTCATGGGGGTGTCGGAGTAGCCGTGGATGATGAGGGCCGTGCGGCGGGTCGTGTCGCGGGCCGGGATGTAGACGGCGTGGAGCCGCACCGAGTCGCGGTTGCGCATGGTGACCTCGCCCATGGCGCCGCGGGCCATCAGGCTGTCGTACCACGGCATGATGAAGGGGTACTCCCCGGCCATGCGGTCGAGCCCGGCCTGGTAGGCGCGGTCCTCCTCGCTGGGGCGATTGATGCCGACCCGCAGCAGGTAGCTCGCCCCCACGAAGCATGCCGCGAGGAGCAGGGTCAGCGTGGCCAGGGTGAGGATGGCCAGGCGGTTCACGGCGACCTTGGAGATGCGCATGGGCCTGTTTACGTCTTTACCTTTTTTACCTTTGATTGTAAGCGCAGCAAAGGTACTTTTTTCTGGACAATCGAGCGTCGCGCGCGGCGGCCCCTCGGCCCGTGGTGCCTCCCCGGGGCGTGGGCGGATTTCCGGCGGGGCGATGCCCCAGCGCATGCCCGCTGTCCCGGCCGAAAATGCCCCCCCAATCGGCAGCCCCATCCAAAATATTACTACCTTTACGCGGGCCAAAATGCGCGAGCCGCCGTGGGCCGGAACGTAAAGACTAAATCGTAGCTATGGGCACCTATCGTATCATCACGCTGAACCAGTTCATCATAGACCAGCAGGCCGACTTCCCCTACGCCACGGGGGAGTTCTCCCGCCTGCTCTACCACCTGGCCGTGGCGGCCAAGATCGTCAACAAGCAGGTGAATAAGGCGGGGCTGGTGGACATCCTCGGCGAGGCGGGCACGGCCAACATCCAGGGCGAGGAGCAGAAGAAGCTCGACGTGCTGGCCAACGAGCAGTTCATCATCGCCTGCCAGAACAGCGGGGAGTGCTGCGGCATCGCCTCGGAGGAGAACCAGAGCATCGTGACCTTCGACTCGGACCTCTCCAAGAACGGGAACTACATCGTGTGCATGGACCCCCTGGATGGCTCGTCCAACATCGACGTGAACGTCTCCATCGGCACGATATTCAGCGTGTACCGGCGGATCTCGCCCCGGGGGGGCAAGGCCGAGCTGGGCGACTTCCTGCAGCCGGGCTCGATGCAGTGCGCCGCGGGCTACGTGATATACGGCTCCTCGACCATGCTGGTCTACACCACGGGCAAGGGGGTGTACGGCTTCACGCTCGACCCCTCCATCGGGGAGTTCTGCCTCTCGCACCGCTCCATCGTCAGCCCGCAGAACGGCTCGATATACAGCGTCAACGAGGGCTACGTCAACCAGTTCTCGGCCGGGGTGCGGGAGTACATCAAGCGCTGCCAGGAGGTGGACCCGGCCCAGAAGAAGCCCTACAAGGCGCGGTACATCGGCTCGCTGGTGGCCGACTTCCACCGCAACCTCCTCAAGGGGGGCATCTACATCTACCCCGCGACCGAGAGCGCCCCCAGCGGCAAGCTGCGCCTGCTCTACGAGTGCAACCCCATGGCCCTGCTGGTGGAGCAGGCCGGGGGCAAGGCCACCACGGGGCGGCAGCGCATCCTGGACATCGTCCCCGAGACCCTCCACCAGCGCACGCCCCTGATCATCGGCTCCACGGAGATGGTCGACGAGGCGGTGGCCCTCATCGAGAAGTACGACAGCTAGGCGGGCTACCCCGAGCAGCCCCAACCTCCAAATCGACGAGCCGTATGCAGAAGCAGACCAAGATCGTGGGCACGATATCCAACCTGCGTTTGGACCGGGACTTCCTCTCGGGCCTAATCCGGGCCGGGGTCAACGTCCTGCGCCTCAACACCGCGCACCAGAGCCCGCAGGAGCTGGCCGAGGCGGTGGACACAATACGGGCGGTGGACGACCGGGTGGCCATCCTGGTGGACACCAAGGGGCCCGAGATCCGCGTCTCCTCCGGGGGCGAGCCGGTGGAGGCCACGGTGGGCCGGCCCATCCACCTGAAGGGCGACCCGGAGGGCCTCTCGGGGGGCGACCGCCTCTACGTCAACCTGCCGGGCTTCGGGGCGCGCGTGCCGCTGGGGGCCTCCATCCTCATCGACGACGGCGAGCTGGAGCTGGTGGTGACGGCCAAGGATGGGGAGACGCTCACCTGCTTCCCCCAGTCGGACGGGCTCATCAAGCTGCGCAAGAGCGTGAACATCCCGAGCGTCCCCTTCGACCTCCCCTCGGTCTCGGAGCGCGACCGGGAGTTCATCCGCGTGGCCAGCGAGAAGGGGGTGGAGTTCATCGCCCACTCCTTCGTGCGCTGCGCTGAGGACGTGCTGGCCGTGCGGCGGCTCGTGGAGCAGCACGGCGGGGTGGCCCGGGTGATCGCCAAGATAGAGAACCAGGAGGGGGTCGACCACATCGACCGGATTCTGGACCACGCCTACGGGGTGATGGTGGCGCGCGGCGACCTGGGGATTGAAATCCCCGAGGAGCGGGTGCCGGCCGTGCAGCGGATGATTCTGCAGAAGTGCATCGAGAGCTCCAAGCCGGTGATCGTGGCCACGCAGATGCTCCACACGATGATAGAGAACCCCCGGCCCACCCGGGCGGAGATATCGGACGTGGCGGGGGCGATCTACGGCGAGACGGACGCGGTGATGCTCTCGGGCGAGACGGCCTACGGGAAGTACCCCGAGGAGGCCGTCGGCACCATGACCCGCATCGCCAGCGAGGTGGAGCGGCATCTGCGCCCCTTCCGCGACCACAAGTTGCAGCGGGTCGACTACGTGGTCACCGAGACGCTGGCCCGGTCCACCGTGGGGGCGAGCGTGCACATCAAGCCCCGGGCCATCATCGTGGACACCCTCACGGGGCGCACGGCCCGCTACGTGGCGGCCTACCGGGGGCGGGTGCCCATCTTCGCGATGTGCTACCGCAGGTCGGTGGCCCGCCAGCTGCAGCTCACCTACGGGGTGCAGCCCTACTTCATGGAGATGCGGAGCAGCCGCGAGGAGTTCCTCCAGTACGCGGTGTCGCTGCTGCTGGACGAGGGCCAGCTGCAGCACCGCGACATGGTGATGGTCATCGGCGGGTCCTTCGGGCCGAGCGAAGGGGCCACCTTCCTGGAGATTAGCCAGGTGAGCAAGATCCTCTCAAGCCGCGTGCGCCATGAACGTTGAGTACCTACCCATCACGGACGCGCCGGGCTACGGCCTGCAGCGGATACGCACCGCGGAGGATGTCCTCGAGATCGCGGAGATCTACGTGACGGCCTTCCCGGAGGAGGAGCGCCGCCCGCTGCGTGCCCAGGCGCGCGCGGCCCGGCGCGAGGAGGCGCTCTTCTACCGCATCGTGCGGGAGGGGCAGACGGTGGGCATGTTCACGGCCTGGGAGCTGCCGCGGGTGGTCTACGGTGAGCACTTCGCCGTGGGCCCGAGGGTGCGGGCCAAGGGCCTGGGGACGAAGGTGCTGCGGACCATCATGCAGGCCACGGGTAAACCCCTCTTCGGGGAGGTGGAGCCCCCGGTGGACGAGCTGACGACCCGGCGGCTGAACTTCTACCTCCGCGAGGGTTTCCACGTGCTCGACCGGGAGTACTACCAGCCGCCCTACACGCCCGAGCTGCCCCCGGTGAGGCTCCTGCTCCTGTCCACCGACCCCGACCTGCGGGGCGAGCGGCTGGAGCAGACCATAGCTGACCTCTTCGCCACCGTATTCGTAAAGCATATCTAGCGCGGGATGATAGCCACACGTGCCATATGCAAGAGCTTCGGCTCTCTGCAGGTCCTCAAGGGGATAGACCTCCACATCCCGGCCGGGAGGCTGGCCACCATCGTGGGCGCGAGCGGCGCGGGCAAGACGACCCTGCTGCAGATTCTGGGGACGCTCCTCCCGCCCGATGGCGGCGAGCTGATCATCGACGGCGACGCGGTGCAGCACCTGGGGCCGAAGGCCATCGCCGCCTTCCGGAACGAGAAGATCGGCTTCGTATTCCAGTTCCACCATCTGCTGCCGGAGTTCAACGCCCTGGAGAACGTCTGCCTCCCGGCGCTCATCCGGAACGACTCGATGCGGGAGGCCAGGCGGCGGGCCACCGAGCTGCTGGAGTACCTCGGCCTGCGCGACCGCCTGAGCCACAAGCCCTCGGAGCTCTCCGGGGGCGAGCAGCAGCGGGTGGCCGTGGCCCGGGCGCTGGTGAACAGGCCGAGGATCATCCTGGCCGACGAGCCCTCCGGCAACCTCGATTCGCGCAACCGGGAGGAGCTGCACGGCCTCTTCTTCCAGCTATGCGAGGAGTTCGGCCAGACCTTCGTGGTGGTGACCCACGACCAGCACCTGGCCGACAGCGCGCACCTGCAGCTACGGATGGAGGACGGGCGGATCGTGGCCTAGCGCGGCCTAAACGGATTTCTATGGGTCAGGACTACTTTCGCTTCAAGCAATTCTCCGTGCGGCAGGACCTGGAGGTGATGCGCGTCAACGTGGACGGGGTGCTGCTGGGGGCCTGGGCCGGGGTGGAGGGCGCATGCGCCGCGCTGGACGTGGGCACGGGCACGGGGGTCATCGCCCTGATGCTGGCCCAGCGGGGCGTGCCGCGGGTCGATGCCATCGACATCTCGCCCGAGGCCACTGAGCAGGCCGGGCGCAACGTGGCCCACTCGCCGTGGCCGGGCGCGGTGGGGGTGCACCACTCCTCCTTCCAGCTCTGGGCCGAGGTCTGCACCCAGCCCTACGACCTGGTGGTGTCGAACCCGCCCTACTTCAGCAACTCGCTCAAGGGCCCGGACGCGCGGCGCAACGCCATGCGGCACAACGACCTGCTGCCGCACCGCGAGCTGCTCGAGGCGCTGGACCTCTGCCTGGCGGCCGATGGGTGCTTCGCGGGCATCTTCCCCACCTCGGAGGGGGCCCTGCTCATCGCCCTGGCCGCGGAGCTGGGCCTGCACTGCCGGCGGAAGCTCCTGGTGTCGTCCAAGCCCAACGGCCCGGTCAAGCGCATCCTCTGCGAGCTGACCCGGGGCGCGGGCACCGGGCATGAGGCCCAGCTCAGCATCTACGACCACGCCGGGGAGTACTCCCGGGCCTACCGAGACCTGACGGCCGACTTCTACCTGAACTTCTAGGTTCGGGCAAATCATTATCTTTGCGCTGGTATAACGCCGCCGAGGGTGAGCATAAGGATACACTTTTATGGTCAACTACCGTGATATAATCCGTTACGCCTGGAGCGTTCCCTACATCAAGCATCCGTTGCTGGGCCTGCTGCTGGGCCTGCTCATCACCGTGGCCATCTTCGTCTCGCTCTCGCTCTTCACGCGGCATGGGCGGGAGTTCCCCGTCCCGGACTTCCGCTCCCTGCCCCTGGGCGAGGCCGTATCGCTGGCCGAGCGGGAGGGCCTGCAGTGCGTCGTCTCCGACTCGACCTACATGCTGGGCCGCCGGCCGGGCGAGGTGCTCGAGCAGCAGCCCGTGCCGGGCAACAAGGTGAAGCGCGGGCGCAGCGTCTTCCTGCTCGTCAACGCCCTGGCCCCCCAGCAGATAGAGCTGCCCGACATCCTGGGCGTACCCATCAAGCGGGCGATACTGGCGCTCAACCGCTCGGGGCTGGAGGTGGGCCACCTGCGCTTCGTGTACGACGTGGCCCTGGGCGAGGTCCGGGAGCAGTCCTACCGGGGTCGGCCCATAGTGACCGGTGAGCAGCTCCCCAAGGGGGCATCGGTGGACCTGAGCCTGGGCAACGGGGAGTACGAGCGCTACGTGCGGGCCCCCCGCCTGAACGGCATGACCCTCCGAGAGGCCCGCAACGCCCTGGCCGAACGCTTCCTCAACGTGGGTAAAATCAGCTACGACGGAACTGTGGCCAACCTCTCCGACTCGCTCAAGGCCCGGGTATACAGCACCTACCCCCCCTCCAAGGCCCGCCAGCAGATGGGCCTCGGCGATACGGTGGACGTATGGCTGACCCTGAACCAGGCGAGGATAGAAAGCCCCAAGGCGCGGAAACCGACTAGCTAAGCACTATGACTATGCGTACAATTCTCCCATCCTCCCTCCTTCTCATCCTGTGCCTCCCGCTCCTGGCCCTGGGGGGAGAGCGCCTCGTGCCCGCCGCCCCAGCCGGCCAGCCCGGGGGCGCAACTCCGGCCAGGAAAGCCAGCGGGCTGCGTACCCGCGGGCCGCTCACCCTGCCCTTCTTCGACGATTTCACCTACGCCCCCCCCCAGCCATCGGCCGGTTTCTGGGAGCCGGAGACCACCGCGTCAACCGCCTTCGGCCTGGCGAACCACCCCCCAACTCCCGGCACCTTGGTGCTGGATGCCACCGACGAGGCCGGGCGACCCTACCAGCCCACCCCCCCCAGCCAAATGTTCGAGCCCTCCTTCCCGGCCGACACGATTACATCCCTAGTCATCGACCTCACCCATCCCACCAACGCCCCGGACCTCTACCAGCCCTACGACTCCCTCTACCTCTCCTTCTGGGTCCAGGCCGGCGGGAAGGGAATAGCCCCCACCCCCAACGACTCCCTCGTGCTGGAGTTCTACTCCAAGGCCCACGACGAGTTCCGCACCGTGCTCCGCCTCTCCTACGACGCCCTCCAGAAAACCCTCCACCAGCACTACAGCCACCTGAAATCATGGCCCGAGCGCATCAGCACCACCAGCGACACGGCCGACAGGCACTTCTTCCGCATCTACGTGCCCATCCGCGACAGGGAGTACATCTCGACCGAGTTCCGCTTCCGCCTCCGCAACCGGACGACCCTGACCCTCGACCCCGACAGCCCGGCCAAGACCGCCAACGGATCCCTCTGGCTGGTCGACAGGGTCTACATCTGGGCCAACCGGTCGTGCGTAGAGCCAGATTCGCGCGATGCCGCCCTGGTGGAAATCCCCGAGCCCCCCCTCCCCCTCTACACCCAGGTGCCCGCCGACGCCTTCCCCGACCTCATCAAGCGGCGCGACACGCAGCACTTCGACTCGGTGGTCATGCACTACCGCAACTTCGACTCGCAGTCCAAGACCATGGGCCTGCACTTCTACATCATCAACGCCAAGGACAACAGCATCCTCTGGTCGTCCAGAGGCATACACTCCGTCGCGCAGGGCGAGCAGAAACGCTTCTCCCGCACCTACAGGGGCGACCTGGTCTACGGGGGCCTCAGCGGCGAAATCCACCTCCGCTACCAGAACCAACTCGATGCCCACGACCCGAAGGTCTTCTCGCCCAACAACGACAGCTACAGGGACTTCATCGCCACCGATAGCTACGCCTACGACCTGGGCAACGCCGCCCTCGGGTACGGGATAGTGGGCAACGGGGCCGACCAGGCCAAGGTGGCGCTACGCTTCGACCCGCTGCGCCCGACCACCGTCCGCGCGGTGCGGATGTTCTTCAACCACATTGCCCGGCCCGACCAGCGCCAGTCCTTCCACCTCTGCCTCTGGGCCGAGCAGGGGGGCAAGCCCGGCGCCCTGCTCGCCAGGCAGAAGGTGGAGCCCCCCCTCACGAGCGACGAGCTGGGCCAGTTCCACGAATTCCCCCTCGATGAGCCCCTCCTGCTCGACCAGCCCTTCTACGTGGGCTGGCAGCAGACCGCCGACGACATGCTCAACGTGGGCTTTGACCCCACCAGCGGCTTCAGCCCCCCGATGTACTACACGACCTCGGGCAACTGGTGGCCCTCCGTCTACCGGGGCGCCCTGATGGTCCGGCTGCGCTGCGGCGGTCCGGAGGGCAAGCGGCCGGACATCTCCGCCCCCGTTTGCCCCCCCGGCGCGGTGGAGTTCACCCTCCAGCCCAACCCGGCCTCGAGGCGGCTCCTCGTCCGCACCGAGGCGCAGGGCAGCGCCAGCATCTACAGCCTCTCCGGCCGCCCGCTCCTGGAGGGCTTGCCGCTCAACGCGCCCTTCCCCCTCGGGCTGCAGCCCGGGCTGTACCTCCTACGCGTCATCCCCGAGGTGGGGCCCCCTTCGCGGGCGCATAGGCTCGTGGTGCGGTGAGTGGCCCGCCATCCCCCGGGCAGCTATTCCTCGTCCGGGAGATTGTAGTGGACCCGGGGCAGAGCCCCCTGCGCGTGGATAGGTTCCTGGTGGACCGTCTGGAGAACGTCAGCCGCGCCTTTCTGCAGAAGGCCCTCGAGAGGGGCATGGTGTGGGTCGGTGGCGCGCCGGTGAAGGCATCGTACCGGGTCAAGCCCGGCGAGGTGGTGGGGGTGTACCAGGAGGAGGAACCCCGCGAGGTGGAGGTGCTGCCGGAGGACATCCCGCTGGACGTGGTGTATGAGGATGAGGACCTGCTGGTGGTGAACAAGCCCGCCGGCATGGTGGTCCACCCGGGGCATGGGCACTTCTCCGGCACCCTGGTCAACGCCCTGCTGCACCATTTCCGCGATTTGCCCCTCTTCCGGGCCGGTGGCATGCGCCCCGGCCTGGCGCACCGCATCGACAAGGACACCTCGGGCCTGCTGGCCGTGGGCAAGAGCGAGCAGGCCATGCAGTCGCTCGGGCAGCAGTTCCTGGCCAAGAGCACCACGCGCAGCTACCTGGCCCTGGTGTGGGGGCGCTTTGACGCTGAGGAGGGGCGGGTGGAGGGGCACATCGGGCGCGACCCCCGCGACCGCCAGCGCCAGCGGGTCTTCCCCGGGGGAGAGCAGGGCAAGCCGGCGGTTACGCACTACCGGGTGCTGGAGCCCTACCAGTTCGCCAGCCTGCTGGAGTGCCGGCTCGAGACCGGGCGGATGCACCAAATCCGCGTGCATATGCAGCACATCCAGCACCCGCTCTTTGGCGACGCGCGCTACGGTGGCGACCAGGTGCTGCGCGGCGTGGACACATCCCAGTATCGGGATTTCATCCATCGAGCCCTCGCGGCATGCCCCCGTCAGGCCCTCCACGCGCAGTCGCTCGGCCTGCTGCACCCCGTCTCGGGTGAGCCCCTGAGCTTCAGCGTCCCGCCCCCGCCCGACATGCAGACCCTGCTGGCCCTATGGCGGGGCTACGTCCAGAACCTCTAGCCCGGGCTATTCGCTCTGCTCCTGGGGGCGGTGCGGCAATCCTTATGGCTTTTTTGCACTGCCTCCCCCTTCTCTTAAAAAATCCCCATTGCGTTTCCCTTATTATCCAGATTGCATACAATACTGTATCGCCTAATAACCCCTCTTGTCCAGGCGGGGCAGAGGTATTTTTTTCCACCCGTCAGCACAATTTACATGTCCTAAAAATTGCAAGCTATCCGCCTTTCGCATAGCGGTTTATGTCCTTTTTCATCCCCCCTTTCGCCCCTCCCCCTTTTTCCTTACCCCTCACGATATTTGGTGTTTGTGATATTCTACCTATTTTTGGTTCAAGAGAAAAAATAGTAATTTAAACGTTTTCAGCTATGACGCAAGCGAACAAGGCGGGGGGGTCGGGAGAGACCCGTTCGTCGGGCATCATGAACAGGAAGTTCTGGGTTATTCTGGGCATATGCTTAGTGACCCTGATACTCTGGAACTTACCTGCATCCTACTTAGGGCTACCGGGTATAAGCGATACGCAGCAGCGCGTCGTGGCAATTCTGCTCTTCGCGGCCCTTCTATGGGTGCTTGAGCCGATACCAGCCTGGACGACCTCTGTCATCGTGCTGGTGGTCCTGTTGCTGACCGCATCGGACAGCGGTCTGCTCTTCTTCCATCCGAAGGAGGGCGCGGCGGCCATGGGGGAGTTCATCAGCTATAAGCGGCTGCTGCACACCTTCGCCGACCCGACGATCATGCTGTTCCTCGGCGGTTTCGCGCTGGCGATAGGGGCCTCGAAGGTGGGGCTGGACCTGGAGATTGCGCGCATCCTGCTCAAGCCCTTCGGCACGAGCTCGGCCATGGTGCTGCTGGGCTTCATCCTCATTACGGGGGTCTTCTCCATGTTCCTCTCGAATACGGCGACCGCGGCCATGATGCTGACCATCATCCAGCCCGTGCTGCGCAACATGCCGGAGGACGGACGGGGGCGCATAGCCCTCGCGCTGGCCATCCCGGCGGGCGCGAACCTGGGGGGCATCGCCACCCCCATCGGGACCCCGCCCAACGCGATTGCCCTCAAGTACCTCAACGACCCCGACGGCCTGAACATGGGCATCGGCTTCGGCGACTGGGCCATGGTGCTCTTCCCGGTGGTGATGATACTGCTGCTGCTGGCCTGGGTGGTGCTCCGGTGGCTGTTCCCCTTCAGGGAGAAGAAGATCAATCTGCATATCGAGGGCGAGAAGAAGAAGGGTTTCCACACCACGGTGGTGCAGGTGACCTTTGCCATCACCGTCCTCATGTGGGTTTTTGACAAGTTCACGGGCGTGAATGCCAACGTGGTGGCGATGATACCCCTGGCGATCTTCGTGGCCACCGGGGTAATCGGCACGCAGGAGCTCAAGGAGATCAACTGGAGCGTGCTGTGGATGGTGGCCGGCGGTTTCGCCCTGGGCGTGGCGCTGAACGAGACGGGCCTGGCCAGCCTGCTGGTGGACAGCATCCCCTTTGCCGATTTCTCCGCCATCGTGGTCATCCTGCTGGCGAGCCTGGTGTGCTGGCTGCTTTCCACCTTCATCAGCAACACGGCCACGGCGGCCCTCATGATGCCGATTCTGGCGGTGATTGGCGGCAGCATGGCCGACCAGCTCGCCCCCTTGGGTGGCGTTCAGACCCTGCTGATGGGCCTGGCCCTGTCGGCATCGCTGGCAATGGCCCTGCCGATCAGCACGCCCCCGAACGCGCTGTCGTACTCCACCGGCCTCTTCAAGGCCGCGGACATGCAGAAGTTCGGCCTGATTGTGGCGGTCCTGGGCTTCACCATCGGCTACTCGGTGCTGATCGCCTTCGGGGTGTACGTTTGGCAGTAGCTGGGCGGGGTTTAGATTTTGATGCATTTTTGGTGGCCCCCAATAGGGGGCCACTTTTTTGCCCCTCGGCCAATTGTCCAGATTTTGTCCATTTCACACGCTAAAATCCAACCCTGTCATGCTGCAGCTCGGCGACGACCCCAAGCGGATATACCGTAGCTTCCACTCACGCCATGACCTGGCGAGCCTCGAGCGGGAGGACGGCTCGCTGACCCTCGAGCCGGGTGAGGTGCACTGGACCTACTGCGGGGTTGGTGCCGATTTTCGCCACGCCGAGGTGCAGGCCGCGGTCGATGCCCACCTCCCCGGGGAGCGGGCCTACCTCTGCATCAGCCGGGGCGATAGCGCGCTGGTGGCGCGGAGCGCCATCGCCCAGCGGATAGGGGAAGTGCTCGGGAAGAAGGAGGTCGGGGTGATGGACGAGGCGGGGGAGAGGCTGATGTTCTTCACGAAGGTAGGGGTGTACGAGCGGGGCGTGTACGTGGAGTACCCGAAGAGCCGTGAGCGCGAGGCGGGTAGCCTCCTGCAGGTCGGGCTGCATGCCAACATGTCGGACGGGACCACGGGGCATGTCCTCGGCCTGGTGGATGGGGCATTCGAGCGGCTGGAGCAGGAGCTGGCCCGCGACTACGGTGGCTCGATGGAGCATCTGTGGATAGACCTAGAGCTGGTGGAGCATTACCTCGAGGACGGGAAGGGCTACCCCTTCCGTTTCCAGAAGCGGGTGTCGGCGGGCAACCCCTACTACTACAACGTGGGGCATTACAGCGTCGTCCCCGACTTTGGGCTCATCCGCAGCATGGAGCATGAGCGGGTTTGCCCCTACGTGCTCGGCTTGATGTACGAGTCGACGGAGGTGCTGGTGAAGAGGGCCAGGCGGCTCGGGGGCTTTGATGCCCAGGCCTTTCGGAGGGATTTCCGGGAGGTCTGCCGGGGGATGGGCTACACGCTGGGGGAGGATGCGGAATGGCAAGGACCAACATAATATAGGAGGATACGATTATGCCAAGACCCAAGACCAAGGCGGAGCTGATTGAGCAGGCGAATGCGGGCTACGAGAAGCTCTGGGAGACGATAGCCGCACTGCCCAAGGAGGTGCAGGAAACGGAGTTCGACTTCTCCGACGAGCCGAAGCTCACCGAGCAGCACTGGGGGCGCGACCGGAATGTGCGCGACGTGCTGGTCCACCTCTACGAGTGGCACCGCTTGCTCATCCGCTGGCTGGAGACCAACCTCGGGGGTGGCGAAATCCCCTTCCTGCCCGAGCCCTACACATTCAAGAACTACGGCGACATGAACATGGAGCTCTGGCGGCAGCATCAGGGCACGCCCTACGACGAGGCCAGCCGCCTACTGATGGAGAGCCACGAGAGGGTCATGGCGCTCATCGAGCCGCTCAGCGATGAGGCCCTCTTCACGCGGAAGTACTACCGCTGGACGGGCACAACCCACGTGGCGAGCTACTGCATCTCGGCCACCTCGAGCCACTACGACTGGGCGATAAAGAAGCTCAGGAAGCACGCGAGGAAATTCCGCTAGCATGGGTTGCAGAATGGACTGCAAGTGCATGGAAAATATAGTTGTAATCAAATAAGGAGTCTTTCGTGCGAAAAGGAGGTGTGCTCGGATGATGGCGGATTTAGTTGTAAGAAAAAAGCAGGAGGGGCGCGGTCAGGATTGTATAGGTGGGGGGATTTCCTGTCGGTATGCGCAGGTGCAGGGAGGGATTACATCCTTTGCAAGGAGGAAGAATAATGGGGCTTAGGAGAGTGTTGCTGTTTGCCCTGCTATTTGCGTTGTCCGCATTGATGCTAGCATTGTCAATGCCACCATTCCTTAATGTCCCCCTTGTGGGGTATGTGGCACTTGTGCCGGCTGTCCTTGCCCTGCGGGAGCTAGAGGGGAAATGGAGTAGGTTGCTTCTGCTCTTATGCTACGGTTTGCCCTACAGCGTGGCGAGCTATAGCTGGTACGTGGATGTGATGAGCCCTACTATGGGGCTTGCGCTTATAGTGGCTGTTTCGGTTTGGCATACGGGGCTGCTTTATCGGGGCGTAAAGCTGGAGTCTAGGTTTCCCGTAGCTTTTCGGGTATTTAGCCTTCCCCTGGTTTATGCTCTGCTTGAATTTGCGCAGAGGGCTTTACCCTACGTATGCGATTGGTGGTTTATCCCCTATCCAAAGAGTCAGTGGGGATTTCCTGAGGCGTTACAGGTGCTACGCTTGACAGGTATTAGCGGGCTTACTTTTCTCATGGTGCTGGCTAATAGTGCTATTGCTATGGGTGCGATGCAGGCGTATAGGCGCGAGCGGATAGGGCGTGATGTTTTGTGGGGTTTGCTGGTCGTACTCTGTACCCTCGGCTATGGGTACTATCGGGTGCATGCTACGGATGAAGAGGGAGCGTCAATTCGAGTAGCGCTGGTCTCTGATATGGCCAATGCGCTCAGTGGGTCGGAGGCTGAGGGGTACTACGTGCGGGATACTGCTCTTAGCCAGCGGATACTAGAGCGTAATTTGGGGCTGAGCGTTGAGGTGTTAGCTAGGGCTGATTTTGTCGTTTGGCCTGAGAACGAGTTCTTCGAGCTGGGTGGTGATGGGAAGGTGCTAAAGCAATTGCATGAAAGCGCACGTAGCTTGCATGCCTACTTGGTAGTAGATTGCTACAGGCGTACTGGGGAAGGCTTGCAGGACGTGGCCCTGATGGTTGCCCCGGAGGGGGGCATTGGCGGCGATGCACCCAAAAGACATCTATTCGATGGAGAAATCGAAGCGGGCTTTGTGCCCTCAACGCTTCCTCCTACCGCTATACAGGTCGATAGCCTTCGGGTGGGGCTCGGAGTTTGCTACGATTCGCACTATAGGGATGTCGTTCGTGCTTTGTCTAGGGATGGGGCGGGACTGGTGCTCATGCCTACGGATGATGATATGCATCGTAACGCCAAATTCCCCTACTACCATGCTACGGATGCCGTTTTTCGGGCGGTTGAGAATGGCGTTGCGATGGGTTGCGCAAATACCAATGGTGCTTCAATCCTGGTGGATGGGAAGGGGGCGATATCCTGTCTTAGTCCCGTGAATGAGGTGTCTGTCGTTGTTGGTAAGGTCCGTGCGTGCAGGGGTGTTACGCTATATTCCCGTTGGGGGGAGTGGTTCGTCTATCCAATGCTACTGGTGCTCATCCTGGGGGTGGTGGTACGAGGACGAGTGTCTACAGAGTAGTACTCCCTGCTATTGCTACAAGCCGAAGGGGGGCTATAAGTCTTCGGCTTATCGCTTGCTCAGAGGACACATGGTTCACCACCAATGCGTAAGGATTTATGGGGGGGCTTATGGTCTGCTAGGCGTGTCCAAGTATTGCTTGGCTTAGTTTTACTACCTTTGCTACTGGCGTATGTAAAGCCTATTCACGTATGAAGTCTAGGAAAGCTGATGTACGCATAGAGGACTTCTTCCCCGAGCCACGGCGCGAAGAGATGCCACGCCCCACTCGCGCTGAGGTTGTCCTGTGGATAGCCTTTGCGGGAGTTGCGGTCGGGATAGGCTGGCTAACGGCTGTTTACAAGAGTGCAGACCGCCCGGAGGCGCTCTCACCGCCAGAGGAAATCGCCCTCTATGCCTCCGCCCCTCCCAAGAAGATACCCACGGCCTACGGGGCAAAGTCCCCAAATACGATAGATACAGCGCTAGCGGCCATTTCCTGGAAGAGGCGTAAGCGACAGGATAGGCCACAGGCAAAAGCCAGACGAGGGCAAATTCTACGCCCTAAGCCCTTTGCCCCCAATGCTGTAACCGTCGAGGAACTCATCGCCATGGGTTTATACCGGTGGCAGGCAGAGGGCTTTGTCCGCCACCGCGAGAACCGCCTCCGCAAGGGGTATATCTTTGCGACCAAGGAGGACTTTTGCTCCAATAGGGCGATATTCTCTCCGCCCGGCTACTCCCTCTCCTCCGGCGACCACACGCAGCGCTCCGCCCACGTAATCCGGGCCTTCTTGCCGATTACTGCCCCTACGGCCCACACCGGCATCTCCCCGCCCAGGTGCCTCGCGGCGTACCTCTCGGCCTGCTCGAGGGCCTTCTGGGCGGTGTTCCCGTCGCGCTGCATCTTCAGCTCCATGAGCACCACCATCCGCTGGCCGATGATCTCCACGTCCGATATGCCCTCCGCGCCGATTTGCTCCACGCGCACATCGCTGCGCACCCCGGCGAAGACCAGGTGCACCGCGTCGCGGTAGCGGCACTCGCGTAGCTCCCAGGTCTGCTGCGCGTCGTCGTCCTCCGCGTCGAAGGGTAGGCTCGAGAGGAAGGCCTGGATGCATGCCTCGAGGGCCCCGATGTCCGTGCCGTTGAGGGCCCGCACGAGGTTGCGCTGCAGCCCGCGGTAGGCCATGTCCTCCTTGACCCCCAGCGTCTTCGGGGCGAGCAGGAGCATGATGCTCTCGCGCACCTCCAGGTTGGGGAAGTCCAGGAGGTAGTCGCCCTGCTCGTTCAGGCCCTTGATGGTCAGGTAGCCCGTCTGGTAGAGGAAGGGCACGGGGTTCGACCGCTCGTAGTCGAAGCGGGCCAGGTCGGACTCCCCGGCGGCGATGGTGCCACTCAGGTTGACCACCCCGAGCGCGTCGTAGCGCGGGATGAGGATGTCCGCGCTGCTGGGCGTGCCGACCCGCGACCAGTAGTCCTTCAGCTCCCCCTCCATCAGGGCGTTCATCAGGCCGAAGGGGTTGTACACGTCCTCCGTCTTTCTGGAGAAGCGGTAGCCATCGTACTTGTGCCTGAGCGCCTCCATCTGCTGCTCGGCGCTCCGCCCGTTCGCCGTGGCCATGCGTTGCACCGGCCCCCAGAGCGTGCTGCGTATCTCGGCCTCGCTGAAGCCGCAGATGGTGCTGTACTCCTCATGGAAGCTGATATCCTCGACGTGGTTGAACCCGCTGAAGAGGCCCACGTGGCGTACCTGGCTGATGCCCGTGACCATCAGGAAGTGGATGTGCCGCTCGGCCGCCTTGAGGGAGCGGTAGAAGCTGCGTAGGTAGTCCCTGGCCCCCTCCAGCATGGCCTCGTCCCCCTTGACGAGCGCATCGAGCAGGGGGATGTCGTACTCGTCGATGATGACGGCCACGCGCGCACCGGCCATCTCGGCCAGCTCCCGGATGACGGTGGTGAGCCTCACTCTCTCGCCCTGCGGGGGGGGCGAGATTCCGTAGCGCCTGCAGGCCCAGGTAATGTGCTCACGTATCGTGGCCTCGAGCTCATCCGGGGTGGGGTACATGATGTCGCTGAAGTCGAAGCGCAGCACGGGGTGCTTCACCCAGGCCCGCTCGCCCTTGGCATCCTCCAGGGGCAGGAGCTCGCGCCCCTCAAAGAGCTCGCGCCGCCCCTCGAAGTAGCAGGCCATGGTGTCCAGCAGCATGCTCTTGCCGAAGCGGCGGGGGCGGCTCAGGAACGCGACATCCAGCGAGTTGGCGAGCTGCCATATCATCCCGGTCTTGTCCACGTAGTACATGTCGCGCTCGCAGATTTTCTCGTAGCTTGCCGTCGTGGCGGGGAACCTGCCCTTCTCCAAAACCATGGCTTGTCTCCTTATTTTTTGCTGCCCGTGATACTCCAAGCAAAGATAGCCATTTCCGCGGATATCGGGGGCATGCCGATATTTCGCCCACGCCCCATGCGCGCCCCCCGGCCGAAAGATTTGGCGATTTTCCCTCACTGTGGGATATTTTCGCTACATTTACCCCATGAATTAGGCATGGTATTAGGCATAGCGTTTTCATCCTATCCGTTTGATTATCAGACATGAGGCCCTTTGGCCCCTGCGCTTTTCCGGCTGTGGGGATTGATTTTGAACGGTGGGGATGGGCCAAATCGGGATGTAAACACCTCAGAGCATGGCAGCTAGGAAGCCCGACGTACGCATAGAGGACTACTTCCCTGAGCCCCGCAGGGAGGAGGTGTTGCGCCCCAGCCGCGCGGAGCTGGCGGTATGGCTGGTGCTGGCGGTGGCCGCCGTGGCGGTGGGCTGGCTCCTGGCGCTGACCCGTGGCGAGCAACCCGCGGAGCTCCTTGTACCCCCCGAGGAGATAGCCTTTTATAGCTCTGATTACAAGGTCGATACATCGAACTCGTTCTACCCCAAGCGGCGGGTGAGGACCGCGGGTCCATCCTCCAGCTCGGGGGCTTCGTCCCGTCGGAAATCGGGGCAGAGCAAGGCCTACGGCGGGGAGGCATCGCGGCGGCCGGGCAAGGGCTCGTCGTCGCAGCGCAAGAAGCAAGCCCTGCGTCCTCGCCCCTTCAACCCCAACACCGTGACGGCCGAGGAGCTCGAGGCCATGGGGCTACGCCGCTGGCAGGCCGAGGGGCTCGTGCGGCACAGGGAGAGCCGCCTGGAAAAGGGCTACATATTCGCCACGGCGGAGGACTTCAGGGCCAACCGGGAGATACCCGACGAGCTGGACGAGCAACTGGTCCCCTTCCTGCGGCTGGAGTCGCCCCTGCGGGAGTTCGACCCCAACACGGTGACCCCCGAGGAGCTGATGGCCTTCGGGCTGGGCGTGAGCCGGCGGCGGGCCGAGGGCTTCGTGAAGTACCGCGACCTCCTATTCGCCAAGGGGCAACGCTTCCGCAATGTGGAGGATTTCGCCCGGGTCCGCAGCCTGAGCGAGGAGGCGCACCGGGTGCTGGACGGGTACGTGCGGATTGGGGCGGCGGATTAGCTTGCTAATATTGCGAAATGTATTACCTTTGCGCCGAATATCGAATTTAAGCGGGAGGAAGATAGCATGTCCAAGGTATGTCAGATAACGGGTCGGCGTGTGCGCCGGGGGAACAACGTGTCCCACTCGCATCGTAAGACGAAGCGGACCTTCGAGCCGAATTTGCGGCGTAAGCGCTTCTACCTGGAGGAGGAGAAGCGCTGGGTGACCCTGAAGGTATCAGCGGCCGCCATGCGCACCATAGAGAAGAACGGTCTGCTGGCCACCCTGCGCAAGGCGCAGAAGGCCGGGCTGATTGATAGCTTTTAATCGTACAGGGGTAAATGGCCAAGAAAAGCAAGGAAGCGCGCGTGCAGGTCATACTGGAATGCACCGAGCATAAGGAGTCTGGTATGCCGGGGACGTCCCGCTACATCACCACGAAGAACAAGAAGAATTCGCCTGACAGGCTGGAGCGTCGTAAGTACAACCCCATCCTCAAGCGTGTAACTCTCCATCGCGAGATAAAGTAGTATAGCTCATGGCAAAGAAAGCAGTGGCATCCCTCCAGAAGGGGGAGGGTAGGACCCGCACCAAGTGCATCCGTATGGACAAGTCGGCGAAGACCGGGGCCTACGTGTTCAAGGAGGAGATGGTCCTCAACGCGGAAATCAAGGACTTCTTCGCGAAGAAGTAGCACCCCGCCAGCTTGGGGCCTAGGGCCCACGTACTCGATGCCGTGTCGGACTCTAGGGGTTGGGCACGGCATCTTTGCAAGCCTGCCGCACGAGACAACCAACTAAGGCTGCCAGCATGTTCCGTTTCTTCTCACGTAAGGAAAGCAAAGAGAAGCTCGATGAGGGCCTCAGCAAGACCAAGACCTCGCTCTTCAGCCGGGTGACCCGCGCCATCGCCGGGAAGAGCCGGGTGGACGATGACCTCCTCGATGAGCTGGAGGAGATACTCATCTCCTCCGATGTGGGCGTGGACACCACCCTCCGCATCATCGAGCGGCTGCAGGCCCAGGTCGCGCAGGACAAGTACATGAACGCCGCCGAGCTGCAACGGATGCTCAAGGGCGTGATACAGTCGCTGCTGGCTGGCAACGAGGCGGAGCACCAGGCCCAGCACCCGGCGGGCGAGCCCTTCGTGACCCTGGTCGTGGGGGTGAACGGCGTGGGCAAGACCACCACCATCGGCAAGCTCGCCAACCTCTACCGGCGGGAGGGCCGGAAGGTGCTCATGGGGGCGGCCGACACCTTCCGCGCCGCGGCCATAGACCAGCTGCAGATATGGGCCGAGCGGGCGGATGTACCCCTCATCAAGCAGCAGATGGGGTCGGACCCCGCCTCCGTGGCCTTCGACACGGTCTCCGCAGCCAAGGCCGGGGGCTACGACGTGGTCCTCATCGACACGGCCGGGCGGCTCCACAACAAGGTGAACCTCATGAACGAGCTGGGCAAGATCAAGCGTGTCATGCAGAAGGTGATACCCGGCGCGCCCCACGAAATCCTCCTGGTGCTCGATGCCAGCACGGGGCAGAACGCCTACGAGCAGGCCACCCAGTTCATGAACGTGACCGACATCACCGCCCTGGCTCTCACCAAGCTCGACGGCACGGCGCGCGGCGGGGTCGCCATCGGTATTAGCGACCAGCTCAAGGTGCCCATCCGGTACATCGGCGTGGGCGAGGGGATAGACGACCTCCAGCCCTTCGACAAGGTCGCCTTCGTGGACTCCCTCTTCGACTAGCCCCTTGAGCACCCCGCAGCGTAGGCTGACCATCGTGACCCTCGGATGCTCGAAGAACGTCGTGGACAGCGAGCATCTGGCGGCGCATGCCCAGCGCCACGGGTGGTCCGTGGCCTACGGGCTGGACCAGTCGGGGGGCGGGACGCTCATCCTCAACACCTGCGGCTTCATCGGCGATGCCAAGGAGGAGTCCATCGAGGCCATCCTCCAGGCGGCGGCGGCCCGTAGCCGGGGGGATATCGACCGCCTGCTGGTCATGGGCTGCCTGTCGCAGCGCTACCCCGAGGAGCTGGCCCAGGAGATACCCGAGGTGGATGCGTGGTACGGTGTGCACGACGCGGCGGAGGTCCTCCGGGCCCTCGGTTGCCCCGTGGCGGACTACGACCCCACCCGGCGGCTGCCCTCCTCGCCCAGCCACTACGCCTACCTGAAAATCGCCGAGGGCTGCGACCGTGCCTGCGCCTTCTGCGCCATTCCGTCCATCCGGGGGGGCTACCGCTCCGCGCCCGTGGAGGAGCTTGTGCAGGAGGCCCAGCATCTGCAGCAGGGCGGGGCTAGGGAGCTCATACTCATAGCCCAAGAGCTGACCTACTACGGCCACGACCAGCGTGAGCCCGACCGCCTCCTTCGCCTTCTGGAGCGGCTAGAGCGGCTGGACGGCATCGACTGGCTCCGCCTCCACTACGCCTACCCGACCAACTTCAGCGAGGGGCTAATCCGCTGGATGGCCACCAGCCCCAGGGCCTGTCGCTACCTGGACCTCCCCCTGCAGCATATATCCGACCGGGTGCTCCGGAGCATGCGGCGGGCGCACGGCGAGCGGATGACCCGGGAGCTTGTGGAGCGCTTGCGGGTGGGCATCCCCGGTCTGGCCCTGCGGACCACCCTCATCGTGGGCTACCCGACCGAGACGGAGGAGGACTTCCGCCAGCTGCTCGACTTCGTCCGCCAGGCCCGCTTTGAGCACCTCGGCGTGTTCACCTACTCCGAGGAGGAGGGCACGCCCGCGGCCGGCCTGTACGCCGATGGCATCCCCGAGGAGGTGAAGCGGCAGCGGCGCGATGAGGTCATGGCCCTGCAGCAGCGGATTTCGCTGGAGAATAAGGCCGGGCGGGTGGGGCAGACGCTCCCGGTGATGGTGGACTACCGGCTGGATGAGCGCACGCTGGTGGGCCGCACGGAGTTCGACTCGCCGGAGGTGGACGGGGAGGTCATCGTGCGGGATGCGGCGGGGAGGCTTGAGGTGGGGGACCTCGTCCCGGTGCGGATTACCGCCAGCTCTGAGTACGACCTGGAGGGGGAGCCCGCCTAGCCGCGACGGATACTGAATGCGATATGGCGAAGAAGAACGAGACGAGCTCTGGCTACGAAGCCCTCCTCAAGCAGCTGAAGAAGCGGGACTTCCGGCCCCTCTACCTCTTCCACGGGGATGAGCCATACTTCGGCGCGCAGGCCACGAGCTACATCATGGCGAACCTGCTGCGCGAGGAGGAGAAGGCCTTCAACCAGTTCCTGTTCTACGGGCGGGACATCACCGGTGGCCGGCTGGTGGACCAGGCGCAGCGTAGCCCCATGATGGCTGACCGCTCGCTCATCGTGGTGCGTGAGGCCCAGGAGATGAAGAGCATAGAGCCGCTGGCCGACTACTTCGAGCGGCCGAACCCCAGCACGGTGCTGGTGCTGGTTTTCACCCGCGAGGCGAAGCCCGGCCAGGGGAAGAAGGCCCCCCTGAGGCGCATGCTCGATGCGGCCAAGGCGCAGGGGGGGCTGCTGGCCAGCAGGCGCTTCCGCGACTACGAGGTCGGCCCCTGGCTCAACCAGCACGTGGAGGGGATGGGGCTCAGCATCGCGCCCGATGCCGCCCGCTTCGTGGTGGACCAGATGGGTACGGACCTCTCGGCCATCGCCAACGAGCTGGACAAGCTCCGGATTAACCTCCCCCCGGAGGTCACCCGGCTGGAGATGGGGCATGTGGCCGATGCCATCGGCGTGAGCCGCGAGTACAACGTCTTCGAGCTCACCCGCACCATGGGCAAGGGCGACTACTACAACGCCAACCGCATAGCCCAGAACATGGCCGCCAACCCCAAGGCCAACGACATCACCATGATCACGGCCAGCATCCACTCCTACTTCGCCAAGATATTCCTGTGCGGGGTGCTGGCCAACCAGCTCTCCCCCCCGGAGCTGGCCGCCCGCCTGAAGGTGCATCCCTTCTTCGTGTCGGAGTACCAGCAGGCCACCCGCCTCTACCCGCCCGGGCGTTGCGCGCAGATATTCTCCACGCTCCGCATGCTCGATATGCGGAACAAGGGTGTGGGTGGCGCGCCGGTGCCGCTGCAGGAGGCGCTCAAGGAGACCATCACACGTATAATGCGCTAGATGCGCCCCATGCCATGGTAACAGTCATCGTCGTCATCACCGCCCTCGCGTCCATCTACCTCTTCGGCCGGGGGGATATCGCCGGTCGCATGGCCTTCTCGGCCTACCGCGTCGTGCACCAGCGGGAGTTCCACCGCCTGGTCACCCACATGTTCGTCCACGGCGACTGGATGCACCTCATCGTCAACATGATGGTCTTCTGGTCCTTCGGCAACTTCATCGAGGAGCTCTTCGGCTACCTCGCGGTGGGTGGCCAGATGCATGCCCCCACCCTGCATCTCCTGATGGTCTACTTCGGCGGGGGCATCACCTCGGCCCTCCTGAGCCTGGGGCGCAACAAGGACAACCCCTACTCCGTGAGCATCGGTGCCTCGGGCGGGGTGGCCTCCGTGCTCTTTGCCAGCATCTTCTTCGCCCCCTGGCAGATGGTGTACCTCTTCGGCATGGTGCCCATCCCCGGTATCATCGCCGGGGTGGGCTACCTCTTCTTCGAGATGCGCGCCGCCCAGCGGGCCAACGACAACATAGACCACCACGCGCACATCTACGGGGCGCTCTTCGGCTTCGTCTACCCGGCGCTCATCAACTTCGACTTCGTGGGCATGTTCCTCCACAGCTTCTGGCAGTTCCCGTGGCGCTGAGGCGTAGTCGCCCCCCGCGCCCCCAGCCCTCCGTCTGGCTCGACGGGCGCTACATCCGCGAGGACGAGGCCATCTTCGACCTCCCCACCTTCCTGACGGCCAGCAGCGTGGGCTTCACCTTCCCCCTCCACGCCTACGGCACGACGGCCCGCCATCCGGCCCGCTACTACGACCGCCTGATGGAGAATCTCCGCCTGGCCCGCCTCTTCGCTCCGCCCTACCTCACCGAGGCGGCCTTCGCCCAGGCCATCACCGACCTGCTCAACAAGAACCGCATGTTCCAGAGCGTCGCCCTCACGGCCCGCATCATGCTGCGCTACCAGGTGGACACCCTCGGCCTCCGCATACCCACCACCTCTCTCATGCTCACCTGCCGCATGCTCGAGCACCGGGGCTTCCCCCACCACGCCAAGACCTACCTCAACACCTTCCGGGCCATGCGTCGCCCCCTGCTGCACTGGGATGGCCTGGCCTGGACCGGCGACCCCCTGGCCTGGTACGCCCGGCAGTTCGCCCAGAGCAAGGGGGAGATCGCCGCGCTCATAATCAACGACCAGAACCGGGTGGTGGGCACGGCGGACCACACGCTCTACATCCTCCCGCGGGACAGCGTCACGCTCCTGACCCCCCCCGTGGACGAGGGCGCGGTCTACGACCCCATCCGTGAGATCATCCCCCTCCTGCTGCCCGAGCTGGGCCTCTCGCTCCGGGAGCAGCCCCTGAGCGAGGCGGAGGTGGAGAACGCCGAGGAGGTCTTCCTGGCCTCCACCGTGGAGGGGCTCATCCCGCTGGTGGGGGTGAACGACCGCCGCTTCACCAGCTCCATCGCCCCGCGCCTCACCCCCCTGCTCAACCAGTCCTACTTCCCCGAGCAGGACTTCCACCGCTAGCCCCACCCGAAAAAATCCCTATCTTTGCCACACAAACCAACAGACAAAGACCAAGGGCATATGGCAGACTGCAGCTGCACCAATCGATTTGAGGGTTCGCCCGCCATCCAGGACCAGTACAAGCCGAAATTCCGCCACTGCTTCGGCTGCGGCGCGGACAACGAGGCGGGCTGGCACGTGAAGTCCTACCTCACCTCCAGCACCACGGCGGTGGCCCACTTCACCCCCAAGCCGGAGTACACCGGGGGCGTGCCGGACAACCTCTACGGGGGCATCATCGCCGCCATCATGGACTGCCACGGCATGGCGGCCGGGGCGGGTTTTCACCACGTCAACGACGGGCTGGTGCTGGGGCAGGACCCCATGGTGCGCTGCGTCACCGCCCAGCTCTCCGTGAGCTACAAGAAGCCCACCCCCATGGGGCAGGAGCTCACCCTCACCGCCACGCTCGAGCGGATAGAGGGGCGCAAGGTATGGCTGGATATCACCGTCGGGGTGGGCGATGACATCACCGCCGAGGGGAAGATTCTGGCCGTCCGGGTGAAGGAGTAGCGATGGGATCTCGTCGCCCCACAGGGTGCCCGCGCAGCCTCGTCCTGCTGCTGCTCGTGCTGCTCCCGGCCCTCGCGCTGGGGCAGGGCGGGGGGCGACGTGCCTACACCTTTCTGGACCTCCCCGTCTCGCCCCGCCTGACCGGCCTGGGGGGCAAGGCCCCGGCGCTCTTCCGGGCGGTGGACCCCGGCCTGGCGGTGTTCAACCCGGCGCTGGCCGATGCCGAAATCCACAACAGGCTGGAGCTGGGCGCCTCGCTCTACTTCGCGGACATCGTCTTCAACCACGCGGCCTACTTCCGCGCCACCCCAAGGGTGGGGACCTACGGCCTGGGGGTCCGCCAGGTATGGTACGGTCGCTTCGACGGCCGCACGCCCACCGGCGCGCCCGATGGCTCGTTCACGGCCTACGACATGGCCCTGTCGGCCTACTACAGCCGCAGCCTCCTCCCCGGCCTGCGGGCGGGCCTGTCCGTCAACCCCATCCTCTCCCGCATCGAGAGCTACAACTCGCTCGCCCTGACGGCCGATTTGGGCCTGCTGTACTCCCACGCCGACGGGGTGGTGCAGACCGGCTTGGTGGTGCGCAACCTCGGGGGGACGCTCATCCCCTACCACAAGTCCTACACCGCTGCGCCCGTTGATGTCACGCTGGGCTGGTCCTTCACCCTCCAGCACGCCCCCTTGCGCTTCCTGCTGACGCTCCAGCATCTGGAGAACATCAACTACCGCTACATCCGCGAGGAGGCCCACTCCTCGTCCTACATGGTGGTGGACCCCAACCGCGAGGAGCCCAAGTGGTGGCAGCAGCTGCTGCAGGAGCTCGTGGCGCACCCCGTGCTGGGCGTGGAGATTGCCCCCATGCGCTACTTCTACCTCCAGCTCGGCTACAACGCCCACCGGGCGCAGGAGATGGCCCTGAAGGGGCACTACGCCTTCGAGGGGCTGTCCTACGGGCTGGGGGTCAACATACAGCGCTTCTCGCTCAACTTCGCCCGCTCGCACTACCACGCGCACGGGGCGACGAACCACCTATCCGTCTCCCTACGCTTCGGGCGGACCGAGCCCGCCGCCGTGCGCGAGCGTCCCATCTGGGGGCGTGTAGAGCCTGTGCCCAGCCGTGCGGATGGCGGCCAGGAGGCGAGGGAGGAGGTCGAGGAGACGACGGGGGAAGTTGTGGAGGTGCCGAGGGAGGCCGAGGTGGAGGAGCCTGATGAGGTGCAGCATGGGGTGCCAGAGATGCCGGAGGAGGCCGAGGGGCCATCCGCTGAAAATGAGCCAGAGAATGAGTAGAAAGATACAGATAGCCGTGGATGGCTACTCCTCTTGCGGGAAGAGCACGCTGGCCCGCGAGGTGGCCGCCAGCCTGGGCTACGTATACATCGACACGGGGGCGATGTACCGGGCCGTCGCGCTCGCCATGCTCCGTGAGGGGATGGATGCGCCCGCCTCCTACTCCCGCGAGGAGGTGCTTGAGTTCCTAGGGCGGCACAGCATTGCCTACCGCCTCCCTGAGGACGGACCGGCCGGTGGGCAGCCCGAGCTGACGCTCGACGGTGAGCCCGTGGGCCTGGCCATCCGGGAGGGCCGTGTGGCCAACATCGTGAGCGAGGTGGCCGCCATCCCCGTGGTGCGCGAGGCGCTGGTGGCCCAGCAGCGGCGGCTCGGCCAGGGGGGCGGGGTGGTGATGGACGGGAGGGACATCGGCACGGTGGTCTTCCCCCAGGCGGAGCTGAAGATATTCATGACGGCCTCGCCCGAGGTCCGCGCCCAGCGACGCTTCGCCGAGCTGCAGGAGAAGGGGATACCCTCGACCTACGCCGAGGTGCTGGCCAACCTCAAGCTGCGGGACACGATGGACTCCAGCCGCGCCAACAGCCCCCTGCGGCAGGCCCCCGATGCCGTCCTGCTCGACAACTCGCGCATGGGGCGGGAGGAGCAGCTGGCCCGGGTGCTCGAGCTGGCCCGGGGGATAATCAATCGCCCACAGTAAAGCCCGCGGAGATGAGGATAGAGATAGACCCGAACTCCGGCTTCTGCTTCGGGGTGGTCCGCGCCATAGAGCTGGCCGAGCGGGAGCTTGCCCACCGCCCCTCGCTGCTGTGCCTGGGCGACATAGTGCACAACGAGGAGGAGGTGCAGCGGCTCGAGCATCTGGGCTTGCGCACCATCTACAGCTCGGAGCTCGCGGACCACCGGGACAATGCCATCCTGTTCCGCGCGCACGGCGAGCCGCCCAAGGTGTACCGCCAGGCCGAGGCGCAGGGGCTCTCGGTGATCGATGCGACCTGCCCGGTGGTCCTGGCCCTGCAGCGCAAGGTGAAGGCCAGCGGGGCGCGCCTCAAGCCCCTGGGCGGGCAGGTGATGATATACGGCAAGCCCGACCATGCGGAGGTGAACGGGCTGCTGGGCCAGACGGACTGCGAGCGCGTGGTGGTACATACGGAGGAGGACCTCGGGCGGCTGGACTACACCCGGCCCATCGAGTGCTTCTCGCAGACGACCATGAGCCCCGCCGTGTACGCCCAGATCACGGGTCTGCTGCGGGAGCGCATGCAGCGGGCGATGGGGCGCGAGGAGGTGCCCCTGCGGGTGAACGACACGACCTGCAACAGGGTGTCGACCCGCCAGGAGAGCATCGCCCAGTTCGCCATGGCCCACGATGCCATCCTCTTCGTCTCGGGCCGCAAGAGCAGCAACGGGCGCATGCTCTACGAGGCCTGCCGGAAGGTGAACGGGCAGACGCACTTCATCTCCTCGCCGCAGGAGCTGGACCCCGCCTGGCTCCCGGGCGTGGAGAGTCTGGGCATCTGCGGGGCGACCTCCACCCCCCGCTGGCTCATGGAGGCCGTGGTTGAACAGGTACGCCGCATCGGGGGTTAATGGTGTAGCCGCCCAGCGTGGCTTCCACATCAATCCGAAGGTTCATGCCCGAGAGAGTACCCATAGCGCGGGTGACCTACCCCCTATCCTTTACCCCCCACGACGAGGCCCGTCTGTGGGGCGGCGAGCGGCTGGGGCGGACCGAGGACGGGCAGCCCGTGGGGGAACGGTGGCTCTTCTCCCCCGTGCCGGGCCGGGAGACCCCCGTGGCCAACGGCCGTTTCCGGGGTGATACCGTAGACGGCTTCCCCCTGCTCATCAAGCTCATCGATACGGCCGCGCCGCTCTCCATCCAGGTGCACCCCGACGATGCGGCGGCGCGGGCCGCGGGCCTGCCCTGCGGGAAGAACGAGATGTGGTACATCCTCGAGTCGGCCAAAGAGGCGGAGATTACCCTCGGCCTGAAAGAGGCACGCGGGCTGGAGGAGGTCCGCCGGGCCGTGGAGCGGCAGGCGCTGGAGGGCCTACTCCGCACGTTCCGGACGGGGCGCAACGACTTCTTCCAGGTCGATGCCGGGCAGATACACGGTATCGGGGCGGGGCAGTTCCTCCTGGAGATACAGCAACCCTCAGACACCACCTACCGCCTGTACGACTACGGCCGCCTCGACAGCCGGGGCGAACCCCGCGAGCTGCACGTAGACCGGGCGCTGGGGGTGGCCCGCCTCCAGCCCTACGCCCCCGAGCCGATACACACCCTCCACCAGGAGGGCCATCTGCAGCGGCGTATCCTCGTGCGGACGGAGGACTACACCGTGGAGCGTTTCACCTTTCTGGACGACGCGCACCTGCACCTAGACCTGACCGACGGGCCACCCACCATGCTGATACCCCTCTTCTCCCCGGCCCTGCTCAGCCACCATCCTCATTACACCTCAACCGGCACGCTGGTCACGCAGCGCACCCGGCTCGCGCCCCTCTCCCCCTGCCTACTTCCGGGAGGCCTCGGGCCGGTGGAGCTGGCCGCGGCGAAGGGCTCGGTGGTGCTGGGGGTGCGGAGCGGGGGGAGCTAGGCGAAGCGTATCATCTTCCCCGTTTCGATGCGGACAGGATAGCCCCCTAATCTACTCCCAGCCGTACTTCAGCCAGGGGCTATGCTTCTCCTTGAGGAGCTTCTTCACGGCCCTGTGGTCGCTGTTGAAGTGGTCCCCCGTGAATACCGCGTTGGATATGAGGCAGCTCATCGCGAAGTCGTGCCACGAGGTGAAGGCCTTCCGGGCCATGCGCTGCGCGCGGTTGATGTAGTCCCAGGCATCCCGCTCGCTGAGGTAGCCTATCTCGTAGGCGGCCCGGGCAATCATGCACGCGTGGCGCGTATCCCAGCCGACCAGCCCGTAGCGCATGATGTCCGCCCGGCTGCTGACGATGCCCCGGCTCTCCAGGCCGGGGTAGGTGGCGGTCAGGTTGTTGGTGAGCTCGAGGAGGAGGTCGTTCAGGCCCTGGTTCCGCTCGCTGGCCCTGTATAGGAAGCCCGCCTGGTCCTTCCCCTCGAGGTTGAAGGCGGCGTAGATGAGCGGCATGTAGCTGCTGGTCTGCGCGGAGAGGCGCTTCTCCAGCAGCTTGCGCACCTCCTCGGCGGAGCTCACCTCCCATTCGGAGAGGTAGTGGTGGGCTATCTTCTTGCCCCGCCTACCGAGGGCGAGCGTGTTGAGCTGCAGCTCGTTGCGCAGGCTGACCGATGCGGAGAGCGCGAGCGCGCGGATTTGCTCCTGGCTGAGCCCGCTATCCTTGCTGTAGCGGAATGGTCCACCCGCTCGGAACCGCTGGAATAGGAGGTACGCGAGGTAGAGGAAGAGGGAGAGTAGTCCTATGTGGAGCTGGTTCATGGGTGTGAAGTGTTTGGATGATTTTCCTTGCTATAGGTATCGCTCGAGGTACTCGGCCATCTCCCGCTGCATCTCCCTTGCCTTCTCCCCGGCGACCTCGGCGAAGCGGGGCGAGCTGTCGGCGTAGATTATCCCCCGCGAGGAGTTGACCAGCAGGCCGCAGTGGGGGTTCATGGCGTGCCGGGCGACCTCCTCGAGGCTGCCGCCCTGCGCGCCCACGCCTGGCACGAGCAGGAAGTGCTCCGGGGCGGCGGCCCGCACCCTGTCGAGCATCTCGGGGTGCGTCGCCCCGACCACGTACATCAGGTTGTCGGTGCTGCCCCAGGCCTGCGAGGTCTGCAGCACGGCCTCGAAGAGCTGCTTACCCCCGCCGACGGGGAGGGTCTGGAAGTCGGAGTACGAGGCGTTGGAGGTCAGGGCCAGGAGGATGGCCCACTTGCCCTCGTGCCGCAGGAAGGGCGATACGGAGTCCCGGCCCATGTAGGGCGAGAGGGTCACCGCGTCGAAGTCGATGTCGGCCAGCAGGCTCTTGGCGTACATGTCGGCCGTGTTGGCGATGTCGCCCCGCTTGGCATCGGCGATGAGGAGCTTGCCGGGGTGTCGCGCCCGGATGTACTCGACGGTTCGCTGCAGCGCCCGTAGCCCCTCCACCCCGTGCGCCTCGTAGAAGGCCAGGTTGGGCTTGTAGGCCACGCAGCACTCGGCCGTGGCATCGACTATGGCCCTGTTGAAGGCGAACAGCGGGTCGGGCTCGCCCGCCAGGCAGGGGGGGAGCTTGGCCGCGTCGGTGTCCAGCCCCACGCATAGGAAGGATTGGCGCTGCTGTATCTCCGCGAAGAGTTCCTGTCTATTCATGTCGCTTAGGGGCTTGGGGTTGAGGTGTATGCGCCGGCGAGCGTTTTTCCCGATTCGGCGCCGGGGCTAGATGCCGCTGGCCCGCAGCCGCTCGGCGTTCTCGGCGATTTGCAGCTGGTCGAGGATGCCCTGCACGTCGCCGTCGAGCACCCCCTGCAGGTTGTACACCGTGTAGTTGATGCGGTGGTCGGTGACGCGCCCCTGGGGGAAGTTGTAGGTCCGTATCTTGGCCGAGCGGTCGCCGGTCGACACCATGGTCTTGCGCTGGGAGGCGATGCCGTCGAGGTACTTCTGGTGCTCGATGCTGTAGAGGCGCGAGCGCAGCTCCACCAGGGCCTTCTCGAAGTTCTTGATCTGCGACTTCTGGTCCTGGCACTGCACCACGATGCCCGTCGGGATGTGGGTCAGGCGCACGGCCGAGTAGGTGGTGTTGACGCTCTGCCCGCCCGGGCCCGAGGAGCAGTAGGTGTCCTTGCGGATGTCCTCCATCCTGAGGTCGATGTCGAACTCCTCGGCCTCGGGCAGCACCACCACCGACGCTGCGGAGGTGTGCACGCGCCCCTGCGTCTCGGTGGCCGGCACGCGCTGCACGCGGTGCACCCCGCTCTCGTACTTCATCACGCCGTACACGCCCTCGCCCGTGAGGTTGAAGACGATCTCCTTGAAGCCCCCCATGGTGCCCTCGTTGAAGGACGACACCTCGATCTTCCAGCCCTTCCCCTCGGCGAAGTGCTGGTACATGCGGTACAGGTCGCCCGCGAACAGGGCCGCCTCGTCGCCCCCCGTCCCCCCGCGGATCTCCACGATGGCGTTCTTCGAGTCCTGCGGGTCCGAGGGCAGCAGCAGCAGCTTGATCTCCTCCTCCATGGGCTCCACCCGCGGGAGCAGCTCGTCCAGCTCCTCCTTGGCCATGGCCCGCATCTCCTCGTCGCTCTCGTGGGCCACGATGTCCTGCGCCGAGGCGATGTTGCTCAGCAGCTCGGCGTACTTGCGGTGCGCCTCCACCACGGACTGCAGCTCGCGGTACTCCTTGCTCAGGGCCACGAAGCGCTTCATGTCGGCCATGGCATCCGGCTGGGCGATCAGCTCGCCCACCTCGTCGAAACGTACCTTGATGTCCCCCAGCTTCTGGAGTAGTCCACTCTCTGCCATTGTATGCTTTTTTAGATGGATGTGGGGGTGCAAAGGTAATCATTTTGGGGCATCCGCCCTAGCCGGGGGGGGGCGTGGGCCAACGTTTGCGATTATTTTCGCTACCTTTGTCAGGCATGCAGACCCGCCGCCCGATTGTTGGAGGTGTGCGTATGCGGCAATGCAACAACGATGAGGAAGAAAAGCTATGGGAAATCTATGGAAAGAGCTGGAAAAACTGAAGAGCTATAGGTGGGTGGATCTGACCCACCCGCTGGGCAACGAGAGCCCCTACTGGTCCGGGATGCCCGATGGGGTCCTGGCCCTCGCGGAGACGGTCATGCCCTACGAGGAGATGAACTTCTGCATCCAGACCTTCAAGTTCCCCGGCCAGCTGGGGACGCACATTGACTTCCCCGCCCACTTCGCCCGGGGTGGCAAGCTGTGCCGGGACTATGGCGTGAAGGACTTTGCCCTCCCCCTGGTGGTCATCGACCTGAGCGAGAAGGTGAAGGCCAATGCCGACTACGAAATCACCCTCGACGATATCCACGAGTTTGAGCAGGAGCACGGGCGTATACCCGAGGGCAGCTTCGTGGCCATGCGTACCGACTGGCACACGCGTTGGCCGAGCCGCGAGGCGCTCATCAATGCGGATGCGGACGGCAATGGGCACTCCCCCGGCTGGACGATGGAGGCCCTCCGCTTCCTCTACCAGGAGCGTGGCATCGCCGCCAATGGCCACGAGACCTTCGACACGGATGCGCCCATCACCAGCCACCGGGTGGGCGACCTGCAGTGCGAGCGCTACGTCCTGGACGAGGGGAAGTTCCAGCTAGAGCTGATGGCCAACCTCGACCAGTGCCCCCCGGTGGGCGCCATCATCCTCATCGGGGTGATACGCGTGGAGGAGGCCAACGGGCTACCTGTGCGGGCCTTCGCGGTGTGCGGGGATTAGGGGGAGATATACTAGGTTGGAGGTTTGGCATGAATTAGACCTAAATGTCATGACGAAGGACATAAATCAGAGCAAATACCACCCTTCCACTGTACAGAAATTGGAAATCCTCAAACTGTACTTCAGGGAATGGCTACCCGTCATGCTACTCAGCTACTGTAATGTGGCAGTCTACGATTTTTTCGCGGGCAGCGGAACAGATGCAAAGGGGATGCTCGGCTCCCCCTTACTACTTTTGGAGGAGGCCAAGGCCTTGCTGAATGGAATCACTTCTCAGCTGGGAGGAAAACGTCTTCACTTCCTGTTTAATGATAAGGATGAGACCAAATGCGCCCAACTTGAGAGAAGCGTGCAGGAGGCCCTACGTAGCGATGGTACTGCGGCTTGGAGCCACTATATGAACGAGGGGAACTATACGGTTAAAAGCTCTGCCTTTAGGGATCTGTTTTTTGATGATACGGTGCAGAAAACGCTCAATAGCAAGGATATTGCGAAGTTCGTTTGGCTGGACCAGTATGGGGTGAAGGAGCTTACTCCGGATGTTTTTCACTGCCTGCTGCGAGCACCGGTGACCGATTTTATGTTTTTCATCTCTTCCTCAACAATTAAGCGCTTTAAGGATGAAAAATCATTTAAACGCTACCTTGCGACCGAGAAAATCCATTTTGAGGATAGTGCGCACAAGGAATGCCATAGAATCATTGCAGAGTACTATCGAAGCTTGGTGCCAACTGATGTGAATGAATGCTATATACATGGTTTTACACTACAAAAGGGATCGAATTACTATGGATTGATATTCTGCTCTAACCATACGCTGGGGATGGAGAAGTTTCTGAAAGTTTGTTGGGAAGTTGACGATTTGGCAGGTGAGTCGAATTGTAATATCAATAATGATTTCCTACCAGGCCAACTGTTTCATGACCCACAAAGGACAGCTCGAATGGAGGCGACACGCTTAGCGATAAGCCAAGCTATCTTGAAAGGCGAAATCCGAACTAATTATCAGGGTCTTGTGTTTGCTATGCGAAGAGGATGTAGGCCAGCCATCTTTGTTGAGGTGATAAAAAAATTGAGAGTTGCGGGTAAGGTGTTTATCGAGGAAGGGGGTTATAACGAGCGATCAACAGGTATACATCGTCTAAATGCTGAAGGAAAAGTATACGAAATCAAGCTACTATGTCCACCACAAGAATAGAATGGACCGAGCGAACCTGGAATCCCATAACCGGTTGTAGCAAGGCCTCTGCGGGTTGCCAATTCTGCTACGCAGAGGTCATGGCGCGCCGCCTCCAGGCCATGGGGCTTCAGAAGTATGCCAATGGCTTTACGCCTACCCTGCATCCTGCCTGCCTCGATGAGCCGAGGGCATGGCGGAAACCCTCAACCGTGTTCGTCTGCTCCATGAGCGATTTGTTCCACCCCGAGGTTCCCTTCGATTTTATCAATCGGGTGATGGATACCATCTGCGAAACGCCGCAGCACACCTACCAGATTCTGACCAAGCGCGCCGCTCGGATGGAGGAGTATTTCAGCATCCGTCAGGCCCCGTCCAACGCATGGCTGGGGGTGACGGTAGAGAATCGGGAGGCTAAGGAACGAATAGACCATCTTAGAACCCTAGAGGCCTCCGTACGCTTCCTCTCGTGCGAACCCCTGCTGGAGGACCTCGGAGAGCTGGAGCTTGCCGGGATTAGCTGGATTATTGTGGGGGGGGAGAGCGGGGCGCAGGCCCGCAGAATGCGCCCGGAATGGGCCGTCGGTATTAGGAAGCAGGCGGAGGCCCATGGTATCCCCTTTTTCTTTAAGCAATGGGGGACATGGAGCGCAGCGGGCGAGAGGGGGAGCAAGAAGGCGAATGGGCGGATGCTCGAGGGGCGCCTCGTGCAGGAGCTCCCCTCATCGCTGAGCCTGGCCATTTAGCCCCTACACCTCCCCCAGCTCGCGCATTATCCGCACCGTTTCTAGGCTCAGCCTTATCACGTCCAGCAGCACCCGCAGGATGTACTGCGCATCGCCCTGCTCTTCGCACCAAAGGTTCGGGTCGTTCACCGTTCACGATGCCGCTCTCCCTATGCGTGCTGAGGGCATAGCGCTCCATGACTCACTCCACCGCGCTCCTACCGTTCACAATGTACCCGTAGGCCTCGGTCGGTATGCCTCCACCTTGATTTGCGAGTTGTAGTGGATGACGCTTGCATGGGGGTGGGGTCTTCGGTGCAGAGCTTCGTGTCGTTATGCAAAAGGGAGATGTAGAGATCTGCCGCCGCCGAGGCGATGGCTCCAGATCTGCGCAATGCGTAGAATTGGAGTATTAGTTCAGCTAGATTCATGGTGAAATTCCTTGATTCTTGGAGGAGAGTACACTTTTCGTCGAAGAGCCGAAAATCCCCTACACCCACTCATCCGACAGGATGTCCCCCGCGATGCCCACCACGATGCGCTTGACCGGCACCCGCCGCTCGGCCCGGGCCACAGCCGTCTGGACCAGCTGCCAAAGCCCCCCGCAGCAGGGCACCTCCATGACCATCACCGTGATGGTGTTCACCCGCGCGCGGTCTATCAGGGCCACCAGCTTCTCCAGGTAGACCTCCTTGCCGCTGTCGAGCTTCGGGCAGGCGATGGCCAGGGTGTTCCCCCGGAGGTGCTTCGCGTGGAAGCCCCCCAGCGAGTAGGCCACGCAGTCGGCCGCCAGCAGGAGGTTCGACCCCTGGAAGTAGCCCGCCGCGGGGTTGATCAGGTGCATCTGCACGGGCCACTGGCGCAGCTCCGACGCCTGCTCTTGGCCTCCGACCCCCGCCATCCCGACTATCCGCGGCTTCAGCTCCACGGGCGCGGACCCCGGGCAGCCCCCGCCCCCACAGCCACAGGCCTCCGGGGCATCCTCCCTATGTAGCTCCTCCATGATGGGCTGCACATCGTAGCCCTCCGACCTCAGGTAGCCCATGGCCTGCTGCACCAAGGCCTTCTCGCCGTGGCTCTTGAGGTGCTTCAGGTGCGCGATGATGGTGTTGCGCCCCTGCCGGACCACGGTCTGCATCACCTTGACCTCGTCGTAGGGCTCGGCCTCCCGCCGCTCTATGGTGATGGCCCCCTCCGGGCAGTGCCCCAGGCAGGCCCCCAGGCCGTCGCAGAAGAGGTCGCCCAGCAGGCGGGCCTTCCCGTCGATAACCTGCAGCGCCCCCTCCTGGCAATTTGGTACGCAAATACCACAACCATTGCACTTTTCCTCGTCTATTCTTACAATCTCGCGTATCATCCTATTTTCTCCTCTTGGCTTAGATGTTGACTTTATGGGTTCCTCCTAGGCGATATCCGCCACGGTGGTGCTGCTCAGGTAGTCCTTGAACGTGGCGGAGAGCTCCTCCTGCAGGTGGTTGAACACGCAGCGCTCGAAGGGGCATTCTCCCCGCTCGATGCCGCAGGTGCTGGGTATCAGCTGGCCCTCGATGGCCTCGTAGATGTCCAGGAGGGTGATTTCCTCCTTCGGCCGGCTGAGTATGAAGCCCCCCATGGGCCCTCGCTCGGAGGAGATGAAGCCGGCCTTGACCAGGCGCCGAATCACCTTCGCGAGGTGGTTGCGGTTGCTGTGTGTGGATTCTGCTATCTGCTTGGCGTTGAGGCGAGTACCCTCCTTCGCGATGAGGGCCATGCTGTGGATGGCGATGGAGGCGGCCTCCGATACGTGCACGAGCTTGCTACTGGTCATGGCAGATTAAATTTTACGGTACTGCAATACAAAAATACGCCTTTTCGCGAAACTGGCAAAACTTCGCAACGAGAAAAACGGTGCTTTCCCCCATGGTAATCCGTAATTTACTCATTACTAGATATTTAAATAAGCGTATTTTGCCTGAAAAAAGAATCGGGATACCCCGAGCCACCCTGCCGCTCAAGCCGCTTTGGCATGCCGTTGGCGCAAGGCGGGTGGCGATGGCACCGTCGATACGGAATGCACGTAGCCTCAGCCTGTTGGTCCCGTGTACAAAAAAGGCTCAGGGCGAAGCCCCAAGCCTTGAGCCCTGATGTCGGGGTGGGGAGATTCGAACTCCCGACCTCGTCGTCCCGAACGACGCGCGCTAACCGGGCTGCGCTACACCCCGCAATCGGGCGCAAAGGTAATGCTTTTGCGTGGCTATGCAAGGGGTGGGGTAAATTAATCCTCGAAATCGTCGTCCTCATCCCAGCTGTCCAGGAGCTGGTCGAGGGTGCGGCGCTCCTTCTTGGTGGGGCGGCCCGTCCCGCGCTCGCGCTTGAGGTTGGGGGCCAGCGCGCGGTACTCGAGCTTCTCCATCTCGGTGGCCGGGGTGAGGTTCTCGAGGTAGTCCTCCACCAGCTTCGCGCCCACGCGCCCCTTGGGGAAGCCCTTGATGCGGTAGGTGTAGACTACGGGTGGCTTCTTGACGGTGAACACGTCGCCCACCTCCACCTCGCGGGAGGGCTTGACGGTCTGCTCGCCGATGCTGACCCGGTTGCTCTTCACGGCATCCGTGGCGTCGGTGCGGGTCTTGTATATGCGTACGAACCAGAGGAACTTGTCTATTCGCATGGTGCTGCTGCTTGCGCCTGGTCGCCGTTCTGGCCCTTTTCCCTGGGCGTGGTGTTCACCTGGTTCATCGCCCTGCTCACGCCGATGGTGGCGAACTGGCCCACGGCATCCGCGGCCCGGTCCAGCGTTTGGTCGAGCAGGGCCCGCTCCTCGGGGGGGAATGCCCCCAGCACGAAGTCCACCTGGTGCCCCCGGGCGAAGCCGCTCCCGATGCCGATGCGCAGGCGGGCGTAGTTGGTGCCGCCGAGCTGCGCGGCGATGTCCTTCAGGCCGTTGTGGCCGGCATCGGCCCCCTTGGCGCGGAGGCGTAGCGAGCCGACGGGCAGCGCGAGGTCGTCCACGATGATGAGGACGTGGTCCAGGGCGATTTTCTCCTCCTGCATCCAGTACCTCACGGCCTTGCCGCTGAGGTTCATGTAGGTGCTGGGCTTGATGAGGATGAGCCGCCGCCCCCGGTGCTTCATCTCGGCGAGCTGGGCGTAGCGTGCGGACGCAAAAGTGGCGCCCGACCGGCTGGCTAGCCGGTCGAGCGCCATGAATCCCGCGTTGTGCCTCGTGTTTTCGTACTCCGCCCCGGGGTTGCCGAGGCCCACGATAAGGTACTTCACGCTCTGCTATTGGTGTATGCGGACGGGCGCTGGTTCGTGCCCTACGCTCGTCCTGGTGGCGGGGGTGGGCTGGCCCGCCGTGGTGCTATTCCTCGCTGGCTTCTGCCTCAGCCTCGCCCTCGGCGGCTGGCTCATCCTCCACGATGGCGACCTTCGCGCCGCGCTGGGCCTTGATGGCGCAGATGGCGCGCGTCTTCGCGTCCACCACCTCGAGGTTCTCGAAGGAGAGCTGGCCCACCAGCATGGTCTCGCCCACATTCAGGTTGGTGACATCCACGGGGAGGAAGTTGGGCATGTCCTTGGCGAAGCCCTTGACGCGCAGCTTCCGCGATGCCGGGATGAGCTTACCCCCGGCCTGCACCCCCTTGGCGTAGCCCTGCAGCACGATGGGTATGCCGATGGTGATGGGCTCGTCCTCCACGTAGCGGTAGAAGTCCAGGTGCAGCGGGCGGTCCGATACCGGGTGGTACTGCACATCCTTGAGGATGACGTGCTCGACCTTGCCGTCTATCTCGAGGTCGATGAGGTAGACCTTCGGGGTGATGAGCAGGTTCTGTAGGTCGCGCTCGGCCACCGAGCACATGATGTTGTCGCCGTGGCCGTACACGATGGCGGGTACGCGGCCCTGGTGGCGCATGCGGCGGGCGTTGGGCCCACCTATCGTCTGCTTGGTCTCCGCTTTGAGATTGAAAATATCCATTACTTCCCTTTTGCTGGTGCTACTTGAGGGCATCCCCTATGTTGCCTGTGGCGTTTCGCTTTCGCCCCCCCATCGCACCGTTGTTCTGTATGGGGATTGACGCGCAAAAGTAGTATTTTTTCGTTTTTCTTACCTTCGCGGGGCTATAAATATTTGTACTGCAGATGGGTCGTGCTAAGAGTAATCGTGCCGCGGCGGCTTCTCCCGCGGGGACGAAGGGTTTCGCCGGGCGATTGGTGGCGTGGATAGGCGCGCATTCGGTGCTTCTGACGGTGGGGACCATGGGCCTGTACGGCCTGCTGGCCCTGCTCTTCTTCGACGCGAAGGTGTCCATCGGGGGGGATGACTCGTGGTACATCCTGGCGGCCCGGGACTTCTGGTCGGGGGTCGCCTTCCCGAGCTGGCACGGGGCGCTGTACCCCCTGCTGCTCTCGCCCCTGGTCGGGCCGATGCATACGCCCATGTTCATCCTCAAGCTCCTGTCCATCCTCATGGTGGTGGGTAGCATGTGGTTCACCATGAGGGCCTTCCGGGAGGGGGCGCACCCGCTGGCCTGGGCTTCGGCCCTGGTGCTGATGGCGGTGTGCCATTCGGCCCTGGTGCTGGGGAGCACGACCTACTCCGAGCCGCTCTTCATGCTGTTGCAGGCGCTGCTGCTCTGGCGCGTCGTGCGGCTGATGGGGATGTCGGCCGCGCCCTTTAGCCGGGAGGGCTTCGGGCAGCACCTCGTGCTGGGCCTGCTCACCTTCCTGCTGGCCCTGACGCGGAATGTGGGCTGGGGGGCCCTGGTCGCCATAGTGCTCCACCTCGCGCTCTCAAGGCGTTTCCGGGAGCTTGGGGCGTACCTCCTCTCGGTGGCCGTGTTCCAAATCCCCTTCACCGTGTACAAGCGGGTGGTGTGGGACGGTGGCGGCCTGTCCTTCGCCGGGCAGATGCAGCGCGCGCTGCAGGTGGATTTCTACAATGCGGGTGCTGGGCAGGAGGATTTCATGGGGATGGTGCAGCGGGTGCTGGTCAATACGCAGAACTACCTGGGCGGACACCTGCTCAACTTCACGGGCTTCGGCTCGCACCCGCACTGGTTTGCCGCCCTGCTGATTGTGGCCCTGGGCCTTTGCTGCCTGGTGCTGGCGTGGCGGCGGAGCCCACTGCTGCGCTTCGTGGGCCTGTACCTGCTCGTGATGCTTGGGGTCACCTTCCTGACCCAGCAGGTCATGTGGAACCAGGAGCGCCTCGTGCTGGTCTACTACCCGCTCATCGTGGCCTTCGTCTTCGGCGCGCTGCTCTCGAGGTGGGGCGGCGAGGGGGGGGATGCGGGCCCGGCCGGGCTGCCCGTGCTTGCGTTCGCCGCCCTGGCCGTGCTGGTCAGCCTGGCGCGGAATGTCGGGCGGATTTCCGCCGAGGATTTCTACGCCAACATGCGGGGCGACCAGTACCACGGCCTGACCCCCGACTGGGAGAACTACCTACGGGCCTCGGAGTGGGCGGGGGCCAACCTGCCTGACTCGGCGGTGGTGGCCTGCCGCAAGCCCAACAACTCGAGGATCTACGGTCGGCGGCCCTTCCTCGGGGTGTTCAAGCTGCCGGCCGAGGAGCCTGAGGCCGCCAAGGCCTTTCTGGACAGCATGAAGGTGGACTACATCCTCCTGGGCCACCTGCGGAAGTACACCCAGGCCAACACGGGGGAATTCCTCAACGCGCTCCACGTCTGGCTGGACCTGTGCCTCTACCGCCAGCCCGACCTGCTGGAGCTCGTGCACCGCGAGGGGAAGGCCGAGGCCGCCTGGGTCCTGCGCGTAAACCGGGAGCCGATGGGGGGCTCGCTGCAGCAGCTGCGCAACCGCCTGCTGGCTGGCTTGCTGGTCTCGCCGACCAACTACGAGGTGCTGCACAAGCTGACGATGGTGAGCCTGGAGGAGCGCGAGCCCGAGGAGGCCCTCATGTACGCCGACCGGGCGCTGGCGCAGTTCAAGGACTACCCGCAGGACACGCCCTACCCGCTCTACGAGGCCAAGGGGATGGCCTACTTCGCCAAGGGCGAGTTCGACCGGGCGCTGAAGGTGTTCGAGTACGCGACCCGCCGCTACAACACCCCCCACGCGTGGCACAACTACGGGGTGTGCCTCAGCCGGATGGGCAGCCCGAAGGCCCAGGAGGCCTTTGCCCGGGCCAAGGCGCTGGAGGGCCAGCCATGATAGAGGGCCAGAGGGTGGTGGTGGTGATGCCCGCCTACAACGCCGCCAGCACGCTGGAGCGGACGCTCCGGGAGGTGCCCCGCGGCATTGTGGACGAGGTGATACTGGTGGACGACCACAGCACCGACGGCACGGCGGAGGAGGCCCGGCGGCTGGGCATAGAGCACGTCATATCGCACGATGCGAACCGGGGCTACGGGGGCAACCAGAAGACCTGCTACCGCATGGCCCTGGAGCTGGGGGCGGACATCGTCGTCATGCTCCACCCCGACTACCAGTACACCCCCCTGCTGCTGGAGGCCATGGTGTACCCCATCGCGCGGGGGGTGTACCCCGTCATGCTGGGCTCGCGGATACTGGGCGGCGCGTGCCTCAAGGGGGGGATGCCCCTCTACAAGTACGTGGCCAACAGGGCCCTGACCCTGGTGCAGAACATCCTCCTGGGGCAGAAGCTCTCGGAGTACCACACCGGCTACCGGGCCTACTCCCGCCGGGTGCTGGAGACCCTCCCCTTCGAGGGGAACTCCGACGACTTCATCTTCGACAACCAGTTCCTCGCGCAGGTCTTCGGCGCGGGCTTCAGCATCGGGGAGGTGAGCTGCCCCACGAAGTACTTCCCCGAGGCCAGCAGCATCAACCTGCGGCGGAGCATACGCTACGGCCTCGGGGTGCTGGGGGTCTCGCTGGCCTACAGGTTCCTGGGGCGCTACAGGGGTAGGGCCTAGGAAGTGCCGTAAGGATTGATTCGCACCCCGCGTACGCACCGCCATACGCCTTATTATCTTACCTTTGCGCTAGATAGCAAATCGAGTTAATGGTAAACCGTATACTACCATGAAGAAGGAGCAGCTGATAGAGTGCGTCCCCAATTTCAGCGAGGGGCGCGATGAGAATGTGATCCGCCAGATAACGGCCGAGATTGAGGGCGTGGACGGCGTGCGCCTGGTGGACGTGGACCCCGGCCGGACGACCAACCGCACGGTGGTGACCATGGTCGGCACGCCCGACGAGGTGTGCGAGGCGGCGTTCCGGGCGGTCAGGAAGGCCGCGGAGCTCATCGACATGAGCCGGCACCACGGGGCGCACCCCCGCTTCGGGGCGACGGACGTGTGCCCCCTAATCCCGGTGGCCAACATCACCATGGAGGAGACCGTGGAGTACGCCCGCAGGCTGGCCGAGCGCATCGGGACGGAGCTCGGTATACCCATCTACTGCTACGAGAACGCGGCCTTTACGCCCGAGCGTCGCAACCTGGCCAGTTGCCGGCAGGGGGAGTACGAGGCGCTGAAGGATAGGGTGGCGAGCCTGGATTGGAAGCCGGATTTCGGCCCGGCCGAGTTCACCGCCAGCGTGGCGCGGAGCGGGGCTACGGCCGTGGGGGCACGCAACTTCCTCATCGCCTACAACGTGAACCTCAACACCACCTCCACCCGCTGGGCCAATGCCGTGGCCTTCGACATCCGCGAGAAGGGGCGACCGGCCCGTGAGGGTGACCCCATCGTCGGCAAGAAGAAGGTCGGCCCGGATGGCCAAGTGGTTATGATACCCGGCTCGCTCAAGGCCTGCAAGGCCATCGGCTGGTTCATCGAGGAGTTCGGCATCGCGCAGGTGTCCATCAACCTGACCGACATCAGCGTCACCCCGCTGCACATCGCCTTCGAGGAGTGCGCGGCCAAGGCCCAGGTGCGGGGTCTGCGCGCCACGGGCTCGGAGATTGTGGGCGTGGTGCCGCTCAAGGCCATGCTCGACGCGGGGCGCTACTTCCTGGCCAAGCAGAAGCGCTCGGGCGGAGTATCGGACAGCGAGCTCATCAAGATTGCCGTGAAGTCCATGGGGCTGGACGAGCTGTACCCCTTCGAGCCCCGCAAGCGCATCATAGAGTACATCCTTGAGGATGCGGCCCAAGGCAAGCGGCTCATCGACCTGAGCGTGAAGGGCTTCGTGGAGGAGACCGCCTCGGAGAGCCCCGCGCCGGGCGGGGGTAGCGTGTCGGCGGCCATGGGGGCCATGGGTGTGGCCCTCGGCACGATGGTGGCCAACCTCTCGTCGCACAAGCCCGGCTGGGTGGACCGCTGGGAGATGTTCGCCGAGTGGGCCGAGCGGGGCAAGCAGTATCAGGACCAGCTGACCCAGATGGTCGACGAGGATACGAATGCCTTCAACGCCATCATGGACGCGCTCGGCCTGCCCAAGAAGACCGATGCGGAGAAGGCGGCCCGGAAGGCGGCGCTGGATGCGGCCACGCGCAGGGCCATAGAGGTGCCTCTGAGGGTGATGCGGCTCTGCTACGATAGCATGGAGGTGATGGAGGCCATGGCCAAGGACGGCAACCCGAACTCGGTGTCCGATGCCGGGGTGGGTGCGCTGGCGGCCTTGGCCGGGGTGCGCGGGGCTTTCCTGAACGTGAAGATCAATGCCGCCGGGCTGGAGTGCCAGGAGGAATGCGCCTCCTACATCGCTCGGGGCGAGGAGATTGTGAAGCTGGCTGTGGAGAAGGAGAAGGCCATTCTGGAGATTGTGGATGCGAAGATAGGCAGCTAAGCCTTTCGCCTTGTATTTATTGGGGAGGCCTGGCCGTTTGGCTGGGCCTCCCTTGTCCTATTCCTGTCCGGTTTTCCCCTCCCACACCCTCTCCTCCCGCCACTCTATGCGGCACCTCTCCCCCATGACCGCGCCGATGGCCCACACATCCCGCTCCCCGCCGATGTGCTTGGTGGTGTACTCCCGCTGGGCCACCTGCCGCAGCGCGCCCTCCGGGGTGATGCCCCCCCCGGCCAGCTTGAGCTCCAGCACCAGGACCATGCGCGGCCCGACGATCTCCACGTCGGAGATGCCCCCCGCGCCGTGCTGC